>Ga0268243_1000018_pt1 | contig 94083 bp, 75 predicted proteins | sample BulsoiMagMametaG_FD_200254 | JGI IMG/M metagenome (GOLD analysis project Ga0268243, IMG submission 200254) | Bulk soil microbial communities from Mexico - Magueyal (Ma) metaG (v2) (version 2) | ecosystem: Environmental > Terrestrial > Soil > Agricultural land | place: Mexico: Magueyal...
CTTCAACAATCTGTTGACGGTCATCCTCGGCAATGCGCAGCTTGCTCACCGCCATCTTCAAGCTACCGACCCGCTGCAAACTCGTCTGGTGGAGATTGAAAAGGCTGGAACGCGCGCCAGCGCCCTGACGCGCCAACTCCTCGCCTTCAGCCGGCGCCAGCGGCTCGAACGACGCGTGCTTAACCTCAACGACACGATTAAAGACGTCGCGAAGATGCTCCAGCGTATCATCGGCGAGGACATAGAGATGCGTATCAAGACGGCGCCCGAACTGTCCCCGGTCTTCGCCGACCCCGGACAGATCGAGCAGGTGATCGTCAACCTCGTCGTCAACGCGCGCGATGCCATGCCCCCGCGGGGCGGGCACCTCACCATCGAAACTCTCGACGTAGTGATTGACGAGACGTACCTCCAGAAATACACCTACGCCCAGCCGGGCAAGTACGTGCAGATCAGGGTTAGCGACAACGGCGCCGGGATGAGCGAAGAGATCATGGAGCGCATCTTCGAGCCGTTCTTCACGACGAAAGAGATAGGCCGTGGTACTGGGCTTGGTCTTTCGATGGTCTATGGCATCGTCAAGCAGCATGAAGGCTACATCAACGTTTACAGCGAGCCGGGGCACGGCACGGCTTTCAAGATCTACCTGCCCGCATCTAAGAATGGTGTTACTGAAGAACAATCGGCAACACAACTTCCTCTGCTCGGCGGAACAGAAACGATTCTGCTGGCCGAAGACGAAGAGCCGTTGCGCAACCTTGCGAAAGACATTCTGGAGGGCCTGGGCTACACGGTGGTGCTGGCGAAGAATGGCGAAGAGGCGGTCGAAATCTTCGCGGCGCAGCGGGAGCAGATTGGCCTGGTGATCTCGGACGTCGTGATGCCGCGGATGGGCGGCCACGAGGCGCACGAGCGCATTCGTAAGCTGGACAAGGACGTCCCCGTCATCTTTATGACTGGCTACAGCGCCGAGACGGTGCAGAGCAAATTCGTCAAGCAGAACAAATTTATGGAAGGATTAGGAGCAGCTTTGATCCAAAAGCCGTATAATGTCGAAGTGCTCGGGCGCAAGGTCCGCGAGGTGCTCGACGCGCGCCGGAAGCGTTAATGAAAACAGGAGACAGGAGTCAGGAGCCAGAAGAAAAGAGAAGCAGAAGCGATTCCCCGCCTTATCCATTCTGGATTCTGTATTCCGTTTTTATTCTGACTCCTGACTCCTGACTCCTGACTCCTGCTCTTACTTATGCCTGAAGCTCAAGAAAAAAAGGCGCGGATTCTCATCGCCGACGACGACGAGGGGATCAGGGAAGTCCTCCAGGAGTTGCTGGGCGGGGTTTATGACTGCACGACGGTCAGCTCGGCCGAGGAGGCCCTGTCCGTGGTCGGCGGCGGGAACTTCGACCTGGTCCTGAGCGACATCATGATGGGCGGCATTACGGGCCTTGAGATGGTCCCGCAGGTGCTGGAGCAGTCGCCCGACACGGTCGTCATCATGATCAGCGGCGAGCAGAACATCGAGAGCGCCATCGAAGCCCTGCGCGCGGGCGCGTTCGACTACATCACCAAGCCCTTCGACCTGGCCCACGTCGAGGCGGCGGTCAAGCGCGCTCTCGATCACCAGGAGCTGCGCCGCTCCAAGCGGTATTACGAAACTTTCCTGGAGGAGATGGTCAGGCAGCGCACGGCCGACCTGAACAAAGCCAACCAGACGCTCAGCGTCCTGATCGAGGCTTCGCCGCTCGCGATCTTCGTTCTGAATACACAGGGCGACGTCAGTCTCTGGAACCCTGCGGCGGAGCGGATGTTCGGCTGGAGCGCAGAAGAGGTCCTGAACCACCCCTTCCAGCTCGCGCCCGGAGAGAAGGGCGAAGCCTTCGAGACGCGCTTCGCGGAAGCTTTACAGGGCAAATCAATAGCTAACTACGAAACGCGCCGCCGCAAAAAAGACGGCGCGCCGATTGACGTCAATGTCTGGACCGCGACGTTGCGCAACCCGGACGGCGAGGTCAGCGGCATCATGGCTATTGTCGCGGACATCACGGAGCGCAAACAGGCCGAAGAGAAGATTCAGTACCTGGCCTATCACGACACGCTCACGGGGCTGCCCAACCGCGTCTCGTTCGAGGAGCGCCTCGCGGAAGCGATCACGCGGGCTGAAGAGACGAGCGCGCCTCTGGCCGTGATGTTCCTCTCGCTCGACCGCTTCAAAAAGTTCAACGACACGCTCGGCCACATCGTCGGAGATCAACTGCTCCGCAGCGTCGCCGGGCGCCTTTCCGCGAGCATGCGTGAGGGCGACACCTTGGCGCGATTCGCGAGCGACGAGTTTGCCTTTCTGCTCAACGGAACTAATAACGCGGAGGCGGTGGCCGAGATGGCCGGCAATTTCCAGAGCGTGCTCGAAACCCCATTCGAGGTGGACGACCAGGAGCTTTACGTCACGGCGAGCTTAGGCATCGGGCTTTACCCGCACGACGCGCCGGACGCGCAAGGGCTTTTGAAGAACGCGGGCGCGGCCCTCTACCGTGCCAAGCAACTGGGCGGGCACAACTACCAGTTCTACACGGCGGACATGAACGAGCGCGCGCTCAAACGTCTCGCGCTCGAAAACCAGATGCGCTGGGCGCTCGAAAGAAAAGAGTTCCGGGTTTACTACCAGCCGCAGATCAGCCTGGACACAGGGCAGGTGACGGGGATGGAGGCCCTCGCGCGCTGGCAGCACCCGGAGATGGGTTTGATCTCCCCGTCGGAGTTCATCCCGCTGGCCGAAGACACGGGCCTGATTGAGCCCTTGGGCGAATGGGTCTTGCGGACGGCCTGCGCGCAGACGAAAGCCTGGCAGGATGTCGGCTTCCGTGACCTGCACGTCGCGGTCAATCTTTCGCCCAGGCAGTTTCAGCAGCCCGACCTGCTTTCGATGATCGAGCGACAGCTCAGGGAGACGGGGCTCAACCCTGGTTGTCTTGAGCTGGAAGTGACGGAAAGCTCCGTGATGAAGAACACTGAGAGCGCCATCAGCACCCTGAGCGAATTGAAGGCGATGGGCATCAAGATTTCAATTGACGATTTCGGCTCCGGCTACTCCAGCTTGAGCTACCTGAAACACCTTCCGATTGACGTCTTGAAAATAGACCAGTCGTTTGTGCGCGACATGACCGCGGACCCGAAAGACGCGGCCATCGTGATGGCGATTGTGCAGCTCGCGCACAGCCTGCAATTAAAAGTCAATGCGGAGGGCGTGGAGACTGAAGAGCAGTTGCGTTTTCTGCGCCTGCTGCGCTGCGACGAAATGCAGGGGTATCTCTTCTGTGAACCGATTCCGGGCGAAGAGTTCGAGAACATCCTGCTTGAAGGCAGGAGCTTGGGCACAATGAAAGCCGGCAAAATCGTTCACTCCCAGAGCGTTCTCAGTTAAATGCAAAATTAAAAATGTAAAATGCAAAATGGAAAACCGAGACGGGCCTTTCGTCTTCCATTTTTAATTTTGCATTTTGCATTTAAGATGCATCCAACACTAGATGAACGGGAATTTCCAGTCACCGGACTCTCGCGCCCTGGCGCTCTTCGCGCCGCTCGGGCTATCAATCGTCGTCCTGATTACCGCACTCTATTTCAGCACGCGCCAAACCCCGGGCCGCGAGCCGGACCATCCAGCGGTTCTCACTGTTTCCAAAGAACCCGGAGCTGGTTTTAAGGAATCAGGCGGCTTCACCGAAGCGGATTTTGCGCGCCACATCGAGCAGCTTAAAAAGCGGGTGCCGGGCAAGGGGTTTACGATCCTCGTCCGGTCTCCTTTCGTGGTCATCGGCGACAGCGCGCCTGAGGCCGTCCGCGCCCAGTCGGAGACGGTCCGCTGGGCCGTTCAGAAATTGAAACAGGACTACTTCGAGCGCGACCCGGCGGAAATTCTGGACATCTGGCTCTTTAAGGACAGCGCCTCATACAGGAAACACGCGCGCGAGCTTTTCGGCGACAACCCGGACACGCCTTACGGCTACTACTCCTCCGCGGACAAGGCTCTCATCATGAACATCGAAACGGGCGGCGGGACGCTCGTCCATGAGATCGTACACCCTTTCATCGAGGCGAACTTTCCGGACTGCCCGCCCTGGCTCAACGAAGGCTTGGGGTCGCTCTACGAGCAGAGCGGCGAGCAGGAGGGGCACATCTACGGCTACACGAACTGGCGTCTGCCGGGGTTGCAGCAAGCCATACGCAAGGGCGCGGTCCCGCCCTTCAAGACGCTTCTGGCGATGGACGCGAACGCTTTCTACAACGAAGACAAGGGGACGAACTACGGTCAGGCGCGTTATCTCTGCTACTACTTGCAGGAGCGCGGGCTGCTCACGAAGTTTTATAAAGAGTTCTACAAAAATCGCCGCGAGGACCCGACCGGCTACAAAACCCTTCAGACAACCTTGGGCGAATCCGACATGAACGCTTTCCAGAAGCGCTGGGAAAAGTTCGTGCTCGATTTGAGCGAAGAGTTTAAGTTGCTTGCGCCTGCGAGCTAATTCGTTTGAAGGGTGTGCGCCAATCCGCCGCCGCATTAGCGGCGCGTGAATTTAGCCCGGCCTTTATGGTCTTTGAATGATAGATCCGGTAATAACTCTGGTGGCCATCGCGCTCGCTTTGGTCAGTACCGCCTGCGGTAGCGGGCGGGTCATGGAGGCCACAGACCCGCCCGCTACCGCAGGCGGTACTGACCAAGTTATTTCTAGTCGTCAAAGACCATAAAGGCCGGGAACACATTCAGCAATTAAATCATGGCGTCGCGTCAGCGACGATTGAACTCATCAAACAGGTTCAATCGTCGCTGACGCGACGCTTTTGATCTGCACACGTCCAGCCCCGGCCTTGAAAGGCCGGGCTAAATTCAGTTAGCCGCTAACGCGGCTTGAATGGACTTGTAAGGAACGTGGCTTGTCTCCGCGCCACCTACAAAGGTGTCGAGTAAATGCTGTAGAATTAGAACGAGATGAGCAAGCAAGAGCAGAAAAGGACGGAAGAGATCGCGAGCGCCACGCAGCCGACGCATTACAACGTCACGCCGCACGATTCACAGGCGGAGACTTCATCAAACGGCGACCTCTCAGAATCAGCCGGACAAGTCCTCGAAGAAAACATCTCTCACGGCACTGGCGTCAGCGCGCAGCCGCCCGTGGAAGTCTCAGATATCGAGATTAAAGAGGCCGGAAAAGTTGCCGGAGGCATTCCTGCAATCATCTCGACCATGAAGCACTCCTGGCGCGAGATGGGCGTGCGCCGAAGCCTGAAGACCCTGCTCACGGTAAATCAAAAAGAGGGCTTCGATTGCCCTGGCTGCGCCTGGCCAGAGCCGGATGGGGAGCGCTCACACGCGGAGTTCTGCGAAAACGGCGCGAAGGCCGTCGCCGAAGAGGCCACGACGAAGCGCGTCACGCCGGAGTTCTTCCGTGAGTGGAGTGTGGCGGAGTTGTCCCGGCAATCCGATTACTGGCTCGGCAAGCAGGGGCGGCTCACGCACCCCGTTCTGCTCCGGCGCAGGAGCACACATTACGAAGCAGTCAGTTGGGACGAAGCCTTCAGGCTCGTCGCCGGAGAATTGAACGCGCTCGCCTCTCCGGACGAGGCGATCTTCTACACCTCCGGCCGGACGAGCAACGAGGCTGCGTTCCTCTACCAGCTTTTCGTGCGGCAGTTCGGCACGAACAATCTGCCGGACTGCTCGAACATGTGCCACGAATCCTCCGGCTCCGCCCTGACAGAGACCATAGGCATCGGCAAGGGAACGGTCACGCTCGAAGACTTCGATCTGGCGGAAGCCATTTTCGTCATCGGACAAAATCCCGGCACGAATCACCCGCGGATGCTGACGGCCTTGCAGAGTGCGAAGCGCAATGGCTGCAAGATAGTCCACATCAACCCGCTCCCGGAGGTCGGCGCGACGCGCTTCAAGCACCCGCAGGACATCCTCGGCATGCTGGGCCGCGGGACCGAGCTTGCCGACCTCTTTCTACAGGTCCGCGTCAACGGCGACGTCGCGCTCCTGAAAGGCATCATGAAAGAGGTGCTCGAAGAGGAGTCGCGCCGCCCCGGCGAAGTCCTCGACCACGACTTCATCGGAGAAAAGACGGAAGGGTTCGAGAGTTTCGCACGCGCGCTTCGAGAGGTCTCCTGGGAAGAGATCGTTTCTGAGAGTGGAATAGAACGCGCTGCGATACGCGAGGCCGCGGACATCTTTACGAAATCGAACAGGACGATCTGCTGCTGGGCGATGGGGCTGACGCAGCATCGCAACGCCGTCGCCAACATTCAGGAGATCGTCAATCTACTGCTGCTTCGCGGGCAGATCGGGCGCAAAGGGGCCGGGGCTTGTCCCGTGCGCGGCCATTCCAACGTCCAGGGCGACAGGACTATGGGCATCTGGGAGCGCCCGACCCAAACGTTTCTCGACAGCCTGGCGAAAGAGTTCGGTTTCGAGCCCCCGCGCAGATTCGGCCACGACACTGTGGAATCAATCAGGGCGATGCACGAAGGCAAAGGTAAGGTCTTCTTCGCGCTCGGCGGAAATTTTCTTTCGGCCACGCCCGACACGTTGTTTACGGCGGAAGCCCTGCGCCGTTGTCGTCTGACAGCGCACGTCTCTACAAAACTCAACCGCGCGCACCTCATCACGGGCGAGCAGGCGCTGATTCTGCCGTGTCTCGGACGCACGGAGATTGACGAGCAGGCGACTGGACGGCAGTTCGTCAGCTCGGAGAACTCCATGGGCGTCGTGCAGTCCTCGCGCGGCTCTTTAAAGCCCGCGTCGGCTGAGCTGCTGAGCGAGCCGATGATCGTCGCGCGACTGGCCGCGGCGACCTTAGGCGAGAGAAGCCGTGTTGACTGGCTCGCGCTGGCCGGAAACTACGATCTGATACGCTCCTCAATCGAGCGTGTGATCCCCGGCTTTGAGGATTACAACCGGCGCGTGCGCGAGCCAGGAGGGTTTTATCTTCCGAACGGCGCGCGCGAGGGGCAGTTTAAGACCGCGACCGCGCGGGCGCAGTTTACCGTTCACCCGCTCCCGCATCATGACCTCAAGTCGGGGCAGTTTCTGATGATGACCATGCGCAGCCACGATCAGTTCAACACGACGATTTACGGATTGGATGATCGCTACAGAGGAATCTATAACGGAAGGCGCGTCATTTTTCTCAATCCTTCGGACATCGAAGAGGCGGGCCTCGCCGCTGGACAGTTGGTTGATCTCACCAGTCACTTCAACGACGAAGAGCGGACCGCACGCTCGTTCGTCGTCGTTCCCTACAGCATCCCGCGACGCTCAGCCGCGACCTACTTCCCGGAGGCCAACGTGCTCGTCCCCTTGGGCAGCGTCGCCGAAAAGAGCAACACGCCCGCATCCAAGTCCGTCATCATCAGCTTACGGCCGTCTGCCGAAACAAGCTAAGAGTACCTAAAAAAAATATCCACTAAATCACACGAAACAACACGAATCATTTTCGTGTCAGTTCGTGTGATTTAGTGGATTCATGGTTTTGTTAAGCACTCGAAGTCAGATAATGTGCATCCATGAATTTCTCTGACGAGCGTAAGGCCGCGGCCCGCGCCTGCTCATCGGGCCGCGTCTTCTTTCTCCGCGCCCACGCCCAGGTGCGGGACGCCTTGATCCGTGAGCGGTCCCGTCCAGGTTCTCGCCTCATACTCTGCGCCCTCCCTTGAAGCGTCCGCGTTCGGGAGCTCGACCCGAAGGACGTGAGCGCCCTCGCCTGTTAAGACGCGTGCGCTGTAGGGTGTGCCTCTCGGAATGAACACGACATCGTTCGTCAACATCCTTCGCCCGTTGACCTCGATAGCGCCGTCGAGGACATATAACAGCTCGTCGGAATCATGCGCGTGCGACTCTACTGTGTGGTCGGAGGTTGCCCATATTTCACCGACGGTGGGGGCAGCGCCGCCATTACCGATGAGATGGAAACGGCTGAAGGTCCGTCCGGTGAACGGGTGACCGTGCGGGGTCGGCAGCGCTTCGACCCAGGGCTTACCTGCGGTTGTGCCAAACGTCATAGCCCAACTCTCCTTCATTCTCTGTTTTAGAGCTGCGGTGCGGCCCGTTATTTCTGAAACAACGAAAAGATTATCAACCCGCTGAGCGCGACGCCCATCAAGCCCGCGACGGCAAACTCCCAGGACTTCTCGACGGAGATGCGCGCCAGCACTTTCAGCCCTTGTTTCGGGAGGGTCAGGTAGAAGAGGCTCTTGAGGACCAGGCCCCAGCCCATGAGTGTGACAATGAGCGGAATCCCCTGCCAGACGTTATGAAAGGAGACGATCATCACGCCCAGAGGGAAATGGAGCAGGCCGTTCAGGAAACTTCCGACCTCGCCTTTCTCCCGAACCATGATGAAGAATTGTGCCCAGACGCGCGGTTGAAGAATGTGCGACAGACTCGTCACCAGGATACAGATGGCGGCAAGCTTCTGAATCGAGGTCTCCATGAGTTAACCTCCGTTTGGCATCAGTAATAACCATCCGTGTCACCTGGGCGAGCGGAGCATATTATCAGAGAGGGCCTGGAACATTTGAACCGGCCTTCATCCTGTAACACGCCCAGTGCGCTGCGGTCCGAATGAGTTAAGAGGCGCGGGGCGACGGGCACCTATAATCGGGGGGAAAGACGACGCGTACTATTCCGAGAGCACACGATAATCAGAATCTCCGTCGTGCCAGCGCATATACTCTTCATGCCATCTGATGATTGATTCGAGACGCTCGGCGGATATGCTCAGAGCCTGCGCCGCCAATTCCAATGCTACGGCTTCGGGAGCGCCCGCAGCATTGCGCCGCGCGGCATTAAACACATCCACAGCCAATAGGGATGACGGATCGCCCGGCCCGTGCCAACTGGAGGCGTCAATCTCTAACGCGCGTGCCTCTTCGACAGAGAGGCGGAAGGTCGCGCCCTCATAGCTGACGGTCGCGTCCCGAAAGTAGCTCAATGCTAATGAGCCTCCGTGCTGGCTATAAACATCGCTCAGGAGAAATTCTCGCTGTCATGGCGTAATCTCTTTAAGCGCCTTGCCTGTGGCCGTCAGCAGCGCTTCCGGTCCGACGGGCGCGCCCGTGGCCTTCTTCATCCAGAGGTCAGGGACGACGCTGCCGACCTTTGCCATCCGCTCGAACTCCGAGCCGATGTTCCCGGCCTTCTCCATCTGCTCCTCTATCTGGAAAGCGATCATGTGGCCGATGGGATAGTCCGGCAGGTAGAGAAACGCGTCAATCATGTGCGAGTAGATCCCTAAGAGCACTACGTCGCGCTTCTTGAAGTGGGGCGCGTAATACTTGTTCCAAATCTCTTTCGAGATGCGTACGGTCGCCTCTTTCAACTCAGCGGGCGTGGCGTTCGGGTGCTCGTACATCCAGTGCCAGACGTTCATGTCAACCAGCGCGACCCCGGCAATCTCATAAGCCCCCCAGAAATCGTCCAGCGTCTTCAAAGCGCTCGTCTTTGCGTCGCGCTTGGACAGCCCCAGCAATTCCAGGTCGTGGCCCTGAAAGACGAAGGCTAGGGCTTCCGTAAACGCTGTGTTCGGCACGCCCTGAAGCGTGTAGTAGTCAATCTGGTTGAGCGAGAAAGTCTGCTCGACGTTGTGGCCCATCTCATGGACCGCTATGTTGAAGCCCTTGTAGTTCATCCCTGTCTTTTCGACGCGGGTCCTCAAGTGCGCCTTCGCCTCGCGCATGCTCGCGCCCATCGCGTGGCCCGAGCCGCGCGCCGGGTCAACGATGATGTTGTTCGCCAGGTACTCCGCGCGCTCCTTCGTAAAGCCGAACTGCATCAGTAGATTCGGAATATCTTTCTTGTATGCTTCCGCGGTCGGGTATCTCTTCGAGACGATCTCGTCCAGTTGCGCCTCCGTGTATGAGCCGCGCGGGCGGAAGCCGTTGTACCAGATGTCGAAGGGTTCGAGCGGGCGGCCCAGTCTGGCTTCGATCAGACGGGCTACCTGAGGGACGAGCGGGGACGAGAGGACCTGCTCGAACATCTGCTTGACGCGCTCCTCTGGGATTTCGCGGTTCTCGTCGAAGCGGCGCGCGATCAGGGTCGGCGCGGTCGGGGAATACGGGTCCGCCTTCCTCGCTGCCTGAAACGTCAAAAGCAGCTTCGCGTAACGCGTGTTCGGCTCGGGCGCGTTTGTCGGGGCTGCTGTCTGAGGTTGCGCCGTCACTTCCGCGTCCTTCACCGCCGCCGATTTCACCTCGTTCGTAAAAGGATTCCAGTCCACGCCTGGATTGTTGACGACCACTTCGGGAATCGTCTGCGTGACGATGCGCTCCATCACCTGTTGAATCATGCGCTGTTTGGCGAGGCCCGTCTTCGCGTCGCTGTAATCAGCCTTGATCTCGTCGCGCAGATTCCAGTGCGAGAGCAGGCGCAGCTTCGCCGGGAAGAGGCGGTTGCCCTGAGCGTCCACGAGATGATGCATCCAGATGTTGTACTCAGAGATGTAGCGGTCCGCCTCCGAAGAAGCCTGTGCGATTGCCAGGTTCACTTCAGCCGGAATTCGTTTCGAGAACCTTTGCGCGAGCCGCGCTTCGGCCCATTGCCGCCGCGACCATTTCTCGCCCTCCGTCAAACGCTCCTGAAGCGTCGTCAGCGGGAAATTAAGGAGCACCGCGAAGGCCAGCTTGTTCTTGAAAAAGTCGTCTGTGACGTGCGCCGAAGGGTCGTAGCCCGCGAAGAGCTCGTCGAAAGGCAGAATCGGTCCGAGGTCTAAATCCGACTGCTGGCGAAACTCCCTGCCCACCTCCTGCATGTGCCCGTCAATCATCTCAAGGTTATGCTGGAAGCGCTCGAACATTGTGTCGAGCGTGGCTTGGTCGCCCGCGAAGTACGTCCGCGCGAAATCTTCAAAGGCGGCGGCGTCGCCATCTTCTGCGCGCCAGAAACTCGCGACCTGTTTGAGCCCGCGCTGCGCACGCACGCGTTGTCCCTCGCCGTACTTCGCCACAAGCTCATTTTCCATTTTGGTCATGGCTTCCTTCATCCAGGGCAGTGCTGTGCCTCCCTGCTGCATGCCGCTCTGTGGATTAAGTCCGCGCAAATGGGCGCGAGTCCCAATCGTCGTGCTGAAGATGAGCGTCAAAGACAAGCTCAGAGTTCCGAGTGTGCTGGAAAGACCTGTTTGCATGATAGTCTCCGGTGGCGTAGATTTGAATTGCCGTCAGCTTTCGGGGCAGACCTTGAGCGTATGATTTAAGACAGCAGCGCCCGGCATGTCAATCGGCCGAAACTACTCTGGCTTCGGCGGCCCGCGCGATGATGTAAACCAGCGATCTGGACTTATTCCCTTGAAGCCGCTTTGCCCAGGAGGTGTGGAGCCTGGGCCAACTGGACGGGAGGAGCACGCCCCTTTCGAGTATCTCGAATCCGGCGCGGCGATACTCTGGGGCTAGCACGGAGTCTATCTGCTCGTTGGAGATGAATTGCAGCCCCAGCCGCTCCATCTCGGAACGGTCTCGCTCGGGGTCTAGTCCGATGATGATCTCCAGTAAAGCTCCTTCCGAACAGATGCGTCGCAGGTTAAATAAAGCCTCCCGCTCTCCTCTAGCCACGGCTTGAAGCAGGCTGCCCCAGGGAAAATGAACGTGAATTTCGTCGGCCACTCCGTCCAATTCGGACGGGAGGTCTTCGAGAGCCGCCTGTAGGAACAGGACGTTCGGCAGGCCGCCTTTGGACGGCTTCCTATGGATTTTCTCGGAGATCTTCTCCAGCGGGCGCGCGTTGGCGTCTATCCCGATGTAGAACTTCCTCGGATTCTCGCGGGCGCACTGGTATACAAAGAGACCGTCTCCGGTCCCGAGGTCTATGATTACTCCCTCGCCTGTAGGGGGCGATAAGTTCTCGGAAGGCGCGACTTTCGAGTTATCAGGTGGTTCGACCACGAATAAACTTTAACATGGGCTGCATCCTTTCTGGCTGAACTAATAATAGTCAAGACGTCTTATTCCTGGCAACAGGGATTCCCGGGCGGGGCGAAAGATTCCTGAAAGGTTGCTGGACAGTGTAGTCCGTAAAGAAATTCGGGGAGAGGATGAGAGGTCGTGTGAAAAGGGCTGCTCTATGCGTCCGTCAAAGTCAGACGCTCTTTCTCGTGGGCTGTTTCGGCGAGGGATTCAATGTTGAGCCAGTCGGCGGTCAGCAACGATTGAGCCAGGCAGCGCAAGCTCGGAGGCATGTCAACAACCGAGTACTCTTCCTCTTGCGCGTGCGGCGCGTGCTCGGCCAGTAGCTGCAACTCCGCTCCGCAGAAATCGCATTCTTCCAGGTGCTCCGAGACCCAGACGACACGCGCATGCGCCAGCTCACACGTCCGGTACGCCAGCAATGTCTCAGAAGAGGGGCAGGTGGCTCGTTTACAAAAGGCGGTCAGGCTAAGAATCATGATGCGAAAAATTCCCCCTTCACGTTCGCTACCTTTTCTGCTGAACAGTCAACGGTTTGCGACTAACAAACCTCGGAGCGCCCATGCTCTAAAGACGGTGGAAGGGGCATGCTAGACATAAAGACAATAGGCTCGACCCTGAAAGAGCGCTTCGCTTGGTCAACGTTAATAAACCGTTAATCCCTGTCAGCTTCCAAAGTTGATTGGGCCGTGAGCTCGATTTTTATCTTCAATATCAATATTTTGGCCCCTTTGTAAAAAGATGTTGCTCATTTCCCCATTTGCTGATAACATCTTTTCTGTAGTCGAGGGGGCCGGCAAGTCTCCTTGAGACCCTTTCCTGGATGATCGCGCCAGTTCCCCCTTCGCGGTCGCCATGGTGCGAACTCAGGCAAAGTCCCTGAAACGAGGCCAACGGGTTCTGAGCGGTACCTTCCCAGGTGAGAGTTTGACTCATCCATCGACCGCCAAAGCAAGCGTGCTGTTCCTCCCCGATAAGGTCCTCCGTGACCCGTCCGATCCTTTCAACTCTGGCTCCGGCGTGCCGTTCGTCAAAGAGCTTTTTCACACGAATCGCCCCTGATTGTGAGGAAGCCATCCGTGCGAGTTCGACGCCGAAACCAAGTGACAATGTTTAGGAGCGATTCGCGCCTTTCGGTTTGCAAGCCAGCGGGAGGGCCGCCTTAAAACCCCCCAGGCCAAGCTCGGTCGGAGAAGAGATTCGCTCAAGCCAATCCAAACCTTGCGCCATCTGCCGCAACTATAATACCGTGAAATCTACTAGTGATAACCAGCCGAAAGGTTCTACGATGAGCGCCATCAAGGAACAGCCACGCGCATCAAAGGCTGCCTTGGACCGCCAATCCAGGAGCGGGCCGTGGGTCGAGAGCCTGCGCTCGTCGGACGTCAGCCGCCTCTGGGCCGAGCTGCATCGCATTGTTTGCCATCATCCGCTCGTGCGCGCATCCCGCAGCGCCGGACTGCTCGTCGAAGAAGGCTCGCACAACGCTTACACGGATTTGACGCAGGAACTCTTCGTCCAGCTTCTCAGCAAGGCCCGCTTCCAGCACTACCTGGACACGGAGATGACCGACGCCGAGATCGAATGCGAAATCGGCCAGATCGAGCTGACCAACCTCTTAACGTCCGAGCTGCGCAAGCGGCACCCGGAATCTTACCGCCTGGCCCGACGCATCTCGACGCTGATTCAATCGAGCGCCAACTTCCGCCGCTTCGACACCTCGGGCATGGATGACGAGCCGCACCGGCGCCTGGCCGACCGCGTCTATGGCCTCAGCGAGTGGCCCGCCGACAAGCCGCGCCGCGAGAGTCACGAGCTTGAGCAGCGCATCCAGATGATCCCTGTGCGCCAGCGCGACACGCGCATGGTCGGCTGCACGGGCGACTCGCAGATCGTTATCGGTAACTCCGACCTCGAAGACCTAATCATCTCGGTCCTGGAAGCTGCGGACGCGCCCGCGGACGTCCGCACCCTGCGCAGCCTCGTCATGTCGCGCCTGCCCGTCATGGATATTTATCTGGTGCCGCTCGGCGGGGACGATGCGGACGAGGGCGGCCAGTCGTTCGAGCCTGTGGATGGGTGCGAAAATCCTGAGCAGGGCCTGTTGCGCCGCGAGAGCGAGCGCGAAGCCGCCAGTTTCGTTGACGGGTTTCTGAAGAGCCTGCACGAGACCGTGCGCGGCAAGGTCAAGCAGTACAACCGTATGCTCGGCGTGCTCTGGCACTGCTACCTCAGCCCGGATCATTCGACGCAGTTGGAGGTCGCCGCGACCCTCGGGGTGTCGGATTCGCTCGTCTCCGACTACCGCCGCCGCATCGAACAGGAACTGCGCTCTCTCTCCTTTTCAGAGATCGAAGAAGCGCGCCGCTTCGAGATGGCTTTGCGCGAGCGCGTGCGTGCTCTGGTCTTGATTGGTGACGAAGAGGGTGTGGTAGTTTAGTCTCGAAGCGCATGGGCCCGGGGACCCGGGCCGGGAACGATTCAGACACTTGAAGAGCGCAGTTGCCCTGCGCCTTTCTGTGTTGTCGGCCATCCCCACTCTCGAATCACTGGGGGCCAGGCCGCAATCTATAGAGTGCCGGATATGCTCAGGGGCCACACAGAGACGGATTATCAACCCGTGACTCGTTCGCGGCGTAGAAGCCGCTTGCGTGAGGCCGTGGAGGCGGAAACGGTCGCGGACTGGCCGGTCAAAGCCAGGTTTGCGGACGAACATGGTCCTGCCATCGTAGAGCGGGCACCGGCAAGGAAAAGAGAGGTCGGCCTCAAACGCGGCCACGTCCTGACTTATGGGGCGCTCTTTCTCTTCACGGTCGTCCTCTATGCACGTCCGTCGGAATTCTACCCTTCGTCGCTGACACATTCGCTCGCCTTCATCGTCGGCATCATCGCCATAGGCATCTACGTCCCTTCGCAGCTTATCCTCGAAGGGAATTTGACGGCGCGCCCGCGCGAAATCCATCTGGTCCTGCTCTTCTGTTTGACCGGACTGCTTTCGATTCCGCTCGCCCTTAATCCCTCGGAAGCCTGGACGACCTTCACGGATACTTTCATCCGCTGCATCATCATCTTCATCGTGATGGTCAATGCGGTGCGGACGCAGGCCCGCCTGGCGGGGCTGCTTTTCCTGGCCCTGGCTGTCAGCATCTGGCTGAGCGTCGGCGCGATTAATGATTATCGTCTGGGACTGATGACGATTGAGGGCTACCGCGTCGCGGGTCGTGGGAGCGGCATCTTTGGCAATTCGAACGACATGGCGCTTCATCTGGCGACGACAGTTCCGATTGCCGTAGCGCTGCTTTTCGGCACACGCCGCATCATTGGAAAAATCCTCTACGGCGTGTGCGCCGCCCTGATGATCGCCGCCATCGTGCTGACCTATTCGCGCGGGGCTTTTATCGGCCTCCTGACCGTCTTCATCTTCATGGCGTGGAAAATCGGCCGCAGCCACAGACTCGGAGTCATCGGGCTGGTCGTTGCGCTCAGCCTGGGAATTCTGCTGCTCGCGCCCGGTAACTACGGCTCACGCATTCTCTCCATCTTCGTTCCCAGCCTCGACCCGGTCGGCTCGTCTGACGCCAGAAAGGGAGAGCTTTTCAGGTCTCTGGCCGTGGCGCTGCGCCACCCACTGTTCGGCATCGGGATGGGAAACTATGCTTCAGAGATGTCTTACAGAGGGCTCGTCACGCATAACTCCTACACGCAGGTCGCGGCCGAGATGGGGATGGCGGCGCTCCTCTTCTACACGATGTTCGTCGTCACGCCGTTCAGACGCCTGGGACAGATCGTGCGTGAAACTTTCAGCGAGCGAAAGCAGTCGCGCTATTATTACCTCTCAATCGGCCTCCAGGCTTCGCTTCTGGCTTACCTGGTGACGAGCTTCTTCGCGTCGGTCGCGTACCTCTGGTATCCCTTTTATCTGGTGGCCTACGCGGTCTGCCTGCGGCGCATGTATGAGGCGGAGACCGGAAAGACTGTCGTTCTCGAAAGGCAGAAGATTAAAGCGCTCAAGCGTCAGGGACGGCGGCCACAGCGCGTCCCTGTTCTCTCGGACGATGAAAGCAAAGCGGTGACGATATGAGTCTTAGGCTGGCTGCGGAAATAGTCTTCTGGTTGAGCGCCGCCGCGCTCCTCTACACCTATATCGGCTATCCGCTCCTGCTGATGCTTATGGCGAGGCTGCGCCCGCGCGCGGTTCGCGCCCGCGCCGACTGGACGCCGAGCGTCACTTTCATCATCACGGCTTACAACGAGGAGCGTGACCTTGCGGCCAAGCTTGAGAACACACTGGCGCTCGACTACCCGAAAGAGAGTCTCGAAATCATCGTCGCTTCGGATTGCTCGACGGATCGCACGGACGAGATTGTTAGAAGTTTCGCGCGTCGTGGCGTACGGCTTCATCGCCAGAGGGAGAGATTAGGTAAGACCGCCGCTCAAAACGCTGCCGTCGAATTAGCGAATGGCGAGATCATCCTCTTCTCCGACGCGACAACGCTTTATCAGCCGGACGTCTTGCGCGTCCTCATGCCCTGTTTCGCGGACCCGACCGTGGGTTGCGCCACGGGGCGAGTCGTTTATACGGATCAGTCCGCGACGAGCGTCGGACACGGCACGCGCTCATACTGGAGCTATGAATTTCTGCTCAGGAAAAATGAGAGCACTGTTTGCTCGCTCATCGGCGTCTGCGGGTGTATGTACGCCGTGCGCCGTTCGGCCTATGTGCCGCTCTATCACGAGGCATGCAGCGACTTCATCATCGCCACCAAGATGGTCGAGCAGAACTTGCGCGCCGTTTATGAGCCTGCCGCCGTCTGCATGGAAGAGACGAACGAGCACGCCGGTAAAGAGCTAAAGACCCGCGTGCGTATCATCACACAGACTTTCGCGGACCTCTGGCGCAATCGGGCGATGATGAATCCCTTCAGAAGCGGCTTTTACGCCGTCCAGTTGCTCTCGCACAAAGTCATGCGCTATCTGGTGCCGCTCTTTCTTATTCTGATCCTGGCAGCGTCAGCGACGCTTGCCGCGCATTCAATCTATTTCGCCATCATCCTGGCGGGGCAACTCTGTGTGTACGGCGTGGCGACGCTCGCCTGGATGCTCGAACGCATCGGAGTCCACAGCCGCCTCCTGGCGCTTCCGCAATATTTCGTTCTCGGGAATCTGGCGTCGCTTATTGCTTTCTATAAATTCCTGAGCGGCGAACGCTACGCGCGCTGGGAGCCGATCCGCGCGGGCGGCGCGACGCCTCTTGCTCAGATCAATTCGTCTCCACACGACGAAGAGCTAGCCAATGTTGCCGACGAGCGGGTCGGCGCTCGGTAAGGAGCGAGCTAAATTTTGAGCCGAACTCCGGAACAAAAAACGCAGGCGGTCACCAACGCCATGTCAATTGACCTGGAAGATTGGTTCTGCGTTCATAACCTGAGCCAGGTCATCAAGCGAGAGGACTGGGACAAGTGCGAGCTTAGAGTTTACGAGAGCACGCAGCGCATCCTGCGTCTTTTCGATAAACATCAGACGCGCGCCACCTTTTTCGTTCTCGGCTGGGTCGCCGAACGTCTGCCGGACCTGATTCTTGAGATCGAAGAGAAGGGGCACGAAATTGCCGTCCACGGCTACAACCACCTGCTGCTCACGGAAATCACCCCGCAGGAGTTTGACGAAGACCTGGCGAAAACTTTAGAGACGCTCAAAGCCTGCGGCATCAAACAAACTCCGCTCGGCTATCGCGCGCCCTCTTTTACCGTAGTCGAAAAGACCAGGGCATGGGCTTTGGAGATCCTTGAGAAATACGACTTCAAATACGACTCGTCGGTCTTCCCCATCGGCTTTCACCCGGACTACGGAGTCGCTAATGCTCCTCTCGCGCCCTATAAGATCACGGAGCGGCTTCATGAGTTTCCGATGAGCTGCCTGGAACTCTTCGGGAGAAGATTGCCGTTTAGCGGCGGCGGGTATTTCCGGCTCTTCCCCTACTCATACACGAAGCTCTGCATGCGCAAGTGCAACGCCCAGGGCCGGGCGGCGATCTTCTATCTGCACCCGTGGGAACTCGATCCGGGTCAGCCGAAAATCAAGCTGCCCCGCTCGAAAGCGATTCGCCATTACCGAAATCTGGATCAGACCGAAAAGCGCCTGGACGCGCTTCTGGGTGATTTCAAATTCACAACCGTCAGAGAGGTCCTTGGACTATGAACAACGAACTTGAAGTGCAACGAAATTTCTGGAACAGTGAGGCCGACGCCTTCGAGCGAATCTACTCGCACGAGAAGTCGAAGCTCTCCACACAGCTTGACCGGATTTTCCGCAAAGACATGTACGAGCGCTTCGTCTTCACCATCAAGAACTGCGAGCCGGTCGAGGGACGCAGCTTTCTGGACGTCGGCTGCGGGAACGGACTCTACAGCGTCGAACTCGGAAAGAAGGGCGCGGGCCGCGTCGTCGGCATAGACATCTCGCCCGTGATGATCGGCCGCTGCCATGAGTCCGCCAGGAAAGAAGGGCTGGAAGACCGTGTGACTTTCCTCCAGACGGACCTGCTGGAATACGAGCCGGACTCCGATTTCGATGTCAGCTACGGCATCGGGCTCTTCGACTACATCAGCGATCCACGGCCTGTGCTGAAGAAGATGCGAGAGCTGTCGAAGGACAAGGCCATCATGGCCTTCCCCAGATTCTGGACCTGGCGGGCGCCCGTGAGAAAAGTTCGATTGAAGATGAAAGGCTGCCCCGTCTTCTTCTACACTAAGAGAAAGGTCAACGAGCTTATGCAGGGCGCTGGATTCTCGCGCTGGGAGGTGCAGCGCGTCGGCAAGCTTCATTGCGTCGTCGCACACGTATGAACTTAATTAATTCAAATAGCCTGCGAGTCTGGAAAGACAGGGCGGTTGAGTTCGCCCTGAAGACCGTGGCGCGCAAGCCGCGGGTAACGAATGCTGCCTGGCGGATCAATCCGGAAGAGCTCCACGGCGTCACGATTCGCTGGCCGGTTAAATATCAGTGGGAGCCTGCGCGCATCTGGGTTGATCCGCTCCTTTACGGTTTCCGCAATGTGGCTCAGGTTGAGATGGCCGAACTGGAACAGCCTTACAGGGGCACGGTCCTTTTTCAGTTCGTTGTCCGGAACAGGGCGCACGACGTCGCGATTGATTACTCGGACTATTCGGACATTAACGAAGAGAGCGCGCGTCGTTGCCCGGTCTATTTCAAGATGCAGCACCATCGCGAAGGGTACGGCCTGAATCACGTGCTGCCCGGCGGCTACGTTCCGGATGGCCGCAAAATCTATCTACACCTTCCGCGCCTGAGACGGCTGCGTGACCGAAAAGATTTCGCTTACGACGTTTACGGCAGGTTCAGTCTGGAGTTCGCGGGAGAGACGCGCCGACGTGCGGTGGAGATTCTCAGGGCGCAGAAAGATTTCAAGTTTGAGGGCGGATTGACGAAAGTCAGCTATGTGGACTTTCTGAAAGAGACTGCGCGGTCGCGCATTTGCATTGATCTTCCGGGCGAAGGGGATTTCTGCTACCGCCTGGTCAACTATTTCGCCGTCGGCGCGTGCGTCATCGCCGCGCCCCACCGGAACATTCTCAACGGCCCCTTGATTGACCGGGAGCATATCGCTTACGCGAAGCCCGATTTCTCAGACCTCGTGGAGCTTTGTAAGTTCTATCTGGAGAACGAGGAGGAGCGCGAGGCGATGTGCCTCAAGAGCAGGCAGTTCTTCGAGCAGTATTTACATAAGGACAATCTTACTGCTTATTATCTTCGCGCCTGTCTGGACCGCTTGCGGAATTAAGAGTCTTCTAACTTTTCATCAACCCTCGCGCAGGTAAAACGTTAATGTGTGGTATCGCTGGATTCGTCAGTCGGGAAAAGGCGCGCGGCCACGCAGACGCGTCCGCCGTGCTCGACCGCATGTGTCGCATCATCGCGCATCGCGGGCCGGACGACCAGGGCACGTTTGTCGAGGACCGTGTCGCGCTGGGCATGCGGCGGCTCTCGATCATTGATCTCAGCGGTGGGCATCAACCCATGTCCGGTTGCGACCCGGAAGTCAAAATTGTCTTCAACGGAGAGATTTACAACTTCCGCGAGTTGCAGCGCGAGCTGGAAGCGCGCGGCCACCATTTCAAAACTCATTCCGATACGGAAGCCATCCTGCATGCTTACGAGGAGTACGGCTCAAAGTGCCCCGAGCACCTGCGCGGCATGTTCGCTTTCGCGATCTGGGACGCGCGTCGCCAGGAGCTTTTCATCGCCCGAGACCGCGTCGGTAAAAAACCTCTCTACTACACCATCACGCCCGCCGGAACCTTAATCTTCGGCTCGGAATTGAAATCCCTGCGCGAGCACCCGGAGTTTCGCGGGGAGATAAATGCGGAGGCGCTCGACGCCTACCTGACGTTCGGCTACGTGCCAGACCCTTTGACCATCTTTAGCGGCGTGGAAAAACTCCCGCCCGGCTCCTCTCTGACTTTTGCGAATGGCCGTGTGAGCGTCAATCAGTATTGGGACTTTCCGTATCAAGAGCCGCAGCCTGAGCCTCTGTCGAGCGAAGAAGATTATCTTGAAGAGCTGCGAGCATTGCTCGACGAGGCAGTCCGCATCCGCCTGGTGGCGGACGTTCCGCTCGGCGCGTTTCTTTCCGGCGGCGTTGATTCGAGCACGGTCGTCGGCCTGATGTCGCGCGCAAGCCAGTCGCCCGTCAAGACCTTCTCCATAGGTTTTCACGAGGACAGCTACAACGAGCTCAAATACGCGCGGGTCGCCGCCAAAGCGTTCGGGACGGAGCATCACGAGTTCATCGTCACGCCCGACATCTGCTCGATAGTTGACGAGCTGGTCTGGCATTTTGACGAACCCTTCGCAGATTCTTCCGCGATTCCGACCTACATGGTTTCGAAGCTCGCGCGCGAGTTTGTCAAGGTCGTCCTCTCTGGCGACGGCGGCGACGAACTTTTCGCGGGCTACACGCGCTACGCCACGGACCGCAAGCGCAGCGGATTCGCGCGCCTGCCCCGCGTCGTGCGCCGCGGATTGATGCAACCTCTGGGCAGAAAACTTCCGCACGGCGCTTGGGGACGCAACTACGTTCACAACGTCGCCCTTGACCCTCTGGACCGCTACATCGAAGACGTCTCGGTCTTCACACGGCTCAACAAGCCACTACTCTACACGGAAGATTTCCTCAGACGTTTGGGCGAAACGGAGGCCGCCGCGCTCTTTCGCGAGTTCGCCTCCCGCTCGCGCGCCGACGATGCGCTCGACCCGCTTCTTTACCTGGACAGCAAAACCTACCTGCCCGGAGACATTCTGACCAAAGTTGATCGGATGAGCATGGCTGTCTCTCTGGAGGCGCGAGTGCCGCTGCTGGATCACAAGCTGATAGAGTTCGTCTGCACGCGGATTCCTGCCGGCCTGAAGATGCGCGGGCTCGAAACCAAATATATCTTCAAGCGCGCCGTAAAGGAGTTCGTGCCCGCCGAAATCCTGAATCGTCCGAAGCAAGGATTCGGCGTTCCCATCCAGCAATGGATCAACGAGCAGTTGCGCGACCGCGTGCGCGGCACGCTGACCGAGGCGCGCACTCGCGAGCGCGGCTACGTCAAACAGCGCTACGTGGACCTGCTGCTGGAGGAGCACGAGCGCGGGAGGCGCGACCATTCGACGGAGTTGTGGGCGCTCTTTATGCTCGAATTATGGCATCGCTCTTTCGTGGATGCCGGCGGGGTGCCTCCCGTTCACGATCAATCGAACGCTAACCTGACCGCGGCGCTGGCCTAAATTGAAACCGAAAGTTCTGCACATCATAGACAGCTTCGAGCAGGGCGGGACCGAGCGCCAGGCCGTCCAGCTCGTGCGCCTGCTGCAAGCGGAGGGGCGCTATGAGGTCCGTCTGGCCTGCCTGAATAAGCGCGGCGTGCTGCTCGATGAAGCAGAGCGATTCGGCATTGGCGAGATTGTCGAATACCCGATGACGAGCTTTTATGATCGGAATTTCGTCCGCCAGCAAGCCCGCGCGGTCCGTTTCCTCAAGGAGCAAGAAATAAAGGTCGTGCACACGCACGACTTTTACACGAATATCTTCGGAATGATCGCTGCCCGGCTCGCCCGCGTGCCGGCGCGCATTGCGTCAAAGCGCGAGACGGAAGGTTTTCGCACGCCTGCGCAGAAGCGCGTGGAGCGTTATGCTTATCAACTCGCGCATTCGGTAATTACAAATGCGGACGCGGTGCGCAAGCAGTTGATTGGTGAGGGCGTTCGAGCGGAGAAACTGGTGACCGTTTACAACGGACTGGACCTGAAGCGCGTGGCGCCGCCCACGGACCTGCTGCGAGAAGAGGCGCTCGCCATGCTCGGCCTGCCCCCTGGTCCCGAGCGGCGCTATGTCACAATCGTCGCCAACATACAGCACGCTGTTAAAGATCATCCGACGTTTTTGCGCGCTGCGCAGCGCGTGCGCGCCGCGGTGCCCGAAGCGGCCTTTATCATCGCGGGCGAGGGCGCGTTGCTGAGTGATCTGCGCGCTCTCGCAGCAGAGCTTGGCATCGAACGGGATACCTTCTTCATCGGTCGCTGCCAACGCATAGCTGAACTGCTGTCCATCTCAAATGTTTGCGTTCTCAGCTCGCGAGCCGAGGGCTTCTCAAATTCTATTCTCGAATACATGGCCGCCGCGCGGGCGGTCGTGGCGACAGATGTCGGCGGGGCCCGCGAGGCGATCAGGGAAGGCGAGACGGGTTATCTGGTCGCCGCCGGAGATGATGACTCGATGGCCGCGCGAATCATCTCGCTGCTTAATGATCCTGCAAGGGCGCGTGCGATGGGAGAGCGCGGGCGGCGCATTGTAGAGGAAAAGTTCTCCTGCGAGGCGCAGCTTGCAAGCGTCGAGAGTTTGTATGAGCGGCTGCTCGTCCGGCCGGATTCTCGATTGGGGCAGAGGGTCGAGAGCGTAACGAGCGAGCGTGCGTGAAAAGGTGCTGCGAAAGGAAAGATGGCATTTCTCCAAACGACACTGGCGCTGGGCGCGCAACGCAGTCCTTGTGCTGGTCACCTGGTCACTGCTGGCCTGGGTTGCAGCCAGAGCCCTGATTGTCGAAGCGGAGCTGGCGCACGCTGATGTGATCGTGATTCTTGCCGGTTCGTCAACTTATCTTGAGCGCGCCTCGCACGCGGCTGAGCTTTTCCATCAAGGTCGTGCCCCGCGAATAGTTCTGACCAACGACGACATTCGCGGAGGATGGTCAGTCGAAGAACAACGTAATCCTCTCTTTGTCGAACTCGCGGCGGCTGAGTTGGAGCGTCAGGGCGTGCCTGCCGAGAAGATTGAGATCATTCCGCGCACTGTTTCGAGCACCTATGATGAGGCCGCGCGAGTGCGCGAATACGCTGAGGCGCATGGCATCAAATCACTTTTAGTTGTGACCTCTGCTTATCAATCAAGGCGCGCGCTGTGGACACTGCGGCGCGTCTTTAGCGGAAGCGAAGCGGAGATTGGACTCTCTTCACCACCGCCGGGCCAACAGAGCCCGTCGCCTGCAACGTGGTGGTTGCACCCGCTTGGATGGAAAATGGTTCCGGGCGAATATCTCAAACTAATCTATTACAAAATGCACTATTGATGGCGAGAGTGAAGATGGAGTCTCAAGCGGTAGAGATTGCGCAGGGCGAGAGGTTTGAGTTTGGAAAAAACTGGAGCCTGTTTCTCGCCGTCCTGGATGACGACGAATTCATCTTTGTCAAAGAAAAAGAAGAGGCATGCCGGGCGAGTGCCAATTCTTCCGGCAGTCAACATGAAAGTTAAGCGTCAGGAGCTATTTGAAAACTCCGTATTTCGCGCCGCAGGCGCACGTGAGAAGGTAGCCAGACGTGTAACGTCTGGGAACGAGCAACGCACCATCATCCGCGCATTGAAGATGCGCAAAGAATCGTTGACAATGGACAGGCTCAGCGCGTCTTCAACGCGCCGATTTATTGCCACACAGGTTCCAGACCTTTCAGGTCTGGCTACCTTCTCACGCCGCTTGCGCGGCTAACAGGAATTTTCAAACAGCTCCTAAGATTCAAAACAGGTGATTTGAAACGTGCTCAGCAGAATCTCACCACGAACAACCATCGGGCTTCTGCTCTTGCTTGGCTTCATCTCTTTGCTCGGAGCGTCAGGTATTAAGAGGACCAAGGCGACTGACGCTCCTGAAGTCAGCGCAGTCGAGGCGGAGATTGGCAACGCAAGTATCCGAACGGATCGCAAGGTTTATCGGAAGCCGCCATTGCCGAAGTTGCCGCGCGCCGGAGGCAAGTTCAACGACCCTGTCTTCGGCACCGAGATCATGCGTGCGACGGACGAGACGGACGGGGCCGCCCCGGGCCTCGGCAACTACTACTCACACTGGCCGACCTTCAATTCCAACAACACGAGGCTTTTAATTCGCAAGGGCGAGACGGGCGAAGCCATCATCAAAGATTTCAACGCGGAAACGTTCACCATCGGCGCGAGTCGTCGGCTGCCCAATTTGCCCGACAGCGCGACCATCTCCTGGGAGAGCGCGACGTGGTCTTCCACCAATCCGAACATCATCTACTGCTTTCCTTCCTACACGGATGGCGGCATGAAACTTTACCAGTACGACGTCCGCGCCGGTTCCCCATCCGGCTTCAGGCTGATTAAGGATTTCAGCTCGCTCGCGGGCGGCAAAGATTATCTCAAACAGATGTACGTCTCGGCGGACGACGACGTCTTCTGCTGGCTGCACATGCGCGCCGGCAGCAGCGAGGCGGTCGCTTATCTGGTCTATCGCCGCTCGACGAATAAAGTCCTGTTTCATAACCCGGCAAATGTTTACGCGGGAGGCATCAACGAGGTCCACGTGGACAAGACCGGCAAGTGGCTGCAAATCGCTCTCAACCAGAACCAGGCGGACAATTCCCGAACGCGGTTCTTGAACCTGGAGACGGGGCAGATAGATTTTCTCTACGCCAACGCGGCGGACCGCCCGGCGGGGCACGGCGACCTCGGGCGCGGGACCATCGTCGGATTTGATAATTATAATGACGGCATCTCTTGGCGCAGGCTCGACGCCGTCCACAAGATTTCGACTCTCTTTTATTTCCGGACCGGCGAAGGGCCGAAGGGCGGAGTAGCTGACTGGACGAACGACTTTCACGGGACCATGCTGGCGGATAATGAGGATTGGATAACGATAGGCACTTACGACGATCCGGCAGTCACACTTCCCGATTCGGGCATCTTCGAGGACGAAATCATCCAGGTGGCCCTGGACGGAAGCGGGCGGTTCCGCCGCATCTGCCACACGCGCTCATTCTTTGATAATAAGACGAGCACGACAGGCTACTGGGCGACGCCGAAGCCGACAATCTCCAGAGACGGGCGCTTCATCGCCTTCACCTCAAACTGGGAGAACAGCGGACGCTATGATCTCTTCATCGCGAAGATTGATCCCGCCCCGCGCTTAACAGAGCGCCCATCCGCGCCGTCAGGTCCAGTCCCCACACAGCGCCCGCGAAGAGTGAATCCGAATTAGCTTTTTTTCTTGCGGCGGAAGCGCGCGGCCACTCCGGCGAGCCCGGTGCCGAGCAGCAGCAGTGTCGCCGGCTCTGGAATCGGAGTGAAGTCATAACGAATGCTTGCGAGCGAGTACGTGCCGGGCATGATGTTAGGGTGGGAGACAAGCGTCAGCGTGGCAATCCCGCTTCCGTTAATCTGAGTGCTGAAGACTACCGCTAAAGACGGGCTGTCGAGCGAGTGGACGAAGACTGTGCCCGTCATGTTGAATGTGCTGGTCAGGGTGATGGTGGATTCGGTCGAGAAGGGGATGACGATGTCCGGTCCTGTAAATGTTAAATGACTATCCTGGGCGGCCCACCAGGCGTTGGCCGTCGTACCGTTGAAATCGGCCGTCCCGAAGCCGTCGAGGGTGGCGAAGCTGCCGGCAGAAATAACCGTGCCGGGCGGACAAAAATCGCACCCGTCGCTCGGGCTTTGCCTGTCGCCGTCGGCGACGCCGCCCCTCGCGGCAAAACCATTGCCCGAGAAATTGAAGCCTATTGATCGCCAGGCACCCCTGGAGAAGGGAGGTCCTCCGATGGTCACAAAGCCGCCGGTGATTGTCAGGTTGTCTGCGCGCGTTTCGTGCGGGAAGAGAAAAAGGGCTAGAAGCAGCAGCACGAAAGCTGAAGGCACGAGGGTTCTTTTTCTTAACTGCATCTGGTTTCCAGTCACGCGTGGCTCTTGATGAGCTGTCCTCAATGGGAAGTTCTGGCTAAGGTTCGCATTAAAGAGTATATCATCAATCACCGAGCTTTTTCACAGACGACGGCAGATTCCCGAATCAAAGGGCACGCGAATCCACGGCAGTTCTCTTTGAAAGGACGTCTTCATAAATCCCCACAAGAGCGCGTAAATAAGTCTCCGGCGAGTAGCGCGTGGCGATTAGGGCGGAGGCGTTCGCGGCGAGGCTCGCGGCGAATTGCCGGTCGGTCAAAACACGACCCAGCGCCTCGGCCAGCAGTTCGGGAGAGCGCGCCGGCACAAGCAGCGCGCTTCTTTGGTCCTCAACCATCTCTGGGACGCCGCCGACCGCAGTCGCGACCACAGGGACTTCCGCGGCCATCGCTTCCAGAAGAACGTAGGGCGAGCCTTCGCTGTGAGAGGGAAGCGCCACGAGGTCCGCCAGACGGTAGTATGCGCTCACGTCGCTCAATTGGCCCGTGAAGAGCGTCCGATCCTTGATCTTGAGAACCGCGGCCTCAGACTCAAGCCTCGCGCGCTCGGGACCATCGCCGATGATTACGAGCCGCGCTTTGATTTCGGGGCGCGTGCGCCGTAGGTGCGCGAACGCGCTGATTAAATCAATGTGCGCCTTCTCGCGCGAAAGCCGCCCGATGGCGAGCACCATGCGCTCATCTTCCACGAGACCGAGACTCTCTTTAAGCGCCAGGGCTTCTGCGGCGCTCGCCATTTCCCCGCGGCGCATCGAGTTGTGCTGCACGGAGATTCTCTCTCGCGCGACGCCTGCGCCTGCCAGTTCGCGCGCGAACGCTTCGCAGACAGTGATGACATGATCGGCTGTCGGCAGCGACCAGCGGTCGAGGCGGTTGTAAGCGCGCATTTTCAGGTCAGTCGTCGTGTAGCCGTGGTGAAACGCCACCCACGTGTACTTCTGCCAGAGGCGCGAGTATTTCATCAGAAAGTGCGATTTGACGTGATGCGTCAAGACTATGTCGGGGCGGCGCGCCTCTATAACTTTCCGCAGCTTCGGAATCACGCGCAGGTCAAAGCGGAAACGTTCTTCGATGACATCAACCTCTACGCCGACCTCTCTTGCCGCGGCGACGAATTCATTGGGCGATTCATCGGCGCCGGGTGATTCGGGCTCGGAGGAACGTCGTCGGACCTGTTTGTCAGGCTCTCTTTTGCCGCGCCCGCGCTCGAAAGTGACGATGGAAGTCTCTACGTTCGGCAAGCCCGGGCGAGTTTGAAACTCACGCGCAGCGCGGCAGAAATCGAGCATGCTCTTGGCCGCGCCGGTAACGGTCCTGGCCTCCATCACGGCCAACAGTTTGAGCCGCGGCGCGCGGGTCTGCGCCGGGTCCCTCACTGTTTGGTCTTGATTTGTCGCGCCTGTGAGAGTCATCTCGATAGCGAACGGCGGAAAGTTATTGCTCCTGACTCATTGCGGGAAGAGCTTCATGCTGGCGCAAAAGCTCCAGGTAAGTCTCGACGAGCTCGGACCCGAGTCCGGACCAATCATATCGCGCAGAAACAAGAGCGCGCCCGCCTGCCGCCAGCTCTTTTCGCCTGGCTTCATTCTCAAAGAGATCGGAGGCGGCTTCGCGCAAGTCGTCGTTCGTGTCCGCGAGAACGATGCTCACGCCGTCTTCTGCCTCTATACCCTCCGCGCCGAGCCGTGTTGATACTACGGGGACACCGGCGGCCATCGCTTCGAGTATCTTCAGGCGACTACCGCCGCCGACACGCAGTGGAATCACGGCCATCAAGGCATCATAGTAATAGGGGCGGACATCATCAACCGTCCCCGTCACTTCGATGCCCGGCAGCTCCTTAAGACGTTTGACTTCGGGCGACGGGTCGCGTCCGACAATCGTGAAGACAAGTCCGGGATGCCGCGCATGGAGTTGCGGCCAGACCTCTCGGGCGAAATGTGTCACTGCGTCAATGTTGGCGTGGTAGTCCATGGAGCCGACGAACAGGACCCGGCGGGATTGAAGGTTCGGGTCCGGCGACTCAGCGCTTGAATTCAACTGCCCGGCGGAGCTTCTACGCCGCGTGATCCAATCCGCGTGCGCCTGAGCGATGCGCTCGTCGCTATAGTAACTGGTATCAACTCCGTTCTCGATCAGGTAAAGCTGAGCCAGCGGGGCGTGCTTGAGAAGTTTCTCCCGCTCCTCGCCGCTCACGACGACGTGAGCGTCAAACTTCAACATGACGCTGTGCTCCAGCGCGGCGAGCTGGCGCGCAGTTCTGCGCGCGTAAGCTCTTCGCAAAGGATCCGGGGCGTGCTCGCTGTAACGCCGCATCAGTTCGGACTCGATGTTGTGCCAGTCGCAGATGGCCAGCGGGCTGTTCCGAGCCGCGCGGATAATTGGAAGGTAAACGGCGAGATGTATGCTCTCGACTTGCACGATGTCGAAAGCCTGCTCGTCGAGTGCCTGCGCCAGAGCCTTTGCCATCCGACTTGTCGTGTAATTGAGCACCGGGAGCGGGAATCTGCCCAGCGCCCCTCTGATGATTTTCCCGAGCGTGTAGCCCTTGTCTCTCTCGACCGTCAGGACGCGCTCATAAAACTCTTCCGGCTTCGGTAAAACCATCACCGGCGCTCGGTGCGACGGCCCCTTCGCGGCCGAAGCCTGACGGACGGCCTCTTCTTGACCATCCGCATCAGAGGCAACATGGGAGGTTGGATTATCGCCCGCGTCCGAAAAGGCCAGAAGCGTCACACGGCACCTTCGAGCGATCTCGCGTGCCAGATGATAATTCCTGAGCTTCGCTCCGGTATCGAGCGGCCAGCAGACTCTCGGGACAAAATGGAGCACGCGCGGGCCGGATTGGGGAGCGCCTGCGGTCTCCTCCTGCCGGTCGCCTCTCTCGAATTGTGTCAAAACGTAATTGTCTCCTGGTGAAATCAAACGGCGTCGAACTCTCGGAAGGAAGAGAGAGGGGTTAAAAACCTCTGAAAAGCTGCGGACCGCAGAGATACTGGACAAGCTGGCAAATAGAGACGCATGCGGGCCTGTGATTGGTCTTGGGCGCCGAACTCGCGCCGGATCAACCAATCCGGATGATACCCACAACTTTGGCCGAAATCCAGTGAATTAATAAGCATTCTGAGAGTTTCAGCCGGCAATTCTGGAAAGGTAATCCGACAATTTCCAAAAACCTTGACAGGCTTGGCTAAATATTGTTTAATCTATCTGGCTGTTGCGTTGGGCATCAGCCGAGATCTTTTCAGGGCGATGATTGCATACGATAAGGGCAAACCTGCCGCGAGGCAGGGGCGCAAAGCCGTGAGTCTCTTCTCTGAGATGTTAATGAAGAGATTGTCTGGTTGCCGAAGGCGATCCGTGAAAGTCCTGAAGTTTCAATCCGGCGACACACGCCTGAGATTGAAGTCAGGACCGGAACCATCTTTGTGCGCTGCCCAGGCCTCTTGGTGGTTCATCCCGGCAATTCTCCTTCCCTTTTAATTTCAACCAGACATCATAAAGCTTTCGATCAGTCCGCCGACCTCTTCGTTCAGCCGCGAGGCTCTATGCCTCCACTCCCCCGGCCTCCTCAGCTGAATCGGCGAGGCCATCGTCCGGTTACCGTAGTAACTTTCTCTGCGTCCACAACCACGGGCGCAGCCATCACCGATTAAAGGCACTCCCGCAGTGATGCGGGTTCGCAAAGCCAGGAGTCTCGGATTCGCTTGAATCCGAGATCGTCCGGTTACCGAAGTGAGGTCCAATAGATGATTCCCGCAGTCAGGTTTTCTCCGCGTTCTTTCCTTTCAATCTTCCTCCTCATTATCCTGATAGGCACCTCTCATTTCGGAGCAGGTACGGTCTCCGCGCAATCGGGCACGCCCGGCATCAAGACGGACAGAGCCGTTTATGCGGAACCGCCGCTACCGGCGTTGCCGCGCGCCGGGGGCAAGTTCATTGATCCGGTCTTCGGCACCGAGATCATGCGTGCGACGGATGAGACGGATGGGTCCGCGCCCGGATTCGGCAACTTCTATTCGCACTGGCCGACCTTCAATTCAAACAACACCAGACTTTTAATCCGCAAGGGCGAAAATGGCGCGGCCATCATCAAGACTTTCGATCCGGTAAACTTCCAGCTCGGGGCCGGTTCGCAAAGTCTGCCGCAACTGCCTGCGGGGCCCACGCTCTCCTGGGAATCCGCCACCTGGTCTTATACCAATCCAGACATCATCTATACTTTCCCAAGCTACTGGGACGGCGGGATGAAGCTTTATGCCTACAACGTCGCGACCAGGACTTTCACGCTCATCAAAGATCTCAGCTCGCTCGCGGGCGGCAACGACTACCTGAAGCAGATGTACGTCTCGACGGACGACGACGTCTTCTGCTGGCTGCAGATGCGCGCCGGCAGCAGCGAGCCCGTCGGTTACATCGTGTACCGCCGCTCGACCGACAGGGTTCTCTTTCATAATCCGGCGAGCGCGTATGTCGGGGGCATCAACGAAGTGCACGTTGACAAGACCGGCAAGTGGTTGCAGATCGCGATGAATCAGAACCAGCCGGACGGGTCGCGCACCCGTTTTCTGAATCTGGAGACCGGGCAGATAGATTTCCTGTATGCCAACGCGGCGGACCGACCCGCAGGGCACGGCGACCTCGGGCGCGGGACCATCAACGGCTTCGACAACTACCGTGACGGCATCTCGACGCGCAACCTCAGCTCGGTCCACAACCCGACGACCGTCTTCTTTTTCCGCACCGAGAGCGGAGAATTTGGCGGCGTGGCCGACTGGACGAACGACTTTCACGGGACCATGCTGGCGGATAATGAGGACTGGCTCACGCTCGGGACCTACAATGATCCTGAGGTCCAGGGCTTACCGGATTCAAGAATCTTCGATGATGAGATTTTGCAGGTCTCTCTGGATGGGAGCCAGCAAATCAGGAGGATTTGTCACACGCGCTCGGCCGTAGACTATAAGACGAGCACGACAGGCTACTGGGCGACGCCGAAGCCGACAATCTCCAGAGATGGGCGCTTCATCGCCTTCACCTCAAACTGGGAGAACAGCGGACGCTATGATCTCTTCATCGCGAAGATTGATCCGGCTCCAGCCCTCGCCTCATCCACACCCGCGCCGACGCCAACACCGACGCCAGCGCCTACGCCTACACCAACACCTACGCCGAGCCCAACTCCGACACCGACACCGGCTCCGACTCCGACTCCGACGCCAACACCAACGCCGACGCCCTCGCCGAGTCCCACTCCAACGCCAACGCCCGGGCTGGTCTCGCCTGCGCTCGTCTCCAGCGCTTACGCGACGGCTTCGACGCTGGCGGCTGTGACAGGCAACTCGGTCCAGCAGATTGACGCGCTGGCGAGCAGCATCCAGCAGGCTTACGGTTCGTTTTACTATGAGGCTGCCAGATTCACTTCGGCGAGCCAGATTGACAGCAGATTGCGCGCCGCCCTCTATTTCACGCGCGCTGCCGCGGCGCTCACGGCTGCCCAGGCTCCGTCCTCCGGAATACAGAACCGTTTGTCTATAGCGGCCTCGCAACTCGGGCAGGTCGCGAGCCTGATGCAGGGAACAAGCAGTAACGCGTCTTCGGGCGAGACCGCGCACGCTCTGAGCGTGGCGGCTGCTCCTGTCATCGGGCAGGGTGATATTCGCTCCAGCGCCAGCTTCGAGCCCGTCATCACGAACGGGAGCTTAGCCACCATTCTGGGGAACACGAGCGTCAGTCCGCTGGCCACGGAGACGACGAAGGCTACGCCGCTGGCGTCCGGGGCCTTCCCTTATGAATTGTCCGGGGTCAGCGTGACCATAGGCGGAAAGGCTGCCCCGCTGCTTTTCATCTCACCGTCGCAGGTCAGTTTCTACATCCCTGCGGACGTTCCGTCGGGCGTGATAGAGTTTCTGGTCACGTCGCAAGACGGTCGCGTCTCGCAGGGCACGGCCTACATCGCTCCGGCCACGCCGGCTCCCGCGATATTCACCACGAACGGAAGCGGAACGGGCGCGGGCGTGGTGCTCAACGCGGCGACACGACGGGTGGGAAGTTTTGACGTGACCACACAGGACAATTTCGGCGCGGACAAACGCACGCGTTTGATGGTCCTGGCCACGGGCATCAGCGGCGCGACGCCCAATACCAATACCGGCAACGATATTCGCTCCGGCAATAGCCTTTGGCTTAACCTGGCCGAATCCGTCTCGGTCGAAGCGCGCGTGCGCGACGGGCGAGCGTTTTCTCTCCCGGTCGAATTCGCCGGAGCGCTCGGCACATTCCCTGGCCTGGACCAGGTGAGCATCGTCCTGATCCCGGAATTGCGCGGGGCGGGCGATGTCGAGCTAACGATCATCGCCAACAATCAACGGAGCAATCGCGTCACCGTAAACATCAAATGAAGAGAGGCGCCTGCCTGTTTTAGATAAAGCAAGAAGGTGACGGCCCATCTACAGAAGGGAGCCGTCACCCTTCTTGCTTTTCCGCTCTCGTAAAAAATTTACCCCGCGCGGAGCCCGCCGAAAGCATCGTGTAACAGATTAGCCGGAGGAATTAGTGGTAGAATAGCCTTGCGCATCGTCGAGCGGCGCGCTCGGCGTTGCCCCTGATCCTGATGCCCATCAAATGATGTCCGAGATTTCAAATCAACCTCAATCGAATCCTGACGATTCGGACCGGTATTTCCGCACAGACCATCTCACAACGGATCTGGGGCGGCGCTCCGCACGCGGCGGAGCGATCACCATGGGGGCGCAAATCTTCAAGTTTTTAGCCGGCATCGGCTCGACAATCGTTCTGGCCCGGCTGCTGACGCCGCAGGATTACGGTCTCATCGGCATGGTCGCCATCGTCATCAGCTTCGTCGGGCTCTTCCAGTACATGGGACTCTCCACGGCGACGATCAAATGGGCTGAGCTTAACCACCGGCAGGTCAGCACGCTCTTCTGGATCAACATGGCCGTCAGCGCCGTGCTCACTCTGCTGGTGATGATTTGCGCTCCCTTAGTCGCCTGGTTCTATCAGGAGCCGCGCCTCATCTGGATTACCGTCGGATACGCCTTCAGCATTCTCCTGACCGGACTGGTCATCCAGCACGAGGCATTGCTCTACAGGCAGATGCGTTTCGTCACTCTGGCTATCATAGATATTTCCGCGCTCTTAATCGGCATCGCTTCCGCCATCATCTCGGCCCTTTACGGCGCAGGCTACTGGGCGCTGGTCATCAATCAACTCGCCATATCTTTGTCCAGAATCGTGGGAATGTGGTACGCGTGCAGGTGGAGACCCGGGGTGCCCGCGCGCGGGGTGGGCGTGCGCTCGATGCTCTCCTACGGCGGCAATCTTACGGGCTATCAGTTCGTCAACTTCTTCGCACGGAATTTAGACAACGCGCTGATCGGCAAAGTCTGGGGTTCTTATCAACTCGGCCTTTACGCCAAAGCCTATCAGATACTGCTCCTGCCCATGGAGCAGATCAACGCGCCAATCGCCTCTGTGGCTTTGCCTGCGCTCAGCCGTCTGGCGGATTCGCCCGAACGCTACAGAGGAGCGTATCTCAAAATCTTAGAGAAGATCGCCATGCTGACGATGCCGGGCGTGGCTTTTATGATCGCCACCTCGGACTGGCTGGTCCTGTTGATGCTCGGGCCGCAGTGGACAGAGTCTGGACGCATCTTCATGTTGCTCGGCATCGCCGCCATAGTTCAGCCGATAACCAAGACCTCGCTCTGGCTCTTCACGACGCAGGCCCGCACGCGGGACATCTTTCACTGGGGCTTGATCGGCGGCGGCATCGCAATCATCGCAATCGTCGCGGGGCTCCCGTGGGGTGCGGTCGGAGTGGCCACCTCTTATGCGTTGACGGACCTCTTGATCTCCACTCCGATTCTCTTCTATTTCGCCGGGCGTGAAGGTCCGGTCCGGGTCGGAGATTTTTACAGGACCGTGGCCCCGTCCGCCTGCGCGGCCCTCTTCGTGCTCGGCGCTCTGTTCCTGGTGCGCCCGTGGCTGCAACCGCTGCAAGGGATCGCCCGCCTCTCAATCGCTTTCGTCATCGCCGCGGCAACTTCGTTGTTGGTTTTCATAGCGCTCCCGGCAGGCCGTAGAGCGATACAGAACTTCAAGGAGCTGGCGTTACTCTTATTCAAAAACGAGAAGAAGGAATCGGCCGTCTAACCTTCGCCGAGGGATTAAAGAAGATGCAGAACGGGTCTTCAGCCGAAAACTCATCCGAAAGAGGAAGCTTCGAAGCCGTTACAGCAGAAGCGCACGCCGCCGCGCTTTCGCATTCAACGGCTCAAGGAGCAACCGGCGTGACGCTTCCGCTTCTGGCCAGGCTCTTGAGGCTCTGTCTGCGCGGGCGTCTTCGCGGCACGACACGCCTGACTTACGCGCTGGCGCGTAAAGTGAAATCTTTACAGCAGGTGCCGATTGCGATCCCGGGCTGGAGTCCGGTTTACATAGATTTGCGCCTCGGCCTCGCGCACCTCATGCTGAGGGACGCTCCCTACTCTGGCCTCTGGCGGGAATTGGACGAAGTCAGCATCATGCGGCGCTTCGTTCTTTCGGGCGAGGTGGCTTTCGACATCGGCGCAAACATGGGACTGCACACAGTGCTGCTTTCACATCTTGTGGGGACGGGCGGAAGACTTTTCGCCTTTGAGCCTAATCCGGAGCAGTTGACCGCACTGGGGCGCACCGTTAAAGAACTGGGCAACGCCGAGCTTCATCCCGTGGCGCTCTCTGATAGAAACTCGGAATCGGAGTTGTTCGTTCCGCCGGACGACTCGATGGCGAGTCTCGCGAACTGGATTCCCTGGTCCGCCAACAAAGATGACGGCGAGCCGCACACTGTGAGCTGCCACGAGCGCCGCCTGGATGATTTGATAGCGGAGGGCGTTTTGCCGCAGCCCGATTTCATCAAGTGCGACGTCGAGGGGGCGGAGCTGCTTGTCTTTCGCGGCGGGCGCACGGCTCTGGACCGCGCCGACGCTCCCTTGATTCTCTTCGAGGTCAATAAGAACGCGGCGCGCGGGTTCGGATTCGGGGTCTCCGATGCGAAAGACTTCCTGGCCGGTTTGGACTCGCCGCGCTATCGCTTTTTCGAGGTTCAAAAAGGGGGAAGCCTTTCAGCCTTAAGTGGAACGGTCCATGACTTCGCGAACCTTCTCGCCGTGCCCGAGTCTAAAATTGACCGCTACCCCGAACTGATAGAAGCTCGTTGACGAAGGCTGTACGCGCCGGAAGAGGACTTCGGATAAAGATGCTCAAAAAAATCAAGCAGGTCACGCTCGGTTCGTTGAAGACGGCTGGAATCTCCACGCTCGTTCAAAAGAGCCGTTGGCGGCGCGAGCGGCTCTTGATTCTGGCCTACCACGGCATCTCGCTCGCGGACGAGCACGAGTGGGACCCGAGCCTCTACATGAAGCCGAGCGTTTTCAGATCGAGGATGCATCTTCTCAAATCTTCCGGCTGTACCGTGCTGCCTCTGGGCGAAGCCGTCGAGCGGCTCTACGCGAGCGATTTGCCGGACAGGTGTGTGGCGCTGACTTTTGACGACGGCAACTACGATTTTTACGAGCAAGCCCATCCGATTCTTCAGGAGTTCGATCTCCCGGTCACGCTCTACCTGACGACATTTTATTCGCACTACAACAGGCCGGTTTTCGACGTCATCTGTTCTTATCTTCTCTGGAAGGGGCGCGATGCGACGCTGGCTTTGAAGAAGATTACGGGCCGTGAGGCGGAACTTAATCTATCAAGGCAAGAGGCGCGCGCCGCGGCCCTCAAGGAGATTCACGAATTCGCGCGCCGCCGCGAATTGTCTGCGGAAGAGAAGGACGCGCTCGCCGCGTCTCTGGCAAAAGAGTTGAAGATTGATTACGACGCCCTGCTCGCCAGACGCCTCCTGCATCTGCTCAAGCCGGATGAGGCGAAGCGTTTGGCCGCCGGGGGCGTGGACATACAGCTACACACACACCGCCACAGAGTCCCGCTTGATCGAGAACTGTTCCGGCGTGAGATCGAAGATAATCGAAAGAGCATCCGCGAGATGACGGGCACAACGGCTTCACACTTCTGTTATCCGAGTGGGGTCTACGACGCCGCTTTCCTGCCGTGGCTGGACGAGCTGGAGGTCGTCTCCGCGACGACTTGCGAGACGGGGTTCGCCACGAAAGCTTCTGAGCCACTGCTGTTGCCCAGACTGCTTGATACTTCTTCACTATCGCCCATTGAATTTGAGAGTTGGCTCGCGGGCGTGTCCGCCGTGCTGCCGCGCAGACGAGAGCCACAGAAGATGGCTGGTTGAAACCTTATGTCAATCCTGGCGGGAATCTATAGCCGCGACGACAAAGTCCCCGTCCCTGATTCGATGAGCAGCGCTTTGAAGCGCCTGGTCTCTAGAAACGCGGGCGACGAGGTGACTGTCTACGAGGACCGGCGCTGCTATTTCGTTAAAGTGGACGTCGGGGCCCTGGGCGAGCCGGGGCATCATACGGATTCCGACAACTCAGTCTCTTTGCTCGCGGGCGAGCCTCTACTCTCTGACAATGGCGCGAGGCAATGGCAGAGCCGTGAGCAGGACCTGAAGTTGATTCATGAAGAACTCGCGCGCGGAGAGTTTCACGCCCTGACCAGAGCGCAGGGAGTTTTCTGCGCGATAAATTATCAGCCAGCGTCCGCCACGCTCAGCCTCATCGCGGACAAGCTCTGCATCCGGCCACTCTATTACTGGATGGATGAGAGATACGTCGTCTTCGCGAGCGCGCTGCGCATCCTCGAAGGTCTCTCCGAAATACCGAAGAAGATGAATCTACGGGCCGTGACAGAGGTGGTCGGCTTAGGTTACCCGCTCGGAAGTCGCACGCCCTACATGGACATTCAGCTTCTCAGGGCCGCGGAGGTGGTCCGAATTAACGGGCAGGAGCTTTCCAGCTTTCACTACTGGCGCTGGGACGACATCAAGCCTTCAGCGGGCGCGCAGGAAGAGCTGTCGCGGGAGCTTTACGATAGGTTTGAAACCGCTGTGGCGCGCGGCATCAGGAATGACACAGTAACGGTCGCTTACCTGAGCGGCGGCCTGGATTCCAGATGCGTCGTCGCGGCACTGCGCCATTTGAAGGTGCGCGTGCACACGTTCAACTTCGCGCGCCCTGGCACACAGGACCAAATCTTCGGGCGCGACTTCGCACGCCAGATAGAGACCATTCATGAGGAAGTGCCTAAAGAGCCGGGCGATCATGTGCCGGACTATTCTTCGATGATGGCAAGGGTCTGGGGAGGGTCGAAGAATCGCGAGAGGTATCCGGCAGAGCGCCCCTCGCTGATCTGGAGCGGAGAGGGCGGAAGCGTCGCGCTCGGCCACGTGCACATGAGCCGGAAGATTGTTGAGCTGATGCGCGCGGGGCAAGTGGACGCAGCCATCGAAGAGTATCTTGAGCGAGAGCAGATTTATGTCTCGCCAAAGCTCTTTCGCCCCGGCGTTATCGCTCACCTGACAGGCATCCTTAACAAGGGCATCCGTGAAGAGCTGGATGTTATCAACGCCGCAGACCCTGCGCGCAGCTTCTATCTCTTCCTGATGCTTAACGACCAGCGTCGCAAGCTCTCAGGTCACTTCGAGAACATTGATCAGCACCGGCTGGAGTTTCAGTTGCCGTTCTTCAACAGCGCATTTTTGGAATTGATCGTCTCCGCCCCTGTGGACCTTTGCCTCGGACACAAGCTCTACGTGAAATGGTTAACCTATTTCCCACAGGCAGTCACATCCGTTCCCTGGCAGGCGTATCCCGGGCACGAGCCGTGTCCGCTTCCAGTCGCGCAGGAGCTTTCCTACCAGTGGGACTCCGGGTATCAGATGGCGGAGCACAAATCGCAGAAACGCACATTGGCCCAGCAGGCCAGAGAACTGCTGGGCGCGCGGGATTTCCCGGCGGAGATTCTGAGCAAAAACCGTTTTCGCCTCGCCGCTCTAATCCATTCGACCGGGCGGCGCGACTACGAGTACTTCATCAAAGCCGCGCAGACCTATCATACGTACTGGCGAATCTGTCACGGCGATTACGCGCTGCCGTCCGCGACCCGTTAGTGTGAAGCCGAGCGAGCGATGAACAGAATCGAAACAGCTTCTAAAGTTCAGGACGTGGGGCGCGCGCCGAAGATCAGCGTCGTTATTCCTGCTTATAACGTCGCGCAGTACATCGGCGAGACGCTGCAATCTGTTTTCGCGCAGACCTTCAAGGACTTTGAGGTGATAGTCGTTAACGACGGCTCGCCAGACACGGACGCTTTGGAACTGGCGCTGGAGCCCTACGCGGGGCGCGTCATCTATCTCAAGCAGGAGAATCGTGGCGCGGCTGCGGCGCGCAATCAGGGTCTGCGAGCCGCGCACGCCCCTCTGGTCGCGTTCCTGGACGCGGACGATCTCTGGCTGCCCGGCTACTTGCAAGAGCAGATCGCTTTTATGGAGGGCGATGGGTCTGACCTGGTTTACTCGGATGCGCTGCTCTTCGGCGACTCCGTCTTCGCCGGCCGCACTTACATGGAGACTGCCCCGTCGGACGGCGAGGTGACGTTTCAAAGTCTCGTCAGCGGTCAATGTAACGTGATCACTTCGGGCGTTGTGGCGCGCAGGCAACTCGTCCTGGATGTCGGCGCGTTCGACGAAGCATTGCGCAACGCGCATGATTTCGACCTCTGGGTCCGGCTCGTGCGCAGCGGCGCGCGCCTCAATTACCAGCGGCGTGTGCTCCTGCGCTACAGGTTTCACGAAGACAGTCTTTCGGGCGACGTTCTGAACAGAATCAACAGAGAGCTGCGCGTGCTCGATAAGATTGAGAGCGCTTACGCGTTGAGCACGGAGGAGCGCGCGGCGACCAGGAGTGCCAGGGAGAAGCTTGAGGCCAGCCTGAAGCTTGAGACCGGAAAACAGCACCTGGCGCGAGGAGAGTTTCGGGAAGCGCGCGAAGCTTTCAAGAAGGCCAACGGCTTTTACAGGAGCTGGAAACTGCGCGCCGTAATGCTGCTCTTACGCCTTTGCCCACGCCTTTTGCGCAGAATTTACCTGCGCCGTCTGGGCAAGGGCGGCTGAAAATACAGGAAAAAGAGGTCCGATTAGCTTTTATCTTCTAGGGCGCAGGAGACAAAATTGTTGCCCTCCGGCCCTGAAATGGATTAACCTTGAAGCACGGGCGGCCACTTATGGGCCGCCTCTTTCAATCAACGTAAAGCGTCCGGCACAGGAAGATTTGCCCCTTCCAACGCACGGGACCATGCCACCCGCAGAAAATAATGAGTGTCACTATCCCCCGAACTCTCTGGAAACCTGTCGCTATCACTGCCGCCCTGGGCTTCGTCTATGCGATCGTGCTCTCGAAGCTCGGCCACGATTGGTGGGCGGATGAGAACTATTCGCACGGCCTGCTGATCCCGCTCGTCATCGGCTACATCATCTGGGTCGAACGCGCTCGCCTGGGCCGCGTCGAGGCGCGCCCTTCCACATTGTTGGGCGCGGGTCTAGTCGTCTTCTCGCTTTTGGCCCTGTGGGTCGGGATCGCCGGGGCGGAGCTTTACGTGCAGCGCATGTCGCTGGTCTTGATGCTGGCGGGCGTCGTCATCTACTTCTGGGGCGCGCGCCTGTTGCGGTTTCTGCTGGTCCCGTTCGGCCTGCTCATCCTGGCGATTCCGATTCCCGAAATCGTCTTCAATAAGCTCACCGTCCCGCTCCAGCTCTTCGCGTCGCGTTGCGCCGTCTGGGTCATGCGGCTGTTTGACATCGCGGTCGTGCGCGAGGGCAACGTCATAGAGTTGCTGCCCAAGGGGGCGCGCGAGACGAAGAAGCTGGAAGTCGTGGAGGCTTGCAGCGGCATTCGCTCGCTGATGACCCTGTTGACGCTGGCCGTCGTCTTCGCTTACTTCACGCGCCCGCGCAGTAACGGTGGTGGCGACGACGGTGACCCGAGTGGCGGCGGCGGTTTCCTGCGCAGGATCAAGAGCTACGGTTTCTGGCGCTCGATCATTATCGTGGCTTCGGCTTTCCCGATAGCGATTCTGACCAACGCCCTGCGCGTCAGCGGCACGGGCGTGCTCGCGCATTACTACGGCACGGAGGTGGCCGACGGCTTCTTCCATTCCTTCTCCGGCTGGGTCGTCTATATCGTCGCCTTCCTGCTGCTCTTCGCCGTCGGCTGGCTGCTCGATAAAGTTGGAGGACGTGGCAAGGGCGATAAAGGAGGCGGTCCATCTAAAGCCGTGCCGCAGGAAGTGAAGAACGCGAAGCCCGAGCCGACAGCCGCAACTCCTACGCCCGCGGGCGTGATTCCGGCGAAAGGAGTTGAATAGATCATGAGTATTAAACTGAAAGACTCCTGGCGTTTCGGATTGCTGCTCGCGCTGCTCGTCGTGGGCGGCACCTTCATGCGCGTCTGGGAGAGCGCGGGCGAGGCGAGGGTTGCGCGACGCGCGTTTCGCGAGATGCCTAAGAAGATCGGTTCCTGGGAACAGACGGGTGGGGACCAGCGTTTCGACGAGCAGGTCGAAAGTAAGCTTGGCGCGGATGATTATCTTTCGCGCACCTACAGGAACAGTGAGACCGGGCGCGAGGTGAACTTCTACGTCGGCTACTACTCCTCGCAGCGCTCGGGCGCGACCTATCACAGCCCCTTGAACTGCCTGCCCGGCTCCGGATGGGAGATGAAAGAGCCCGCGTCCATCACGATCACCCCGGCCGGCTCGCCCAGCTTCGAGGCCAATCGTTACATCATCGAGAAGGGCGGCGGCAGCCGACAGCTTCTCATCTACTGGTATCAGGGGCGCGGTCGCAAAGTGGCGAGCGAATACTGGGGCAAGATTTACACAGTGGTTGACAGCATTCGACTGCGCCGTTCCGATGGCGCGATGGTGCGCGTCATGACGCCCGTGGGCCGCTCCGAGGAGGAGGCGGTCTCTGCCGCCGCGGACCTGGCCGCGCAGATCACGCCCATCCTCAGCGAGTTCGTACCCGATTGATCTCTGACCGGGCATTTTGAGGAGAATTATGCGGCTCTTTCAGCCGCTGCCTGAGGTGGGAAGCCTCCTATGTAGAAATCATACATTTTTAGGGAACGAAGGGCGATTAGTCGTTTTCTTGAAGTGTTTCCTCTCCCACGCTGGAGGGGTTTTGAGCCCGGAAGGGCCGGTTCTTTTGATATTCGTAAATCGAGACCAATTCGCTCACGCTCTTAGTGAAAGGTAGAAACCAGGAGTGGCTTTGCCCGCCGCCAGAGATCACCTTACGAGCGCGAGCTTTAACCCTCGGCCCGAAGTTGCTTCCTCGGAAGGACCATTGCCCGGTTCCTTCGGGAGGACGCGAGGGCCCGAACGGAGTTTTCATAAGAAGATGAACCCAAAAGAGTGCACACGCCGTCGCTACGCCTTAACCTTCCTTGTTGCCTTGATGATGGCCGCGACCATCGCTTTCTCCGGCTGCAAGAGCAGCGAAGCCTCCAAGGCCGAACACGTCAAACGCGGCGAAGCTTTCCTACAGGAAAAGAAGTACCAGGAAGCCTCAATCGAGTTTCGCAACGCCATCCAGATTGACGACCGGCTGGCCTCGGCCCACTGGGGACTGGCGCAGGCCTACGAAGGTCTCCAGCGCTGGGCGGAGATGATTGACGAGCTGAAGAAGACCGTTGATCTGGATGCGAACAACCTGGAGGCGCGCGTCAAGCTCGGTAACTATTACCTGGCCGCCAATGTCAGCCGCAAGACCCCGGAGCTGGTCACCGAAGCCGAACGGCTCGCCAAAGATATTCTCCAGAAGGACCCGAACCACATCGAAGGCCACATCCTGATGGCGACCGTTCTCTATGCACAGGGCAAGCCAGAGGAGTCGAAGGCGGAGCTTGAGCGGGCCATCGCGATTAACCCGAACCGCGTCGAGTCTATTCTCAGCCTGGCGCGCTTCTACATGAACGTCAAAGACGCCAGCAAGGCCGAAGAGACTTTCCAGCGCGCCATCAATATGAACCAGAACTCGGCCGTGGCCCATTCCGAGTACGGAAAGTTTCTGGTTCAGATGGGTCGCACGGACCAGGCCGGGGACGAGTTCCGCCGCGCCGTCGAAGTTGATCCGCAGAACCGCGACGCGCGCTTCATCCTCGCCAGCTTCTACCTCGTCAACAAGCAGCTCGATAAAGCCGAAGAGGCTTACAAGGCTCTCGCCGACCTGGATAAAGACAGGCCGGAGGGACGCTCCGTCCTCGCCGACTTTTATTCGGCGGTCGGGCGCTACGACGACGCCGTCAATATTTACCAGGAGATCGTCAACAAATCGCCAGACTACGTGCGCGGCCGTTATCGCCTGAGCGAGATCATGCTCCAGCGCGGCGACGTGGCGGGCGCGACCGCTCAGGTCGAAGCGGTGCTGAAGACGAACGCGCGCGACATGCAGGCGCTGCTTCTGCGCTCGCGCATCCGGTTGCAGATGGGCGACCCGAAAGCCGCCATCGAAGACCTCAAGGAAGTCTTGAATCAGGAGCCAAACTCGCGCAGCGGGCTCTATTTCATGGCGGACGCCAACTTCCGTTCCGGAAAGACGGAGCAGGCGCGCATCTTCGCCGGTGACCTGGTCAAATACTATCCGGATTATCTTCCGGCCAAGTTGATGCAGGCGCAGATCAATCTCGCGTCGAAAGACCCTGTGGCGGCGGTCGTCCTCTCCAATGAGTTGATGGACCGCTTGGCGAAAGCCTCGCCCGACGGGGACACTTCGCCGCAGATGCTCGCGGAGCTTCGCGTCAGGACGCTGACCGTGCGGGGCACTGCACAGCTACAGCTTGGCAAGACGAAACAGGCGCGCGAAGACCTGACACAGGCCCGCGACCTGGCGCCGAATTCGCCCTCCTCTTACAACAATCTGGCGAACGTCGCGCTCGTCGAGGGCAAGATGGACGAGGCCATTGCACTCTACGAGCGCGCCCTGGCTATTGACAGCGCGGACTTTAATGCGCTAAATGGTCTCAGTCAAATTTATGCCAGCCAGAATCGTTTAGACCTAGCGCAATCGCGCGTGGATCAGGCTCTTAGCTTACAGCCCAATAATGCTTCGCTGCATTATCTGAAGGGTCAAGTTTTCGATATTTCTAAAGATGCACAGCTTGCGGAAGCTGAATTTCGTCGTGCTCTCGACCTCGATCCTAACTATTTGAGCGCATACTCTGCGCTGGGGGCACTTTTTAATTATACGAAGCAGCAGGATCGTGCTATCGCTGAATATCGCAAGATACTTGACCGCAACCCTGACAATGTGGGCGCATATGTCATTATCGGGATGCTTGAAGAAAGTCGCGGGAATCGTGACGCGGCAATCGAGAGCTATCGTAAGGCTGTTGAACTGGGGCAAAGTTCGGAAGCATGGGCGATTGCTGCAAATAATCTTGCATGGACTTACGCTGTTTACGGCAAGGGAAATCTAGACGAAGCAGTAGCGCTGGCGCAGGGCGTCGTGCAGAGATACCCGGATGTGCCCGGCTTCGTAGACACGCTCGGCTGGGTCTATTACAAGAAAGGTCTGCACGGGCCTGCCGTCGAGCAGTTGGAGAAGGTCGTGGCGAAGGCTGGCGATAGCGCCGCTTATCGTTTCCATCTGGGGATGGCGCTTGCGGGCAAGGGCGACAAGGCAGCCGCACGGCGCGAGCTCGAACAGGCTTTGCGCCTTGGCGAGAAGCAGCCGAATTTCACGGACGCCGAAGAGGCCCGCAGAACTCTGGCGACGCTTTAATCTCGAACAACTTTTGGTCTTCCGGCGACGCTCCGCAGTTGAGTCGTCATCAAGCCGGAAGGGTTGATAAATGAATTCTCTTAAATCCTTAATCGTGGACAGGGGCACCGGAGATGAATGTGCGGTTCAGCGCCGCCTTCTCGTCTGCATCAGCGAGCCGTCCGCCGCCCGATGCTGTATGGGAAAATAAGCGACGCACTCGACACATCGCTTACATCAACAGGAGTCACACGAAGAAGGAATAACGGAGGATATTATGAAAACCCACTTGACGGCGCTGATAAAGTCGCTTTCACTCGGCATAGCCCTTGTCGCCGTCTTAACCTTAAGCCAGGGTGTTGCGCGCGCTGATGAAGTATTCATCGCGGGCAACACCAATGGCTGCTTCGGAGTAAATTGCACCCCTGGTGCGTCAGCTACAATATTCGGTATGACTTACTCCAACTCCACTTTCACCGGCACGACGGCCAATGGATTTCGTGGGCTTGGTGGAAATCCGAATCCGGGCCAGAACGTCAACAACCTTGGCTCCATTACCCTTCAAACGGTGCCGAATTCATACAACATTCCCTTCACGTTGCAGGTGACTTTCACTGCTCCGCAGGGGATCAATGGCTCAAGTTCGGCGACCTTCACAGCCACTCTGACAGGCACTGTCAGGAGTGACAATACAGGCGGCGTTTTCGTTGATTTTGACAACACGCCGCTGTTATTCACCTTTAACGATACGAACTGCGAACCGAACCCCGAGGCGCAACCGCCCTCCGCTGGGGCTACCACCTGCGGCAACGGTTCGTTTTCCTTGTCGGTCAACGACGTCTCGATTGATCCGGGACAGACCGTCTCTGTGACAGGACAGATCACGGGCGCACAGCAGACGCCAATTCCTGAGCCGGCCACGCTCTTGCTGCTCGGTACGGGTTTAACGGGACTGGCAGGCGCGGCGCGTCGTCGGATGAAACGTGGAAGCTCAAAAGAGTAAATTAAGGATGAGCTTCCCCTTGAACCTGGATTGGAAGCATCGTGGGCAGAATCTTTAACTTTCCCTTGGCCCGCGATGCTTTCTCCCAGCAATCTTTGAAAAGCCTTTCTCTCGGGTAACACAGCAAGCTCAGACGTTTGCCCCGACAAGCGCTTGTCTGTTGAACCCCGAGAGCGAAGATGGAAAAGCCGCCCTTTTTGGCTTTTCTTTCAAGTAACGGGCGGAAGCGAAAACCGCCCCCGAGACCCTTCAAAGGATTTCCCGCGCAGAAAGCCGCCATTGCCCGGCGCGCCTGATGCCAGACCAAGGAAATCCAAAGCAGGGGGCGTTTCGGTTAGACAGTAAGGAGTGCCGAGCATGAGTGTCCAATTCCGCCAGAGAACTCTGGGCGAGTACGTGCGGATTGTCTGGAAGCGCAAGTGGCTGATCGTTCTTCCCACCATAGCCATTGCGGCATCCATCGCGTGGGTCGTCCTGCGCCTGCCTGACATCTACGAATCTTCCACACTGATCGTCGTCAAGCCTTCAACCATTCCGAGCGCGGTCGTGCCCGCCATGTCCGAGGACACTTTGACGCGGCAGCTCACGAGCATCAGCCAGGTCGTCACGAGCCGCAGCTCTCTGGAGCCCTTGATAATCAGGTACAGGCTCTACGAGGCCGAACGTGGGCGCGGCGAGCCGATGGAGTCTGTCGTGGACCGTATGCGGCGCGATATTGATGTCGAGCTCAACACGACCCGCAACGACATCACCAACGGCTTCAACATCACCTACAGGGGGCGCGACCCACGCATCACGCAGGTCGTGACCGCCGAGCTTGCCAGCAAATACGTCAACGCGCAGACAGAGGAGAGCGTCAAGAACGGGCGCGTGACGAAAGAGTTTTTCGACCAGCAGATCGCGCGCGTCAAAGAGGAGCTGGACGCCATCGCGCAGCGGCGCTTCGACTTCATGACGAAGAATCTGTCGAACCTGCCAGACAGCACGGGGCCGCTCGGCACGCAGTTGACCGGACTCTTCGAGCAGCAGAAGTCCTACATCACGGACATCGGACGCCTGCGCGACCAGCAGAACATCCTGAGCCAGAGTCTGAGCGACTTGCAGAAACAGCGTCAGCAGGAGATTGACAACATCATTGACGAGGGCAACGACCCGAAGAAGTCGCCCGAATACCTTCAGCTCACTCAGCGGGAAGACGCCCTCGACGCCGAGATACGATTTATGCTGACGACGCTCAAGCCAGCCAACCCGGACGTGAAGAAGAAGCAGCAGGAGCTCGATTCCGTTCGGGAAAAGATGAAGGGGGCCATCGAGGAGGGGAAAGCCAGGGCCGAGGAGAAAAGGAAAAGATACGAGGCGCAGTCTGACCCGCGCATCAACCAGGTGAAGTACAACCTGGAGAGCGTCAAGGGCGAGATCGCGCGCCAGCAGAAGATGCTCGACGACACTAACGCCCAGATCGCTTCCGTCCGGGAGAGTATCAACACCGTCCCCGGCGTCAAGGTCGGACTCGACGCTCTGGACCGCGAGTACAACACCAAGCAGGAGAGCTACAACCAACGGCTCAAGGAGCAGGCCAACGCCGTCACGGTCTCGGAGTTGTCGTCGAGCCAGCAGGGCGAGTCAATCGCAGTGGTTGACCCTGCGAACCTGCCCGAGCGGCCGGTCGCGCCGAAGCGCCCGCTGCTGATGATTATGGGGCTGATGCTCGGCCTCTTCGCGGGCTTCGGGCTGGCCGCCCTCTTCGAGGTGCCGCGTCTCCTGACGATCCAGACGACGAACGACGCGGAGCACTACACGGGCCTGCCCGTGCTGGTCGCCGTGCCGGAGCTGTTGACGCCGCAGGAGGCACGCCGTGTCCCGCGCCGCCGGATGCTATTGCTGGCCGCCGGAATCGTCGCCACATTAATCAGCATCCCTGCGCTCGCTTACATCCTGAAGCTGACGCACATTTTTGACAGACTTGTGTCTTAAACGATGAACGATGAACGCGAAACGATGAACTGAAAAAGCTTTTCATTCCGCGTTCATCGTTCATCGTTTCGGAGACTCTAGAGTGTACAGAGAATTCTACGGCCTGAAAGAGTTGCCCTTCGCGTTGACGCCCGATCCGCGCTTCATCTACTTCACCCCGTCGCACACGGAGGTGATGGCGAACCTGCACTACGGCATCGAGAGCGGCAAAGGCTTAGTCGTCGTCACGGGCGAAGTCGGCACAGGCAAGACGACCATCCTCCGCTGGATGATGCAGCGGCTGGACCGCACGGTGCTCGTCGCCTACGTCTTCAACCCGCGACTCACGGTGCCTGAATTCTACCAGCACATCACCACGCTCTTTGACGTCAAGGAGTGGGAGAGCAAGTCTGAACTCCTTATCGCCCTGGGCCGCACTCTGGAGTCGCGCCACTCCAGGGGCTTGCGCACCGTGCTCATCATTGACGAAGCGCAGGGACTCTCGCCTTACGTTCTGGAAGAGATACGGCTGCTCTCGAACTTCGAGTCCGACACGGCCAAGCAGTTGCAAATCGTCTTGACCGGGCAGCCGGAATTGCGCGACGTGCTCAATCAACCGGACCTGCGCCAGCTCAAGCAGCGCGTTGCGCTGCGCTGCGAGATCAAGCCCTTGCCGAACGTCGAGGAGACTGAGCGCTACATCACTTCGCGCCTTCTGGTCGCGGGGGCCGAACGCACGGACATCTTTTCGCCCGGCGCGATTGACTACGTCTTCCGCTGCTCCGAGGGCATCCCGCGACAGATCAACAATCTCTGCGACAACGCCATGCTCTCTGGCTTCGCCGCCGGCGAGGAGACCATCGGGCGCTCCGTTATCGAAGAGGTCGCGGAGACTTTCGACATGCTGCCCAAGGGGGACCGCGGGCGACAGGGCGAGGAGCGCGAAGCGCCCGCGCGCATTTTCACAGCGGCGGGCCGTGCAGAACTCTGGTCCGCAGGGACCGGGGAAAGCGCGTCGCCGCTGGCGATGCGTGAAGAGGCTGGCGAAGCCACGCCTGGCAAGGAGGAGGTCAGCGCGGCCTTTCGCCGCTCTGGCTTAATGGGGGAAAGATAATGGGTAGAGTTTACGACGCATTGAAACGGGCGAGCGCCGCGAAAGACGCTGGCGCGAGCCGGGACAAAAAATCTGAGAATCAGAAGCGCCGCAACGGGGCGGCGGGGGCTGTTAAAAGCGTGCCCCCAATGCCGCCCGCGAAAAACGGCGACGAGCATCCGTGGGATAGCTCGCCGCTCTTTACGCGCAACACGGCGCACGATTCAGCGTCCACTGCGCACACCGAGGAACACACCGGGTCGGCACTCTCCGGCGTGATAGCTTCGCGTGCTGCTGGGGCAACTTTGGACGCTGCTGGGACGACGCGCGCTCCGCTGGAGTTTATGTCTCTGGACATCTCCGCAGCGCGCGTCGAACCTCATCTGATAGCCGTCACGCAGCCGCGCTCGGCCTACTGCGAGCAGTTCCGCTCCCTGCGGACGCGCATCCTGCACGCCAGCGAGCGTAAGAAGATGCAGGCGTTCGTCGTCACGAGCGCTGGCGTGGCCGAGGGCAAGACCCTGACGGCGCTGAACCTCGCCTGGCTACTGGCGCAAACAGACGGCATGCGCGCTCTCATCATTGACAGCGATTTGCGTCAACCGTGCGCGGCCGAGTATCTGGGCATAGAGGCGGAGATAGGGCTCTCCGAAGTCCTTTCGGGCGAAGCCAGTTTGCAGGAAGCGATCATCAGGCTGGAGCCTGCCGGGCTGTACATGCTGCCCGGGGGCGAAGCGCGCGACGACGTGGCGGAGCTGCTCTCCGGCCCGCGCTTCGGCCACATCCTCGCGGAGCTTCGTCGCATGTTCGATTACATCATCATTGATGCGCCGCCGCTCGGCATCTTCACGGACGCGAGCGTCCTGATTAACAAGGCCGACGGCGCTCTCTTGGTCGTGCGCTCTGGTAAGACTCGCTACAGCGCGCTCGACCGCCTGATCGAACAACTCCCGCGCGAGCGTATGCTCGGCGTTGTGCTCAATCGCACGGACGAGCAGTTGGACGAAAGCTCTTACTACTACCAGCGGCGCTACTATCGCCGCGAGAACAGGGTGGTCGTGCCTCCGAAAACGGAGGCCGAGATGAAAGAACGTGAGGAGGTCGCCGCCACAGCTTGAGACAGCGCCGCCTTAATGCACGCACGATCTTGCTGCTTCTCGCCGAAGCCTCTTTGCTTTTCGGCGGGCTGATTGTGGCAGTGTATTTGCGGATCGGGGCGGCGGACGCCGAATACGAGCTGATTGAGAACCACGGCTTCTATAAAGCCGCGCTGGCCTGCTTCTTCTGCCTGAGCGCGTTCTACCTCTACGACCTTTACGATTTCGTGGTCATGCACGACCGCCGCGAGCTGGTCCTGCGCCTGGTGCAGGCGCTCGGGCTCGCGTGGGTCGCGCTGGCCGTGGCCTTCTACATCTTCCCGCACCTGATGATCGGGCGCGGCGTCTCGCTCGTGGCGTTGCCGTTGGCGCTGCTCGTCATGGTCTCGTGGCGTTTGGCGATTCACTGGCTCCTGGGCCACCCGCAGATCGGGGAGCGCATTTTGATCGTCGGCTCCGGCCCTTTAGCGATAGAGCTGGCGCGCGAGACCCTTGAGAGACCCGACGCGGGCTTTCGCATCGTGGGCTTTGCAGACAACGACCCGGAGAAGTTGGGCAAGAGCCTCATTAACCCGCGCGTCGTCGGCCTGACTTCGGAGTTGAACGAGATCGTCAGGCGCGAAAACATAGACCGCATCGTCGTCGCCATCGGCGAGCGCCGCGGGCAGTTCCCGACCGACCAACTTCTACAGCTCAGCCTGTCGGGCGACGTCTCAATCGAAGAGGCCGCCTCCTTTTACGAAAGGATCACGGGCCGCGTGCACCTGGACATGGTCCGCCCCTCGTGGCTCATCTTTTCGGGGCGCAAGCGCCAGGTGCGTTTCAACGCCGTGGTGCGCGCAATCTTTCACAGGGGTGTGGCTCTCGTCGGCGCAATTCTCAGTCTGCCCGTGGCTGTTCTGACGGCAATTCTCATCAAGCTCGATTCGCGCGGGCCTGTGCTTTACAGGCAGGAGCGCGTGGGCCGCAACGGGCGCATCTTCACCGTGATGAAGTTTCGCTCGATGCGCACGGACGCCGAAAAGGACGGCCCCGTCTGGGCGCGCTCGGCGGACGACCGCGTGACGCGCGTCGGGCGCATTATCAGAAAAATCCGCGTGGACGAGATTCCGCAGTTCTGGAACATCCTCCGTGGCGATATGAATTTCGTCGGACCACGCCCGGAGCGCCCGCATTTCGTCCGCCAGCTTGCAGAGGAGATTCCCTACTACGAGCAGCGACACCTGATCGCGCCGGGGCTCACAGGCTGGGCGCAGATCAAATACCCTTACGGCTCTTCGATTGAGGACGCGCGGCAGAAGCTGCAATACGACCTTTACTACATCAAGAACCAATCGCTCGCGCTCGACGCGGCGATTCTCTTCGAGACCGTAAAGACGATTCTTTTCGGGCGGGGCGCACGTTAGAGGCGCACCGCGCGACAGGTTTTTTTGGAGGTTTGAACTAATGAAGATAAAGCATTCGCTCACAACCGCGGCGCTCGGGTTAGCGCTTTTGACCGCGTCCGCACCCACACTCAACGCGCAGACCGCTCCGCAGGAGGAGAAAGAGAAGCGCGGGGGAGTCGTGGGCGCAATCTTCGGACAGGACTCTAAGGCGAAGAAGGACGCCCAGAAGAAGAATGCCCCGCCGAAATCTTCAACGGGAGCGCCGGACCGCTTGGAGCCGGACGACACGAGCAATCTGGCCTCGGACGTCCCGGCCGAAATCCAGGCCGGACGCCGCGAGCAGCAGTCTGAGGAAGAGGCCGCCGTGCTCCCCTATTACAATAACTTCCTGTCGAGCTACAGGCTGGGACCCGAAGACGTCATCTCCATAGTGGTCTTCGGCCAGGACCGTTATTCGAAATCCGGTATCGTCGTGCCGCCCGACGGCATCGTCTCTTACTACCTGATTCCCGAAGGCATTCACGTCGTGGGCAAGACCACGCGGCAACTAGAGAAAGAGCTGACCAAGCGGCTCGACGAGTACATCATTGATCCGAAAATAACCGTCTCGCTCGACAAGGCCGTCTCGGCGACCTACTCGGTCGTCGGCGACGTGGCGCAACCCGGCGTGCGAACGATGACGCGCCGTTACAGCATCACGGACGCCCTGGCGATGGCGGGCGGCGTGCTCAACACGGGCGACAAATCGAAAGTTGTGATCCTGCGCCAGCGCGGCGACGGCACCTTCCACCCGATTCCCGTGAACGTCAAGGAGATTGAGCGTGGGCGCGCCAAAGAGATGGCCTTCCTGGTGCCCGGCGACCAGGTCATCGTCCCCGGCAACCGCTTCAAGAAGATCAAGCAGTGGACGGAAGTTCTTTCCTTCGTCAGCTTCGCACGCATCTTCACTGGAGGATGGTGAGAAATGATGAACGATGAATGATGAACGATGAATGAAAAGCAGGCTGCTCGTCTTCATTCATCATTCATCATTCCGCGTTCATCCTTTCAGGAGAGATTCATGGCTAAAAATTCCGTGCATCCGGCGACGCCGCTGGCCCGATTCATCACAGAACGTTTGCGCGAGCTCAATCTCAAGCAGGTGGATTTCTGCCGGCAGACGGGATTCGATCAGGGCTTACTCTCGAAGCTGCAATCGTCCGTGATTACGACGGTCAACCTCGAAAGCGCGCTGAAACTCTCCGACGGCCTGAAGGTCGCGCCCGGCGTGGTCCTCTCGCTGCTCGACAAAACGGACGCGCACCGCCTCCTGCAAAAGCTTTACGGCAACAATGTCTGCGCCAAGTGCGCCGGAGAAACGCTCACACCCGAACCCGTCCAGTCCATCACGACGGCGGCCCAACAGGCATTCACAATGGGGCGCGACATGACGCCCGTACTCGTCATGCTACGCCATCTCTCAGCCACACGCCGCACGACGCCCGAAGGGGCGGAGCGTATCGCGCATGGCGGCCACTTGTAAGATGAAAACAGAAGACAGAAAGCAGTTGGCAGAAGGCAGAAGGCAGCAAGCTACGCCGGCATGGCGTCCGCTCACTGCTTACTGCCCACTGCCCGTTGCTTGCTGCCTACTGCTTGCTGCCTTCTCTCTTCTCTCCTGCGCTCAGCGCGCAAATGCGGCGGGAGCCTGGACGAAGCAGCGTTCGGGGTCGCTCGCCTGGCTTCACGGGCTCTATTTCCTGGACGAAAATCGCGGGTGGGCCGTCGGCGGCAAGGGCATGCTGCTCGTGACCGAAGACGGGGGGAAGACCTGGCAGACGAGGCCCCGCCCGGCGGAGGACGCCTTGCAGGACGTTTACTTCGCGGACGAGCAGAACGGCTGGCTGGTCTGCGAGCGGAGCATCTACGATCTCAAGACGAATGACGAACCGCGCACCTATCTCCTGCGCACATCGGATGGAGGCTCGACCTGGAAGAAGATCAACGTCATCGGCAAGGATGTAGACGCGCGCCTGGTGCGCGCCCTCTTCACACAAGAGGGGCGCGGCTGGGCTTTCGGCGAAGGCGGCCTGCTTTACACGACGCGCGACGGCGGGGAGAACTGGGAGCGACAGCTTGTGCCGACTCGCCACCTGCTGCTCGGCGGCTCTTTTCTGAACGGCAAGCTGGGCTGGCTGGTCGGAGCAGGCACGACCCTGTTGCAGACCATTGACGGCGGCGAGACCTGGCGCGCGGGCACGCTTCTGGACCTTGTGCCGGTCTCGGATAAGAGCAGGGAGGCAGCGCCGCGCGTGCGCTTTACGGCGGTCTCTTTCGTCGATCAAAAGCGCGGCTGGGCCGTCGGCGCGGAGGGGCGTGTGTTTGTGACGCGCGACGGCGGGCGCACCTGGGCCGCGCAAATCTCCAATGTCAGGGCGGACCTCGCGGACGTGAAGTTCTTCGACGAATTCGAGGGGTGGGCAGTGGGCGCCGCGGGGACTCTGATTCACACAGTGGACGGGGGCGCGCACTGGACCGTGGAGCCGAGCGGCACGACGCACGCGCTCGAACGTCTTTTCTTCGTCGGACGCCAGCGCGGCTGGGCCGTGGGCTTCGGCGGCACGATCATCAGTTACACAACGGATGGCGCACGACCACCAGCGCCCGGGCTGAAAAGGAATTCGTGAATCGTGAATCGTAAATCGTGAATCGTCGAACCGAGCCGTTATCTATTCACGATTTACGATTCACGATTCACGACATAGTGGAGGAAGAAATGCAGGTTGCAGTGAATAATTCAAATCAACGGGCCGGGGCGCTGCGCTTCTCGTTGAGCATGGCCTTCATGCTCGTCTTCTGTTTCGCGTCGGCGCAGGCGCAATCTGATGCGGCGAGTAAGCCTGTGACGGGTGAGGGCGGCAGCAGCAGTAGTGCGGAGCAAACGTCCGACGTACAGAAGACGCGCGCGCGCCGTACTGCGGAGACGACCGCCGCCGAGAGCGAAGCCGGAGCGAGTGAAGAGGTTTCGGCTGCTTCGGAAGAGGTCACCGCTCCGGAGAAGGGCGTTGATCGTCTGAGCGCTCTGCGCGCGCAGATCGCGGATGCCAGGAACGCCTCAGAGCGCACTCGCCTGCAACGTATGCTGGTGGATTATCTGGTGGCGCTCAACCGAAAGAGCGAAGCCGTCAACGAGCTTCGCGCGATGTCGCGCGAGGAGAGGCTCGACCCCATAGGCTTCTACAACATCGGCAACGCGCTCGCGCGCCTCGGCGATACGGACACGGCGATTGACGCTTATCGCAAAGCCATCAACCAGCGGCACGGCAACTACGCGCGCGCCTTCAACAACCTGGGCGTGCTGCTCCTGAGGCAGGGCCGCTGGGACGACGCCCAGCAGGCGCTTATCTCCGCGCTCAGGCTGGAGAATTTCCATTACAGCGAGGCGAGCTACAACCTCGGGCGTGTTTACGCCGCGCGCGGCGAGGCCGATCTGGCGATACGCGAATGGAGTCGCGCTCTGGCAGTGCAGCCGGACCACACGGACGCCGCGATAGCGCTGGCGCGCGCGCTGGCCGAAGACGGCGACGCGGAAAAAGGAATCGCCCTTCTGGACCGCTTCATCACGCGGCGCGGCCCGACCAGTGAAATCATTGAAGCCCGCAGGGAAATCATGTTCGGCGACGGCCCCGTGACCGCAACCGCGACGGCTTCGGCCGCTCCCGCAGCAAGCGCGGCGAGCAGGAATACAGCTCCGCCCACCATCGCGCGCGATAACAGCGCCATGAGTGCGGCCGCTGTGAGCAGCCCAAGCACGAAGCCCGTCAAGGCTTCCCCCTCGAAGTCCGAAAAATCCGATAACAACAAGCGGGCCGCCGCTTCCTTGAGAAGATTGACGGTGGACCGTGAGTCTTATGATTGGTTAAAGCGCGCGCGCCAGGCTCGTGAAGAGGGGCGCGGTGAAGAGGCAGCGACTTTTTACAGTCGTGTACTCGCGCGCAACGGCGGAGTTTTCGCCCCGGCGAATCTGGAGCTCGGTTTCGTCCTCAGCGGTTTGAAGCGTTACGACGAAGCCGCGCAGACCTTTGCTGCTCTGGCTGGCCGCGAAGGCTCGCGCTACCCGATAGCCTATTACCACCTCGGGCGGCAGTACGAGCTGCTCGGAAAATTTGGCCTCGCGGCGGAGGCTTACGAGAAAGCTGTTGCCGCTTACGGCGAGGAGAACCCGCAATTTCTTCTGGACCTCAGCCGCGTCCGCGAAAAGGATGGTAACGCCGGGGCGGCGCTTGCGGCGATGGAATCTTACGTCCGCCTCAGCCAGAAACTGGGGCGCGTCCCGGACTGGACCGCCGAGCGCCTCGCTGAGCTGCGCCAGAAAGCCAAACAGTAAAGGTCGTAAATCGTGAATCGTAAATCGTAAATCGTGAATAGAGAAAAGCTGGTTTCTTCTATTCACGATTTACGATTCACGATTTACGATTTACGATTCACGATTTACGGCTCTTCTGATAAGATTCCGCTTTCGTTCCCCGCAACAAATCAATTCCGCAGAGGAGGAGTCGCCTATGTGTCTCTTAAGCCGGCGGCTATTTGTAGCCGTCCTGTCTCTCATCATCCTGGGCCTCGCGGTAACTGCCACACGGAAGAGCCGCGCCGCCTTCAACGCAAGTGACCCGAACCCCACGGAACTCTTCGCCGATACTCCTCAAAAATCCGTCAAGTCGGGGTTCGATGTAAACAATCTGGACCGTAGCGCCAACGCCTGCCAGGATTTTAACCGCTTCGCCAACGGCGGGTGGATAGACAAAAATCCCATCCCCGCCGCTTACTCGCGCTGGGGAAGGTTCGAGCTGCTCGGTGAGGGAAACCTGAACATCCTGCGCGATGTTCTAGAAGATCTGATGAAACGCAAGAACCTCAAGGCGGGCAGCAACGAGCAGAAGGTCGCCGACTTTTACGCCAGCTGCATGGACGAGGCCAAGATCGAAAGCGAGGGCTTGACTCCGCTCGCGGACGAGTTGAATCGCATCAACGCGATTAACGACGTACTCAGTCTTCAGGACGAGATCGCGCGCTTCCACGCTCATAAGATTCCGGCTGTCTTCGGCTTCGGCGCGGCGCAGGACTTCAAAGACTCGAAGACTGTCATCGCGCAGGCTGTGCAGGGCGGCCTGGGGTTGCCGGACCGCGACTACTACACGAAGGACGACGCGAAATCCAAAGAGATACGCGCCGAGTACTCCAAGCACGTCGCGCGCACTTTCGAATTGATGGGCGACGACGCCGACAAGGCCGCCGCGGCGGCCCTGACCGTCTTGAAGATCGAGACGAAGCTGGCCGAGAATTCCGTGACGCGCGTGCAGCGGCGTAACCCGGAAGCCAACTACCACCCGATGATCAAGGCGCAGCTCATAGAGATGACGCCGCACTTCGACTGGGGGCGCTACTTCCGCAACGTCGGGATGCCGGAAATCGGCAAGGTCAACGTCGGGCAGCCGGACTTTTTCAAGGGCGCCGACAGGCTGATGACCGAAATCCCGATAGAGGATTGGAAGACGTACCTGCGCTGGCACCTGATCAACTCCGCCAGCTCAACACTCCCTGCTAAGTTCGTCGAGCAGAGTTTCAACTTCAACGGCAAGTACCTACAAGGCACGAAAGAAATCCTGCCGCGCTGGAAGCGTTGCGTCGCCTCTACGGACCGCGCGCTCGGCGAAGCCTTAGGCCAGCTCTACGTCGAGAAGACTTTCACGCCGCAGGCGAAAGCGCGCGCGCAGGTGATGGTCAAGAATCTGGTCGAGGCGCTGCGCGAAGACCTCCAGACGCTCTCTTGGATGTCGGACGAAACGCGCAAGCGTGCGATTGCCAAGCTGGACGCTTTCGTGCGCAAGATAGGCTTTCCGGACAAGTGGCGCAGCTACGAAGCGCTTCAGGTGACGAAGGGCCCTTTTTACAACAACGCGGTCTCGGCCGGGCAGTTCGAGTTCAAACGAAACCTGGGCAAGATCGGCAAGCCGGTGGACCGCACGGAGTGGGGCATGTCGCCGCCGACCGTAAACGCCTACTACAATCCTTCGATTAACGAGATAGTCTTTCCGGCGGGCATCCTGCAACCGCCTTTCTACGATCCGAAGGCCGACGATGCTTTCAACTACGGCGGCATCGGCGCGGTCATCGGCCATGAGATGACGCACGGGTTCGACGATCAGGGCGCGAAGTTCGACGCCGACGGAAATCTCGTGCAGTGGTGGACGCCCGAGGACTACAAAAAATTCAGCGAGCGCACGGACTGCGTGGTCAAACAGTTCGACGCTTACGTGGTCGAGCCGGGACTCAATCAGAACGGGAAGCTGGTCGTCGGCGAATCGGTCGCGGACTTAGGAGGACTGACGGTGGCCTTCGCCGCGTACCAGAAATCTCTACAGGGCAAGCCGCGCCCGAAGAACATAGACGGCTTCACGCCGGAGCAGCGTTTCTTTTTGGGCTGGGCGCAGGTCTGGGCGCAGAACATAAGGCCGGAGGCCGCGCGCCTCAGGACCGCGACAGACCCGCACCCGCTTGGAAGATTCCGCGTCAACGGTCCGCTCTCGAACATGCCTTCGTTCGCGCAAGCCTTCCAGTGTAAGCCGGGCGACGCGATGGTCCGCGCGGAGCGTTGCCAGATTTGGTGACAGGGTTAAAGGAGGCCGATGCAGGCCAGTTCCGCGAGAAGCGGAAGAATGTATCCCGGAAAGAAGCAAAGTAATGTGTCTCAAGCCCCGTAGGGGCGACAGAATTTAGCCCAGGGCTAACGCCATTAGTATCTACACAAGTATTGATAGATGTTTGGGAATCATTGAACTATCTCGAAAACCTGCAAAAATCTTAGGAAAAACGGATCGAACAAATTCAGGTCTGATCTTTGCTGCGCTCTGGTCACTTTCCCAAGTAGTCAGAAATCCTAAGAAAAATGGAGGTTTCTGACTTGTGTAGATACTAATGGCGTCAGCCCTGGGTTAAGACGCAAACAAAATATTGAAGCCCCGTAGGGGCGACAGAACGTCTGTCGCCCCTACGGGGCTCGATATATATTGGTGGGCATGTTCCAGGGGCTTACGCCCCTGGCTACAATCTGCCGCCCCTACGGGGCTTCGCGCCCGTGTATGAGATGAGGCTCTCTATTTAACCCTCTTCGCTCTCTTCTTCCTTCCCCTCTTCCGCCTTTCTTTCGGGGCGCATGTGCGGGAAGAGAATGACGTCGCGGATAGAGTGCTTGCCCGTCAGCAGCATGACGAGACGATCAATCCCGATGCCGATTCCGGCTGCGGGCGGCATCCCGTAAGAGAGCGCGCGGATGTAGTCCTCATCCAACACCATCGCCTCCTCATCGCCGCGCTCACGCTGCTGGGCCTGATCTAGAAATCGCTCGTACTGCTCCTTCGGATCATTCAACTCCGAAAACCCGTTCGCACATTCCATCCCCGCGATGAAAAGCTCGAAGCGTTCGGCGATTGCTGGATCAGCAGGCGAAGCTTTTGAGAGCGGAGAGATTGGCTTGGGGAAATCATAAACAAAAGTAGGATTAACTAAACGCCTTTCAGAGATAAACCCAAACATATTCTCAATAATTCGAGCGGTCAAGATATCTTCCGGCTCATCATAGGGCAAACTTGAACTCTTATTGACTTCAGCCCACACGGCATCTTTCTTTTCAACGGCTACTTTATTCATCCTCTCCACAGATCGTGCGTGAACCTCATTGAGCGGAGTGCCCCAATATACTTGGCCTTTAACGGCGCGTGACATTTCTTCGTCCATTCTTGAGAGGAATGAGTTTAATCTAAAAAGAATGGCTGAATGATTCAGCCATTCAGGGCTAAACGTATCTGCACCGAACTCTCGCCATTCAGAAGGCCAGTGTCGGTAAATAGCTTCCTTCATCGTAAGCCGCTCAAAAGGATGCGAGAAATCAATCTCACGTTCGTCATAGTTAATGTGAGCGTGCCCGGTTGCAACATAAGCGGTCGAGCGAATCATCTCTTCACAAAAATCCATCATCCCGTTCACGTCCATGTACGCGCAGTAAAACTCAAGCATGGTGAATTCGGGATTGTGGACGCGGTCAATGCCTTCGTTGCGGAAGTTGCGGTTGATCTCGTAAACCTTCTCGAAGCCGCCGACGACGAGGCGCTTCAAATAGAGTTCGGGGGCGATGCGTGCGTAGAGGTCTATGTCTAGGGCGTTGTGATGCGTCTTGAACGGTCTGGCCGCTGCGCCCGTTGCTTTCGGCGTGAGCATCGGGGTTTCGACTTCGATGTAGCCGTGGTCGTCCAGGTAGCGACGCATCTCGCGGATGATACGAGAGCGGCGCTCGAAGACTTCACGCGAACTCAGTTCGCGTGAAGCCGTATCGCCCTCTCCCTGGTCGGCGACCTTCAGACTTCCCGCAATTAAATCCGCGTAACGCTGGCGTTGTCGAATCTCCGGGTCCGCGATTCCGTGCAGCTTGTCGGGCATCGGCAGCATGGCCTTGGAGAGAAACTGCAAAGTCTCCACGTGTATGGAAAGCTCGCCCGTCTTCGTCACGAAGAGATAGCCCGAGACGCCTACGAAGTCGCCGTGATCCAGAAGATTGAATAGCTCCCATCCTTCTTCAATCGGCGCAAGGTCGTCGTTGTGAATGCCTTTAACGTCTGCCTTGCGCACGTAAATCTGTAGGCGCGAGACGCCGTCCGAGAGGTGCACAAACGCTGCTTTGCCCATCACGCGCGGCGGCGTCGCGATGCGCCCGCTCGCGCGGATCCTGATCTTGTTCAACTCCGCGTTGGCGCGCTCGATCTCTTCGGGCGAGGGGCGCTCGCCTTCTATCACCTCAGGCTCGTACTTCCTGAAGCTCTCCGTAATCGCCGTGATCGTGTCTTCGCCGCCGGTCACACGGCTGCGCTCGAACTTATTCGGATAGACGTTGCCGACGAGTTTGCGCAACTCTTCCAGGTGTGCGGCGCGTGCCTCAGTCTGGTCGTTCTCTTCTATGAAAGGAATGCTCATAAACGTATCGTAAATCGTAAATCGTGAATCGTAAATAGACGAACCGGGCTTTCTCGATTTACGATTCACGATTCACGATTTACGACCAATGCTGAGACGCTTAATCAGAGATTTCTTCCTGAGCGCGTTTGAGATCGGGGTCATGCTCGTCGCCTGGGGAGACGCGCGCAACTTTCTGGCGCACGGCGCGCGCGCCGGAACAGTCGTCGTGCTGCTCGTCATGCCTCTCATCACCTGCTGGAGCGAGAGCGAGCGCGCCAACCGCGGACTGTGCTCTATCGTCGGGCAATGGCGCACGCTCGCTCTGCTTGAAATAGGATTCCTGGTCTGCTCTTTGCTGATCTCCTATTTTGACCATCGCGGGCTGCTGGTCTTCGCGGAGTCCGACGCCTTGCGTTATGCGGGATTGGCGATCTTCGTAGCGGGCGTTGCGCTGCGCGTCTGGGCTTTCATCCATCTTGGAAAATTCTTCAGCGTTTTCCTGACGATTCAGAAAGGGCATCGCTTAGTGACGGATAGCCTCTACAGCTACGTGCGCCATCCGAGCTACACGGGACTAATCGTCCGCTCGCTCGGCTGGGTCTTAGTCTTTCGCAGCATCTTCGGGCTCGCGGCCTGGGTCGTGCTCGTCGCTTTTCTTCTGCGGCGTATACGACATGAAGAGCGCGTGCTTAGGAGCGGGTTCGGCGCGGAGTGGGAGGAATACTGTGGGCGCACTCGCTGGCGGCTCTTGCCGGGCGTTTACTGATGTCAGCGCCCTCGTGATAGCATCTCAAATCTCAAATGGGCGGAAAAATTCTTTCGATTGACGAGTTGCTGTTGGAGCGCGCGCGTCTACGTGCGCGCGGCACGCGGCTCGTCTTCACAAACGGCTGCTTCGACATCCTGCACGTCGGGCACGTCCGATACTTAACGGAAGCCAGAGCGCTCGGCGATGCGCTCCTGGTCGCAATCAACAGCGACCGCTCTGTCGGTGAGCTGAAGGGCGCGGGGCGTCCCATCATGAATGAAGGGGAGCGTGCCGAGATGCTCGCGGCGTTAAGCGCTGTGGATTACGTCACAGTCTTTGACGATCTCAGCCCGCGCGCCCTGATCACGGAGATTCTGCCAGACATTCTGGTCAAAGGCGGCGACTACGGCCTTGACGAGATTCACGGGCGCGCGGAGGTCGAAGCCGCTGGCGGGCGCGTCCTCTCGCTCCCCTTCATCGAAGGCGCTTCGACGAGCGGGATTATTGAAAAAATAAGAACGCGTGAATCGTAAATCGTGAATCGTAAATAGACGAAACTCTCTCTTTTACGATTCACGATTCACGATTCACGATTCACGAACGATGAGTAGCAGCGTTCAATCAGCTTCAACTTTGCAGGGCGTGCTGCGGCGCGTGACGGAGAGCGCGGAGTACGCAGAGCTCTTGCGTGAGCTGCGCGGCGGGGCGCGTGTGATTTCGGTGAGCGGGTTGGTGACGGGACCTGCGCGCGCGCTCGTGTTAGCCGCGTTGCAGCGCGAGGCGGGACGCTGCTTCGCGGTCGTTGCGGAGGCGAATCGCGACCTGGAGGCCTGGGAGCGCGATTTGAGTTTCTGGTATTGCGCCCTGCGCGGCGTGACCGGATGTGACGAGACGGTGTTGACCCTGCCCGCGTCGGAATCGGACCCGTACGCGGGCGCTTCGCCGCACGCGGAGACTCTTGAGCAGCGCGCTCTCGCGCTGTGGCGGCTGGCGCGCGGCGCGCCGCCGGATTTTGTGCTGCTGACGGCGCGTGCCCTGGCGCGACGTACGCTGCCGCCAGAGGAGGTCGCACGCGCAGGCGCTCACCTGCGGCGCGATGAAGATCACGCGCCCGAGGAGCTGGTCGAAAAACTGCTCGCTTCCGGCTACGTGCGCGAAGACCCTGTGGGCGCTGTCGGCGAGTTCTCCATTCGCGGCGGCATTCTGGATGTCTGGTCGCCAGGGAGGCAGTCTCCTGTGCGCGTGGAATTCTTCGGTGACACGGTTGATTCGATCCGCGAGTTTGACCCGGAGACGCAGCTCTCCACGGCGCAGCTGAAAGAGGTTGAGATTGCGCCGATGCGCGAGCTGGCCGTCAGGGCGGATGATTTCCGTCTCTGGGCGGAAGCGGCGCGCGAGCACTGGAGCGATGAGCGGTACGCGCGCTCTCTTCGTGACCGCACGGTCCATGCGGACGAGGGCGAGACGTTCCCCGGCTGGGAGTGGCTGATCTCGATTCTGTTCGAGAGAAAAGCGAGCGCGCTTGATTATCTGAAAGACGCCGTGCTCGTCGTGGACGAGCCCGCCGGAGTTGAGACGTTTCTCGGCGGCGTTTACGAAACGCTCCGCGCGCGTTACGCCGAAACCGAAGCGGCAGACGAACTGGGCTTGCGCCCGGAGGAATGGTATCTGACGGTCGAAGAGTTGCGCTCGCAGCTCGGTCAATTGAAGCGTCTGGAATTGCGAACGCTGGGACGCGCCGCGGCTGCCGTTGACGAAAGACTCGCGCTTGACGCGGAGCAGCCCGAGATTCAACTGGGGCGCGCGCGCGGCTCAAACAGTCCGCTCTTTCTTTTCCCGGCGGTCGAGGCCGCGGGCGAGGTGGAGTGGCGCGCCCAATCCGTGCGCCGGTATCACGGGCGTCTGCCGGAGCTGGCGAGCGATGTCAGGCGTGCGCGTGAAGAGCGCGGCGCTGATACGTTGTTCGTGATGCACAGTCTGGGAATTGCCGAGCGCGTCGCGGAGATTCTGGGGGATTACAATGTCGAGGCGCGTGTGACGCTCGGCGGCGAGAAGGCTGATGCGGAATCTCGCGCGCGAGCGGGGGGCGTCTTTGTGACTGTGGGGCGCTTGTCGGGCGGGTTCGAGCTGCCGGTCGCCGGTTTGATCGTTCACGTCGAGAACGATCTGTTTGACGAGACGACGGATGTCGCGCTCCGCGCAGAGACTAAGCGAGAGAGAGTTAAGCGGCGAAAGTCGAAGACGGCCGCGTTCCTGTCGGACTTTCGCGATCTGAAAGTCAACGATTACGTCGTCCACATAGACCACGGCATCGCGCGCTTCGGCGGCCTGCGCCACCTGGACCTGGGAGAGAATCGTCGCGGCGAGTTCATGCTGCTCTATTACGCGGACGAGGCGAAGCTTTATGTCCCGGTCGAGCGGCTCGACCTGGTTCAAAGGTATTCGAGCGCCGAAGGAAGTCAGCCGCAGCTTGATCGTCTGGGCGGTTTGGGCTGGCAGAAGACCAAGGCGAAAGCCAAGCGCGCGATGCGCGACATGGCGGACGAACTGTTGCGCCTCTACGCCGAAAGAAAGCTGGTCGGGGGATTCGCCTACGCCGTGGACTCGCCCTGGCAGAGCGAGTTTGAAGAGGGCTTCGAATACGTTTTGACGCCGGACCAGGAGACAGCGATTGAAGACGTCAAGCGCGACATGGAGGAGGCGGTCCCAATGGACCGGCTGCTTTGCGGCGACGTCGGCTACGGCAAGACGGAGGTCGCGATGCGCGCCGCCTTTAAGGCCGTGATGGAGGGCAAGCAGGTCGCCGTGCTCACGCCGACGACCATTCTGGCCTACCAGCACTTCGAGACTTTCCGCGCGCGCTTCGCGGCCTTCCCCGTGCGTGTCGAGCTGCTCTCCCGGTTCCGCTCGCCGAAAGAGCAGAAGGAGGTGGTCAAGCGCGTCGAGTCGGGCGAGGTGGATATTCTGATAGGGACGCACAGAGTCCTCTCGAAGGACGTGCGCTTTCGCGACCTCGGCCTCGTAGTGGTTGACGAGGAGCAGCGGTTCGGGGTGGCGCACAAGGAGCGCCTGAAGCAGTTGAAGAAGAAGGTTGACGTCCTGACGCTCTCGGCCACGCCGATCCCGCGCACGCTCAACATGTCCCTGATGGGTTTGCGCGACATGTCTTTGATCGAGACCCCGCCGCGCGACCGCCTGGCGATTCAAACGCAGGTCGTGCAGTTTTCCGAAAGCGTCATCAAGTCCGCCATCGAGCTGGAGCTGGCGCGCGGCGGGCAGGTCTTCTTCATACACAACCGCGTCGAGTCCATAGAGACCATCGCCGCTCTGGTTCAGCGCATCGTCCCGCAGGCGCGCCTCACGGTCGGGCACGGGCAGATGAACGAGAAAGAGATGGAGCAGGTGATGCTCGATTTCGTTGATTACAAGGCGGACGTGCTGGTGGCGACGACCATCATCGAGAACGGGATAGACATCCCGCGCGCCAATACGATCATCATAAACCGCGCCGACACTTACGGTCTTTCGCAGCTTTATCAGTTGCGCGGGCGCGTCGGGCGCTCGAACCGCCGCGCTTACGCCTATTTATTGATTCCGTCCGAACAAGAGTTGACGCCGATTGCCCGCCGCAGGCTCGCGGCGATACGCGAGTTCTCGGATTTGGGCGCGGGCTTTCGCATCGCGGCCTTAGACCTTGAACTTCGCGGGGCCGGGAATCTCCTGGGCGGCCAGCAGTCCGGGCACATGGACGCCCTGGGATTCGATCTTTACACGCAGATGTTGGAGCGCACGGTCGCCGAGCTACGCGGCGAGGCGGTCGAGGACGAGACGAGCGTTTCGATCAACCTGGGCGTGGACGTCCGGATCCCTGAAGACTATATCTCCGACATGGGACAGCGCCTCAGGACTTACAAACGAGTCTCGTCGGCGCGCGACGAGGGTAGTTTACGCGCCATCCTGGTGGAGACGCAGGACCGCTACGGGCCGCTCCCGGAATCGGTCCAAAGGTTGTTTGAATACGCGCGGCTGCGCCGCCTGGCCGAAGAGGTGGGCGTCGTCTCCATTGACCGGACGCACACAGGGATTGCCGTCAAACTGAATGAGCGCGCACGCGTCGCGCCGGAAAAATTGATGGCGCTGGTGGGCGCTCGCACGGGAGCGAGTTTTACGCCGAGCGGGGTGCTGCGCCTCGACCTCGAAGAAAAAGAGATGGACGAGGTGCTGGAAACAGCCCGCGGCGTGTTGCTGGAAATCAGGGCGGGAGATTAGAATCACAGTAGTCAGTGGTCAGTGGTCGGTGGTCAGTTGAAGACATCAGCTTTTAACTGACCACCGACCACTGACCACTGACCACTGATTATAAGGAGTAATAAAACTGTGAGATCGAAATTATTTATATTCGCATGGGCTCTGTTTGCCGCTGCGCTTTTAACAGTCGGCTCAGGCACGACGGCGCTGGCGCAGGAGGGCGAGGCGGTAGTCATTGACTCGGTCGTCGCGCAGGTCAACAGCGACGTCATCATGCTCTCCACGCTCAAGCGCGAGATGAAAGACGCGGTGGACGCTTTCAGGCAGCAGGGCATGAACGAGCAGCGGGCCAACGAAGAGGTCACGCGCCGCCAGCCGGAGCTGATCGCCAGCCTCGTCAACGAGTTTCTTCTGGTGCAGAAGGGCAAAGAGCTGAACCTCACGGAGGAAGTCGAGGCAGAGGTCAACCGCGAGATGCTCAGGGTGATGACGAGCCAGGGCTTCAAGACCATTCAGGATATGGAAGAGGCTATGCGGCGCGAAGGCATTGACCCGGCCTCGATTCGCCAGACCCTGCGGACGCAGTACATGAAGAACGCGGTGCTGTCGAGCGAAGTTGACGCGAAGATTTATAACAGCCTGACCGCGGAAGAGCTGAAGAAATATTACGACGCGAACCGCGACAAATTCCGCAAGCCGGAGGTCGTCAAGCTCTCGGAAATCTTCCTGAGCCTTGCCGGAAAGCCCGAGGCGGAAGTGCGCGCCCGCGCCATGCAGATTTTGACGCAATTGCGCGGTGGAGCGGACTTCGGCACCGTCGCGGCCTCCACCTCCGAACGGCTCGACCCGAACGGCAACCGCGCCGCCGTGCAGAGCAAGGGCTATGTCGGGGCGTTCGCGCTGCCGGACCTGAAGCCGGAATTCGTCGCGGCGATCAAGAACGTGAAGGCCGGCGGCGTCACGGAGTTGATACGCTCGGACGAGGGCTTTCAAATCCTGCGTGTTGACGAGCGGACGGCGGCCAGCGACCCGACGGCTTTCGAGGAGAACAAGGTGCGCGAAGCCATCACCATCGAGCGCCGCGACAAGGCGCGCGATGCGTACATGAAGACCTTGCGCCGCGAGGCGTATATTAAGGTCGCCCCGGAGTACAAGGCCACTGTCGAACCGCTTCTGTCCACCGGCGCTCCCGCGGGCGGCGCGACCAGCTCCACCACGACCCCGGGCGCGAATAATTCGACAACTAATAAGACAGGTAGTAGCAAAAAGCCCTGAAAAGCAAAGAAAGGGACTTCTTAAAGGTAGTCCGAGAACCTTAATCCGAACCTACTTTTTGACTGGTCGCTCTTCTTTGTAATTTGGTAGCCGGACTGCCGCTGCATTTGGCTCGATACGGTTAATAAGAGTTGCGGTCACTACGGTTCGAGTGCCGTCTTCGCTTATGTTCGTTTCCTTGATCGCAAAGTTCCCGAGTTCGGGGACGGTGTAGAAATCGGCATGTATATTGCCGTCGTCCCGTCGCCCTATAAAGTGGTACGCTGTATAACCGAACATCTGCTCTGTCCCGACAAATTGCGGCGACTTTTGTAGTTCTTCGCCTGTGGGAAATGTTCGTGGTCCGGTTTCCATAATCTTAAAAACTTTCTGCAAGGTGTGGCTTACTCGGAACACACCTCCGCGCTCAATGTCCACCCAGATCTCCTCTTTGCCCCCGTCCGCGTGTTTCTTGATTTCTCGCCAATTACCTTTTTTGTCCATCATGCGCACGATTGTTCCAAGCGCCTTCTCTTCTCCCTGTGGGCTAATCCTCGTCCACTTGTATGTTATGACGAAGCCAGTTTGCGGTTCAGATTTTTGTTGACGCGCATCTCCTTGCCAGAATGCGAATCCGCCAATCACACAGGAAACGATCACCCCAATATATATAAGCTTGTTTCTCATCATCATCACCTTTGCCTTCGTCATGGGATTACTCAAGATCGCCACCGCCACCGCCAGATGAGCACTGACACGGACATGGTATTGTCACAGAGAATGTCCCACAGAAGTCTCCATCGTTAATGCAAGACTCCTTCCATTTCCAGGTAAGCTGAGTTGTACACCAAAACTTATCCGAGCGACATCGTAATCGCTGTGGTTGTACACAAGCAGAGCATCCTTCTATACATGATGGACCTTGATATTCGCTTCCTCCTGAACATTCACCATTTAAGTTGCACCCTCCAGTAGCTATAGCTACTTGGGTGCCGAACTTCTCAAAAGCGATCCCCATTAGCATAGCTACCAAGATAAGGATGATAGAGAGTTGTCGCACCGAGCATCTAGATTCCTCTTTCATCTTAACTCTCCTTATTTGATTGAGGGACAGATGATCTGTCAACGCAGTCGCTTGCGTCAGCAGAGCTGATATTGTTGGATCTGCCAGCCGACATGTCCTTTTGGGTGTCGAACATGTGTGAGAAGCCTCATTGATAAGACTCTGGCAGATTGGATAATAATTCCCCCCCCCGAAGGAGTCAACGATAAAATTGATTACTGTCATACCGCTATGACATATCCTGGCGCGGCGTCGTATGATTGCGTTTGCAATGCGCCTTGACCTCTTCCTCAAAGCCAGCCGCCTCGTCCCGCGCCGGACCGTGGCGCAACAGTTGTGCGACGCCGGTCTGGTCACAGTCAACTCCCAGATTGCCAAGTCCTCGCGCGCCATCCGTCAAGGGGACGAGATTACTTTGCGCCGCCGCAATCACCTGCTGACGGTCCGCGTGCTGGCGCTCCCCATTACGCGTCAAACTTCAAAATGGGACGCCTCCGCCCTCTACGGAATCCTGAGCGATACTGTGGTTCCCGAAGAGCTGTTCGATTAAGACCGGCGCGCCGTACACGTCCGTTTTTAGAGCGCTGGAGTCGAACATACTCGTACGCAGTTGTCTCAGAAGCAGACTCGGTTTGAGAAGTTTCTGAAGTTAATAACAGAAGATGTTGCTGGCATACGAGTTGCTCCCGTATGGCTGAACGGACACTCTCCCGTCAAAGGCTTTTCACAGGGGGGAACTCAAAGGGCATGGGGATTCTCAGCAACTTTTTCGCGGACGATCTGGCAATAGACCTCGGAACGGTGAACACGCTTATTTACGCGCCGGGACGAGGTATCGTTTTGAGCGCGCCGTCGGCGGTCGCCATTCACAAGTACTCGGGTGAAGTCTTCGCAATCGGCACAGAAGCCTACAAGCTTTTGGGGCGCGAGCCGCGCGACACGGAAGTTTATCGCCCGATACGCGGCGGCACGATAGACAATTTCGATGTGGCCGAAAAGATGCTCAAGGCCTTCATCGGCCGCGTGCACGAAGGCCATCAGAAGCGTAGTCATCTGGTCATCGGCGTGCCCGGATCGAGCACCGCGCTGGAGCAGCGCTCTGTGCGCGACGCGGCGCGCGACGCCAAGGCGACGCGCGTTGATCTGGTGGACGAGGGTTTGGCCGCAGCACTCGGCGCCGGACTCGATTTTGAGGACGAGCACGCACATCTCGTCGTTGACATCGGCGGCGGCACGACCAACGTGGCGATCATAGCTTCCTCCGCGGTCGTCTCTTCGATCAGCCTGCCCGCGGCCGGCAACACCATGGACGAGAGCATACATGATTACGTGCGCGCCAAGTATTCGATGTTGATCGGAGAGCGCACGGCCGAAGAGGTCAAGAAGGAGTTGGGCGCAGCCGACACGGCTCAGGACGGCGAGGGAGCGGAAGAGCGGCGGATGGAGGTGGTCGGCAAAGACCTGGTTGACGGCTCGGCTAAAGCCGTCGAGATCAGCGGCGGCGAGGTCCGCGAAGCCATCGAGCCAGTGCTCTCGGAGATCGTAGCGGGCGCGCACCGCGCCATCGAAGATTCGCCGCCGGATGTGACGGCAGACATTTACCACACCGGAGTGATTCTGACGGGCGGCGGCTCGCTGCTCGGCGGTATGGCCGAACGTTTGCAGAAGGAGTTGCGCCTTCACATCGTCAGGGCCGAACAGCCTCTGGCCTCAGTCGCTCTCGGAGCGGGCCGCCTGCTCGCGGAGCCTGAAAGGTTGCAGCGCGCCTCGATCCCGCAGGACGTTCCGGCCTGGCAGATGGCCGAAGAGCTGATCGTTAACTGGTAAAGAAGAATGCAAAATTAAGCATTGATGATGAAGTGTCACATCTTGACGAACACACGCTTGTGGCGCTGGCTGACGTTAGGCCCTTCGATATTCATCTCAATAATTAAAGTCTTATCATCGGCAATCATCCATCTGCGATTTATGATAAGTTCTCTTGAAGCGCCACGCGCTTCCGTCGTCGTGCGTTCGTTGACCTCAATGCCGTTACCATCGTTTGTCAGTCTGGCTATACGCCTGCCCTTTACTGTTCCTATCCCGGACGCCTGTTCAGTGAACTCAGTCTCTTGCCCGTTCAGCGTATAAGCATCAGTGACCGTCCACTCACCTTTTTCAGCAATACTGACGATGGTCTTGACATTTATAACGCTCCCCGACTGCGTCACAATCATAACTTGATTCATACCAGGACTAACCCCTTCGCTTCTCGATTTGTCAAGCATCCATTTGCCGCTGAACTTATCTGGGGCGCTTCGTGCGGCAGAGGTGGTTCGCGAGGGTGTTGGTGACGCATTCGTTGACGATTGCGCTGACTCCTGGGACGCGATGACGCCAGAGCGCGGTTTTTTCTCAGAAGCCTCACCGACTTCTCCAACGAACAAATCTTCCGGGAGCGGTTCCTTTTTCGTGCTTCGGGCGCTCTCCCGCGAATTCTGCGTCGGTGCAGAACTCGTCCGTGAATTGGTGATTGCGACATACACGACGACGCTCACCACAATAGCGCAGATAAGAACTGCTGCACTGCCGAGAATGTTCTTACGCTTCATCACTAACCAATAGTCAGTTGTTCCGTCAACTCTATGCGGTGTTCCAGAGTTGGCTATAACCGGGGAGCGGAGCCTTGTGGAAGACCGAGATAGCTGACCTTCTTTTTTAACAACTGTTGCTCAGCTTCTTTCTTCTTCAACTCCTTCGCCTTCCATTCGTCAATAGCAGAAAGCGCAGCGATCTGCCGAAGAGAGTTAGTCACGCCTAACGCTAACGATTGTGCATAGACTTCGTCTTTCTGTGCGCACAAGCGAAACAGCTCCACGTCAAAGCCTAATCTGCCCAATTCAGCGTCGACAGTAGTATGGTTTATCGCTGAGACTACGTCCGCTAAGGCGGCTCGCGTAAAAGTGTCATCTACCGTAGCAGCTATCACAGCCAGCTTGCTCAAAAACGAGAGTTTCGTATCTAACTCCCTTTGGGTCGTGATTAATCCAGCCGGTGTATTTTCCGGAGCGATTACGGGCACACTCTCAGCAGCCTTGATTTGTTTCAGAGCCTTATTGAGGAGAGGAAGTTTGCATAACTTATCCTCACCACAATTATTGATGAGAGCGGCGTAGACTTCAAAAATGCGCGGAGGCGTGCGCAGTTGTTCCGCCAATCTTTCGGCACCCGCAATGTTGCCTTTCGCACGAAAACTTACGGCTTCCTGAGCATTTATCAAATCTATAAGCTGCGTCTTGCGATCCCCTTCCGGCAAGTTTTCTGCTGCCTTACGAGCCTTGTCGAACATTCCCCGGCGGACAGCAGGTTCTATCAAGGAGGCATCTATTGTTTCCTTATCAAGGGCCGTATCCAGTTGCTGCTGCCGGTTACGCTGAAGCGACCCCTTAATCTCCTCCAGTGTCTGTATCGGGTTTCCTTCTCCCCCGCCACGACTCAGCCTTTCTAACTCCATGTAAGCTGGCATCAACTCTGGCGCGTACTGTTTGACTGGCAGGCCGGCTGTGAGTATCACATATCGGAGTCTGACCAAGCTGCCGGGGTCTCTCTGTATTAGTTGTCCGAAACTCTGCACGACATAACTCGCATACGCCTTCATCACCGCAGGTCCAGGAGGCTGCACTTGCACTTGTCTATTCATTCCGAGAGTTCCCGGAAAGACAAGGTCCAGCAAGACAAAGAAGATACGCTGCGTGCTTTGCGAAAAGGAGAACGGAATTCCCCGCAGGCGCTCTATATACTTGACGATAAGAGCATCGGCAGCGGCACGATCCTTCTTGGCGATCTCTTGAATGAGAGGCCCAGCCAGAGTCAGAGTCGGTTCTACTTCTATTGCGTCAACGATATACTGACCTGCTACTTTAGTATCACCACTGACGAGGGCTTGCCTGGCAAGGAGAGCATTGCTGAGATGTGCCTCGTGGCGTCCTAAACTCTCAGACCCTAGCTTAACTAACAGGTTAGCATACGCCTGATCTTGCCCGGCCACTTGTAATATCCGGGTACGCACATCCGTTCTGGCGCGCTCAGTTTCACTCGGAAAACCCATGTCTGCGCCGATGGCTCTGGCGCGGCTTTTCTCCTGCTCTGCTTCTTCGGGAAGTGTCAGCTTATAGGCGTTAGTCAAGATTCGCTTAGCTTCCTCCTGATCCAAGTGCCACAATGCGCTGGCAATTTCCGCCTTGGCGCGCGCACGCGCCAGAGGACTATTAAGTCTATCGGACTGCGTGTTGAGAGATTGTAATTCAGAAAGAAGTTGCAGCTTTTCCATGTCGGTCGACATACCACGCGGCTGCTGATCACGGGTTTGACCTTTGCCATTGATGACAATAATTGCCAGTAAGACAACTAAGAGCAACGTGAATCTGTTCATTGAATGCGATTTTCTTTTCATCTACCAATTATCTACCAATTAAAGCTGAACGCTTACTTTGCTGAAAGCGCAACGACACCTTGTTGCTCGACCGTCAATCAGGCGTCGCCGCGCTATCAGCCATCTACCTCCACATTTATGGCATGGTTGTCAACACACTAAGCCGAGGGCACAGAGGAGATCGGCAGCTTCGGTGTCGCCTGTCCAGCCAGTCTCTAGATCTGCCACATAGTTCCCTGCGGAGCTACCGCAGGAGATGAATCCCCGATGAACTTCACCAGTCTCCATGTTTATGATCTCTATTGACCCGATACAGGCGCGAGCAGATTGGGAGGTAATGCCTACACCAACTATTGCAACAGCAATAAGGGACAATGTGGTCACAAGCTTCCTGAGCTTCATTATTAGTTTGCTCCTTTCGGCATGTTATGGGATGAGAGGGGGTAAACAGGTATTGTTGAAGGATTGGTACAACGATACCCGCGAAGTCTGATCCATATTCCGATCGGGACAAACTTATAACAAAATTTCTTGCAGTGCATAAAAAAAGTGTAGCCAACCCCGCTATTGTGTAGCCAATTCCGCTATTGATTCGCTTTTCATGGTTTTATTGTTAGTTTCCTTTGTCGAACTAAAGGCGGCGGCTCGATATTGTGCAGGCGTCAAGCCGTACTTACTCTTGAACTCGCGCTCGAAATGGCTTCTCTCATTAATGCCAACGTTGAATCTAATCTCCTTGACGCTTAGCAGCGAAGTTTCCAACAATTCGCGCGCTTTCTCAATCCTCAGTCGACGACAATAGTGGCTTAGAGTGGTACCCATTTCATCATGAAACAAGTGCTGAAGACGTGAGACAGATAGATTCACTGCGCGAGCCAATTCACTAGGCAGGAGCTTTCGACGAAGGTCCTCTTTTATCAATGCGATAACGACTTGCACCCTGTAATCCACCGTACAACCTCATCCGTAGTGGAAGCGATGGCACTGCTCTGCAACGAAAGCCTAAGATTTACTCGTAAGCGAACTTCCCAAGGATGCCAGAACAAATTAGATTGATTTACCGTCTGCCAACCAAATCATGCGGCACTGAGAAAGTGCTCGCATTTGTGAGAAGTCTAGCAGTGTCCACGCAAGAAGACTTCAGCAGAATAATGTGAATTATAGACCTGTCTGAGGTGAAGGCAAGATAATTAAATATTAAAAATTAATAAGAAAATTATTAAAATCAAAAATGCAAAAGGGAAGATGAAAAGCACGCCTTTTCATCTTCCCTTTTGCATTTTTAATTTTGCATTTTCTTCTCTTCTGTCGGGGCTTCGACGATCTCGCCCGTAACTTCGACCGTCTCCACGCGCCTCATTGTCTCCTGCGGCGTGATTTTCGCAATCGCCTGCGTGTCCATAATCGCCTCGCGCACGGTCATGCGGTCGAGCGGCGGGAGATTGTGGTAAGCGCGTATCAGAGCCTGCGCATCCTCTTCGGGTTCGGGCGAAGGCGTCAGCAGAATCAGTCCGCAGACATAGAGCGCGAGCGTAAAGAAGGAGATGTAACCCGTGGCGGGCGCGAACGGTTGATATTCCAGCGTGCCGAGCGTGCCGAGGTTGACGAAAAAGCCTATGATCCTCCTCCCGATGCCGGGGTCCGGCGCGAAGAGGCTCGCCAGAATCATGTGCTTGAGAAAGAAGGCCGTGCCGAAAAGGACTGCCAGGCTCCGCAGAAGGCGGCGCGCGTCGAAGTTCGAGAACTGATTGTTCCAGAGCGTCCACAGGAAGAAGAAGGAGAAGAGCCAGTAGAGCAGCCCGCGCTCTGGCAGGACGGTGTTGAAAGCCTGGGCGGACGCGAAATAGAGCGTGAGCAGCGTCAGGATATGCGAGGTGTTTGTCAGCGCCGGCTGGTCCGTATTAATCCAGCTGCGCCACTCGATGGCGTGGCCGCGCACGAAGAGAATCATCAAGAGGATGGAGAGGATGAGCGTGATCAGCGGGGGCCCGATGAAGATAAAAGTACGCGTCTCGGCATCAATGCGCAGCCCGCCGAGCAGCGCCACCATCAGGAAGATCATGGGCAGCACGATGTAGCGCAGCAGCGCGCGATTTCTTGAGCGGTTGTTCCCCCTCATTTGCATTTGCGATAGCCGGGCAGCAGGTCGCCCCAGGACACTTCCAGGCCCTCTGTGAGTTCCGCCTTTAATTCGGCTGGCGTGCGGAGCGGGATGTCCACGCCTTCGTCGTTGATGACGTAATTGCTGCCTTCCGGTACCAGCGCGATGGCACGGTCAACGGCTGCCATCGCTTTTTTGAACTGCGTGTCGTCGCCCCTCAGCCAGTTGCAGCCGTCGCGGTAAAATGAATAGGCGATGTAGAACTGCGTGCGGAAATCGCGCTGCTCCGGGTCCGCGCGCTGGAATTCGTCGGCCGCCGCCGGATAGTTTTTGTTCTTAAACATCTCAAGGGCGGCGTCAAACTTTGCCTTGTCCACCTCATAAGTTCCGGCCACGACGCGCGCGCCCGTCATGACGGCCTTCAAACTGCGCGGCTCCGTGGCGTAAATCCAGACGATGAAGACCGCGAAGAGCAGCGTCCAGGCGATGCCGACCGATTGGATGAGCTTGTGTTGCATTGCTATAATCTCCGAGCCATACGGAAAGAAGCTAGAGGAACACGTCCGCCCGTGTCAATGGACGAGCAGGGCCGGACGCCCGTTCTTCAAAGGCTTCGGCCCGAAAGATTGCTCTCTTAATTGGGCGGGTCCGGCGGTTGGAGATGAATATGGACGAAGAGAATCTGGAGCAGATCAATCAATTTCGCGCGCACGCGCAGAACTTCGGCGAGGCAGCGCTCGACGCCATGAGTCGCGGCGACATAGGGCTGGCGCGCACGGCCTCGCGCCAGGCCGCGCAGTACGCACGCATCGTCATCCAACTGGAGAGCGGCGAGAAGCAGGTGGCACCGGAAGACAAGGAGCCCGAGCGCGCGCCGCTGGAGCCGCCGGCCGACTCGCTTTCGGTCTGAGGTGGTTAAGAGTTTCAAGAGCATGGAGCGACAAAAATGCAGTTAGCAGTGATTCCTCTTCTCTTTGTTTTCGCGACGGCCGCGGGCTCGGCTGCGGGCGACGTCCAACGGGCGGCGCTCGATCAGGAGTTCGAGATCAAGGTCGGCGAGAAGGTTTTGATCGAGCGCGCGGACCTGTTGGTCCGATTCGAAAGGGTCGCGGAAGATTCGCGCTGCCCTAGAAACGTGAAATGCGTCTGGGCCGGCAACGGCAAGGTCGTCCTGAAACTGAGCAAGGCGAAAAGAGGCCATGCCACGATGAACCTCAACACGACGCTCGATCCCAAGCATGATCTTTATCAGAGGTACGACGTGAAACTCATCCGTCTGGACCCATATCCAGAAAAAGACGTGCAGATAAAGATGGGCGATTACGTGGCGACGCTTGTTGTCACCAGAAAATAGACGAAATAATGTTCGAGCAGTTCAAGATTCGAGATATAGAGATCAGGCCGCCGCTGATTTTGTCGCCGATGGCGGGCGTGACTGACATTTCGTTTCGCCGCCTTCTGAAGCGGCGCGGCGGAATCGGTCTGACCGTCTCCGAGTTCATCTCGGTCGAGGGCCTGACGCGCCACAATCCCAAGTCGAAAAGGCAGATGCGCTTTTTCGAAGAGGAGCGCCCCTTCGCAGTGCAGATTTTCGGCGGGCAAGCCCCGAGGATGCGTATGGCCGCGGAGATGGCCGAAGAGGTTGGCGCGGACATCCTGGACGTCAACTGCGGTTGTCCCGCGCCGAAGGTCGTCAAGCACGGCGGGGGCTCGGGGCTCCTACGCGACCACACGCGGCTCGAAGGAATCCTGAAAGAGATCAAGCGCGGTATCAAGATTCCTCTGACGATTAAGATTCGCGCGGGCTTTTTCGACCACACGATCAACGCGGTCGAGACCGCGCGCCTCGCCGAAGACTGCGGCGTCGAGCACATAGCTTTGCACGGGCGCACCAAAGAGCAGGGCTACAAGGGGCTCGCCAACTGGGATCTGGTCCGGCAGATCAAAGAGGTCGTGCGCGTGCCTGTATCCGGCAGCGGCGACGTGACGACTGTCGAGGGGGCTTTCCAGAAGTGGCGCGAGACCGGGTGCGACGGTATCTTAATCGGGCGCGGGGCGATGGCTAATCCGTGGATCTTTCGCCAGATTGAGGACGCGCTGGCGGGCCGCGAAATATTCGGGCCGACGCTGGAGGACAAGCGCGCGGTGCTCCTGGAATATTTCGAGATGCTGCGCGACGACATGCCCGAAATGGCCGCCATCGGAAAGATGAAGCAGCTCGCGGGCCAGTTCACTCGCGGGCTGCAGGGCGGCGCGCTCTTCCGCACGACCATCTATCATTCGCACTCTGTGACGGAGATACTCGACCGCATCTCCGAATACTTCGAGGCCATCGCCGCGGGCCGCCCCTATTACGGGGAAGCCGGCGCGCGAGAAGCGGAAGAGGAAGCGCCCGTGCTTGATTCATGCGAAGCCGCAACGATTGCTCCTTGATTTAAGTTGGTCGGTTATAGGCAGGCTTATCAACAGAAACAAAGTGCTCACGTGAACATAGAAGGTATCATTTGGCTCAGAAATATAGTTGATAAACTTGCATTCAAACATCACGTGGAGATTTATGAAGTCGAAGAAATGTTGAATAACAGGCCGAAGATTAGGTTTGTTGAAAAAGGGGAGCGAAAAGGCGAGGATATTTATATGGCTCTGGGACGAACGGAAGGAGGCAGGTATCTGACAGTACTCTTTATTCACAAGAAAACAAAAGAGGCATTAATCTTAAGTGCAAGAGATATGGCCGAAAAGGAGAGAAAGCTATATGAGAGAAAATGAGTCACAAAGTCTACCGCCTTTCGCATCACTTGATGAGCTTGTCGAGTTTTTCGATACACATGATATGGGCGACTATGAAATGCCCGAAGCCCATTTTGACGTGAACATTAAAAGAAGAACGCAGCTAGTCGCCATTGATGAAGAGATTGCAAGCAGACTTGGTGAGATTGCTAAAGAGAAACAGATTCCAGCAGAGGCTCTCGTCAACTCCTGGCTAAAGGAAAAAATTTTAAACTACTCCGAAAAGGCGTAGTGCTATTCTTCAATCTCGGAATATTCTTTCCAGGCCAGGAGATGACTGGCAAGCGGTATCACGTCAAGCGCAGATAAGGCTGCGGTCTCATCCCCAGTTTCAGAAATCTCAATCGTCGCGATGCGGTCCAGAGCAATGCCCTGGAGCCAGACGCCGTAGCCGGAGTTGAGCGGCATGGAGGCGTGCGCTTTCAAGCGCTCGATGGTGAAGATGGTTTTCGGTTCGACTCCCTTCAAAAGCCTTCCGTCAAGGTCATAAGCTTTAATCTCGAACGTCATCTCATCGAGATAGCGGCTCGCCTTATTGACCAGGTCTCCCTTCAAAACGGTGCTGCTCGCCATTCTCCCCAGCTTCAAATTTTTCAGAACGAGGGCGTCGTCGTTAATGCGGACCGGCACGGACGCTTTCCCGCCGCCGGACGCTTTCGAGATTTTGGCGACGTAATTCGATCTCGCTTCGCGCTGCCCCTGCGCGTGCCGGAGTCCGATTACGGCGCAAGAGAGAACGAGCGCCGGGAGCAGCACAAATTTGACGAGTCGTCGCGTCATCGTCCCTTTCATTTCATTCATCCTCGCTTGCCTTTCGTCGAGGCTGCGGCAGTCTTCTTCGCGCCGCCGCCCGTGTCTAAATCAAGAGGCGCTGGATAGCCTTTGCCTTTGAGCGCCGCAATCTCTACGACGATCTCCTTTCGACCTTTGACGGCCCGTGTGACTTTGCCGCTCGCGGCCGTCTCCTCTTTACCCTTCGCGCTCTTGTCCGCAGTCTTCTCTTTCGTCGAGTCTGTGTCCGCCTTCACTTCAGCGCTCCTGCCCGTCGCGTCACGCGACATCTCCCTGAGCGCATTCAGAACGGCCGTGCGTTCCTCTTCGCTTAACTGTTCGAGCGTGATGCCGTACTGTGCGAGCACCGCGCGCAGGTTCTCTTCCGAGTTCGTGTCGCGGTCGTAAACATCTCGGTAGATGTGCAGTCGCCCGTCTTCGACGACGATTGTTTCGTAGCGCAGTTCGACCGGGACCGCGCGGCCGAGCTTCACCTCTTTGGTCACTTTCGAATTCTTTGCGTATTCGGCCATCTGCTCGTCCGTTAATTCGGTCCCGCTCAGGCGTGCGAGTGTGCGCGCGAAGTCCTGAATCTGCGGAGTGGTCAAGCCAACGCAGCCGTGCGAGGCGAAGCCGCCGAGCTTTGCTGGAGACTTGCCCCCGTGAATCAGCGAAGGCAGGCCGATGGGAATCTTAATCGGACCAAGAGGGTTCAGTTTGCTTCCCGCCTCGATCTTCTGTCCCGGCTTGACCTTGTTGGCCGATTCCACCCAGGGCTCGTCGGGCGGCGTCCACGTCGGGTTGAAGATGATCGTGGCGGCTTTGCGCGTGCCCGTCGGGAGCGGAAATTCCGGGTAGCCGATGCCGATCTTGTAAGACTTCAGGAGCTTGCCGTTCTCGAAAACGTCCATCCGGTAGGCCGGCGAGTTGACGACGATGCGTGTGTCCGCGGGCACGACGTTGAACTTTCCGGCCGCGCCGTGGGCTTCCGCTGGTCCCTCTTCGCCTCCGCCCCAGCGCTGCCGCAAAAAGGCTTCGAGCTGACGGGCCTTTTCGTCTCCGATAATAGCTTTGATCTGTTCAGCCGCCTGCGAGCGCGCGGCGGCGGTCGTCCCGCTGTACTCTTCCCCATCCCCTTCGCGCAGTTTGGCCGTCTCGTCGCGCGCAGCTTTGCGCAGGCGCTCGACCTGCTCCTCGGTCAGTTGCAGCTTTGACTTTAACTCGCTGGCGAACGCCTCGTCGGCGAAGAAAGCGTCGAGAACGGGCATCGTGACGGGCATCGCGTTCTCGTCTGACGCCGCAACTTTGGTCGTCTGCGGCGACGCCTGCGGTGTGGGTGAAGCGGTGTTCGTTGTCGTGTTGGTGTTGGCGACGTCTGCCGGCTGGTTGACACAGCCATTCAGCAGAAGCGTCAGGATGATGACGCCGAGGGCGGCTCTCAAGAAAATCTTCATGTAGTCTTAGCTTTCTCCTACTCGAAAATCTCGCGCCGCGTGCGCACGCACGAGAGAGAAAGGGGCAGCGCTCGGGTCTCCGATTGCAACAGTCGTTCCCATATTTTCAGTAGGATTCGAGCGGAGTTTTAGACTTAATATGAATCACTCAAAGACGATGCGCGCACCATTTGCGAACGCTGAGAAGAGCGGGAATGGAGACGGAGGCAAGGAGTGAGTCGTCGAAGACGACGGCAGCATATAGCCCCGTGCGCAGCCGAAGGCAAGCGCGGGGTTAAGATTACAGTTAAGATTAACCAGCCCGCGCGAGCGGGCGATAGCATAAAGCCCAGGGCGTCCGTCCCTGGGTCATAGCGCCAATTTGAAATGCAAGCCCGCGCCAGCGGGCGACAGCCCTTGAATTGCATACGGGCGTGCTCGGGCTGTCGCCCATTTCATGGGCTTCAAAATTTCTTCCCGGTTGTCTCCCAGGGCTAACGCCCTGGGCTTTAGACTGCCGCCCGCGCGCACGGGCTATCAATCCGCTTTTCTCTTCACTTTCTACTTGCTTTCCGAGCCGCGCAGCAGTGGATAAGGATTAATGTTCGTTCCGTCCCAGTAGCGTTTGGGGTCGGAGACGATGAGGATGGAGAAGTGCAGGTGGTAATTGCCCGCGCCCGCGTTGCCGGTATCGCCGACGTAAGCGATCACCTCGCCGCGCCGGACCGCGCGGCCTTCGTGGATTCCCTCCGCGTAGCGTTCCAGGTGCGCGTAGTAGTAAACGGTTCTATTGTCGTTGCCGAGTTGATAGATGGTCGTGCCGCCCGGCTTGCTCTCGAAGAGTTTCAGGATGCGGCCGTCGGTCGCGGCGAGGACGGGTGTGCCCTGCGGGGCGGGGATGTCTATCGCGTCGTGTTTGCGTCCTTCCGAGCGGGCCTCTTCAAAAGTGTCGCGTAGCTGTTCGGGCCGGACCCCGGCGACGGGAATCAAAAGCTGTGTTGAATGAGGCAGAGCGTCGGGCGACTGTGCAGCGGTCGCCGAAGGCTGCGGAATGATTTCCGTTGGAGTCGTGGAAGGTTGCGGACTCGCTGCTGCGTCGGGCGCGACTACGGGCGGTAAAGAGAGGGAAGGCGAGGGCCTCTGGTCCGCGGCGGGCGAGTTTTCCGTAGTGGTTGATTTAACGACTGCCGCGGCGCGATCAACGCGTGTCCTGTTGCTCAAGGCCCAGATCAGCGCGGCAAGCGCGCCGAGCACTGCTAGGAACAGCACAAGGATTCGGATGCGTGCGTGATTCGCCATAAATGAGACCGGCCGGCGCGAGCGCTGGCGCAGACAACGAGAGCAGACACGAAGAAGATAGAATGACATCTACCCTTCGGTGTCTGCTCTGCGGTTTTCTCTTCCAGCCGAAACGAACTACTTGCACATGTCAAGGCCGGCCTTGGCTTGCTCAAGCGCGAGCTGGCAATTCCTTTCAGCAGTAGCCTTGGCTTCAGGGTTCGCGGCTGCTGCCCTCCAGGCCTCGCGTTGTTGAGTAAACGGCTTGTAAGCCTCTCTCGCTGCCGGCGGCACGCTCGGGGAATTCATGCACTTGTCGATCTTGGCGAGCAATTCATCACAGGAGGCGATGCCTGTCGCGGTCATCGTCTCGCCGGATTTGTTTTCGACCGGCTTGTTTGCGGTGTTACCGCCGGTAGTCGTGTTGCCTCCGGTGGTCGTGGTAGCCGTGTTGTTGCTTGAACCACAGGCTGCCAGCAGGAGCGCAGCGCAGAGCAGGAAGATCAGCGTCAAACCTTTCATCTTCAGAATCTCCTTAAGATTAATCCTACCGTAGCAGGGGTTGGGTAAAACGGTTCGCGCGAGGTGAAAGTTGAAAAACTGCGACTTACGAAAGCAGACAGTGAACACTAAAAACGCGCGGGGCGCAAGTGCTGCGCCCCTGTCTTAACCGGATTGCGAATCAACGCCGGAAACCGAGAGGCTGTAGCGGGCGCGGGCTGGTCCCCTCGAAGAACCAGCTGGCGCCGACCTTGAGACGATGGTGCCAGGTCGGCAGTCGCGCCGTGTAGAGGGTGAAGCGTGCCTGGCGGGCCATAGAGCCCCCGAAGGCGCGGCCTCCCATAAGCACGGCGGCGTTCTCCGTGCCCAGACTGACGGCTTCGCCCAGCTCCACGAAATGTCTCGCGTGAAGCCTGCGCCCGTCCAGGAACGCTTTGATGTTGCTGGCGAGAAGCGTCGCCTCCTGGTTGGCGAGCTGGGCCGTGCCCGCGAGCGTCGGCGTCGCGTCCTTGTAGAAAGCTATGTCCCCGAGGGCGAAGACGTTCCTGTGGCCGCGTACCTGAAGCGTCGGCTCGACGAGGATTAGCCCGCGCTTATCTTTCTCAACACTGAGCCTCTCGACGAGCGGGTTGACTCTCACCCCGGCGGTCCAGACGACCCCTGCCGCTTCAACCTCGTCCTCGACCCCGTTATGTTCGATGGTGAACCCGCCCGCATGGACGCGGCGCACTCTGGTCTGCGTGTGAATCTCGACGCGCGATTCTTTCAGAGCATTTTCGACGAAGGCGCGAATCTCCTCGCCCATTCCGGGGACGACCGTATCCGACATCTCGACGACCATCACGCGCGGCTCTCCATGCAGAGCGCGACGCTTGAAGGCGTCGCGCAAAAGGTCCGCCATCTTCGTCGAAAGCTCGACGCCGCTCGCCCCGCCGCCGACGACCGCGAAGGTCAGGGCGCGGCGGGCGTCCTGCGGGGCTGCGTCCGGCGGGACGCCGTCCAGCGCTTCGACCATACGTCTCCGGAGCGCGTCGGCGTGGGCCAGCTTACGGAAAGGCATCGCGAACTCTTCCGCGCCTTCGATTCCCCAGTAGTTCGTGATGCCGCCGACGGCCAGCACCAGAACGTCGTAGCCCAGGCGCTCATTGCGCCCCGCCACGACGACTTCGCGCGCCTGTAGGTCCACGTCCGCGACTTCGCCGTGAATGACGCGCACGCTCTCGTCAAGCAGTTCTTTATAGTAAGGCGCGATGTGCCAGGCCTCGACCTCGCCGCTCAGGTATTCGTAGAGCATCGGCGTGAAGAGAAAATGGTCTTCCGGGCTGACGAGTGTCACTTCGGCTGCGCCCGCCAGGTCGAGCGCCGTAAAGAGACCGCCGAAACCTCCGCCGATAATCAGTATTCGAGCCTCTCTGTTTGCCATAGGATCCTCTCTCGCGGGACGCGTCCGACGGATAGTAGCAGACTAGCGGCGAAAAGGGCCACGCAGAGTCTATACATTCTCGGCGGAATAAGGACAATCCACGAAATAACACTAAACGACACGAAATGGCTGTGGGTTGTTTCGTGAGCTTTCGTGTAATGCGCGTGGACCGTGCCGCCTCTACTTTCCTCTTTCTCGACAATGAATAGACCCTGAGGGCCACGTTCCGTTATTGACACGCGGGCCGATTAGGCATATTGTCCCGCAGTCTGGCGAGCGCGCGCTTGCCGGAACCCCCGATTTCGTTAGCCTCGTATGTTCCCGCTCGGACTTCCGGGCAAACCCCCTGCGTCCAGAGTTCTCTGAAAGACGTAGCCTTTAATTTCGATAAGGAGTCTGAAATCGTGAGAAGAAAAGTTGCCCCCTGCCTTTCCCTCCTGGCGAGCGTGTGTCTGCTAGCCATCGTTTTCCCATTAACAGGACAGGCGCAGACAGTAAACGCGCAACAGAATAAGGGCAAGAGCGCTACGAAAAAGCCTCCGCTGGTCGACAAAACGCTTTCGAGCGAGGGTGCAAAGCCCACCGTCATAGTCGCGCCTAAAGGGGCGAGCAAAGCGGCGGTCAATTTCATGACGCCACTTGAGCTTGAGATTATGAATGAGATGAATCTGGCGCGCACGGAGCCGCAGAAGTACGCCGCGTTCGTTGAGGAGTTCAAGAAGTATTATGATGGAAACCGGCTCACGATTCCCGGAAGGAAAAAGGCGATTATCACCAATGACGGCATCGCTGCCGTGGATGAGGCGATCAATTTCCTGCGCGCTCAGCAGCCGCTCCCGGCTTTTGAAGCCTCCAAAGGTGTCTGCTCGGCGGCGTCCGATCACGCCAAAGACCTCGCGGGCACTGGCATCTCCGGGCACAGGGGCAGCGATGGCAGTTCTCCGAACGCCAGAGTTGACCGTTATGGGCGCTGGGAAGGGGCCATCGGCGAGACTATCGTCTATGAGGTTACCACCGCCCGGCAGATCATCATCGCTCTCATCATAGACGACGGTGTGCCCAACCGCGGGCACAGAAGGAACATCTTCGACCCCAACTACAAGCTGGCCGGAATCTCCATCAGCGAGCCTCTCTCTTTCGGGGCAAAATGTGTCATAGACTATGTCGGAGGCTTCAAAGAAAAGGCCCCTGATATCAAATAAACGTTGAAAATGGGCCGGATTCGGCCCATTTTTCATACACAGCACTGCGGCTGGACAGGCGCTCAAACGGCGTGTTAAATTGACCTGTTTTTAAATCTTAGCGGTTGTTGTCCAGGAGAGGCAATGGACTGCGGTCTGGGAGGGCCATCAAGAGCAGTGGCTTTAGCAAAAGAAGCGAAAGAGAAGATAGTCGGGGATTTCCGCACGCACGACGCGGATACGGGTTCACCACAGGTGCAGATTGCGCTGCTCAGTCAGCGAATTAACGATCTGACCGAGCATTTCAAGACGCATAAGAAAGATAATCATTCGCGGCGCGGCCTGCTCAAGATGGTCTCGCAGCGCAGGAGTCTTCTGGATTACCTCAAGCGCACGGACATTGAGCGCTATCACGAGGTGGTCAATCGTCTCGGCCTGCGCCGGTAAGGCGAGCCCACTCGGGTTAAAACGAGAAAAGCAATAAATGAGGCTGCTTCGGGCCTCAAACAAAGCCTGCGTCCATCGAAGAGCTTGTCGAAATGCCGAACGTGACGGCGCGTGACTGCCAAGCGGACGCAAGTAGCCCTGAGCACATAAGAGCAAAAGGCGGCGACGGTCTCACGAAGAGGACTGTCGTCGCTTTTGTTTTTCAGAGGTCGCGATAAGTGAAAAAATAGTTCTGAATTTTGAGTTTTGAATTTTGAATTAAAGGTGTTGATTCAAAATTCATAATTCAAAATTCATAATTCCATCACGTATTCGCTTAACGCTGCCCTAATCATATTGAACCATGCGGGCGAACGTGCCGCCCGGTAAGCTTGCCCCGCGCAGGCTTGCAGTCGTCAGTCTGAAGGAGACTAAACATGCCAGTAAGGAAATATCTTAAAGAATCAATCAAGCTAGGTGACCATGAGTTGACGGTCGAAACCGGGAGAGTCGCCAAGCAGGCGGACGGCTCGGTCGTCATCCGCTACGGCGACACGATGTTGTTGGTCGCAGCGGTCGCCGCCAACAGCCCGCGCGAAGGCGTGGACTTTTTCCCGCTCACGGTCGAATATCGCGAGTCCAACTACGCAGCCGGGCGCATCCCGGGCAATTACTTCAGGCGCGAGGGACGTCCCAACGAAAAAGAGACGCTGACTTCCCGCCTGATTGACCGCCCCTGCCGCCCGCTCTTCACCGAAGGTTTTCGTAACGAAACACAGGTCATCGCCACAGTCATCTCGGCGGACCCGGACAACAATCCGGACGTCATCGCCATCACCGGCGCAAGCTGCGCGCTCTATCTTTCCGACATCCCGTTCCCGAATCCGATTGCGGGGGTGCGCATCGGCCTCATCGAAGGGCGCTACATCATCAACCCGACCTACGATGAGGTGCGCGAGTCGCGCCTGAACTTAATCGTCGCCGGGACCGAAGAGGCCATCGTCATGGTCGAGGCGGGAGCCAGCGAAGTCTCCGAAGAGATCATGGTCGAAGCCCTGATGCTCGCGCACAAGGAGATCAATCGCCTCTGCCGCTGGCAGAAGGAGCTTTACAAAGCGCTCGACATTCAGAAACGTGCGGTGGAAGGCCCGGCCCTCAACGAAGAGATGCTCGGCGAGATCGAGCGCAACTACGCGGAACGCCTGCGCGGCGCGCTCGATACGACGGGCCAGGACAAGCGCACTTCTTACGCGGCCGTTGACGCGCTCAAAAAGGAGGTCGTCGAGTCTTATCCTGAGGACCAGACGGACCAGCGGCTGATGGCGAAAAAGATCTTCGACCATCTGAAAGAGACGATCTTCCGCGACGACATCCTGAACAAGCGCCGCCGGCCCGACGGCCGCCGCTTCTCGGAGATTCGCCCGATCAACTGCGAGGTCGGCTGGCTGCCGCGCGTCCACGGCTCCGCCCTCTTTACGCGCGGCGAAACCCAGGCGCTCGTGACCACCACCCTGGGGACCAAAGACGACGAGCAGTTCATGGACGACATCGAGAAGGGCGAGATCAAGCGGCGCTTCATGCTGCATTACAACTTCCCGCACTACTCCGTTGGCGAGGTCGGGCGCTTCGGGTCCAGCTCGCGTCGCGAGATCGGACATGGCGTGCTGGCGCGGCGCGCCATCGAAACGGTCCTGCCGGACGAATCCGAATTCCCCTACACCATACGCATCGTCTCGGACATCACGGAGTCGAACGGATCAAGCTCGATGGCCTCTGTCTGCGGCGGCATCCTCTCCCTGATGGACGCTGGCGTGCCGTTGAAGCGCCCTGTGGCGGGTGTGGCGATGGGGCTCGTGATGGAGGGCAACAAGTACGCCATCCTGACGGACATCGCCGGAGCGGAAGACCACTACGGCGATATGGACTTCAAAGTCACGGGCACGCGCGACGGCATCACGGCCCTCCAGATGGACATCAAGATCGGCGGCATCAACGCGCAGATCATGGCCGAAGCCCTGGATCAGGCGAAGAAGGGGCGGATGCACATTCTCTCCGTGATGGAGAAGACGATTGCCGAGCCGAGAGCTGAGATTGCGCCTTACGCCCCGCGCATCGTCCAGATCAAGATCAACCCGGACAAGATTCGCGACGTCATCGGGCCAGGCGGCAAAATCATACGCGCTCTGGTCGAAGAGACTGGGGCCAAGATTGACGTCGAGGACGACGGCACGATCTCGATTGCGTCCGCGGACGGCGCGGCGGCCCAGGCCGCCATTGACCGCATCCGCGGCATCACGGCCGAGGCAGAGATCGGCCAGACCTATCTGGGGACGGTCTCGCGGATAGTTGATTTCGGCGCCTTCGTCGAAATCTTTCCGGGCACAGACGGCCTGCTCCACATCTCGGAGATCGCCGACCGCCGGGTCAAAGATGTCCGGGACGAGCTGAAGGAAGGCCAGCAGGTCATGGTCAAGTGCATCGGCAAAGAGGGCAATAAGATCAAGCTCTCGCGCAAGGCCATCCTCCGCGAGGAGAAACAGAAGGCCGAAGCCGCCGGGGGCGGCGAAAGCGACTGAAAACCGGGCAAAAGTTAAAGGAAAAAGGCAAAAGGAGGGCGGCAAAACTGCTTTATCCTCCTTTTTCCTTTTTCCTTTTTCCTTTTGCCTTTAATTTCCCTCTAATTTTTCTTGACATGCGGCTTAAAGGCGGGTTTAATCACAGGCGCAAAACTGGAATCCACATAGCATTAAACGTCTTTTCCTAACACCAAATAAGGAAAGCCCATCGAGAGGTTTCCATATTTACCGGATATTTTGATAAGGCAAACGAGCTTTCGGGTCGCGGCTCTCTCGGAAAAAGTGTCTGAGCCGCCCGGAATCGTGACCGCAAACGGTCGAGCCTTCTTTTGAAGCTTTAATCAGTCTAATGCCCCGTAGTTCGGCTGAAGCACCGCGCGTCAGTGCAGAACGAGAGAGAATCAGGAGGAGCTTCCTAGCGATGAGGAATCGAGCCATCCGCCGCCACCTTGCTGCGATACTCAGCGTATTGCTGTTGGCGGCAATCCCCGCGCATGCTGGCCCGATACCGTTCGGCGATGTGGTCCAGGTATTCGGCGGCCTGCAAAATGGCAACCAGACTCAGGAGCTTCGCCTGCGCAGCGTCTCTCAATCCGGAGGCACGCTCGTCAGCGGCGACGTTAAAGGATCAACCGAGTCCTCCACGCAGGAGGGCGACAAAGAGGCCGCACCCGTCTCTCTCATCTCCACGGCAGCGGGCCCGCAGGAAGGGCAACAGGGGAGCATAGAGGTCATCGAAGAGGGCGACGTTTCCGGTACGGTCTGCGACTGCGGCGAGATTAAAATCCCGGGCGGGTTCAAATTCCCCTGGCTCGCGCTCGCAGGCGTCCCGCTGGTCTGCGCCACAGGCATCTGCACCAAAGATAAGCCCCGCTGCGAGGGCGACTGCGGCGAGACACCTATTCCTGAGCCCACGACGCTCCTGCTGCTCGGCTCCGGCCTTTCGGCTTTGGGAGCGGGCATGCGCCGCCGCTACAAGCTGCGCCGCGCCGGTCGCGACCTTCCGACAACCACAGAGGTGTAATCATGGCGAAAAGACAGCCGACTCACGCTCATTTAAACAGCGCCGGAGCGAAGTTCGCCTTTGCCGCTCTGATTGCGCTCTCGTTTCTCTTCGCACAGTCCGTGATGACGACTGCCCGCGCGGATAAGAAGCCGAACTACGGTCGAATCAAGATTTCGACGACGCCGGGCGGCTACCCGATCCTGATTGACGGTAAGCCCGCTGGCGAGACGACCACCAGCGACCGCCTGCTCGATCTGCCGCCGGGACTGCACACGGTTGAGATTCTTTTTCCGAATGGCGAGACCTGGACGCGCGAGTTCAATGTGAACGCGGGCCGCATCTATTGCATCGGGCTCGCCTACGCGCCAAAGTCAATTTCGATTCCGCCGCCACTTCCTTGCCCGTACCCGGTCAACGTCTCCGCGCCTTCCGCAGTCAACGATGGCGACGTGATCACCTTCGCGGCCGACGTGGCTTACGGCGGCTCGTCCGCCCTGAACTACACCTGGACGGTCAGCCCCGCCTCGGCCAGAATCCTGAACGGCGCGGGCACGCCCTCCATCACAGTGGATACGACAGGGCTCGGCAAGCAGAAGGTCCAGGCGATCCTGGTCGTTGACGACGGCTCCGGCGAGCGCCTCTGTCGCCAGACGGCTCAGGCGGCGACCAACGTCATTCCGCTGCCTCCGCCGCCGAAGAACAAGTGCTACGACTGCTTCCCGTTCACCGCATTCGACGACACGAAAGCGCGCCTGGACAACCTGGCGATAGAGTTGCAGAACAACCCGACCGCGCAGGGCTACATCATCGCCTATGCCGGACGCGGCAGCCGCGCCGGACAGGCGGACCGTCTCATCAAACGCGCGAAGGATTACCTGATTCAAAGTCGCGGCATGGACCCCAGCCGATTGACCGTCATCAACGGCGGCTACCGCGATACGGACTACTTTGAACTCTGGGTCGTGCCGCAGGGCGCCGAGCCGCCGCAGCCGACTCCGACCATGGGGTCAGCGGAGACGCAGCCGGGCGCAATGCCGCCCGCAACGCCGACGCGCACGCGCCGTTCGCGCCGCAGTTACTAAGGCGCAAAAATCACGAGATAAAATCTTTCTCGTCCAGCAGAAGAGGAGCACCGAAAGCGTGCTCCTCTTTTCATTTTCCGCGCGCGGCTGTTAGACTCATAGACCCGTAAATCGTGAATCGTAAATCGTAAATCGTCGAAAGCGGTTTTTTTCTATTTACGATTTACGATTCACGATTTACGATTTACGAACCAAGAGGCACAAGTGTCAGCACTGAACATTGAGACTATAGTTAGCTTAGCGAAGCGCCGCGGCTTCGTCTTTCCTTCGTCGGAGATTTACGGCGGCCTGGGCTCGGCCTGGGATTACGGCCCGCTGGGGGTCGAGCTGTGCAACAACGTCAAGCAGGCCTGGTGGCGCTGGATGGTTCACGAGCGCGACGACATGGAGGGGCTAGATTCCTCCATCATCCTGAACCGCCTGGTCTGGAAATACTCCGGCCACGAGGATACGTTCAGCGACCCCCTCGTTGATTGCCGTGAGTGCAAGAGCCGATTACGAGCAGACAAACTATTCGTCAAGCTGGGTTTTATTATTGGTGTTAATGGAACGCTTGAAGATGCAATCCGCCAAAAGCTTGTGATTTGTCCTAATTGTAATTCAAATGATCTGACCGAGCCGCGCCCTTTCAACCTGATGTTCCGCACGACCATCGGCGCCGTGGCGGATGAAGACGATCCGACGGCTCTCGCTTACCTGCGCCCCGAAACGGCTCAGGGCATCTTCATCAACTTCCAGAACGTGCTGACGACGATGCGGCGCAAAGTGCCCTTCGGCATCGCGCAGATCGGAAAGAGTTTCCGCAACGAAGTCACGCCCGGCAACTTCATCTTCCGCACGCGCGAGTTCGAGCAGATGGAGATGGAATATTTCGTCAAGCCAGGCGAGGACGAGCGCGTGCATCAGGAGTGGATTGATTACTGCTTCGACTGGTTTACAACCCTCGGCATCAGCGCGGATAACCTGCGCCTCTACGAGCAGCCTAAGGAAGAGCTGGCGCATTACGCGAAGCGCACGGTTGACATTCATTACCGCTTCTTCCCCGAACGCGATGAAGAGGCGCGGCAGTGGGACGAGCTGATGGGCATCGCCAACCGCACGGACTTTGATCTGAAGGCCCATTCGAAGAAGCCTGAGAATGAAGAAGGCAAGCGCCTTAACCCTGATTCGACGGAAGACCTTTCATATTTCGACGAGGCGACGAAGGAGCGTTTCTATCCATACGTCATCGAGCCTGCCGCCGGAGTCAACCGCACGGTCCTGGCCGTCCTGATGGACGCCTATTCGGAGAAGGTGAACGACAAGGGGGAGAAGCGCGTCATCCTGAAACTTCATCCGGCACTGGCTCCCATCAAGGCCGCTGTGCTGCCGCTCGCTAAGAATAAGCCGGAGATCGTCGGCATGGCGAAGGCCATCAAGCGCTCGCTTCAGCCGACTCTGCGCGCCGTCTATGACGACACGGGCGGCATCGGCAAGCTCTACGCGCGCCAGGACGAGATCGGCACGCCCTTCTGTCTCACCGTTGACCATCAGTCGTTGGAGGACGAGGCGGTCACGGTGCGGGATCGTGATACCTGGGAACAGGAGCGCGTGCGTGTCGCGGACTTGCAGGAGTATTTACGGCGTAGATTGCAACCGCCGGCCGCTCAGGGATGAGTTGATATGGCTCTGAACAAAAGTCTCTACAGGTTCCTGGGCCTCTCGGCCTTCGTCGTGAGCGCGATGTTCTTCGTCTTCGCCATCCATTTATACAGAGCGGGCGGCAATTATCTGATGGCGGTCGTCGTCGCCTTTTTCGAGATCATCGCCGGATTTTATCTGTTGAAGAAAAGCCAGTGAGGCGATTGCGGATTGAAAAGAACAGAAGGCAGAAAGCAGAAAGCAGTAGGCAGTAAAAACAGCTTGGTATGCTGCCTTCTGCCTTGTGCCTTGTGCCTTCTGCTCTCCTAAATCCGCATTCCGAAATCGAACTTATGCCTGTTGTAAAGAAGAGAAACCAGCAAACAGAGACGCGTCTGCTACTAGAGGATGATGAGCCGGTCGAGTTGCCGCCCGCGGAGATTGAAGAGAGCGCGGTGATCGCTCAATTCGATAACTTCAAACCGCACATCCCGGAGCTTCTGGAAACCCTGCGCGAAGGGATTATAGCCGAGCCCGTCGGAGTGATGAACGACGGCTCGACTTTCGCCGTCCACACGGCCACGCGCACCTTCTGGGTCAAACTCTGGCACACGGCCAGTTCTGACCTGACTCGCATCGAGCGCGCGCAGATCATCAGCTGTCTGCCTTCGACGCGCGGCGTACAGGTTGTGATTGGCGATAGCGACGACGACGATGACGACCTCTTCGATGAAGAGATGGAAGAAGACCGTCCGGCTGAGAACGAAGAAGATTGAGGCTGCTTTGCCCTTCACCCCATGTCCCCTCAGATTCCTGAAAAAGTTATAGAGCTGGCGCGAGCCGTGCGCGACGCCGGAGGCAGGGCGCTGCTGGTGGGCGGCTGTGTGCGTGACCCTTTGATGGGCGCGCAGCCGAAGGACTGGGACGTAGAGGTCTACGGCGTAGAGCCCATGAGGCTGCGCCAGCTTCTGGAACGATTCGGACGCGTTGACGTGGTCGGCGAAGCTTTCACCGTTTACAAGCTGGGGCACGACCTGGACGTCTCGCTGCCGCGCCGCGAGCGAAAAAGCGGGCGCGGCCACCGTGCGTTTATCGTCGAAGGCGATCCCACGATGACGATTGAGGAGGCTGCGCGGCGCAGGGATTTTACGATCAACGCCATCCTCCAGGACCCGCTCACAGGGGAGATCATAGACCCGCACATGGGTCGCGCCGACATCCGAAACAGACTCTTGCGCGCCGTCTCCCGTGAGACTTTTCCGGAAGACAGCCTGCGTGTGCTCAGAGCCGCGCAGTTCGCCGCCCGCTTCGAGTTCGAGGTCGAAGCGGAGACGGTCGAGCTGTGCCGCTCGATTGATCTCACGGACCTGCCACGCGAGCGCATCTGGGGCGAGATGGAGAAGCTCCTCTTGCGCGCGCGCCTCCCTTCCATCGGCTTTCAGTGGCTACATACTTTCGGCGCGTTCGACCAGCTCTTTCCCGAACTGAAAGCGCTGGTCGGCGTGCCGCAGCAAAAAGATTGGCATCCGGAGGGGGATGTAGCAACTCATTCCTGGCTCGTCGTGGACCGAGCCCGCGAGTTGATTGACGATCTGCCTTATCCAAAGCAGGTGACGGTGATGCTCGCAGCGCTCTGCCATGATTTCGGCAAGCCCGCGACGACGAAGTTCGAGGAGGGAAAGATACGCTCGCGCGGCCACGAGGAGGCTGGAGTCGAGCCGACGGAGAGTTTCCTCGACCGGCTGAACATCCACACGCTCGACGGCTACGACGTGCGCTCGCAGGTCGTGGCGCTCGTGCGCGACCATCTGAAGCCCGGAGAGTTTTTCAAGAAGCGCGACGAAGTCGGCGACGGCGCCTTCCGCAGGCTGGCGCGCCGCTGCGAGCTGGAGCTTTTGTATCGCGTCGCCAGGGCGGACTCTTTGGGGCGCAACGCGGATTGGGTTCCGCGCGAGCAGTGGTTCACGGCCGAAGCACAGGAGTGGTTCATCGAGCGCGCACGCGAATTGCAGGTCCAGGAGCGCGCGCCCGCGCCGCTGCTGATGGGACGGCATCTCTTGGAGATGGGGTTCAAGCCCGGCCCGCGCATGGGCGAGATCACGCGCGCCGTTTACGAGATGCAATTGGACGGTCGCGTCCGCACGCTTGAGGAAGCGAAGGCGGCGGCGCGAGGATTAGTTGATTCTACTGCTAATTAGCTGGCCTTTAGTTCTGCGTAATTACCGTTCGGGATAAGTTGGGCTGATCGAATGTCATGATTGTAAACATATATCCAACACTCAATGTTAGAGCCGTCAGCTAATCTTGCTAAACACTTAGTGCGCACAAAGAGACTTTTTTTTGGTGAGAAGGGATCGAACTCTTCAAATTTATCAAGCTTAGTTAATGTAGCTTTGTCGTCAGGCAGTTCATAGATTTCACCATGAATCAAAGTGGCTGAAGAAGGGTCAATGATGGCTCCAGGATATTCTCCTAAATCATACAGCCGTCCCTTAATTGTGGCTGATCCGATATACTTTAGCTGACGAACTAATCCTGCTATTTCCGGTGCCGGATTATCGGGCAAGAGTGTACCGTAAACAAAAAGGTATTTTGGTCTCATTTGAGTTCTATTCTTCGCTTCAAAAAGCGATAGAGTTGTTCATAACCTCGATCTTTAATGTAATCACGAATCAACTGATGCTTTTCAAGACAGTTCAAATAATAACAGAAAAGATCTTCAACATCTTGGCTTTTTACCTGTTTGGATTTCTCTAGGAAGGAGATTAATTCAAAAAAGTTGAGATAATCTGAAAACTCCATGTTTAGGGGATGACTCTCGTTAGCAAGTCCGCAAGCTTGACAACCTTCGGTCGGTTTACAGTTTACATCTAACAAGTCACGAATCTTCTTATAACGATCGCCCTCATAAAATTTCTCATACAAATTTGAGGCCCACCGTGCACGTTCGAGTCTCGAATTCCTTCGATAAACTATAGCCGCAATTATCGCGGCTATAGCGGTCAGGATGTAGGAGAAAGTTTCCGCTATATCCTTAGTTTTCTCCCAGCCAGTTACTACATTGCCATCCAGTAAGCTCATTCTATAAGTGAGGCCTTTCATTCAGGGATGGCACTAATGATAAGATACTTGAAAGGGTAGGTAAATAGGCAGTCTGCAATAATTGGTATCCCACATTGCTGCTGGAAATTAAGGAAGATAAGAATGATTGACTTTGAATTGACAGAAGACCACAAGGCCATCCGCCAGACCGTGCGCGATTTCGCCAGAGGGGAAGTCGCCCCGCGTATTAAAGAGCTGGACGAGAAGCAGCAGTTTGACCGCTCCATCCTGGACAAGATGGCCGAGCTGAACCTGCTCGGCGTCTGCATCCCTGAAGAGTACGGCGGCGCCGGCTTCGATTACATCTCGCTCGGGCTGGTGTGCGAGGAGCTCGAAGCCGTTGACACTTTCATGCGCGTCGTGATGTCCGTCCACACGGGCCTCAACAGTCTGACGCTTTTCACCTGGGGGACAGAGGAGCAGAAACAGAAGTACCTGGTCCCGCAGGCGAAGGGCGAACGGATTGCGACCTACGGGCTGACAGAGCCGGGCGCTGGCTCAGACGTCGTCGGCGCGCGCTCCACGGCGCGGCGCGACGGCGACCAGTGGGTCTTAAACGGCGAGAAGATGTGGATCAGTCTCGCGGACGTCGCGGACAACTTTCTCTTCTTCTGCTGGACGGACGAAGAGAAGCGCCGCAAGCGCGACCACACGGGCATGTCCTGTTTCATAGTGGAGCGCGGGATGAAAGGTTTTTCTTCCGGTACGATTCACGGCAAGATGGGCATCCGCGCCGGGAACACGGGATATTTCTCTTTGCAGGACGTGCGCGTGCCGCAGGAGAACATGGTGGGGCTTGAGGGCGAGGGCTTCAAGATCGCCATGTTTGCGCTTGAGCAGGGGCGCTACACAGTGGCGTCCGGTGCGACCGGAGTCATCCGCGCCTCGCGCGACGCCTCGGTCGCTTACGCCCTGGAACGCGAAACCTTCGGCACGAAGATCGCCAACCACCAGCTCGTCAAGCAGAAGATCGCCGAGATGGAGGCCGATTACCAGATGTGCCATCTGCTCTGGCTGCGCGCAGGCCACTTGAAGAATCAGGGCAAGATGAACGCGAAGGAGACTTCTCTGGCCAAGTGGCAGGCGACCATCCGCAGTGAAAAGGCCGCCTCGATGGCGATAGAGGTCCACGGCGCGAACGGCTACTCGAACGATTATCCTGTCGAGCGCTACTTGAGAAACTGCAAGGCCGCGGTCATCTACGAGGGCACGCGCGACATACACACCCTGATGCAGGCCGACTGGGCCCTGGGGCTGAAGAAAGAGAAGCCCGCCCGCAAGACCTTGCCGCCCTGGAGGTCTGCGGAATCAAGAGAAGCTCTGGCGGCTGATTAAATAAGACCGCCCAAGCGAGACTGTGCGGAAGTATTATAAGAACGCTCGCAAGCTACAACATGCTTGCGAGCGTTCTTTTGTTCAGGGCAATCCTTCAAGGCGTAATGACAAGGAAAACGTCCCACGCCCAGCGTCCGACATGCGAATGCCGCGCATCGTCAACCTTCGCCCGATAACCAGGGCAATTGCATTCTAAAGCCGAAGCACCTTGAGTAAGTATTGTTCGTCTAGCGCAGCTTTCAGTCGTTTGGCCTTAATGCCGCGCTTCACGCTTCGCTCTTG
>Ga0268243_1000020_pt1 | contig 87195 bp, 72 predicted proteins | sample BulsoiMagMametaG_FD_200254 | JGI IMG/M metagenome (GOLD analysis project Ga0268243, IMG submission 200254) | Bulk soil microbial communities from Mexico - Magueyal (Ma) metaG (v2) (version 2) | ecosystem: Environmental > Terrestrial > Soil > Agricultural land | place: Mexico: Magueyal...
TTGCTGCGCTCTGGTCACTTTCCCAAGTAGTCAGAAATCCTAAGAAAAATGGAGGTTTCTGACTTGTGTAGATACTAATGGCTAACGCCCTGGGCTTTATACCGTCGCCCATTTCATGGGCTTTGATATTTTTCTCGCTTGTGACCCAGGGCTGACGCCCTGGGCTTTATGCTATCGCCCGCTGGCGCGGGCTAAATATGCTGGACGCCTGCATTCGTGGGCTAAATAGATGCTGTCGCCCATTCGCATGGGCTTCAACATCTTTTCCATCTGTGACCCGGGGACGGACGCCCTGGGCTACACTCTGCCGCCCCTAACGGGGCTTCGTCATCTTTACTTTTGTGCGTGCCGTCAGATTCCCTCTCGTTTAATTTTTCCTCTTAACTTCGATCAACGGCGTCGGGCGCTTCTCGCTGGTGGCAAGTATCGCCTGGCCGTCGAGACTATAGCAGACAGCTTCCCCCTGCCGGCGCGGCCCGAGCGCGACGCTCTCAATCGGCTGCTTCCAGATGTTATCGAAATCACCGGCGGCGCTATCGGGCAGGCTTAACTCGTAAGCGCTGAGGTAATCGCACAAGACGACTCTGCGCCCGTCCGTGGAGATGTCGCCTCCAGTAATCAGCCCCCCGACCAGGTTTGGAACACTGATCGTACCGACGCGCGTGAGCGTGTTGACGGCAGAGGTGGAGAACGGAGCTTTGAGTTTGTAAATACCCGAAGACGTCCCGAAATTTTTGGTGACGATGTAGAGATCGCCCGTCAAAGGGTGCACCAGCAGCGCCTCTGCATCGTGTCCGCCGTCAGGGTATTTCAGGCGAATGGCTTCGGCCTCTTCAGTCGCCTGTTCTCCCTCTTTGGCGTTTGTAACCGACGGCTCGACGATGCGATAGACCGTGATACTCGCGCGCCTTGAGCCGTTGTCCCCTATGTCCCCTATGTAGAGGTAGGAGACGCCGCTTTGCGGGCCGGGCCCCGCGGCAATATCTTCCCAGTCGTAAGATTTGGCCGAGCGGACGCGCCAGTGCCCCATGTTCCGGCCCTTGCGGTCAAATGCGTAGAGGACCGCATCGTCGCCCGAGTCGTTGTGGGTCCAGAAGATGTCCGCGTTGCGGCGCGAGGCGACGAGGCCGCTGCTCTCCTTGACGGCGGGGTCGGAAAGTTCCGCGATGCGAACCGGCGATTCATAGGAGGCGGAGTTGCTTGCGCGTAGAGATTGGCCCTGCTGCGTGGACGTCGCCCTCTCGCAGGAACTCAAAGCCAGCGCACAGAGACAGAGGACTGCCAGGTGGACGATTCTCTTTCGCAAGAACTTTTCTCTCTCCCCCTCCGGAGATAAATAGTGCCACACGAAAGGGTCTGGCGGAAGCGAAGAAGGTTGAGGGATGAAAGCGCATCCGCTTAAGAGCTTGTCTGACCCGGCCCCTCGTTCCTGCTCACCGGTCAACCACTTCAAAGTAATCGGCATCCATTAGGCGACACCAAGCACAGGCTGGCAGACAGGCTTTCCACCCAGCCGCCAGGAAGTACAAGCGAGAATCTCCCCACTACTCTCTTTCTCTTCGACTCCGGAGGCCCATCTATGAAACCCAAACTATTGCTAATGGCAATGCTCATCTTCTCGCTGGGCGCGCAGGCTCAGGTGCGCCAGTCCAGACGCCCCGCTCAGATCAGGCAAGTGACTGCCGGTCCGCAGCGCGGTCAAACACTACCCATCCGCCGTGTGATTCTCTACAGCAACGGCGTCGCCTACGTCGAGCGTCGCGGCATGGTGACAGGCCACGCCGAGATTGACCTGTCGTTCAAGCAGTCGCAGGTGGACGACGTGCTGAAATCAATGGTCGTCCTCGACCTGGGGAAGGGACGCATCGGCGCCGTCAGCTACAACTCGTCCGCGCCCCCGTCCGCACGCATGGCGGACATCCCCTTCTCCATCTCTTCGGAGTCGGAGAATAACCTTCGGGGCGGCCTGGCCGGCGTGCTCAGTCAACTGCAAGGCGCGCGCGTCATCGTCCAGACTGCGAACCGGACCGCGACGGGCTCGATCCTCACGGTCGCGGAGCGCAAGACGCAACTTGAAGCCGGCAAGCCAGCGGCCACGACTCACGCGCTCGTCATCGCCTCGGAGAATGGAGAGCTGGCGAGTTTTGATTTGGAGGATGTGCGCTCGGTCCGCCTCGTGGACGAAGGCGCGCGGCGCGATGTGACTGAGTTTGCCAGCGCGACGGCCTCTGCGCGCAGGCGCGATGCGAAGACCATCGTTGTTACTTCAGACGGGGCTGGAGAGCGCGAGATGGTTGTCAGCTACACAATCGCAGCGCCCATCTGGAAGACGACCTACCGCGTCGTGCTGGACTCCGCCGGACAGCCTTTCTTCCAGGGCTGGGCGATTGTTGACAATGTGAGCGAAGAGGACTGGGATAATGTTTCGCTCTCGCTCGTCTCGGGCACGCCTGTCTCCTTCATTCAGCCGATTCAAAAACCGTTCTACCGCTACCGCCCCATCGTTCCGATGCCGGAGGATTTGCGCGTCTCGCCGCAAGTTTACGAGCCGGATACGGGCGAGGTGGGCGGCAACAGCGGCTACGTCACTGGCTACGTCACGGACCCGAACGGAGCCGCCGTCCCCGGCGCGACTGTTACGGCCACAAACGACGCCACCAACCAGCAATACACGACAACGACAGACTCAGACGGCCGCTTCCGCACGCCGCCGCTCATCTCCGGTAGCTACACTGTGTCCGTCTCGTACTCGGGCTTCAACGAGACTGTAGTATCAGACGTCAGAGTCTCGCCCGTCAGGCCCGTTAACATCAGAGTGCCGCTGCACCTGGCTGGGCAGACGGCGACGGTTGAGATCAGCGCCGGAGCAACAATTGAGCGCTCGCGGTCAAACTCAGTGAACAACCTGCTGCTGACATCCTCGGGTGCTGCCAGGCGCGACGCGGATAAGACTCTCGCAGATGCTATCACGAGCGGAGATTCCGGCGTCGCGGCTTCTGCGGAAGGCGAAGAGGTGGGCGACCTTTTTGAATATCAGATAGCGCAACCGATCACGGTCAAGCGCGATCATTCGGCGCTCATTCCCATCCTGGAAACGCGCATGGAGGGGGCGCGCGTCTCCGTCTTTAACGAAGCCGCCAGGCGCAGCCGACCGATGAGCGGCATGCTTCTCAAAAACACTTCACAGCTGACGCTCGAAGACGGCTCCCTGACAGTCATTGACGGCAACTCGTACGCTGGTGAATCGCTCCTGGAACGGCTGAAGCCCGGCGAGCAGCGTCTGGTCTCTTTCGCGCTGGACCTTGGCACGCTCGTCACCGTGCGCGGGGACGAGGAAGACCGTTCGCCCGTTTACATGGTACGCATCGTGGGCGGGAGCCTTTACGCACACTATTACGGGCGGGAGAAGAAGCTTTACACGCTCACTAATCAGACGGACAAGCCGCGCGTCGTTTACGTCGAACATGCTGTGCGGGAAGACTGGGAGCTTGACGAGCGCGAGACGCCGAAGCCTGAGGGCAAGAGCGCGCGCTACTATCGCTTCCGCGTCGAGCTGGCCCCGCGCGAGACAAAACAGCTGACGGTCGTCGAACGTGAGGAGTTGTCTGAGACCTACGCGCTGACAAGCCTCACGGCCGACCTGCTCCAACTCTTCATCACGCGCCGTTACATAGACGACGCGACGCGCGCAGCACTTCAGGGCGTCATCGAGTTGAGGGGTCGCGTCGCCGCCGCGGACGCGCGCGTCGCAGTCATTGATAAAGAGTTGCGGGAGATCAGCGAAGACCAGAAGCGTTTGCGTGACAATATCGAAGCCTTAACCAAGACGGCCGAGGCCAGGCAGCTCATCGCGCGTTACGTCGCCAAGGCGGACCAGCAGGAAACGCGCATCGAGCAGCTCACACGCGAAAAGCGCGAGGCGGTTGAGGAGCGCCAGCGCCTTCAATCACAACTGGAGGCGGCCGTTCGCGGGCTGAACATCAACCGCACCCTCACACCATAAGGTCGTAAATCGTAAATCGTGAATCGTAAATAGAAAGAGCGTTCGACGATTTACGATTCACGATTCACGATTTACGAACAATTTATTTCGTCAGTTCGTCCGCGATCTCGGTCGCCCCGAAAACCTTGCGGAGGATTTCGAGCATCCCTCGCGAATCAACCGAGATGGCGCGGTTGACAGACTCGTCGTAGTAGAAATTGCCTACGAGCGATTGAATGTTGCCGTCGAAGATGAGGCCGACGAGCTCCGCGTCCTTATTGATCGTCGGCGAGCCAGAATTGCCGCCGATGATGTCGTTGGTCGAGACGAAGTTGAACGGCGTCTTGAGATTCAAGGCCGATTTCTTCTCGGTCCAGCGCGGCGGCAGATTGTACGGGAACTTCTGGCTGAACTTCGCCGAGCGTTCATAAAGGCCGCCGAGCGTTGTGAAGGGCTCGACCTTCTTCCCGTTCTCCATGTAGCCTTTGACCGCGCCGTATGAAAGCCGCAGCGTGAAAGTCGCGTCCGGGTAAAGCTTGTCGCCCTCTGTCTCAAAAAGCGCCCGCGCGATCTTGCCGTAGCTGACGCGCTCGATGCCCGTCACTTCGTTCTCGTAACGCTTGCGCACCTCGCGCGCCTCTTTATCTATGCTGCGGGCGAGTACGATCATCGGGTCGGTTGACTCCTCTATGGCTTTGCGTCCGCCTGAAGCGAGCTGGCGGCGAAACGCGACGTCCGTGAGCTTCGTCCCGTCAATCAATTCGGCGGCGCGCGCTTCGGGCGTCTTGCCGTCGAGCACGCGCTTGACCAGAGGATCGTTTGCGCCGAAGACTTCGGCCATGAAGGCGAGCGAATCCGCAAGCTTCAATTTTTCCAGGTCGAGGTGCATCGGGGCGTCCGAATAAAGACCCAGCTCAAGCGAGGCGCGGCGCGCGTCCGTGTATTCCGGCAGACGCTGCGCGTTCGGCTTCTCGTTCTCTTCAGCCAGGCGGACGAGCGTGCGCGCCAAACCGAAGAGCCCCGTGTTGAAGCCCGCCGCCAGGTCCAGGAATCTTCGCTCCTTCGCGAAAGTGGCGAGGCTCTTGTGCGCCGTCGCAATCGCCTCCCAGGCGTCGCCGTACTCTTTCTGCCGCTTCGCATCCGCGGTGATTGCTTTACGCAGAGCCTCTTCCGACTGGCGCTTTCTCTCAATCAGGGTCTTGTCCTGCAAGCCCTGGAGCTGGCCGCGATAGACCTTGAGGCTGTTCTGCACGCTGTTCAGTTCGCTCTGCGCTTCCGCGGTCTCCGCTTCGCCGCGCGCCATATATTTCTTCAGGACGCCCTCGCGCCGCTCAAGGTAGCGAATGATGAGCGGGATGCTCACATCGCGCAGCTCTTCGAGGTGCGCGACCGTGTTGAGGCGGGAGGTCGAACCCGGATGCCCTGCGACGAAAACGAGATCGCCGTCCTTCACACCCTTGGTTGACCACTTGAGATAATTCTCGATCTTGACGGGCTGGTCGTTTTCGTAAACGCGGACCAGCGCCATATCTATGTTGAAGCGCGGGAAGTTGAAATTATCCGGGTCGCCGCCGAAGAAGGCCGCCTGGAATTCGGGCGCGAAGACGAGCCGCACGTCCGTATATTTTTTGTAGCGATAGAGATTGTAGCGCCCGCCCTGATAGAGCGTGACGACGTCGGACCGCAGGCCCGTGCTCTTGAGAGACTCCGCCTCGATGTCGCTGATGGCGGCGCGGCGCGCTGTGAAGATCGCGGAGGCCGACTGGTCGCCTTTGGCAGCATTGTTAATGCGCTCCGTCACGTCTTCGATGCTCACGAGCACGTTCAATTCGAGGGCCGGGATTTTCAGCTCTTCGGCCCGCGTGTGGGCGACGAACCCCTCTTTGGCGTAATCCTTGTTTGGCGTGCTCAGCTCGTGCACGAAGTCTTCGACAATATGATAGTTCGTGAGCACGAGGCCGTTTGCGGAGACGAACGAGCCGGAGCCGCCGTTATTGAAGCGCACAGCCGCCATCTGCACTTTCTTGAGCCAGGCGTCGGTGACTTCAAAGTTGTACTTGCGTTTGATCTCGGCCCTGGGCACGTTGTTGAAAGGCCACATGCCTTCGTCGGCCAGGGCCGTAATGTGTAGTGTCTGGATTGAAAAGAGCGCGATCAAAGCCGCGCACAGGAATTTTCTCAGTTTCATAACAGTCCTCGGGAAAAAATAGATTTAGTGGAGGAGAATTCAGAACGCTTCTTTAGAATCCGGGTCAGTTGCAAGGGATGCCTGAATTGATAACCGCTGGCGGGATTAATGTCAAGCGAACAGAACTATTGCGCGGGTCCGGCCGAAGCCACTGTGACGCGCGCCCTACGGTCTGAACTTATCTTTATGATCCTGCTCGAATTTGTCGGCCTTGGCCTCTATCGCCCTGGCCTCATCCAGTAACTTGTCGAATTTCGCCCCGAGCTCATTTGATTTCTGCGCGAGACCCTGAGCATCTATGGAGTAATCCATGTAAGCTTTAGCTAACTCTTTGAAGGCGGCCACGGCTTCGGCGGATTTTCGAAAATCCTGCGCTTTGAGGCTCAGGTATTCTTTATAGTCCGCTTCGATATTCAGCTTGCCGGCCTCGTCCATCTTCTGCGCCGCGGTGTTGTAATTGGCCTCGCTCTTATCTAGAGAAAGCAGAGCCTCCCTGACATGGACCTCCTGCCTGCGACGCTCTACGACATCCAGATTACCGTTGTAAAGCTGGCGCATCTTCGTGTTGACTTCCTGGAAAGTCTTTCCGGCTTCGTTGACCATGGGATTTACTTCATCCTTCAACTTGCTCACCTTGCTTGAATCACCTCCTAAGTTGCAGGCGAGCATGAAGCACAGGGAAAGAGCAAGCGTCAGGAGCAATTTGCATTTGGTTTCTATCATCATAAGATTAAGGGTTGGAGGCATCAGGGACTGCCGGTTTGGCCTGGAGTTGAGTATTCACAATTTATTGATCGTTAAGAGCGGGCGCATTATATTTTTCGCCGCGCGGCACTGTCAACGACCCTCGGAACTGGAATCTTCGCGCGAGCATATCTGTGATACCCTTATTCGTAAGTTGATGGCCCTTTTCAAACGGACCGGACGTATGGACAACGAAGCGATTGCAGAGCGTTTCAACCGGCTGGCGAATTTGATGGAGATTCGCGGCGACGACCGCTATCGCATACGTTCTTACCGCAACGCCGCGGAAATTATTGAGACGTGGCCGACCCCTTTACGGAAGATCGCTATGGAGGAGGGCGTCAAAGGCTTGCAGACGTTGCCGGGCGTCGGCAAGGCCATCAGCGGTAAAATCATCGAGCTGCTGGAGCGCGGGACGTTCGCCGCGTGGGAGAAGTTGACGGCCGAGACCCCCGAAACCACTCTGGACATCCTGCGCGTCGGCGGCATCGGACTCAAGACCGCGGCCACGCTCCATCAGCAATTCAAAATCTCTTCGATTGACGACCTCAAAAAGTTCGTCGCGGGCGGCGGCCTCGAAATGGTTGACGGCATCGGCGAGAAGAGCGCCGAAAGAATTATGGAGAGCCTCAAGCGTCTGTGAGAGAAGAGGGGGCGTCATTAAATCGCTCGCAGCCGCGTTAGCGGCCAAATGACTTTAGCCAGGCCTTTATGGTTTTTGACAACTGGATTGGGTAATAAACGAATGCGGAGAAAACCGATCCACGAATCAACACGAAGCCACACGAAACGACTTTTCGTGCAGTTTCGTGTGATTTCGTGGAGAGATTTTTCCTGCGCTTTTATTACCTGATTGGTTTGTCAAAGACCATAAAGGCCGGGCTAAAATCAACGCGCCGCTGACGCGGCGGCCTTATATGCAGTTTTCAAATCAGCCTGGGAGGAGACCTTTGATGAAACGGAAAAACCTGATCGCATTTGCGTTGATACTTTTCTGCTTTAGTGGCGCGGTCGTCGCGCAAAAGGGTTTGGGCCGTTTGAAGAGCTGGGCGGGCAAATATCCGACGGACAGAAAAGGCAAAGTAACCAGAAAGTTCTTCAATCTCCCGGAAATCCGGCAACCCTTGTCGAAGCTCCTGAAGCGGGGGGATTACAACCTGCTGACCAGAGAATACACAGTCGAGTCGCCCATCAAACTGATTGGCGATTATCTGGCCATCAAGGTCTGCCGCCCGCACGATTGCGACACTGAGCAGGGAGCCTATGCCATCAACCTGACGACGGGTTTCATTTACGTCCGTATGAAAGCAGGGGATGAAGTACGCTGGTTCGGCTCCAAAGGCGAGTACACGGACCTTCCGCAGGAAGTCCAGGACTACTTGACCGATTTCGCGGCGAATTGAGCGCGGCCGCGCGCGAGAGGTCCTGGCTCTAAATTCACTGCTGCGAATCACGCGCTCTGTGAATGGGCTCGAAGGTGCGCGTCGTGTGGTCCGTGACGCTTGAAGCGGGCGTGCGCGGCGCTGCGAGCTGCGCGGGCGTCTTTTCGGCGACTGCTTTCTGCTTCCTGGTTTGCTGGGAGTCGCCCGCCGTCTCAGCCTTGCTGATCACGCGCGACAACTGGCGTATGAGCATCCAGTCAACCGCGAGGATGACCATGAGGGCGAAAGAGACCAGAGCGAAGCCGCCTTTTGAGAGGTCAATGCCCCTGGTCACAAGGGCCATGACGACGGAGAAGACCAGAACGAAGCCGCCGAGCGTGATCAGCGCGACGGCCGCGGAGATGGCCCAGGCGGCCCCGGTCCATCTCTGCGGAGGCGCTACTACTGCCTGCCCCGAGACAGGCTTCAGGCTAGCCCCGCAACGGTTGCAGTAGCTCATCTCCTGCAACAACTCCGCGCCACACGACGGACAATACATTGTTTCGTTCACCTCCCGCCCGAAGACTGATTCTCTATCGCAGCTCGACTATCAAACAGCGGCATCTGCGGTGTCGCCGTTCACAGCTTCTTTGACTGGTGAGACCTATGTGCCGGACGCAGCCGTCCGGACGCTGCCTCAGCCTCTGGACGAGACACGCATGCCTTCGGCCTGGCGTTTGACGATGACGAGGGTGATGTCGTCTGCGGCGGGCGTGCCTTGCGCCCACTTAGTCAATGCGGCTTCGATGCGGTCGCGGATGCCAGCGGCCGAGGCGTCGAGGTTGCGTGAGACGACGTCGTAGAGGCGATCTGTGCCGAACTCTTCGCCCTGCGGGCTTTGGGCTTCCGAGACGCCGTCCGAGTAGATGACGAGCACGTCGTTCGGGTGAATCTGCGTGCGGCCTTCGCGGTATTCGGCGTTGGAGCGGATTCCGAGCGGCAGCCCGCCCGCGGAGAGATTTTCGACAGTCCCAGCGGCGTGCACAATCAGGGGAGGATTGTGCCCGGCGTTGATGAAGGATAGCGCGCCCGTCTTCGGGTCCAGCTCCGCGTAGAAGAGCGTGACGAAGCGGTTGGAAGGAATGTTGGCGGCCAGGTAGTTGTTGACCGCGCCGATCGTCTCCGTGAGCGTGTTGTGTGAAGAGGCCTGCGCGTGCACGGCCGCATGCAGGCTCGACATCAGGAGCGCGGCTGCCGTTCCCTTGCCCGAGACGTCGCCGAGCGTGACCACCAGGTGGTTGTCGTCGCGCTCTATGAAATCGTAATAGTCGCCGCCGATTTCGTAGCAGGGGAAACTGATGCCCTGCAATTCGTAGCCGGGGATGCTCGGGGCCTGGGTCGGCTGAAAGCGCTGCTGAATCTCGCTCGCGAGTTGCAGCTCCTGTTCCAGGCGCTCGCGCTGAATCTGTTCCTCCATGAGGCGCGCGTTCTCGACGCGGATGGCCGCCACAGACGCGAGCGTGGTCAGGACCTTCAGGTGGTCCTCCGTAAATCTCCCTTCGGCCAGAGGCGAGTCGGCGTAGATGATGCCGAAGACGTTTTCGCCGACGCCCAGGGGTACAGCCAGCACGGACCGTATGCCCTGGAGGGTCATCGTGCTGCTCATCAAACGCGGGTCCTGTTGCGCATCCGCCGTCAGAACGGATTTGCCCAGGCCCACGACCTCTTCCATGATCGTGCGGCTGACGCGAATCTCGCCCACCTCGCCCTGGCGCTCGCGCAGGCGCGCCACAGCCACGCGCAACTCCGTGCTCCCCTCGTCCCGCAGCATGATGCAGCAGCGCTCCGCCGGGACGGCCTCGAAGACCAGGGAAGCAACCTGGTGCAGCGTCTCGTTCAACGTCGCGGAGGCGAGCAGGGTCACGCCCACTTTGCTGATTAAGGCCAGGAGGTCGCTCTGCTTGACTGTGCGGCGGACGGGCGACTCCTGGTCCGGCTGCGTGCGCGCGCCCTCGATGGCTTCGAGTAAACCGGAAGTGGTGCGGTCCGCCGAGTTGAGCGCGATGGTCGCTTCGGGGACCGGGGAGGCGGTCGGGTCCGTGATCATCGTCGCCATGCCGGCGGCGGCGTTGCCGTCGTTAAAGACGATCTCTGTCTCGCCGATCTGGATGCGCCCGCCGGAGGTGAGTGTGATCGCGCCCTCAACCGTCGAGCCGTTGTAGAGCGTCCCGTTGGCCGAGCCCAAATCCTGTAGGATGTACTGGTCGCCTTCTCTGCGGACCTCCGCGTGGACGCGCGAGGCGAACGGGTCCGGGATGCACAGGTCGTTGCGCGCCGAGCGGCCGATGGTGATGCGCAGCCGCCCCAGCGGGAACGTGTCAGGATTGCGGTCAGGATATTTGACTATTAGATCGGGCATAGCGATGAAAGGATGAACGCGGAACGATGAACGATGAATTGAAAAGAGAGTGTCTTTACTTCCGCGTTCATCGTTCCTACTTCATAGTTTCCTGCGTCGGTCGTACTCTTTGCCGAGGCGGTCGGCGGCCCTCTGCGCTTCGGCGCGGTGCGTGCCCCCGAGCGCGGCCTGCTGAAAAAGGGCCAGCGCGCGCAGCAGCTCGGCCCGCTCAATCTTTTTCGGGTCGCGCCCGTTGACGATGTTCACGGCCTGAAAGTAGTAGGCGTCATAATCCACCTGAGTCGCGGTGCTGGTCGCGGCCGGCGTCTGCGTCACTGAGGGCTGCGGCGTGGGCGACGGAGTTGTAGCTTCGGATTCGCGCCCCTGTCCTGCGCGCTCCTCGCTCGTGCGCTCCGTGTTGACCGTGACGGGGGGCGGACCAAGCTCCGTCAGGTGGCGTCGCGCCTCTTGCGCCACGGCGGCGGAAGCCGAAGCACCGATCTTCTGATAAGCGGCGCGAGCCTCGTCTTTACGTCCCGCCAGCCGCAAAGCGTCGCCGTAGGCCAGCCACGTCTCATCGTCTACGTTGTTGCCGCTGGCCGCCAGCAGACGACGATAGCTTTCCACGGCTTCGTTGTAAAGCTGCTCTTCAAATTGCGCCGATGCGAGAGAGCGCCAGGCAGAGACGTTGCCCGGATCGCTCGCGGCAGCCGCTTCATACTCTTTGATGGCTTCCTGGCGCGCCCCTGTTCTTTCAAGCGCATTGCCCAGGCGCATGTGCGCTTCCACGTTCGCCGGGTCGAGTTTCAAAGCGGCGCGTAAGACGTTGATGGCGGGGTCGAATTCGCCTTTCGTGAGTAGGGCCTCGGCTTCGGCCAGCTTTCCGGCGACCAGTTGCTTTTGATCGCTAATGGAGATGGGCGATGTGTTGGCGTTATCGGTCGAGTTTGTTCTGCGCGAAAGCACGAACGCCAGCACCCCTGCCACGAGCGCGACGCAGAGCAGGGCGACGGCAGCCACCTGCCACAGGCGACGGGAGCGAACGTTCGGATGGACCTCCTGAGTATCCTTCGGCGTAGAAGCGGCTTTCGGCGCGACAGTGGAATCCGGCGGCGGCTCGCTTCGGGCGGCATCAGACGGGAGCGTCGTCGTCTGCTGGGACACAGGCGATGCTGCCGGAGCGGCGGCCGCCAGCTTGACGCCATCATCATTGGACTGTCTTGCCTGCGCGCGGCGGAGCAAATTTTCCATCTCCGCCCGCCCGACCTTAGACGTGTCGGACCCTGTGCGCCTGGAGTCGTCCGCAGAGAGGCCGTCTGTGGCGCGTCCTTCACCTGTGAGCGGCACGGTCTGGGCGAGCGGCGAGACGGGGGCATCGCTCGCGTCGCCGCCTCCAGCCTTGAGAGGCGCGCCGCACAACCGGCAAAAGCGCGCTTCCGGCATCGCATTCGCCCCACAACCTGGACATAACTTCACCATTGGCTCTTCTTCCGTCGCCCCACGATTAGACCTTGACCCTGACCTTCCGGCGCTTGGCACTTTCGCGGACCACTACCGTGTCGGCGATGATGTCATGAAGCGCCCGCCCGTGCGCGCTGAAAGTCGCGACCAGGAAGCCGAGCGTCAGCATGACGGCGAAGCACGCCCCTGCATACATGGCCGGCGTCAGCATATCTGCGACGAGCAGCGCAAGCCCGAGCACGATGTAGAAAGGCGGATACACTACCAGATGTCTCAGGAGTGCCCGCCACCAGCTCAAAGGCTCGCCATCTTTCCGTCTGACGCGAAGGCCTGTGGCCCACTTGCCGAGCGTCTGCCCGCGAAGCACCGGCAGCGCTATGAAATTGATGAAGGCCACGCTGACGGCGATAAAAATCCCTACCATCTGCGCGTTGCTCTGGCTGGCTCTCTGGTGACTCCCCACGCGCGCCATCAAGGTGCTGAAGGCGATGATGCCCGCCAGCAGAATGTAATCAACCAGGAGAGCTCCGCAGCGCAAAGAGAACGGGGCGCGGAACCTCTCCATATAACTCTGCGCGTGGCTGCTGCGCTCGGGCGCGTCGGACGCAAGCAAATTAGTCGTTTCTATTCGGGCAGTCATAAAAGTTTTGAATTTTGAGTTTTGAATTTTGAGTTAAAAGCAGCAATTCAAAATTCAAAACTCAAAATTCATAATTGACCTCATCCTACTAAAAAATGGAGCGTGGTTTCGCCCAGGCGCAGTTTGTCGCCGCTCTCCAGAACGCGCGGCTGGCGCGGGGCGAGTCGCACGGCATCGTTAATGACGGTTCCGTTGACCGAGTTCAAATCCTCTATCAAAAAGGTCTCCCCCTCGCGCCAGATGCGCGCATGACGGCGCGAGACTTTCGTCTCGGGGTCGAACTTCGAGAGATCAACCTCGGGGAAGATATTCGACTGCGGGTCGCTGCGGCCCAGCAGGTTGCTCTCTTTCTGCAAGACGAAGGAGATGTCCAGTTCCGTGGTCCCGGCGACGATCAGCTTGGCGGTCGCCCGCGCCGCGCGCAGGGCCGCGCTTGAGCCGACGCCGACTAAAGGCTGCTTCATCCCACAGTGCGCGCAGTAAATATCGTCCGCGGCGATGCGCCCCCCGCAGAACCCGCAGAAGACTGTCTCGACCTGAATCGTCTCTCCGCCCAGTTGTTGCGCCGGCACCGCGCCGTAGCTCACTTCCCCACGACGCAGCTTCTCCAGATGCGCGGCGAGCATGTCCCGCATCTCGGCGGCGGACCGGAAACGGTTTTCGGGTTTGTATTCGACCGCGCGCATCAGAATCCGCTCCATCTCGGAAGAGAGGCTCGGGTTGATCTGGCGCGGGCGCGGGTTTTTCGTGAAATCAAAGATCAGGAGCGGGTTGTCCTGCGGGTCCGAGCCCGTCAGGAGGTGAAACATCGTCGCGCCTAAACTGTAGATGTCCGTGCGCGGCTCGGCCTTGCCGCTGAAAAGCTCCGGCGGCGCGTAGCCCATAGTGCCGACCGCAGTCACGCCCTTCTCCTGCGGCGCGACCCAGCGCGCGATTCCGAAGTCAATCAGCATCACGCGCCCCGTGTTCCCGTCAATCATCAGATTCGCTGGCTTCAGGTCACGGTAGATGATCGGCTTGGGACGTTTGTGCAGATAATCGAGCACGTCCGCGACCTGCATGGCCCAGTCCGCCACCGTCTTCTCGTCAATGCGTCCGTTCGGCGCGTTGCGCAGACGGCCAGCGATGTCGCCGCCCGAGATGTATTTCATGACGAGGTAGAAGCGACCATTCTCCTCGTCGTAAAAATAGTCGTAGATGGTCGGAATCGAAGCGTGTTCGAGCGAGGTCAGGAGCAGAGACTCGCGCTTGAAATCCCCGACCGCCTTCTCGTGCTGCGAGCTGTCGAGGTGAGATTCGATCATCTCTTTGACGGCGCGCGGGGCGTCGCCCAGATGTCGGTCCTTCGCCAGGTAAACGGCCCCCATCCCGCCGCCGCCGATGCGGCGGACGATCTCGTAGCGGCCGTTGAGGACCGTGCCGGCTTCAAGTTGCTTGCTGGCGGTCTGCCGGCCTCCGGTCGAACCGGCGCGCGAAGTCTCTGAGACAGGGGCGCTCGCCTCCGCCTCCTCCACCTCTCCCGTCGTCCTGCTCGCGGCAGCGGCCTCTTCGACCTGCGGCGGCTCGTCCTCCTCCGGCTTGGTGGTTTCAGCCATCTGAGAATCGCTCTGAGCTTCTTGAGAATCGCTTTGAGCTTCGGGCGCGGGCGTCTCGGCGGAGAGTTCCTCGCCCGTTGCGTCTTCCTCCGCAGATTCGGAGATGTTTGAGTCGGCTTCAAGGTCCGCGCTTTCCGCGTCTTCAAAATGCGAAACCGGAGACGGACTGGCCGCGCCTGCGCCCCCTTCGACGATGGTGGCGCCCGCCACGGGCACGGCTAATTGCGGCGCGCCGCAGTTGCCGCAGAAGGGATCGTCGGGCGCTACTTTAGCGCCGCATTCGTGACAGAAAGACATCTCTTTAGATGACTCGTTAGCGAGGGGCAAGAATTATATTAGAGCATTCTCGGGCCGGCACCAGTTTCTCTAGCGCGCCGCAGTTGCCGCACCTCTATTTAACTATATGGAATCGTAAGAATGTCTTCCCCACAATAATCTCATCGCCGTCGTGCAGGGGCTGACGGTCGCCCGGCAGCAGACGCCGGCCGCGATTGATGAACGTCCCGTTTGTCGAACCTAAGTCCTCGATAAAATACTGGGCGTTGCGCCGCATGATGCGCGCGTGGCGGCGGGAAACTTTTGCTTCCGGGTCGTCCGCGTCCAGGTCCACGTCAGGGAAGATGCCCCCGTCCGCATCCCAGCGCCCGATCTGCGATTCTTCATCGCTTAAAGGGAACTGTTTGCCGGCGGAGCGACCGCGCTCGATGACGAGCCGCGCGTGCGCGCCCTCCATCAAGGCTATCGAGCCGATGGAGGCTGCGTAAGCTGGCGCGCCCTGCGCCGAGGCGACTTCCTGATTTCGGGCGACGGCCGCCTGCGGCTCCGGCATTTCCTGGCCGTCGGTCGGGTTGCCGGAATTGCCCGTGCCCGAAGGCTTTCGGGCATGGACGCCCGCGTTCAAAGGCGCGCCGCACTCGTCGCAGAATTGCGAACCGTCAAGATTTTCGGTACTGCATCTTTCGCAGATTGTCATAAAATTTTCCCCTCGTGCGATCACGCCTGTGGGAGAAGCGCAAGCGCCTCCTGCTCCGGCACAAAGGGGCCTGAGGCGCGCCGCCGTCTCGCGCGAGAAACGCCCTTTATTGTAGCGCGAAAAAAAGCAAGTAGAAAGGAGAAAGGCGAGAAGGTAATTGTGAATTATGAATGTTGAGTTTTGAATTGAAAGCCCTAATTCATAATTCAAAATTCAAAACTCATAATTATCCGGAGTCGGCCCAGAGCCTTCCGCCCCGCTCTCGCCCTCGCATATAATGAAACAGTTCACAACACGGCGACGTAAAATACGTGCCGGCGTGAACGGAATCGTCCTCCGCCGAACAAGATTACTTGTCGGCTGGCCCGGTCCGAAGACTGACCCTCTTCCCAGCTAAGGAATAATAAGATGGCTTTGAGCCGTAAGAGAAAGATCGTTATCGCAGTTTCAGCAGTCAGCCTGCTCGCGATCATTATCGTGATCAGCATCCTCGCCGGTGGCCGCGAAGAGCCCCAAGTCACGACCATCATCGTCAAGAGACGCGCCGAGCTGCGCTCGACCGTGACGGGCGACGGCGAGGTGCGGCCCATCCGTTACATCAACCTGACGAGCCAGGTCGCCGGGCAGATCATAGACATCGCCGTCAAGGAAGGCGACATCGTGAAAAAGGGGACGCCGCTCGTCAGGCTCGACCCGAAGCAGCTCGAATCGAGCCAGGAGTCGCAGGCCTCAGCCCTTCAGGCAGCACTCAGCGACACGCAGAGCGCGCGCACTCAGGTCATCTCAGCTCAAAACAGCGTTCTGAACGCGCAGCAGGCCGAAACGGTGGCGGAGGCCGCACTGTTACAGGCGCGCCAGCAGGTCGTCGCTTTTCAGACCGCCGTTGACCGCGCGCAGGTCGAGCTCAACACGGCACAGCGCGAGTTGAAACGGACGACGGAACTCGTCGAGGCGGGTGTGGCTTCACGCGCCGAATACGATCTGGCGCGCGACCGCTTCGAGCAGGCGCGCGTCTCGCTACGCACCGCTCAGGCGAATCTTGAGACGCAGCGGATCGGCGTCGAGGAGGCCAAGGCGCGCGTCAATCAGCAACGTATTGGCGTCAGGAACGCGCAGACGAGCGTCGTCGTCGCACAGCAGGGCGTGAGGACGAGCGAGGCGCGCGTCAGCCAGCAGCAGGCGCTCCTGCGCGGCCAGCGCAACCAGCTTGACAAAGCCGTACAGGTGGCGCCGATTGACGGCGTCATCGCGGACATCCCTTCGAAGATAGGGCAGTACGCTCTCGCTGGCGTTTCGACCACGCCGCTGCTGACCATCGCGGACATGTCAATCATCAATGTGGACGTCAAGGTTGACGAGACATCTATCGTAGAGGTCCTGGTCGGGCAGAAAGCGAAGATCAAAGTCGCCTCCCTTCAGGACCGGGAGTTCGACGGCACGGTCATGCAGAAGACCCCGCTCGCCGTGGCTCAGTCATCAACTCAAGGCGGCCTCCAGAACACGATCAACGTGCAGGAGGTGAAACAATTTCGCGTCATCGTGCAACTGGACAAAGTGACCGACGAGATACGCGAGGGGCTGAAGCCGGGCGTCAACGCCACCGCCGTCATCACGACCAAAGTCCAGGAGAACGTCATCGCCGTGCCGCTAACGTCCATCACAGGGAGAGACCTGGAGCCGGCGCGGAGCCCTGCCGTCGCGGGCCACGTCCCTGACCCGGCCGGAGCGAAGCAGAAAATCAAAGGCGTCTATATCCTGGAGGGCAACAAGGTCAAATTCGTCCCGGTCACGACGGGCATCACGGGCGAATCTGAGATTGAAATCCTGAGCGGATTGCAGGACGGGATGGAGGTCGTCACCGGACCGACGAGCGTCCTGAACACCCTCGAAGACGGCGTGAAGATCAAGCGCAAGTCCGCCGAGAAAACGAACGCGAGCCCGGAGAAATAGATGCCTGACGCGACGATTGCGACGACGCCGGATGCGAGCGAGCTCGGCCGCGCCGAGATGCTGGCCCGCGACGGCGTGCCCGCCACGCTCATCTCCATGCGCGACATCTGGAAGACCTACCAGATGGGCTCGGAAGAGGTCCACGCGCTGCACGGCGTCACCTTCGACGTCCAGAAGGGCGAATACGTCGCCATCATCGGCCCTTCGGGGTCCGGCAAGTCCACCTTGATGAACTTAATCGGCTGCCTCGACACGCCGACCAAAGGCCAGTACTGGATTAACGGCAAGAACGTCTCCGAGATGGACGACGACGAGCTGGCGCGCATCCGCAATAAGGAGGTCGGGTTCGTCTTTCAGACCTTCAACCTGCTGGCGCGCGCCACGGCCTTGCACAACGTCGAGCTGCCCTTGATCTACGCGGGGATAAGTTCCGCGGAGCGGCACGAGATGGCTAAAAGGTCGCTCGCCGCGGTGGATTTGACGGACCGGATGCTGCACAGGCCGAACGAGCTTTCAGGGGGTCAGCGCCAGCGGGTCGCCATCGCCCGCGCGCTCGTCAACCATCCTTCCATCCTGCTCGCGGACGAGCCGACCGGCGCGCTCGATACACACACCAGTTCCGACATTATGAACCTCTTCGAGAGGCTCCACGCGGACGGCAACACGATTATCGTCGTCACGCACGAGCCGGACATCGCGGCGCGCGCGCACCGCGTCATCTCCATCCGCGACGGGATGATTGAAAAGGATGAGCGAATTGGGTAAATGCTGACGTATAAATGCCCGCAAGCTGCGATGGCCTGCGGGCATTTCGTATACACTTGTTTACTGTGCGCTGACTAAAAAGACATCCCAGGCCCAGCGTCCCACCTGCGCGTCATGTGAATCTTTGACCTTCGCTCGATACCTGAAGCGATTGCCGTACCGGTCAACTCTCTTTGACTCTTTGTAGTCAAGGACTAGTTTCGCCACGCCCAGTTCTGGTAGCGGATGCAACTCTCCTGACTCCGAGACGCCGTTATGATCGGTGTCCTGCCAGAGACGAAGACTTGAGAAGACGGCATCCCTGCTGTCAATCATGCTATCGCCATTGCCTCCGTTTGCCGGTTTGTCGTACTCGGCAAGAGCGAGAAAGCCATTGCGTTCAATGCCAGCAGGCGGTTGCGGCTGCGGCGTGAAGTTGCCGAATAGTTCCCCGCCATTATCTATGATCCCATTACCATTGCGGTCAAGAACGAGCCAAGCGTCATCGGCACCTGCGGCTGTCCATGCTAATCTTCCCCTGATGCCATCACGATTCAGGTCGAACTCTACTCCACTCGCCGCATCTGTCAGACTAAAACCATTGCCTTCAAGATCAATCAGGATTGGCGAAGCGCAAGGGTTCGTCCCCGTATCGCTCTGTTGAGAGATGGTGTCCCCATCATTATTTTCAACTCCCTCACCGCTGCAATCATCGTCGCCGACGCCGGTTGTTATCATGATGAACTCGCCAGTTACTGTAGAGTCGTCGCCCGGATCGCCCTCCTCACCCCAGTCACCGTAGCCGAGATTCTGGGGCGTCGTCCCGGGCGAGCCGTCAACCGGACTTGACGAAGAACAATTAAGCGTGGAAGCGGCCCTACCTTTGTCACCGCCTTGGCCGGAGATTCCCGGCCATCCGGGATCGCCCGGTCTGCCACCTGGGCCGCCATTCCCTCCCCACTGAGGATGGATAATACTTCCTGCCCAGTTAGCTGGAACGGTGATGGTGATGTTCGCGCCGTTCCCCCCAGGTCCTCCCTTTCCCCCTTTTCCTCCATCCCCTCCTTTACCGCCGCGACCGCCTGGGCCACCAGTACCGCCGTTTCCCGCGCCGCCCTGAGCGCCACATTGACAATCAGCGCCGTCGCCTCCTTTACCTCCCCTTGCGCCGCTACCACCGTAACCTCCCTGCCCACCCTTTCCCCCTTCTCCGCCTTCTCCACCGTTAGCGTAAAAGTAGTAAGTCCCCGTCGTGTTGGTAATGGTGTGGGTTTGAGGTCCAGCGTTACCGCCTCGTTCGCCCAGTCCTCCGGGTTCACCTTTATAGCCTGTGCCACCGGGATTACCCGGAAATCCGTCCCCACCGTTCGGACTTCCGCAGATTCCGTTATCCCCTCCCGGCGACGGGTCAGGAGAACCGCCGGACCCTGTCAGTCCAATATTGCCGGTTGCGCCTCGTGAGCCGGGGTTGCCGCTTGTGTCATTGTCCTGAGCGCTCCGCGATCTCTTTCGGAAGCTCGCATGATTCTTCTTTTTCTGCTCCTCAAGCCACTCCTTGCGGCCTTTGCCACTGGTGTCTATAGTCAGACTCCAGTCGCTTTTCAGCAAACGTGGGACGAAATTTTTCAGCGCGAGCGGGTTCTTGTAATTAGCGTGCGCGGACTTTATCCCATATTGATTCATGGCACCTTCCAGCGTGGAGCCCATTGCCCCCTCCATCTCGACAGGTAAGAACGATACGCTGTAGCTACCCTTGATGACAGGATGCCGCCCCTCAAAGACCACTTTCTTCGCCAGGATAACTGTATCTCCGATGATCTCGACCCGTTCAGGCAGGTACAGAGTGCCAGCCAGTTGCACGCCCTTCAGCCGATTGCCTCCAAACCGTGCTACTTGCATCTCCGGCATTTGCGCAAAGACTGGGGCCAATTTCTTCTGCCAGCCATCTTTCAGCAACTCTTCCGGCTCGAACGGGACGCCCTTTTTGAGGAGCAGGTCCCGCGACGATTTGAAATTTTTACGCCGCCGCTCTTCATCCAGCGGGTGCGCGCGAGACCTCACTTTTGGTCGCCGGGAAGTTTGCTGTTGCGCAAAGGAGCGGTTATGGCTTAGAGGAGGAACTGTTATTCCGAACTCGATAAGCAGCATGGGGAGAAAAAGCATATGCGTTATTCTTCTTAGAACGCCAGGCTTTCTCACTATCCATCTCCGTGTTATTAGTCCATCTGGACTGCTGAGGTGAGGTTAACAGGAGCGGGACCCGTTGAGGAGTGAGGCTCTCGTTAACTTAGGAACAAATAAGCAACGCACGCAATATTGATCCCTCACCCAATTATTGTCAACGGCTATTTTTGCCACCAATAAAGCAAGCTCGCGAATTTCTTGTGGTTTGAATGGGGTTACGCGCGGCTGACAAAATCGTGACGGGCGGCAGATGACAAATAGTGAGTTAAAAGTTTATTCTGTCATTGTTCATCATCCGTTATTGCTTTATGTCGTCCACTGCGCTTTGGGAAGCATTTCGCGTCGCGCTCTCAAGCTTGCGCGCCAACAAGCTGCGCGCTGGCTTGACCCTTATAGGGATCATCGTCGGCGTCTCGGCCGTGATCGCGGTCGTCACGATCATCAAGGGCCTGGATCAGACAGTCGCTTCGACCTTCTCCTCGCAGGGCTCCACGGTCTTTACTATCTCCAAGCGCCCGCAGATCATCACCTCGCGCGAGGACTTCATCAAATTCAACAAGCGCAAAAACGTGACGGACGATGACGCCGAAGCCATCGCGCGCCTCTGCACTTCGTGCTGGCGCACGGGCCTTTCCGCCAACGTCCCCAGAGAGACGGTCAAGCACGAGGACCAGAAGTCTGACGAGGTGACGGTTCGCGGGATCACGCTTTCGATGTTCGACATTGACGCGGTTAACCTCGACGCGGGGCGCTTCTGGTCTGACAGCGAGCAGGCGGCTGGACGCCAGGTCTGCGTCGTCGGACCGGACATCCTGGAGAATCTTTTCAACGGCGCGTCGCCCGAAAGCGTCATCGGACAGGACGTGCGCATCGCCGGCCACTCGTTCGTAATCGCGGGCGTGGCTGAAAAGAAGGGGAAGATTTTCGGCTTTTCGCGCGACAACCTAATCTATATCCCCTACACGGCTTATCAAAAGATTTACGGCTCGCGCCAATCGCTGGTTATCTTTATTCAAGCCGCGTCCGCCGAACAGTTGATCGAGGTCGAGGACCAGGTGCGCGCGATTATGCGCAACCGGCGGGGGCGGACCTTCGAGGACGAAGACGATGGGTTTGCTCTTGAGACGCAGGATGTCTTTCTGGACCTTTACGGTAAAGCCACGTCAAACATCTACATCGTCACCATCGGCGTGGCCGCCATCGCGCTCGTCGTCGGCGGAATCGTCGTCATGAATATCATGCTGGTCTCGGTGACGGAAAGGACTAAGGAGATAGGCATTCGCAAAGCGGTTGGGGCGCGCCAGAGCGACATCCTCAGGCAGTTCCTGATCGAGGCGATCACGATTACGGCCGTCGGCGGGGCAATCGGCGTCCTGACGGGCTTCGGCCTGGCCTATTTGATCTCGATGCTGATGGGCTTTCCGCTTTTGATGAGCGTCGGCTCGGCGGCGCTGGGCGTCGGCGTCTCCTCGCTCGTCGGCATCATCAGCGGTCTCTGGCCCGCATGGCGCGCCGCGCGCCTGCACCCGATTGATGCATTAAGGGCGGAATAAAGGCGTAAATCGTAAATCGTGAATCGTAAATAGAGAAAAACCCGTTCGACGATTCACGATTCACGATTCACGATTCACGATTCATGACTTTCGCTGACATTAAAGAATCGGCTTCGATAGCCATCTCGACGTTGCGGGCGAATAAGCTGCGCTCGGCGTTGACCATTCTGGGCGTCAGCGTCGGCGTCGTGACGATCATCTTCATGGTCTCGATCATTCAGGGATTGAATCGCGCGTTTACGGAACAGATCGAGTCGCTCGGGTCCAACACCATCTTCGTCTCGAAATTCGACCCGAGCTTCGGGCGGATGCCGCGCGCCGAAGAACTCCACCGCAAGGATTTGACGATGGACGACGTCGAGGCCCTGCGCCGCGAAGCGCCGTCGCTCGCGGGCGTCTCGCCGATTCATCGCCTGATCGCAGCGAAGCTTCGCTACCATGACAAGCAGACGGACACGCCCATCCTGTTAGGCGTCACGCCCGTTTACGAGTTCGTTCATTCGCAATACGTCGGGCGCGGGCGCTGGATCAGCGACGGCGATATGACGGCCCGCTCCAACATCTGCATCCTGGGGGTTGACGTGGCCCGCGCTCTCTTCCCTTACGAAGAGCCGCTCGACAAAGAGGTCAAGATTAACGGCAACACTTACCGCGTCGTCGGCGTGATGGAGCCTTTGGGCAACTTCTTCGGACAGTCGCGCGACAACTCGGTCTTCATCCCGATTACGACCTACGAGAAATATTACCCGGACGTGCCCGCGCCAGAGTCCGTCTTCTTCATCATCGTCCGCCCCACGTCGCGCGCCGAAGTGAAATCCGCCATGGACGAGATTCGAGACATCCTGCGGCGGCGGCGACGCGTCCCCGAGGGCGCGCCCGATAACTTCGGCATCTCATCGCAGGATTCACTGCTGGACATCTACAATCAACTGACAGGTGCGACCGCGCTCGTGCTGACGGCCGTCTCCTTCGTCGCGCTGATGATCGGAGGCATCGGCGTGATGAATATCATGCTCGTCTCCGTCACGGAGAGGACCAAGGAGATCGGCATACGCAAAGCCGTCGGCGCGACGCGCGGCAATATTCTGTCGCAGTTTTTGATCGAAGCGGTCTTCCTGACGGCCATCGGCGGCATTTCGGGACTGGTCGTCGGCGAGATCGCCAGCATCCTGATGAACAAATATTCCCCCCTCCCAGCCTACGTGCCGCTCTGGGCAATTCTTCTGGGGCTCGGAATCTCCGCGGCCGTCGGCATCATTTTCGGACTGTGGCCCGCATGGAAAGCCGCACGCCTCGACCCCATTGAGGCACTCAGGTATGAGTGAGCCGATAGCGGCGGATGGATTGAAACATATTTTCTCAGAGCCGCATTCCGCCATCGCTCAGGAGATGAGGGTCGGGGCGAGCAAGGCCAGGGCACTCGTGAGCAGCATGCCGAACAGCCAGAGGATGAGGGCGATCGCCCAAGCCGAGCCGCCGCTCAGTTTTCCGCCCGCGTGCTTGAGCCCGTTGACCGTCACCCACCAACCGTAAAGTTGAAAGAGGCCGATGAAACTGGTGAGCGTGTAGAGGACTGGGTGCTCCAACGTGTTCGACATCGGCTTCGTGGCCTTGAACAAAAGCCCCAGGTCGGCGCGCCCCAGGCCGTGCCGCTGCGCCTCAAGCGGAATCACGTCGTCCGGCTGCTTGACGTAGAGTAAGAAGAGACTCAACACAGATGAGATGACGGCCGGAGGCAATGAGCCGTAAACGGCCACCGAGACTGCTTGCCAGAAATTCATCCTTCCGCCAAAGGCCAGCACGCAGAGCAAATAGACTCCGGCCAGAACCAAGATTCCGATGAACGCAAGTCCCGCGACCCACAGGGGCGTGGTGACTTTGGCCCGAGTCGCGTTACCGATTGCCTCCCTGATTTTCGCCTGCCTGTAATCGTCCGCCGAAATCTTATCGAGCGGAACGAATCCGCCTTCGATTCTCCTGTTGGCCTCGTCTTCCGCGAACCGCTCGACTCCTAGACGCTGCGTTAAAGCTACCTGATAAGTCACGCCGAAGAACGCCAGAACGAGAAAGCCTGCGAGCCAGCGCGGGTGATAGCGCAGATTCTTAAAGACCGGCTCGGGTTCGTAAAAGACTCTGGTCACACGGTCAGCGACCGGGAGCGGAGCGGGCGCGTCCGGTCCGAGCGCGGGACGCCGGATGAAACTAAGCCCGAAGACCACCGCACCGATGAACATGCCGAAAAAGCCTAGATTCTTGAGACCTCTGAAGTGAAGTAGGAGATCGCCCAAGAGGAGCAGCAACCCGAAGGCGAAGATGATGACACCGGCGATGCGCCGCATTATTCAAGGAGTCCTTTCTTACGCTGTGGTCGGCGCGCTCTCCCAACCCGGCACGCGGATGCAGGCGACCGTGTGCCCCCTGGAGATTTCGCGCAGGTCCGGGTCAATGTGCGCGCACTCGGCTATCGCCGCGGGGCAGCGCGTGCGGAAGCGACAGCCGGACGGCGGATTGATCGGAGTCGGGACGTCACCCTGCAAGACTATCCGCTCGCGTTTGCGCTTCGGGTCCGGGATGGGAATGGCCGAGAGCAGAGCCTGCGTGTAAGGATGAAGCGGCTCGGCGTAGAGCGTTTCCGCGCTGGCGACCTCGACGATGCGCCCCAAATACATCACGGCGACGCGCGTCGAGATGTGCTCGACCACGGCCAGCCCGTGCGAGATGAAGAGATAAGTCAATCCGAACTCGCCCTGCAAATCCTGTAAGAGATTGACGACCTGCGCCTGCACGGAGACGTCCAGGGCCGAGACGGGCTCGTCCGCGACGATCAGCTTCGGGTTGAGAGCCAGAGCGCGCGCAATTCCGATGCGCTGGCGCTGCCCGCCCGAGAACTCGTGCGGGTAACGATTCATGTAATCGGGATCGAGGCCCACGCGCTTCAAAAGCTCAGCGACGCGCGCGCGCCTCTCTTCCTTATCCTTCATCCCGTGAATCACGAGCGGCTCGCCGACGATGTCGCGAACTTTCATGCGCGGGTTCAAGGAAGCGTAAGGGTCTTGAAAGATGATCTGCATCTCGCGGCGCAACTCTCTCAACTCGCGCCCGCCCATTGCGCGAACGTCGCGCCCGTCAAACTCGACGCGGCCCTCGGTCGGCTCGATCAGGCGTAAGAGGCAGCGCCCGACGGTAGATTTTCCGCAGCCGGATTCCCCCACGAGGCCGAGGGTCTCGCCCTTCAGGATTTCAAACGTCACGCCGTCAACCGCGCGCACAACGTCGTCCGAGCCTTCGACCGGAAAATGCTTGACCAGCCCGCGCACACGCACAAGCTCGCCCTTCGCACCTTCATGCGCGCGCGCGGCGGCCGCTTCCCTCGCGGGCACGCTTGGAACGTTAGGCCGCTGGTCGAAATTGAGTTGGTCTGAACTCACAGTAATTCCAGGTCCTTGTTTAATGTAAGTTACCAGTCATCAGTTGCCACTAGCTTCAGCTAGTGGACTAAGGTGCTCTCAAACCTTCGGCTTTAGCCGAACCATTAGGCTGAAGCGACAAGGTAGTGCATTCTATTTATAGTTCGGCTAAAGCCGACTCTTTTAACCATCCTGAATCACTAGCTGAAGCTAGTGGCAACTGAAATTACGTGATGTCTCTAACTGGCAACCTGGATCAACTATCAGAGTACGATGAAGGCGTTTGCGCTTCGCTCTGATGATCTGCTGTGACAGCCGCCGCCAGGTCAAAGAGCACACAGCGCACGCGCACACCATTTTCGAGTTCGTAAAGCGGAATCTCGCCCTGTTCGCAGCGTGGCATGCGGTGCGTGCAGCGCGGCGCGAAATGGCAGCCCGGAGGCAAGCTGGTCGGACTCGGCACGATGCCTTCGATGGTCTGAAGGCGCTCGACCCTGGCGACCTCTGCCGCCGTCAGTTTCGGCACCGAGCGTAACAGTCCTTCCGTGTACGGATGCTTCGGGCGCACGAACAACTCTTCGACCGGCGACTCTTCGACGATCCGCCCCGTGTACATCACTGCCACGCGGTCCGCAACTTCGGCGACCACGCCGAGGTCATGCGTAATCAGGAGCACGCCCAGCTCCCGCGTCCGCCTCAGTTCATCCAGCAGCTCCAGTATCTGCGCCTGTATGGTCACGTCGAGCGCCGTGGTCGGCTCGTCCGCAATCAACAGCTTCGGGTCGCATGCTAAGGCCATCGCGATCATCACGCGCTGCCGCATCCCTCCGGACAACTGGTGCGGGTAATCCGTCACGCGTCTGGCCGGATCGGGAATGGCGACCTCTTTCATAGACTCAATCGCCGCAGCCCTGGCCTCCCTGCGCGAAAGCTTGCGGTGCAGTCGCAAGGCTTCGGCGATCTGCTCGCCGACAGTGTAGACTGGGTTGAGCGAGGTCATCGGGTCCTGGAAGATCATCGCGATGTCGTCGCCGCGCAGCTCGCGCATCCGCTCGTCAGAAAAGTTGAGCAGGTTCTCACCCTCGAAAAAAATCTCTCCTCCGACGATCTTTCCGGGCGGCGAGATCAGGCGCATGATGGAGAGCGCCGTGATGGATTTCCCGCAGCCGGACTCCCCGACCACGCCCAGCAGTTCTCCGCGGTCAACGTGAAAGCTCACGCCGTCCACGGCGCGCACGAGTCCGGCGCGCGTGGGGAAATGCGTCTGCAAATTTCTGACTTCGAGCAGGTGCGACATGCCGAGCGAGAGTTTAGCAGCGACCGGGCTGCTTGACCAATTAACTGTTAACCGCCATGCCATCAGCCATCAGTTTTCGGACTCTTGTCTCCGACCTACTTTGATAATTGACGCCCCTCTCTTCTCCGGCTGACGACTGATAGCTGACGGCTCTTTTCAAAGGCTACGTCACGGCCAGAGCTACGCGGAGCCGCGCCTGAACTTCTTGCCAGTCACGATCTGATAACTGACCAAGTTCTGCGATCACATTCGTCGCCGGAAGTGTTGCAAGGTAAGAACGGAAAGCTGATGGATGTCGCAAGCCAGCCGCCGACCAATCCTGAAGCAGGTAGTCGGTCGGGCCGGTCGCTCCTGTAGTCTGTGTGGTAATGACGGCAAGAATCACATCAGGGCGTGCGGCGTGATAGGCTGGTGTTGAGACAATTACCACCGGACGCCGCTTGATGCCCATCGCGCCGGGGAAGTCAACGATGACGACTGCGCCCGGTTTAATCATTTGTCGTCGCTTGTCGAGATTGATTGATAACTTAACGAGGCCGCCGAGAAATCGCGCAGGTCTTCATCAGACCAGACATCGCTCTCATCAATCTTGCGCTGCCCATATTGCGTTTGTAAGAAGAGAATAAAGTCTCGCGCCTCTGCAATCTTTTCGGCTGGAAGCTGGTTGAGCGCGTGTAGGATCTCCTCCACCTGTTTTTCCGTCAGCATATTTTTCTCCTGTAATCACTCTAAAGCCTCGCCGCGCGCGAGGTCAAAAGTGCAGAGGCTACGAAGACCGCGACACGGCCACCACCCGAAAACCGATACTGACGCTCCGACCGCCAGGCGCGAGCCAGCCCCGACTTGTTGAGCGGAGGTCGCCAGCATAATTGGCCCATGAACCGCCACGCAGCACTCGAAGATTTGAGTTTCCTCCAATCAACCATGCACTGCCATCACTTGGTGTGCCCTTATAGTTCTCATGCCATACATCTTCACACCACTCTCGCACATTCCCGTGCATGTCATATAAGCTCCATGCGTTCGCCTGCTTCTGCCCCACCGGATGCGTCTTGCTGCCGGAGTTTTTAATGTACCATGCGATTTCATCCATATCCCCTGCATAATCTCCGATTGTGCCCGCTCGACACGCATACTCCCATTCTGCTTCACTTGGCAAACGATAGCTGTAGCCATCATTCTGAGCGTTCAACTTCTTGATAAACTCCTGCGCATCATTCCACGAGACATTTTCTACAGGACACTGATCGCAATTCTTGAAATTCGATGGATTACTACTCAGCACCTGCTGCCACTGCGCCTGCGTCACTTCATACTTGCCCATGTAGAACTGGCAGTTAATCGTCACCTGATGCGCTGGCTTTTCGTTCTTGTCTCCATTCTCCGATCCCATCATAAAACTTCCCGCTGGAACTAAAACGAACTCCATTCCAATGCGATTCTTCATCACGGGCGGCAGACTATAAGCTGCTATCGTTGGTGCAGCCTGAGTTGATGCGTAGCGCGCCGATGCATGTACTACGGCTCCTGCGTCCAACACCTCTGTCGGATACAAGTCAGCTGCCTGCGCTCTGTCGCGCCCTTCATCTAGTTTGATAATTTGCGCTAGCGTGGTCGCGGCGGGCGTTTCTATCGCCTCGCGCAGCTCGCGCGACAGCTCCGCGGCGTCACGCTGCCGCTCCTCGCGGTCTTTGGCGAGGGCGCGCATGATGATGGCTTCGAGCGCCGGACTCGCGCCCGCGCTCTTCGGCAGCGGCGGCACAGGGTCGAAAAGATGGCGCGCGATCAGGCCCGTCGGCGTCTCAGCCGTAAACGGCGGTCCGCCCGCCAGCATCTCGTAAACAATCGCGCCGAGACTATAGACATCTGCGCGCGCGTCCAACGCTTCGCCTTGGCACTGCTCAGGCGACATGTAGTAGGGCGTTCCCATCACCATGCCCGTCTGCGTCAGGGTAGTCGCGCCCGCAGCGTCTCGGAGCTTGGCGATGCCGAAGTCAACGACCTTAATGGTCTCGCGCTCGCGGTCTTCATCCGCCGCAACTACAATCACGTTGTCCGGCTTCAGATCACGATGAAAGATGCCCTTGCGGTGCGCCGCGCCGACGCCAGCGCAGATGTCCCGCATCAAAGAGACCGCGCGCAACGCCTCCAAGCGCCCCTCACGACGCAACAGTGCGCGCAAGGATTCGCCCTCGATCAGCTCCATCACGATGTAGGCGGGCGCATCACGCCCGCGCGCCTCGCTCAGGTCAATGATCGAGACGATGTTGGGATGGCGAAGAAGGGCAGCCGCACGCGCCTCGCGCCGGAAGCGCTCAATCATCTCGGAGTCTGCGACCAACTGCTTGTGCAGCACCTTGACGGCCACCTCGTCGCCGATGTGCACGCGCCGCGCGCGATAAACCACGCCCATCCCGCCCACGCCCAGACGCTCCGCGATAAAATATTTTCCATCGAGCACCTGATTGAGCAGAGTATCAACGCGCGCTCCGGTTGAATCTGGAGCATGAGCGCGACCGCTTGGAGTATCAGCGAAAGAGAGTCCGCAACTTGAACAAAAGCGCGCGTTCTCCTTCAACTCTTCACCGCACCGTGGACAGACCATGAGTTATCGTCCCTATCAAGCGGCTGATGTCAGGGTATACTGGATTTTGTGTCGCATGTTTGTTAATGGTTAGCAACACTGGCTAATTTTCGTAGCTTCTAATTGGAGCTATTGGACTGCTCCGCCTCTTTTTCAGGAACGGCAGGCTCGCCGCATTCGCAACTTCAAGCAAGTGCGACATGCTGCGGCAGAGTTTAGCAGCGACCGGGCTGCTTGACCAACGATTTTAGATTTGCGATTTTACCTTACACGCAAACGTCCATATCAAGAAGGGTGCTTTCATGTTTCGACAAAGACGTCCTGCCGTCCTCCTCCTGCTCATCTTTGCGCTGATTTTCCAACCATCCTGCAAAAAGATGCTCGGCGACAAGTCCGGCTCGGATGGCTACGGCGGCGCGAGCACGCGCCCGGCCCCGCATTTCAAGCCCGGCTTCAATCTCTTCACGCCCGAGCAGGATATAGAGCTCGGCAAGCAATCGGCGCAACAGGTCGTCCAGCAAGTTCCGCTTCTGCGCTCAGAAAGGATCGTGAATTACGTCAGGCAGGTGGGCGCGAAACTGGCCGCGAAAGCTCCCGGCTACAACTATCCTTACCAGTTCAACGTCATCGCCACCAAAGAGATCAACGCGTTCGCGCTTCCGGGCGGGTACATCTTCATCAATGCGGGCGCGGTTGCCGCCGCACGCAACGAGGGGGAGCTCGCGGGCGTGATGGCGCACGAGATCGCGCACGTCGCGCTCAGGCATCCGACCAATCAGGTCTCAAAAGCCTACGTCGCCAAGACGGGGCTGCGTGTCCTGGGCAAGCTCGGGGGCGAGGACATCGGCGGGATTCTGGAACAGGTCGGCGGGGCTGGCGCCAACCTGCTCTTCCTCAAATTTGGCCGGACCGCCGAAACAGAGGCTGACCTGGAAGGCGCGCGCATCATGGCCGCAGCGGGCTACGACCCGCAGGACATGGCTAAGTTTTTTCAATTGCTCCAGTCCAAAAGCGGCCAGAAGACGCCGGAATTCTTAAGCGACCACCCGGACCCTGGCAACCGCGTCGCGGCGATTAACAAAGAGCTTCCGTCGCTCGGGACGAGCCCGAATCCCATTCACAATACGGACGAGTTCGAGCAGGTCAAGGGAGAACTAACGGGCGGCGCGAGGGCGCTCCCCCAATCGGCCGGACCCGAGCGTAGAGGGACGATGGACCCGACAGATACCAGGCAGGGGACGCGCCCCGAACAGCCCTCCGCAACGTTGCGCGAGTTTCAGGCGCGCGACAATTCCTTCGCGCTTCAATATCCGGAGAACTGGGACGCGCTCGTCGCGGACGACGCGAACATGATCTTCGCCCCCAAAGGCGCTTACGGGCAGACGGGCGAGGGGCTGGTCGTCACGCACGGCATCTTTATCGGCGCGGTCCAGCCGCAATCGAGCAATCTTGAAGCCGCCAACTCCGCCTTCGTCCGGCAACAGATCAGCGTGAACCCGGACTTTCGGGTCGCGCGCGCGCCCGCGCGCATCAACTTCGGCGGGCGCGAGGGCTTCGCGACAATCGTCGCCGGCCAGTCCACAGTGACCGGCATCGTCGAGATTGATGTGATCTATACAACGGCGACCAAAGACGGGAGACTATTTTATCTGATTACAGTCGTGCCCGAAGACGAGCTTCAAACTTACCAGAGGGCTTTCGAGCAGATTGCGGCGAGCCTTCGCCTGGCGGGTTAAGCAGCGGCAACTCGACGGTCATTTCGGTGGAGATTCTTCCGGTATGATCTCTTTCCTGAGAAAGAGCAGGCTCGCCGTGCTGGCGCTTTCGCGATAACCTTCAGTCTGCTGCGTCGTCGCCACCAGCTCCCAGCCGTCCCGCCCTGCGGAATCCAGATATTCCCAGACCATCGGGCAGGAGTTGTATAGATGCGCGGCGTCCCTCTCTTCCTGGACCTGCAGGCCCTGCCAGTGGCCGTTGACGAAGGTCACACGCGACATCTGCATCTGGCACACGCGATACTTGAAAGTCTTTGCCACTGAAGCGGTCCTCTCTTCAAATCTTTTACACAGTCACAGCTTCGCGGTATTCACCCCAGACGCGGCGTAAACGGTGGCTGATCTCGCCGACCGTGACGCCAGCCTCGACGCAGGCGAGAATGCGCGGCAGGATGTTTTCAGTGCCGCGCGCCGCCTCTTCGAGCCGGACGAGCGCGGTTTCCGCCGCGAGCTGGTCGCGGCGGTCGCGCAGGGCGCGCACACGCTCCACCTGCGCCTCTTCGATTGCGGGGTCAACGCGCAGGGTCGGCACCTTCGATTCCTCCTCGATCTTGAAGCTGTTGAGGCCGACGATGATCGCGTCGTTCGTCTCAATCGCGCGCTGGTAGGCGTAAGCCGCGTCCTGAATCTCGCGCTGCACGTAGCCGGTCTCAATCGCGCGCAACATTCCGCCCATCGCGGCGATCTTCTCCAGATAATCCACAGCGCGGCTTTCAATCTCATTCGTCAGCTCTTCGATAGCAAAGGAGCCAGCGAGCGGGTCCACAGTGTCGGCCACACCCGCCTCGTAGGCGATGACCTGTTGCGTCCGCAGCGCCAAGCGCGCGGCATCTTCGGTCGGGAGTGAAAGGGCCTCGTCCATCGCGTTGGTGTGCAGGCTCTGCGTGCCGCCTAGAACCGCTGCGAGCGCCTGAATGGTGGTCCGGATGACGTTGACCTCTGGCTGCTGCGCCTGAAGCGAGGAGCCAGCTGTCTGCGTATGGAACCTTAGCATCATCGAGCGCGGGTCGCGCGCGTGGAAGCGCTCGCGCATGATCCGCGCCCAGAGGCGGCGCGCCGCGCGAAACTTCGCGATCTCTTCCAGGAGATTGTTGTGCGAGTTGAAGAAGAAAGAGAGGCGCGGCGCGAATTCGTCAACCTTCAACCCGGCTTCCAACGCCGCTTCGACGTAACTGATGGCGTCGGCGAGCGTGAAGGCGACCTCCTGCACAGCCGTCGAGCCGGCCTCGCGTATGTGATACCCGCTGATCGAGATTGTGTTCCAGTTCGGGACCTCCGCAGCGCAGAAGGCGAAAGTGTCCGTGACCAGCCGCAGTGACGGTTTCGGCGGATAGATGTATGTGCCGCGCGCGATGTACTCCTTCAAGATGTCGTTCTGAATCGTGCCGTTGACTTTATCGAAAGCGACGCCCTGCCGCCGGGCGACCGCCAGGTAAAGGCAGAGCAGGGTCGAGGCCGTCGCGTTAATCGTCATCGAAGTCGAGACGGTGTTGAGCGGGATGCCGTCGAAGAGCCGCAGCATGTCTTCTACGGAATCTATGGCGACGCCCACTTTGCCGACTTCGCCCGAAGCCAAAGGGTCGTCGCTGTCCAGACCGATCTGCGTCGGCAGATCGAACGCGACGGAGAGCCCTGTCGTGCCGTGTGCGAGAAGATACTTGTAGCGCGCGTTAGATTCTTCCGCGGTCGCGTAGCCAGCGTATTGCCTCATCGTCCACAGCCGCCCGCGGTACATGTTCGGGCGGATGCCGCGCGTGTAAGGGAACTCGCCCGGCGCGCCCAAATCTTTATCGTAATCCAGCGCCACAGTGTTCGACGGATTGAAGTCAACGGGCAGCTCTATGCCGGAAGGCGTCTCGAAATGTTCCCGCCGCTCCACACTCTGTTTGGTGACCATGATGATTCGTCTCGACCGCTGATGAAGAGTTGTTCCGAAGCGAAGTAGCCGAAGCCTAGCACAGCGCGCGAGCGCCTCGCAATCATCTCTCCGGCGGCGATTGACCGCGGGGCCGCGCGTCGCTTAGCATCACTTTCATCTTGGACATTAGCGACGACGCCAAACAGATCGTCCACGAATTAGGGACGGCCATCAACTCCGCGGTCGAGAAATCCACGCAGGTCGCCGAAGCTATCGAACGCCTGCGCGAGGCAGGCTACGAGCTGGAGCTGACCCTGCGCCTGGAGATAGCCTTGCGCCAGCACCCGGCGAGCGATGAGGCGGAGAAGAGTGGTGCCGCGCTCGACCTGACGGACGAAGACATGCGCACGCTCCGGCGCATGAAGATTCGCATTGATTCTGAAGAGTGAGCGCCTTCGATTCAGGGAAAGAGGCCGAAAGGATGTTAGAGGCCGTCTTGAAAAGGTTTGACGAGCCGGACGAGACGCGCGTCTTCGAAAAGGGCAGGTTCGATGTCGTGCGTATCGCTGGGATGACTATCGGGCGGGCGAGTTACGAGCCCGGCTGGAAGTGGTCCGAGCACGTCGGTCCGAACGCCGGCGCGGCGCTTTGCGAGGTCGAACACGTCGGGATGGTGGTCTCCGGGCGGGCGATGGCGGCGCTTAACGACGGCACTGAAATCGAGCTCAACCCGGGAAGCCTCTTCTACATTCCGCCCGTCGCACACGATAGCTGGGTCGTCGGAGACGAGCCCTATGTCTCCATACATTTTTTAGGCGCGGACCATTACACTAAATAACGTGAGTTGAATATCAGCTTTCAGGGAATGCGAGCTGAGGAGTGATCCACGAAGACACACGAAACGCCACGAAATTACTTTGAGTCTTCTTCGTGGCGTTTCGTGTGTCTTCGTGGATAGTTTCGTTTTTTCGGTTCTGAAGCCTTACTCAGATTAAGTCGCGCTCTCATCAACTACCCAAATCTCTGCGCTCTCTATTCAGGCCGCGCGTGATGCGCCGCTTCGTCGGGTGCTCCGAAGGAGATGCCCGTGTCGCGTGCGGTGCGGACGAGCTGGCCGTTCGGCGGAACGTTCTTGAGGCTGCCGACCGCTTCCGAAATGGGAACGGTCCTTACTTCCGACGATTGAAGCGCGACCATGACGCCGCGCTCGCCCCTCATCAGGGCGCGGACGGCGCACGCCCCGAAGTTTGTCGCCAGCAGGCGATCAAAAGCGTTCGGGCTGCCGCCGCGCTGCAAGTGGCCGAGCACGACGCAGCGCGTCTCCTTCTCCGTCAATTGCTCGATCCGTTCGCTCAGGTAGCTGCCGATGCCGCCGAGCCGCGGCGCGTGCGCTGCATCGCCTTTCTTCTGGTAAACGAGGTCGCGCCCGATCTCCTGCGCCCCTTCGGCGACGACGATGATGCTGAACTGCGAGCCCGCGGCGTCGCGCTCGCGCACCTTTTGCGCCACCGTTTCCAGCGAGAATGGAATTTCTGGAATCAGGATCACGTCCGCGCCCCCGGCGATGCCCGAATGAAGCGCAATCCAGCCCGCGTGCCTGCCCATCACTTCGAGAATCATGACGCGGTCGTGCGACTCCGCAGTCGTGTGCAGTCGGTCCAGGGCTTCGGTCGCGATGTCGAGCGCGGTGACGAAGCCGAAGGTCAGCTCCGTGCAGGCCAGGTCGTTATCAATCGTCTTCGGGACGCCGACCACAGGGATGCCTCGACGGTCGAATCCTGCTGCGACTTCTAACGTCCCTTCGCCGCCGACAGCGATGAGCGCCTCGATCCCGAGGCGCGAAAGATTCTCGCAGGCTTCCAGATAGCTGTCTTCGCGGGTGCTGTCTGTCCCTTCGTCCCGACGCTTCACGAAGCGCCCGCGATTCCGCGTCCCCAGGATCGTCCCGCCTCTGGGCAGAAGCCCACGCACGTCCGCGGCTCCCAACTCGCGCGTGTGCGTCTCGCCGATCAAGCCCTCGAAGCTATCCTCTATGCCGATGACGCTCACGCCGTACTCGCCCACGGCGGTCTTCACCGCCGCGCGAATCACCGCGTTCAACCCTGGCGCGTCGCCCCCGCCAGTCACTATGCCAATGGTTTTGTACATATTAATGGGGCCGGGGGTCGGGGGTCAGGGGCCAGTTAAAGAAAATAACTATACCGGCCCCCGGCCCCTGTCACCCGGCCCCCGCTTTCACTTTCGGCGGCTCGTACTGCTCGCCGTAATCCGGGTATTCGCGCGTGACGTATTCGCCGGGGCGCGTGTTTTCCGTGAGCAGCGTGAGCGCGTCGCGCAGGACCTGGCGTTGCAGCTCACGCATGCGGGGGCGGCCCAGGCTGTTGCCGATCTTGAAGCCTTTCGGGTAGAGGGCGCGCGGCGGGCGCATCTGCGCCGAGACTTCCGGGCTGACCGTGATGAGAACTGTCGGGACGCCGCGCATCTCTATCTCGCGCTGGACCGCAACGACCGTGCGGTGGCAGACGTTCGGTCAACCCCCCGTCAGGACGACGGCGTCGGCGCGCGACCCCTTGTCAATCTCGTTGGCGATCTCGGGCGCTGTGCCTTCGTACATGGCCTTGAGCTGCATCGTGTAGCCCATGTAGCCGATATGCTTTTTGGCGATGCCCGCGATGAAACCTTCCACGGCGAGGTCGCGCAGGACATCCAGTGGGAAGACGACGTTGATGTCCGCGTCCGCGTCCGCGTGGTCATAGTGATGGTGCGTGACCATCAACTCGGAGGAGTCAACGTCCGGCGGGATGACGCGGTAGGTCAGGTCGCCGAGCTCGTCCGCGATGTTGAAAGCCTCCTGCTCTTTGAGATGAACTCCGCCCGCCGTGACGATTGCGATTGTGCTTTTATCGAGCGTGCGCTCGAAGGGCGTGAACGGAACGCATTTGCGTGAAAGTGTGCTCATTATTTTCGACAAGTAAAACGGGGCTGAAACGCACAGAGGCTTCCCTCAAGAAGCGTGTTCGTGTTCAGCCCGCTGGTAGCGGCAGATGACAGCGCACCTGCTATTCGAGTTTGCGAAGAACCTCGAAGAGGTCTTCGTTGTCCGGTTGGTCCGAGATGTCGTGAATGTCCTTGTAGGCGATCTTCCCTTCCTTGTCCACGATGAAAAGCGCGCGCTCCGAAATCCCATCGCCCTCGCGATAGGCTCCGTAAGCCATCGCCACCGCGCCCTTCGGGTGGAAGTCGCTCAAAAGATCATACGAGAGATTGCCGAGGCTTTTGGCCCAGGCGGCATTGCACGGGACGCTGTCAATAGAGATGCCCAGGACCTGGGCATCGTAGCCTTGGAAGCGTTCGAGATCAGCTTCGTAGGCTGGCATCTGCGCCGTTCAGACGGGCGTCCACGCCAGCGGGTAGAACGCCATGACGACGTTCTTCTTCCCACGGAAATCCGAGAGCTTCACCTTCTTGTCCTTTTCAAGATGGCTCTTCAACTCGAAATCCGGGGCCATATCTCCAACTTCAGGCATGGCTAGATAGTCCTCCTCCGGTCAAGAGTGATTCAAAGAACTTCGCTTGTGCTGAGAAATCTTAAGCGAGTTAAGGTTACATCTTTGCGCCGTCCGATTCAAGACAGGGCGCGTTGGCGGGCGTGGCGTGGGATCGCAGGAAATGTGCGGCGATTTCCTGCGGACTGTCGCAGAGCAGGTCCGCGCCCGCGCCTTTTAATTCCTCCCGAGAGCCGTAGCCGTAGGTCACGCCGAGCGAAAAGCAGCCGTTGTCTCTGGCCCCCAGAACGTCGTACAGACGGTCGCCGACCATCAAGGTCTCGGCCGCCTCCAAAGACTCGCTCGCCAGGACATGGCGGACCAGCTCGATCTTATTATCCAGCTTGCCGCTCAACTCGCTCCCGTAAATGCCCTCGAAGTATTCGGTCAGGCGGAAGTGCTTGAGGATTTTTTCGGTGAAGACCAGCGGCTTAGAGGTTGCGACGAAGAGTCTCCTTGAAGCGTCGCGCTGGAGAGCCGCGAGCATCTCCGGCACGCCCGCGAAGACTTCGTTTTCATAGAGCCCCGTATCGGAGAACCTCACGCGGTAGAGCCTGAGCGCCTCTTCGATCAGAGCTTCATCCGTCGTCTTCAGGATAACGGAGAGGGCCTGGCGGACCGGCGGTCCGATGTGCACGAGGAGCTCCGCCGGGCTCGGACATGGAAGGCCCAGGCGATCCAGTGCGTATTGCAGACAACGCGTCATCCCCTCTTTGGGGTCCGTCAGCGTTCCGTCCAGGTCGAAGAGGATGTTTTTAATCGAGTCAGGTTTCACGCAAACGACTCCGTTGTTTAAGTCTGGAGTCTCGGAGTCTGAAGTCCGGGGTCAAAAGCATTTCTCTTTCTTTTTGACTCCAGACTCCAGACTTCAGACTCCAGACTTTTTATCCGTTTTCTGCTTTAATAGCCCACACAAATGAACGAGACGGCCATTATCACACAGCGCGGGGCGGAGCGCGCGCGCAAAGGGCATCTCTGGATTTATCGCAGCGACGTGCGTGATGCGAAAAATCTGGAGGGCGGGTCAATCGCGAGCGTGCGCGATGAGCGCGGGCGATTTGTAGGGCAGGCGCTTTACTCCGCGCGCTCGGAAATCTCCCTGCGCCTGCTGACGCTCTCGGATGAGTTGATTGACCGCGAATGGTGGCGTGAGCGCCTGCGCGCTGCTGCGCGTCGGCGTCAGGTAGTCAAGGCAGAGGCCGATGCTTATCGTCTGGTCTATTCCGAAGGCGATCTGTTGCCGTCCCTCATCATTGACGTTTACGGCGACGTCTTTGTCCTCCAGACTCTCTCGCAGGGGACGGAAGCGTTGAAGGAGATGCTCGTCGGGCTGCTCGTAGAGGAGTTCGCTCCGCGCGCTGTGGTCGAGCGTAATGACGTGCGCGTGCGCGAGCTTGAAGGTTTGGAGGCGCGAGCGGGCGTGCTCTACGGTGACGCGCCCGTAGAGCTTGAAATCACACAGCACGGCGTTCGTTTTCTCATTCAGCCGCTCGGCGGACAAAAGACCGGGTCGTTTCTGGATCAGCGCGAGAACCGGCTCGCGGCGCGCGCGCAAGCCCGCGGACGCGCTCTTGATTGCTTCACTTTCAACGGCGGGTTCGCGCTCCATCTGGCTTCGGCGTGCGAGAGCGTCCTCGGTCTGGACATTTCGCCTGACGCGGTTCGGGCGGCACGTCGCAACGCGGAACTGAATAAGATGCGGAACGTGGAGTTTCGCGAGGCAAATGTTTTCGACGCGTTGCGCGAGATGGAGGCGGCGGGTGAGAGTTTCGACACCATCGTGCTGGACCCGCCGGCGTTCGCCAAGAACCGCGCGAGCGTGCGCCCGGCTGCGCGCGGCTACAAGGAGATAAACCTGCGCGCCCTCAAACTGCTCGACCCGGGCGGCCTCCTGGTGACCTGCACCTGTTCTTATCACATGTCCGAGCAGATGTTTCTTGAGCTCATCGCGGACGCGGCGCGGGACGCACGCCGCCGCGTGCAGATCATCGAGAAGAGGACGCAGGCGAGCGACCATCCCATTCTGCTGGGCATGCCGGAGACTTATTATCTGAAATGCGTCGTCGCGCGCGTGATTGATTAGAGTCTCGTCGAGGGCGCGTCAGGGTCAGCCGCTTATTAAAACCTTAGCCGTGTGACGCGCTCTTCTTCACACTTTCGGCAAGTCGCTTCGCTTCCGGCAGGGCTTCAATCGCACGCAGGACCTGCGGGTCGCTGTCCAGGAGAACACGCGCTCCAGCGTCATTGGCGTAAGCGGCAGTAACAATCTCCTGTCGCAAGCGTAGTCTCACGAATTCCAGGTCCTCATCAAGCTGCGCGGGCTGGACACCCAGTTTGCCGTCTCGCTGTATGAACTGGCGGAAGGCTTCGATCACAGTGTCGCCGATGGGGTAATCACCTGAGCGCAGGGTGTGGTCGTAATCCGTCTTCTCGATCCGATAATTTTCGAGGCCTGGAATCTGGCCCGCCGCGAGCTCGCGCGTGAAATAAAAGGCTGCTTCGGCGATGCGCCCTCGGAGCGGCGTGACCTGAAGGGGCCTGACTTCGATGTCCGGCGCGATGCCTCCGCCGCCGTAAAAGACGCGCCCGGCGGCTGTTTTCACGGCCGGACCTGCGGGCGTCGGCGTCGGCATCGGCGTCGGTCCGGCCTGCGCCGGGTCAATCGCGTTCTGTGACGAAGGATTCCGCGCAGCCTCGTCTTCCGCGTCGCGCCGCGCGTAATAATCGTAAAGCGAGCCGTTGGAATAGTCGCGCTGGAGCGAGCGGCCGTAAGGCGTGTAATACCTGGCGGTCGTCAGCACCAGCCCGGCCCCGAAAAGGCGTTCGCTGTAGATGCGCTGGACGAGCCCTTTGCCGAAACTCGTCTGCCCGACAATGAGCCCACGCCCGTGGTCCTGGACCGCGCCCGCGACGATCTCTGAAGCCGACGCGGAGTTGTGGTTGATGAGGACGACGAGCGGGAAATCTTCCGGGTCCTCTCCCGTGGAGAACTTGACCTCGCGCTCCGGGTACTCCGTGCGCCCTTGCATCGAGACGATGGGCCGGCCGGCCGGGATGAACTCGCTCGTGACCGCAATTGCCTGGTCGAGGAAACCGCCCGGGTTGCCGCGCAGGTCCAGAATCACCTGGCGCATGCCCTCTTTTTTAAGCCGGTCAATGGCCTTGCGCAACTCCTCGCCCGTCGTCTGCTGAAAGCTGCCCGTCAAGCCGATGTAGCCGATGCCAGGACGAAGCATGTAGGCGTTGCGGATCGAAGGCAGCGGGACGGACTGGCGCAAGATCGTGAAAGTTATCGGAACCGGCGAGTCGGCGCGCTCGACTTTGACTGTGACCGGTTCGCCGCGCACGCCGCGCACGTTCTTCGAGACCTGCTCGCTCGTCCAATTGCGCGCGTCCTTGCCGTCAACCTCGACAATGCGGTCGCCGTAACGGAGGCCGGCTTTCGCCGCCGGCGTGCCCTGGACCGCCGATTGAACGTAAACGCCGTCGCGGTGGCGCAGGATCGTGATGCCGATGCCGATCAGCTCCGAGCTCTGGTCCTCTCTGAGTTTTGTGAACTCGGCCCGCGGGAAAAAGTTGGAATGGGGATCGAGCGTGGAGAGCATGCCTTGAATGGCGGCCTGCGTGGCCTTTTCGTAATCAATCGAGCCCGCGTATTCCGCGCCGACGATCTGCATGGCTTCCTGGTAGTCCTCCTTCACCTCGAAGGTGTCGGCGACCCTCGGCTGCCCCCTGGTGGCCGAAGAGCGGCGCTGAAAAACGTCAACCATGCCCCCGGCGACGCCTCCCAGAATGATGACCGCGAGCGCAACTATGCCAAACTTTCTCGTCATGCTATGCTCCCGAACTCCCGTAGCCGCTCACGCGCGAGACGCGCGAGACGCGCGCGAGCGCCCGTAGAAATATAGCACACCCGAACGCCCGCCATCGAAACCGGACCGGACGGGGCGGGCTGTGATATAGTTGAAAACGAATTATGAATTTTGAATTTTGAGTGTTGAATTAAAGGCGAAATTCATAATTCATAATTCAAAACTCATAATTTGTTTCAATGGCTTTCTCCCTTTCCATCATCGTTCCCGCATACAACGAAGCGACGCGGCTCGGCGAATCGTTGCGCACGATCTTCGGATATCTGAACGAGCACGTGCCCGACAGCGAAGTGATAGTCGTGGATGACGGTTCGAGCGACGGAACGGCGGACGTGGCCGAAGAGAGCTTCCGGGCGGCGGGCCGCGTCAGCCCTCGTGTCATTCGCATCCACCCGAACCGCGGTAAAGGCTTCGTCGTCAGGACCGGCCTGCTGGCCGCGCAAGCCCCCATCGCGCTTTTCACGGACGCGGATCTTTCGACGCCGATTACGGAAGTTCCCAAACTCGTCAATCCGATTGTCAGCGGCGAATACGACTTAACATTCGGCTCGCGCGCGCTCGACCGGAGACTGATCGGCGTGCATCAACCCTGGAGGCGGGAGCAGGGCGGGCGCATCTTCAACCTGATTGTGAGGCTCTCTACGGGCCTGCCTTTCTGGGACACGCAATGCGGCTTTAAGGCTTTCCGCGTCAACGTCTGTCGCCCGATCATCGAGGCCGCGACCATTGATCGCTTCGGCTTCGACGTGGAGCTGATCTATCTGGCGCATCTCGCCGAACTTTCTCTGAGGGAGATACCGGTCCGGTGGGACCACGTCGAGGGCAGTAAGCTGGAGGTGGCGCGCGACAGCTGGCGGATGTTCAACGAGGTTCGCCTGATCCGCCGCCAGGCACGGCAGGGATTGTATGACGAGGCCATCGCAGCCGCGCGCGTCGGGTCAAAGGACCGGGAGCGTGTGCACACCTCTACGCCACCGGCGTCTAAAGCGGACTCATCCAGAGAGCTTGCCAGCGCCTTCAAAGCGGACGCCGGAAGCTAAAGCCCGGTGATTGACGCGCACACGGGCCAGCATCTAACATCTGACATCTAATCTCTGCTTACTATGGCTGCGCGACTCAACGTCAACATAGATCACGTCGCCACCGTGCGCCAGGCGCGGCGCGCGCCGGAGCCGAGCGCCGTCGCCGCGGCAATGCTCTGCGAGCAGGCAGGGGCCGACGGAATCACAGTGCACCTGCGCGGCGACCGCCGCCACATCCAGGATAGTGATCTTCAAGCGCTGCGCTCCTGTGTGACGACTTACCTCAACGTCGAGATGGCCGCGACCGAGGAGATGATTAAAATCGCGCAGGAGGTGAGGCCCGACGCAGTGACGCTCGTCGCCGAAAATCCGAACGAGATTACGACCGAAGGCGGCCTGGATGTGCGCGCCAATATCTCAATCGTGCGCGCCGCGGTCCATCGCCTTCGTGAAGCGGGCATCATCACGAGCCTCTTCATAGACCCGGACCCGGTGCAGATCGAAGCCGCCCGCGAGGTGGGCGCGCAGCAGGTCGAACTGTGTACGGCCGAATACGCGGAGGCAACATTGGGAGCGCGCGCCGCGCACTCGGAAGGCGCGATGCGCGCCGCACACGAGTTGAGACGGCTGCGCGAAGCAGCGACGCTCGCCATGCAGTACGGCCTGCGCGTCGCCGCGGGCCACGGCCTGACCTACAGGAACGTCGGCGCGGTCGCCTCCATAGAAGAGATTACGGAATTCAACATCGGCCACAACATCGTCTCCCACTCCATCTTTATAGGACTCGGGCGGGCCGTTTCGGAAATGCGCGAAGCGATCAGGGCCAGAGATAAAGGTTAGACAGCCGCAGTCAATTTTTACCCACCCCGAACATTCGTCATAAAAACCGTGGGCGACCGCCTCGAAGCGGCTCCCGATCCGCCTCTCAACAGTCGCCCACGGTTTTATTCGGCCAGTTAACTAATCCCGACCGAAACTTTTTTGGACGGATGAATCATTGAGCAGCTAATTAATGCCCTTTGTACCGTCAATAATCACTGAATGATATTGACGCGCGAATTCGAGAGCTTCGGTAAAACCGATTTGGAATTCCGCCTTCTTTCTCTCAGTGACTGTTTCCCAATCTTGATCGAGCCGTTCTTTTTCAATCGGATAAGAAAACGGTAAGAACTCCAAGCCATAAGTTGTAACTGCCCAATTGCCAAACTCATTAATTTGCTCGCCAAATAATCTCATCGTCATGAGTTCCTTCCAGTTAAGAGAAGATTCTATCCATCCTGCCATTGCACAGAATTAACTTGCCAGCGCGTCAGACTCCTTCTGCGGGGCTGCTGTGATTCCCAGATGCTTGTAGGCTGCGCGCGTGGCGACACGACCGCGCGGCGTGCGATTCAGAAAGCCTATCTGAATCAGGTAAGGCTCGATAATCTCTTCGATGCTCTCGCGCTCTTCGCTGATCGAGGCCGAGATGGTCCCGACGCCGACGGGTCCGCCGTCGAACTTTTCGATGATCGCCGCGAGCAGTTTGCGGTCAACCTCGTCCAATCCGAAGCGGTCAACTTCCATCTCGTCGAGCGCGCGGCGCGCGACCGCCTGTGTGATCCGGCCGTCGCTCAGGACTTCGGCGTAATCGCGCACGCGCCGCAAAAGACGGTTGGCGATGCGCGGTGTGCCGCGTGCGCGGCGCGCAAGCTCGCGCGCCCCGCTCGCCTCTATCTCGACCCCCAGAATCTCCGCCGAGCGATGGATGATAATCTCCAGGTCCTTCTGCGAGTAGAAGTCCAAGTGCTGGATGATGCCGAAGCGCCCGCGCAAAGGGGCCGTGATGAGCCCGGCGCGCGTCGTCGCCCCGACCAGGGTGAACTTTGGCAGGTCCAGTTTGATCGAGCGCGCGGCCGTGCCCTGCCCGATCATCACGTCCAGCTGATAATCCTCCATCGCCGGGTAAAGCACCTCTTCGATCTGCGGGCGCAGCCTGTGAATCTCGTCTATGAAGAGCACCTCGCCCTCCTGCAGGTTCGTGAGCAGGGCGGCCAGATCGCCGCCGCGCTCGATGGCAGGGGCGCTGACGCTCTTCATTTCCGCCCCCATCTCGGCGGCGATGATATTGGCGAGCGTCGTCTTTCCAAGTCCGGGCGGGCCGTAGAAGAGCACATGATCCAAAGCCTCGCGCCGCGCCAGCGCAGCCTTGAGAAAGATCTTGAGATTGCTCGTGACCTTCGTCTGCCCGATGTACTCTTCGAGCCGTCGCGGTCTTAAGGAGGGCTCGGCCTGCACGTCTTCGGCTGTGGCCGCGCCCGCGACGGCGCGCTCCGGCTCGGTCCTGATTTCGGCTGTGGCTTGTGACATTTCGCTAACCCCTTGACGCTTTAATAATCGCTTCCTCGACAGGACCGCATTATACCGTCTTCGGGCTATTGTTTCAAGCATGAAACAGAAAAAAGAGACAAAAATCCAGGGTCCAAAGTCGGAAACGGAGGTTCGACTTTAGACCCTGGACCTGAAGCTTGGGACTTCTCTTTTTAAGAGATGTTCGGGGCGCCAGTGGCGAGTTGGAGGCGGACGACGTTACGCTCAAGCCGCGCGCGGGCGATCTCGAAATCTTCCTCGGTCCCAGTGAAGGCGCTCAAAGTTTTTTCGGCGCGCTCGCGCGCCAGGCGGGCGCGCGCCGCGTCAATCTCTTCCGGGCGCTCGGCGACTTCGGCCAGCACGGAGACGCGGTCGGCGTTGACTTCGACGAACCCGCCGGAGACGTGCAAACGGTGTGTCGCGCCCCCCTGCATGTAGGAGAGCACGCCTGTCTGGAGCTGCGAGATGAGCGGCGTATGGCCCGGCAGGATGCCGAGTTCGCCGTTTAAGCCGGGCACGTTGACGGAATCCACAGCCTCCTCCAACACACGCCTCTCCGGCGTCACGACCTCTAATTGAATCTGTTCAGCCATGATGAAACCAGTGACAAGTGACGAGTGACAAGTGACGAGTTGAAGACAAGTTCTTGCTTGTCACTCGTCACTCGTCACTTGTCACTGCTCTTTTATCCTTGCGCGGCCAGTTGCTTGGCCCTTTCCTGCGCGTCCTCGATTGTGCCGACCATAAAGAATGCCTGTTCGGGCAGGTCGTCGTGCTTGCCGTCAACGATTTCGCGGAAGCCCCGCACGGTGTCCGCCAGCTTGACGTACTTGCCTTCGAGGCCCGTGAACTGCGCGGCGACGAACATCGGCTGCGAGAAGAACCTCTGAATCTTGCGCGCGCGCGAGACCGTCAGCTTGTCCTCGTCCGACAACTCGTCAAGGCCGAGGATGGCGATGATGTCTTGCAGGTCTTTGTAGCGTTGCAGGACCTGCTTGACGTCCTGGGCGGTCCTGTAATGCTCCTCGCCGACGACGCGCGGGTCCAGGATTCGCGAGCTCGAAGTGAGCGGGTCCACCGCCGGGTAGATTCCGATTTCGACGATCTGGCGCGAGAGGGCTGTCACGGCGTCTAGGTGCGCGAACGTCGTCGCGGGCGCAGGGTCCGTGTAGTCGTCCGCCGGAACGTAAACGGCCTGAATCGAGGTGACGGCCCCGGTCTTCGTGGAAGTGATGCGCTCCTGCATTTCGCCCATCTCCGTCGCCAGGTTGGGCTGGTAGCCCACGGCCGAAGGCATGCGCCCCAAGAGAGCGGAGACTTCCGATCCGGCCTGTGTGAAGCGGAAGATGTTGTCAATGAAGAGCAGCACGTCCAGGCCCTGGTCCCGGAAATACTCCGCGACCGTCAGACCCGACAGGGCCACGCGCAGGCGCGCGCCCGGCGGCTCCGTCATCTGGCCGTAGATGAGCGCGACCTTCGATTCCTCGACGGCCTTCATGTCCACCTTGTCGAGGTCGAACTCGCCCGTCTTGTGAAAGTGCTCGTTGAACTCTTTGCCGAACTGGATGACCTCCGACTCGACCATCTCGCGCAGCAGGTCGTTGCCCTCGCGCGTCCTTTCGCCGACGCCCGCGAAGACGGAGAAGCCCGAGTGAGCTTTGGCGATGTTGTTAATCAGCTCCATGATGAGCACCGTCTTGCCGACGCCCGCTCCACCGAAGAGCCCGATTTTTCCGCCGCGCAGGAAGGGCTGAATCAGGTCAATGACCTTGATGCCCGTCTCGAACATCTGCAACTCGGTCGCCTGCTCGTCAAAGTCCGGCGCGTGGCGGTGAATCGCGTAGCGCTGCTCATATTTGACAGGCCCCAGGTTGTCCACCGGCTCGCCGATAACGTTCATCACGCGGCCGAGTGTTCCCTCCCCGACGGGGACCGTGATGGGACCGCCCGTATCAATGGCACGCATGCCCCGCACCATGCCGTCCGTCGGCAGCATGGAGACGGCGCGCACGCGCCCCTCGCCCAGGTGCTGCTGGACCTCGCAGATGACGTTAACCGGCGTCGGGACGTCGAAACCTTCCGACGTCACGCGCAGCGCCTGGTAAATCGGCGGCAGATTTTTCTCCTCGAACTCCACGTCAACGACGGGGCCTATGATCTGCACGACGCGGCCGGCCACCTGGCCGTCTGTGCTCGCATTTACGTTGGGCGTAGCCATACTCTTATCATCAACTCCTCTTGTGTAAGCCTATTAAGGCGAAAAACTGGAAGGTTTAAAAGACGGTCAAGATAGCATACTGCTCATATTTTTGGCAAAAGCGCGCCTGCCGCAGACTTTTTGTCGGAACGATTGAAGTCTCAGGTTCGTATTTCCGGACATTAAGGCCGTCAAACAGGCGAATTTCTTTCTCGAACCACACTGGACAATCCCGAAATCAGCGAACCACGCAACAAGGGTTCGATTCTTTGGAGGCTCACGATGAAAAACTACCGGCTCGTATTAACAGCTCTGGCGATCATCTCGCTCTCGCTCCTTCCGCTCGGCCAGGCGGGCGCGCAATCGGCGAAGACCGCGTCCCACAAATCTTACATGGAGGCGCGCCGCGTCCTGGACGCCGGCATCGAGGCTCTCGGCGGGCTCGCGGCGCTTCGTAAGATCGAAGACATCTCGCTTAAATACTCGGGCACCAATTTCGCGCGCAATCAAAGCCCGAGCCCCGACACCCCTTACTTTCAGGGGACCGTTGAGGGCTCAATGGTTTTAGATACGAAAGGCAACCGCATGATTTTTGAACAGGCGAGCACGCTGCCCGGCTTCAAGTTTCACAATAGGCAGATCATGAAGGCCGATAAAGGGCTCGTCTTCGACATGGACGCGAAAACGGCGACCGCCTTCACGAATGCGAACGCCATCGGCAACGTCGCGCGCTCCAGATTTCCGCACGCGATGCTTTTGACCGCGCTTGACCGCGCAGGCACTTTACGTTTCCTCGGGCAGGAGACTTTCGACGGGAAGAAACAGAACGTCATCGTATTTTCGACCGCAGACGGAACATTGTTTACGCTCTACTTCGACGCGGCCACCAACCTTCTGACGAAGTTCGAGAACCTGGACACTGATTCGACTGCCGGAGACGTCACACAGGAGTTCATCATTCCGGGCTACACGAGCGTCGGCGGCGTGAAACTCCCTGCGGGCCGTATTGTCCGGCGCGGAGGCGAGACCACACAGGACATCAAAGTCGTGGACGCGCAGCTCAACACGCACCCGGCGGAGAGCGCGTTCGAGAGGCCGCAAGGGTTCGAGGACCTGCCGGCAAACAACCCGACCCCGACGCCGACCGTGACGGAGCTTGCGAAGGACGTCTACCTGGTGCAGGACGCGGCCAACGGTTATAACGTAATGTTCGTGGCGATGAACGATTACGTTCTGGTGGCCGAGGCCCCCTTGAACGACGGGACTTCGAAGCGCGTGATGGCGAAGATCAAGGAGACCGTGCCCGGCAAACCCATCAAGTACGTCGTGCCAACTCATTTTCACGACGACCATGCGGGCGGCGTGCGCACGTACCTGGCCGAAGGCGTGACGCTCGTGACCACTCCGGGCAACAAAAATTATTTCGAGAAGATGGCGCAGGCCGTGCGTACGATCAGCCCGGACGCCCTGGCTCTCACGCCGCGCCAGCCCACCATCGAAACAGTCCAGAATATGAAGAGGACCTTTAGCGATGCCAACCACACCCTGGAGGTTTACGACATAGGGCCCGGGCCGCACACCAAAGAGATGTTGATCTTCTACCTGCCCAAAGAGAAGATAGTCTTTCAGGGCGACCTGCTCAACCTGCCCAACTTCGGCACCACGATTGTGACGCCCGGGAACGAGACGACGGTCCATTTCGCAGACCGGATTCGGGAACTCGGTCTCAACGTCGAGAAGATCGCCGCGGTCCACGGCAGGACCGGGACGATGGAAGACCTGCGCATTGCAATAGAAAAGTTCAAGGCAATGAAGTAAGGCAAAAGGTAAAAGTAAAAAGGCAAAAGTGAAGACAGGAAGCACTCTCTTGTCTTCACTTTTGCCTTTTACCTTTTTACTTTTGCCTTCGCTCACGCTGCGTGGTGCAGCCTGTCGAGGAATTGCAGGTTCAGGGCGCGCGGCTGCTCTGTGTTATAGGCTTCGAGGCATTCGACTAGGTTTTCGACGACGTTTGCGTCGAACTGAATGCCGGCGGCGGCGCGGAGCCGCTCGATGGCAGTCGCCTGCGACAGTCTGCGACGGTACGGGCGGTCTGAAGTCATGGCGTCGTAAGCGTCTGCGACGGCGACGATGCGCGTCACCAGCGGGACTTCCTCGCCTTTCAGCCCGTCCGGGTAGCCGCCTCCGTTCCACCATTCATGGTGATGCTTGACAATCGCCCGCACGGCCTCCATGTGCGGCACGCCCGAGAGCGCCTGCTCGCCGTAATGCACGTGCTGGCGCATCACCAGCATCTCTTCCGGGGTCAAAGAGCCTGGCTTGCAGAGGATGCATTCGGGCACCCCTATCTTGCCGATGTCGTGCAGGAGCCCGCCGAGCTTGACGTGCATTACATCCGCCTCCGTCAGGTTGAAGCGGCGCGCGACCAACTCCGCCAGGTCGGCGGTCATGTTCGAATGCTCGCCCGTGTAGTTGTCCTTAACTGCCAGCAGAGAGATCAAGGACCGGACGGTCGCGACGAACGCCTGGCGCGCTTCAGCTTCGAGGACGCGGTTGCGCTCCTTGATTTCGGCCGTGATGAGGACGTTGTCAATGACATTGAGCAGCTCGCGGTGGCCGAAGGGTTTACAGAGGTAAGCGGCCATCCCCAGCTCCAGCAGCTCGCGCTGCTCGTCATGGTTGTTGTGCTTGGCCGTCAACATCACGACCGGGGTGTGGCGCAGGCGCTCGTCTTCGCTCGTGGCGAGTGTGACAAATACTTCTTTCCCGCTGATGCCCGGCATCATATAATCGAGGAGGATGAGATTCGGGTAGAACTCGCGCGCCCGCCGCAAGCCCTCTTTTCCATTGGCCGCGCTGATGAATCCGTACCCGGCGCGCTCCAGGCTCATGCAGGCGAGCTTGCGCATTTCCGGGTCATCGTCCACGATAAGGACCAGTTTTCTTTTGTTCAGTACTTGTTCTGACATTGCGCCTTCCCCCAAACGGTCATTTAAAGCGAGAGACACGCTCTCTGATTGCGAGGCGTCCTTAACCCGCAACGAGCGGCGACTCAACCAGCTATATTCTGGGGCAAGAAATAGTGGGCAGACCGCGCGAACACTCTTGCGCGCTCGCCCCGGGAGAGAGCGGTGATACTGAAGCAATTAGCTTTCAGCTGTCAGACTTTCCTGGTAATGCCGTGTAGAATGTTAGTACTAAATGACCGAAAATTTATATTTTCATTTGGTTGCATTTTAATTGCATAGAGCTGCCGGGGAATCTAGGCGGCAGCGCGCAAAGAGAGAACGAAAAGTGAAAGATATCAAAGACAAGCTGCAAGCCGAGTTGGACGAGCTGGAGACGGAGCTGCGCATCCACCTCCCCAAAGAGATCAAGCGCGCCCTGGAGTTCGGAGACCTGCGCGAGAACGCGGAGTATCGCGCCGCGCTCGACCGCCAGAACGTGGTCAAGGCGCGTATCGTCGAGCTGCGCCAGCGCATCAGCGAGATCGGCTCGATAGACATCTCGAAAGTGCCGCGCGACAGGGCCGGTTACGGCTCGACGCTCGTGCTTTACGACGCCGAGCGCGGCGAAGAGGTGACCTACCGGCTGGTCACGCCCGAGGAGAGCGACCCGCAAGCCGGGTTAATCTCCACGATGTCGCCCGTGGGAAAGAGCCTCCTCGGCAAAGAGGAGGGGGACGAAGTGACTGTGCGGACGCCCGCGGGCGCGCGCAGCTTTGAAATCAAGAGACTGACGACGATCCATGACGACGTAAATCGTGAATCGTGAATCGTAAATCGTAAATGGATAAAACCGTTTCTCCTTCTATTTACGATTTACGATTCACGATTTACCAACCTTGACAAGCCATTCGGCGCGTCCATATGATTTCTTGTTTGGGGTGATGCTGACAACGGCAGGGCCCGTGGCGTTTTAGGAGAAGGACCAAAGAAGTGTTCGGATCGAGCATTGGGCGCGGCGCGCAACGAATTATAAGTGCGATGGTGCGCGGGCTGGCATCTGGTCGTGTCAATCCGAACGTTCTGACCGTCACGGGCGTCGCCATCAACGTCGGGTGCGGGCTCCTCTTCGGCTTCGGCTACTTCTTCTGGGCGGGAATCATTCTGATTATCGCCAACATCTTCGACATGCTCGACGGGCAGGTCGCGCGCCTCTCGGGGCGTGTGACGCGCTTCGGCGGCTTTCTGGACTCCTCGCTCGACCGCCTTTCCGACATGGTTGTCTTCGTCGGGCTGATGGTCTTTTACGCGCGCGACACGCAATACCACTCGACGCTCAACGTCTTCCTGGCCGGCGCGGCGATGATGGGGTCCGTGATGGTCTCCTACGCGAGCGCTCGCGCCGAGAGCCTGATTCCGAAGTGCGACGTCGGCTTCCTGCGCCGCCCCGAACGAGTCGTCCTGTTAATCATCGGGGCGCTCTCGACACACTGGGAATCGCACAACTACTTCGCCAACCGAATGCCCGCAGTGCTCTGGATTCTGGCGGTCGGCTCTTACTGGACCTTCGCGCACCGCATGTACCACACCTGGCACGAAGTCAAGAAAGGCGACGCGGCCCGCGCCAGCGCAGCAGCGGCGACGGCCAAAGCTGCATCTAATGCCGGGTCCGAGAGGAGACCCGAACCTGATTTCGCCCGCAACGCGGGCGCGACGCAATAAGGCAAGGCGGGAGATGATGGCTTCGAACAAGGTTTCTCGCCGAACGGTTTTTGAGGTACACCGAATTGACTGTTTGCCCCTGCTGCGGTTTCAAGTTTGAAGGCGACCTACAGCACGACGGCTGCGCATCATGCGGCGCACGCGCCGTCGGCTCGCCCCTTTCAAAACCTTTCAAAGAGCTCCCGTTTTACGGACGCGCCCTCTTTATCGGCGCGCTCGGCGGCTTGATGCTCGCGGTATTTCTAGCGAGCACCGTCATCGCGCTACGAGAACGCGAGCCGGTCTCTTTCGCCTTCTGGTCCGTGGTCTCCGCCGCGGAGACGGCCGCCTGGCGTTTGAAGTGGCTCGCGTTGCCGTCGGCGGCCTTTGCCCTCTGGGCGGGCTTTCTCATCTGCGCGAGCATTCGTCGAAACCCGAAACGCTTCGGCGGGCGGCGCATCGCGCACTGGGGCCTGACTTCGGTTGTGCTCACGAGCGTGATGATCGCGACCCTCATCGGCGTCACCATCCCGGAGAGATTGCGTCACAACAGGCGCAGCCAGGAAGCGGCCGTTTACGCGCAGGGCTATACGATTCAACGCGCGCTCCTTGAATACCGTCTGCGTTATAAAACTCTCCCGGCCACGCTCGACGACCTGAAGACCCTGCCTGACCTGGACGGCTCGATTGCCGCCGCGCTCGAAGGGATTGACGCGGGCGCTTACAGTCCGGGGGCGGACCTGGCCGCCGCGCTTCCCGGAAAGAAAGCCCGCACTTCGCGCGGCTCTGCCCTGGGCAACGCTTCGGCGCGCCCAACAGTTGACGCGCCACAGGGCGGGCTCTCGTTTACAAAGTACGAGATGCGGCTACCGGGCCTGGACAAGATGCCCGGGACTGAGGACGACTGGACGATGCGCGACGACGTCATCATCAAACCCGCGGAAGCGGAAGAGAGCGCGGCGTCGAGCAATCCCTCGAACAAACCATAAGAGAAGCCTCCCTGATGCCCCTTTCCAACCTGTTCCGAAGAAAGAAGACTGATCCGGAGGCCGAGCGGCGTGCGCGCCTGCTTCAAAGCGGGCGCATTACGGACGGGATCGTCATTGACACCGGCAACGACGCGGACGGCGCGATCAGGCAGATCTTTTTCACCTATGAAGTGAGCGGCGTCGAATACGAATCGTCGCAACTCCTGGACGACGAGCAGCGACGCCGGGAGATTAACTACGCCCCCGGCGCTCACGTCACCATCCGCTACGACCCGCACAGGCCGGGCAATTCCATAGTAGTCTGAGAGTCCGGAGTCTGGAGTCTGGAGTCCGTTTGACTCTCCAGACTCCAGACTCTAGACTCCAGACTCTTATCATGTTTCGCAAAATCTTAATCGCCAATCGCGGGGAGATCGCCGTGCGCGTTGCGCGCGCTTGCCGCGACATGGGCATCTCGCCGGTGGCAGTCTTCTCCGAAGCGGATGCGGGCGCGCTTCATGTGCGTCTCGCAGATGAAGCCTACGAGATTGGTCCCGCGCCGTCCGTCGAAAGCTATCTGCGAATCGAAAGAATCATCGAGGCCGCCGAGAGATGCCAGGCGGAGGCGATTCATCCGGGCTATGGCTTCCTCGCGGAGAATGCAGATTTCGCCCAGGCTGTGGCCGATGCCGGACTGACCTTCATCGGTCCGACCGCCGCGGCCATGCGCCTGATGGGCACGAAGACCAGCGCGCGCCGCATCGCCGTCGAGAGCGGCGTGCCTGTCGTGCCCGGGACGACCGACCCGCTCTCATCGCTTGACGAAGCGCGCCGCGTGGCCGCAGGCTTCGGCTACCCGGTGATGCTCAAGGCCGCGGCTGGCGGCGGCGGCAAGGGGATGCGCCTCGTCACATCCGAGGAAGAGCTGCCTTCGGCTTTTGAGACAGCGCAGTCGGAAGCGGCGGCGGCTTTCGGGAACTCCGAGGTCTATATCGAGAAGGCCATCGAGAGGCCGCGCCACATAGAGATTCAGATCTTTGCGGACCAACACGGCAACGTCGTCCATCTGGGCGAGCGCGAATGCTCCATCCAGCGCCGTCACCAGAAAGTGATTGAGGAATGCCCGTCGCCGATTAACGATGCGGACCTGCGGGAGCGTATGGGCGCTGCCGCCGTCAAGGCTGCGCGCGCAGTGGATTACACGGGCGCGGGCACCGTCGAATTTCTCGTGTCTGATGCGACGCGCGAGTTCTACTTTCTTGAGATGAATACGCGATTGCAGGTCGAGCATCCGGTGACGGAACTCGTGACGGGTGTTGATCTGGTGCGCGAGCAGATCAGGGTCGCCGCGGGCGAGCCTCTTTCATTCAAACAGGAGGAGGTCGCGTGGAGGGGCCACGCCATAGAGTGTCGCGTCTATGCCGAAGACCCTGAGAATAACTTTCTCCCGTCGCCGGGCCGCATCACGCACCTGCGCTCCCCCGCAGGTCCGGGCGTGCGCGACGACGGCGGTGTGGAGGCGGGCGCGGAAGTCTCCATCTACTACGATCCGATGATCTCGAAGCTCGCCGTGTGGGGGCGCACCCGCGGCGAGGCTGTGGACCGTCTGCGTCGCGCGTTGGACGAATACGCCGTGGGAGGAATCAAGACCACGCTTCCCTTCTTCCGTCAGATCGTCCGCGACCGGGATTTTATCGAGGGCCGTCTCGACACGGGTTTCATCTCACGCTTCTTCGCACGACGCGACGCGGCCGCGGCTTCGACAGAGGTTGGCGAAGATGACACGAAACGGCGCGACATGGCCTTGATTGCCGCCGCGCTGGACTACTTGACGGCGCAGCAACAGGCCGCGTCGAATCATCAGCCGCAAGGACAGGAGCAGAGCCGCTGGCGTCTCTCAGGCCGCATGGCACTGCACCGTAGAAGTTGAAGCCGGGGCAAGCGGTAAAGATTTTTCATTCTGGATTCTGCATTTTCATGAAACTAATCGCAGAGATTGCGGGCGCGCAACACGAAGTCGAAATCGGGCGCGACCGCTCGCGCGTCGTCGCACAGGTTGACGGACGTCGCTACGAAGTCGAAGCGCTCGCGTCGCGGCCCGGCGTCTATCTTCTGCTGTCGGAAGACAAGGTCTATGAATGTCGCGTGGAGCGCGGCGCGGCCAGGCGCGAATCTCTGGAAGTGGCCGTCGGCAGCCACGCTTACGCTGTGACGCTCACGGATCCGAAGCGTTTGCGCGGCACATCTCAGTCCGGCGCTCACGCGGGCGGCACGGCGCAGATTATTGCGCAGATGCCTGGCAAGGTCGTTCGCGTGCTGGTGGAGATGGGCGCGGAGGTGGAAGCCGGCGCAGGCGTCGTCGTCGTCGAGGCGATGAAGATGCAGAACGAGATTAAGTCGCCGAAGGCCGGGAAAGTCACAAGCATTAATGTCGCGGCGGGCGCAACCGTCAACGCAGGGGATTTGCTCGCGGTCATCGAATAAAGGGATGAATAAAGAGAGAAAGCGGAAAGCAGTAGGCAGTAGGCAGTTGGCAGCAGGCAGCGGCGAAGCGACCATCGCTTGCATTCCGCCTACTGATTCTTCATCTCTTCGCATCCTTCTCTGGGACATTGATGGGACGCTCCTGCGCTCGGCGCGCAGGGATGCGTTCAAGGACTACACAATTCCCATGCTGAAGGGAGTCTTCGGGACGGCGGGGCGGTTGCCGGAGATGTCCGTCTCGGGCATGACGGATTTGCAGATCGTCATCGAAGCCTTGCGCGACGAAGGGTTCACGCGCGAAGAGATACGCGGGCGCATTGACGATCTCAGGACTCGCTACATTGAGGAGATGGAACGCGCCACCAGCGGCGAGAGCGGCCTGTTCTACCTGCTGCCTGGGGTGCGCGAGACCCTGGAGGCGACCACGCGTCATCCGCGCTATCACAACGCCCTGCTGACTGGCAACATAGAGCAGGCCGCGCAACTGAAGATGCGCCTCGTCGGCCTCTCAGACCTCTTCACGCTGCCGGGCGCGTTCGGCGACGAGTCGCACGACCGCCGCGATCTGCCTGAGCTCGCAGCCGCACGCATTAACGCCAGCCTCAATCTGGACCTGAAGCCGACGCAGTTTATAGTCATCGGCGACACGCCCAACGACATCGCCTGTGCCAAACATTTCGGCGCGCGCTCAGTGGCGGTCGCGACCGGGCGCATGTACTCGGCGGACGACCTCACGGCCTGCGAGCCGGACTCGATTCTGCCCGATCTGTCGGACATTAATCTCGTGATGCGGACGTTCGACTCGCTTTGAAGTCAGTACCGCCTGCTTAAGCTGGGCGGGAGATGGAATTGCGGAATGCGGATTTCGGATTTCGGATTGAAAGAAAGAATGTTCGGACTCTTAAATCCGCAATCCGCAATCTACAATCCGCGATCGGCACGCCCGCCCAGCTTAAGCAGGCGGTACTGATACCGAAATGCAATCAAAAGAGAGGAAGAGATTATCCACGAAATCACACGAAACGACACGAAACAACAAGCACTTTTGTGTTGTTTCGTGTGATTTCGTGGACCGTATCACCTCTTTTCTTATTGCAACTTGGTATGACTTCAGCTTCTGTGAAAGCCTTTTTCGATGTCGCGCGTCGAGAGGCGCAGGATGACTGGCCGCCCGTGCGGGCAGGTGGTCGGCGAAGAGGTCACGAGCAGGCGGTCAATCAGCCAGCGCATCTTCTCTGGCGCTAGAGGCATGTTGACCTTAATGGCGGCGTGGCAGGCGAGCGAAGCCGCGATCTCATCCCTTAACGTCGCGCGGGCCACGCCGCGTTTCTCCGCGTCAACCGTCTCCAGGACTTCCGCGAGCATGTTGCGCGCCTCGCCCGCTGGCAAATCAGCCGGGACGGCCTTGATCGCAACTGTTCTTCCTGAAAGACGCATCAGGCTGAAGCCGTAAGCTTCAAGCTCCTCGGCCACGTGCTCGAAAGCTGCTGCCTGCGCGGGCGTGAGATCGAAGGTCTCGGGTATCAAAAGGTTCTGCGATTCGGCCGAGCGCGCCCCTTCGAGCGCGCGGTACTTGTCGAAGAGGATGCGCTCGTGCGCGACGTGCTGGTCAATCAGGAGCAGGCCCTCGTCATCAGTGGCGATGATGAAGCTCTCTTCGAGTTGCCCGAGCGGGCGGATGTTGGTCGAGACGGATTCAAGCGGAACTTCACGCACCAGATTCGAGGCGGAGACTAAAGGCGGTAATCCCTGCGTAGAGCGCGCAGGCTGCGAAGCGATCCCGCCGTCATCTCTGAAAGGCTCACGACTTTGAATCTCTTCATGCCTGAAGCTGACGACCGTTTGAGCGCCGGAAGGTTGCTCCTCATCGTCTGCTTCAACCTGAGCGGCGCGTAAGATTGCGTCCAAGCCTCTGGCCGTGTCCGCACGCTGCGGCAAAGGTTGTTTCCAATCTTCCGCGAAAGCCTCTTCGTCCGCGGGCGGCTCGAACCCGAACTCGATGCTTCCCTGCCGCTGCGGCGGAACGAGCTCGCGCGTAATCCCGGAGTTAAGCGGTCCAGTGACCGGCCCTCTTCCGCCCTCCCGGTCAAGCCGAATTTGCGGCTCGCTCTCGCGCGAGTCGTATGCGGGGCTTTCATTCGAAGCCCACTCCGACGCGCGTTCGCGTTCATTCTCACTCTGGACGTTCTCGTAAACGGCTTCAATGCCGCGCGCGTACCCGGCGCTCGCCAGGGCCTGACGCACGGATTCGCGCACGGCGTCCGAAACGGCTGCGGCGCGCCGAAAGCGGACCTCTGTTTTGGCCGGATGGACGTTGACGTCAACCTCTTCGAGCGGGACTTCCAGAAAGAGCAGGGCCGCCGGATAGACCCCGTGCGGGAGGATCGCGCGGTAGCCTTCCGAGAGAGCGCGGCTGACCAGGCGGTCGCGCACGTAGCGACCGTTAATGAAAAGGTACTGCGCGTCGCGCGACGTCCGGCGCTCGCGCGGGGCGGAGACGAAGCCGCGCACAGCCGCTACGCGCTCGTGCCCGCCGCTGACTTCCAGCAAGTTTTCGAGAAACTCCGCGCCGAAGATCTGGTAGGCGCGCTCGCGCAAATCCCTTGCGGGCGTGGCGTGCAAGATTTCGCGCCCGTTGTTCGTCAGCGTGAAGGCTATCTCCGGATGAGCCAGCGCGTAATGTGTGACCAGGTTCGTCAGGTGGAAACTTTCGGTCGCTTCGGACCGCAGGAATTTTCGTCTCGCAGGGACGTTGAAGAAGAGGTCGCGCACGGTGATGGTCGTGCCCTGCGGGTGTGCAGCGTCTTTGACGTCGCGCATTCGCCCGCCTTCGATCAGGACGCGCGTCGCGGCCGCCGCATCTTCAGTCTTCGTCACCAACTCGACGCGAGCAACGGAAGCGATGGAGGCCAGCGCCTCGCCGCGAAAGCCGAGTGTGGAGATCGCGCCCAGGTCTTCCGCGTTTTTGATCTTCGACGTCGCATGTCTTTCGAACGAGAGGACTGCATCGTCGCGCGACATGCCTTCGCCGTCGTCCGTGACGCGCAGAAGTCTTCGGCCGCCGCCCTCTACTTCGACGTGGATACGGCGCGCGCCGGCGTCAATAGCATTCTCGACCAGTTCTTTGGCGACCGAAGCCGGACGCTCGACGACTTCGCCCGCCGCTATCTGATTTGCCAACTGATCGGAGAGAACGCGAATTTTGCTCATAAAGCAGGGGTCGGGGGTCAGGGGCCGGGGGTCAGTAACAGCCTCTCACCGGCCCCTGACCCCTAGGCCCCCGGCCTCTTCACAAATAAACTATCTGGTGGTCCGAAGAGCCCAGGTTGATCGCATCATGTATCCAGTTGATGACGTAGGAGCCGTGGCGCGCCATGAAGCTGGTGATGTTGATGTGACGCTCCTGCAAAGTCCTGTGCGGGTACAGGGCCGCGAAGGCGCGCTCCAACTGGCGGTGTGCGGCGCGGTCGCGCCCCAGCTGCGCGCGATGGAAGCGCGTGCGCAACCCTTCGAGCTGATAATTAATCTTGCGCCGCCCTGTGTCCAGGGCCTGCGCCAGCGTCGGGTCAACGTTTTTCAGCTGCTCCTGCAAAGCGTCCAGCTCCCTGTTAATGACCTCTTCCGAGCGGTGGAACGACTGCGCGGTCTCCGTCCCCAGATGCTCTTCGACGACGCGCGCGAGCACTGCGTCCAGGCCATCGAAAAGGTCCGTGAGGCTGAGGCCGTAGCGTTCTAGAGTGCGCCAGGTGCGCCGCTCGACAATCGTCATGCTGGCGCGTGGAAGGATCGGCGTCGCAGGACGGTCGAGAAGGCGATAGACTTCAGCCGTCTGGGCGAAGTAAGCGACTTCGGCAGCGCCGCCGAAGTAGGCGACCGTCGGCAGAAGGTAATCCTGAACGACCGCGCGCAGCGTCACGTTCGGGCTGAACTTTCGCGGCTCGCGACGCGCCATCTCGGACAGCTCTTCAGCCGTGTACTCTTCGGGCGCATCCTTTGTTTTGTAGCGGCCGTCTGCGGTGCGCGTCAGGGCGTGGCGCGCGCCAGCGTCTGTGTGGATGAAAAGCGGGAAAGCGCTCTCCGAGGTGACGACCTGCGCGTGATAGCCCGCCGCCTCAAGCTCGCGGCTGCGCCGGACGAGCGCTTCGGCGACCTGTGGCGCACGGCGCGCGGCCTCACTGTAAAGCGGCGCGGCCAGCTCTTTCAAACGGGCGTCGAGCGGGTCGAGCAGGATGAGGCCATAGCGCCCCAGGAGGCGCGTCATCATCCGCGCGAAAGCTTCGCCGTAGCCTCTGCCCGCGGTCCAGGTCTCGCGCAGGAGCTTTTCGACTTCGGGGATGAATTCCGTGCTTGGCAGCACATCGAGCAGTCGCTTGATCGTCTCATCAATCGAAGCGTCCAGACGGACGCTCCCGACCGGAGCGCCTTCGGCGTGCATTTTCGTGTCCACGCTGACGCTCGCGAGACGGCAATCACAGCCGATAAACTCGGCGGTGGCGACTTCCGGGAAATCGTGATCTTCGGTCGCTATCCAGAAGACGGGGACGGCCGGTGTGCCGCGCTGTGTGAGACACCCGGCGAGTTTGACCGCCGAGAGCGCCTTGTAAATGGTATAGAGAGGTCCTGTGAAGAGTCCGGCCTGCTGGCCCGAGACGACTGCGAGGCAATCCGCCTCGCGTAGCCGCGCGATGTTCTCCAAAGTCTCCGGCCCGGCGCCCCAGGCACTGTTCATCGCTTCGAGGGCGTCCGAGAGGGCGCGGCGATCTGTTTTGTGCGCGGCCAGGACCAACGCCTTGCGCTCCGCCAGCTCGTGATGGAAGCGTACGGCCGAGGGGTAAAAACCTCGAAGGGACAGGGGATCGCGCAGGTAATCAAGGAAGAGGCGGGATTGATTCGGGATGCGCTCGAACGGCAGCGTCTCGACGCGCAAGCCCGCCTCCTCCGGCGTGCTGTAACATGCGGCTTCGGTTGTGCTCACTTCTTTTTTAAGCCCCCGCTAGACTATATTCGCCGCCGCCACATTACTCAACCCCCCGGCTAGCGCGTCTCGCGCGCGCGTTCAGGCGAAATACTCTCGCTCCACATATTTCGGAGTGCCTTTGCGGTAATAAGGGTCGCGCCAGGTGTCATCGGTCGCGAGATGACCTTTTTTCCCGGTCACCTCGTCGGCCTGATTGAACTTCTTGACGATGTACCGGAAGTAGAAGTGATTGAACAAACGCATGAACTCCCCGAGGTAGATGTCGGCGACACGCTTGTCATTGCGGATGACGAGCATGTTCTCGTCGTTGTTCTTGGTCGAGGCGTTGCTGAAGTTGGCCGAGCCGGTGATGACCAGCGGGTCGTCGCCGAGCGGATCAATCAACATGTACTTCGTGTGAATATATTTGACGTGGCTGTTGAGTCCCGTCACGGTCTTTTCCCTGAGCCAGTTCTCGAAAGCCCCGCTGCCGAGAACGTTGGCGACGGCCACACGGTTTAATTTCTCCCGGTTGAGCGCGCTCATGTCTTTGGCCTCGCTCTCCAGCAGCACGTAGCGCAGGTAGTCCTTATGCTTGCTGAGGACTGCCGCGATTAAATCGTTGACGCCGAAAGCAGCCGTGAAGAAGACCGCCCCGGGAGCTTTGTCCATACGCTCCGTGTACCACTCAAGCGCCGTCAGAGTCTGGCGCGGGCTGAAGATGGCCGTGGTCGAATTCGGCGACGGAAGCGTTTTCGGGACGGGCGTCTTCTCTTCGGTCCAGGCGCGTAAATCTTTGGCCGCCGGGTCCTGGCTCAACTGCTTCCAGTAGGTGTAGTACCTTGCCGCCACTTTGGCGTCGCGCACCAGGTGTCCGACATTGGAGTGTCCGAAGATGCCGCCCTGCGTGATGTTGGTCGAGCCCGTCCAGACCTGTTTGGGCGCGCCGTTTTCCAGCAGGATGATGAACTTATTGTGCGAGATGTAGCTCGGGCTCTGCTCGCGCGGTTTGGTGATGGCTTCGATGCCGGCCTCTTTGATGGCCTTGCGGTTCTCCTCGTTCGGATAGTTCTGGCTGTTCTGGCGACCGTCAAAGACTATCTTAACATTCGCGCCGCTCTGGCTCGCCGTCTTGAAGGCTTCCATCACGGGCTGGTGCTGGAACTCGTAGAGGGCTGCGCGCAGCCCGTACTTCGACCCTTTGGCCTGGCCGATGAAGCTGATGATTGCCTCCTCCAGCCCGCGCGACAGCCACTCCCATGCGCGGTTGCCAGGGACCTGATTCGGCGACTTGTTCTGGAACTTGCGCGCGTAGGCCTGAGAGCCCGCCACTCCGCGGTTGAAGTAGACGGCGTGCGTGCCCAGGTCTTCGTCCTCCATATCAATCTTGACGGAGACCTCTTCGCCCTCTTTCAGATTTCCGGGGGTGCCCCGCATGGCGATGACGCGGTAGGTGTACTTGTGTGCCAGGCGGGTCGTGAAATCCGCCCAGAGGAATCCCTGCAACGGATGCTTGTTGGTGGGAACCAGAGTGCCCTTCTCGACGTCAGCTTCGGGAAAGACCTTGAAGCCAGCCAGCCAATCCCGCTGGTCATGGTTGCTGTGGTCTATACGTTCGATAGCGAATCCGAGCACTCCTTTGCTGCTCTCCTCCTTCATGTTTATGCCGAGCAGCACGACATACGAACCGGCGATTGCCCGAACCGAGAGCGGTCCTTTTTTGGCTCTTTTTCTCATTTGCTGAACTCCTATTGAGGGATAAGGAACAACTGTCTTGGGCGGCTCTTGCGCCGTCAACAAGAGATGCAGAATGCAACCCAGTGAACACCCTTGTGGTGATCTCTTCGACACCAATCCTGTGGGATTGATTTTCTAATCGAGATTCAAAAGCTCCGCCTCTCGCAGAACTTTCGCAATCTCGCGCCGCGCTTCCTCGCCAGCGTCCTGTAGAGGCGCACGCACGTGCCCGCCGACGTAGCCGAGCAGATCGAGCGCCGCCTTCAAGCCGCTAATCCCGTAGCGCCCCAGAATGCCACGCGTCACGCGCGTCAGCTTCTGCTGTAACGCACGCGCGCGCTCATGGTCCGCTGCCTGAAACGCATTGTAGATTTCAACGGCCAAAAGTGGGGCGATGCACCCGACGGCCAGGATGCCGCCATGCGCGCCGGCGCAGAGCGCAGGATACAACGCCGACCCGTTCCCCGTCAGCACCGCGAAATCGTCTGGCACGAGCCTGACCGTCTCGGCCAGCGCCAGCACATCGCCGGAGCTATCTTTCACCCCGACGATATTCTCATGCTCGCTCAGGCGCGCAATCGTCTCGGGCTGAAGCGCGACGCCCGTGAACTGCGGCACACTGTAGAGCAACACAGGCACGGGCGCAGCTTCGGCCACCGCCACGTAATGATTAACGAGCGCAGCCTGCGTCATCTCCGCACGATAAAAGTGCGGCGTGATAACCAGCACGGCATCTGCGCCTGCTTCAGCAAGCAGGCGAATCTCTTCAATGGTCGCCTGCTTGCCCTGCTGTCCTGCGCCGACAATGCAGGACAGCGTCTCCGGCACTATTTCAAGCGCCGCTTCAATTACCTTCAAAGATTCGCGTTCGTTCAAATGGACTCGTTCGCCCGTCGAGCCGAGCGCCACATACCCTTTGACGCCCGTTTCATTCCACATCTCCAAAACAGCGCGCAAAGCGCGAGCGTCAAAATGGCCGTCTGTTTTAAAGGGTGTGGGAAACGGAAGGAGAATGCCGCGTAGATTTGCGACAGAGAATCGTGCGGCGGGCGAATTCCCCCTGTTGATGTCACGCTGCGGCCTCAAGATGCTGCATTATAGCGAGCCGTTCTGGAGACACGCAACGAACGGGCGCTGATTGAGTATAAAGTCAGTACCGCCTGCCGATTTTAGATTTCGGAATGCGGAATGCGGAATGAAAGAACAGAAGGCAGAAGGCAGTCAAGGCAAAACGCTCCTGGTTTTTACTGCCTACTGCTTTCTGCTTTCTGTTTTTCTCAATCCGCATTCCGAAATCCGCATTCCGCAATCGGTAGGCGTGCTCTGACCGTTGCCGAGACTCGCCTAATGGCAATTCTTTAAGAACTGACGATGTGGTCCGCGATTCTCTCCGACAAGGCGCTGATGGTCGCCGAAGGGTTGACGCTCAAGGCTGTCGGGATGATCGCGCCGTCGGAGACATACAGGTTCGGGTAGTTCCAGACTTCACCGTATTCATTCACCACGCCCTGCTCCTTATCATCCGACATGGCACATCCGCCCAGCGGATGCGCTGTGAGCAGCTTACGGAGCGGCCACCCCCAGAGGACGCTTGTCTTGTACTTGCCGCCTATTCCACGGCTCAGTTCTTTGAGGGCTTCCTCCATCTCGTCGAACATTTCCCGGCTGCGCCGAGTGTCCCACTTGATGTCTATGTTTCCGCCGGAGAGTTGCATCTTGCCGTCCGCGGCGTCCGTTCCCATGCCGAGATAGGGCAGGAATCTGGGGGTGACGCCACCCTGAAATAGTTTGTCCGCGCCGTCTGTGAAGGCCGAAGCGTGGCTGAGGCCCAGGGTGCGCAGGAAATATTTCTCGAAGAAGAGGCCCAGGTTCTTCCACCGATTGGGAACGGGGAGCGCGCTTTCCAGATACCAGAGGAAAGGGTCCGGAAATCCCAGATCCTGGATCAGGATTCTGTTCTTGTCGGTCGAACAATCCACCCCGGCAGTAATGCTCGGACCGGAGCTCGGGTCCACCTCGCGATTGGCCTCGAAGGTTCCGGCCAGCAGGAAATCGCCGTTGCCTGAGAATTTCGTGCCCAGGGCGGGGCTGAGTCTGCCGAGCGTGCGATGCAGGTCGCGGCTGCGTAAAAGAATCTCTGTCGAGCCGAGCGAGCCAGCAGAAACGATAACCTTTCTCCCAACTACCGCGCCGAGCTCGAACTCACCACCTTTTTCCGAATCGAAGCGCTTGAAATGCACACGGTAGCCGTTGGTCTCAACCGGCTCTATCGGCTCGATCTTCTCCACAAGATGCAACGGATAGACTTCCGCGCCGTTCTGCTCGGCCAGCGGAATATAGTTTAGGTCCAGCGTATTCTTGGCGTGGACGTGGCAGCCGAGCATACAGTTGCCGCAATAGACACAACCGTCCTGAAGGACGCCCTGGCGATTAACTCTTTCCGGCCCAGTGTAGACGCAGATGTCCATGAGCTCGGCCTGTTTGCCAGCGCCCTTGGCGGCGGCCATAAAGGACTCTGTGCGGTGCGGCATATCAAGCTCAGCGGGAGGCACGAGCGGCCTGGCTTCCAGCATATCTTTGGCTTTGTCGTAGTAGGGGTCAAGCCTGTCGCGCTTGACGCCTGCGGGCCAACGCGGCTGCTCAAAAATCTCTTTCGGCGTCCTGATGTGGACGTTGAAATAGACCAGCGAGCCTCCGCCGACGCCGCTCGCTTGAATGACATCTATTTTGTTGAAGGCGCGATAATCCAGGAGCCCGAAGTCTTTGTAATTCCAGAAGGCCCGCGCGACCTGTCCGGTCGTTCTGGGGAAATCTTTCTTACCCCAACGCTTCCCGCGTTCGAGAATGCAGACCGAACGACCTGCTTGAGCCAGGCGGCAAGCATTGATGGCGCCGCCGAACCCGGAACCGATGACAACCGCATCGTAAACTTCTTTCATGACATTTACCTCGCCACTGCTATCCGAGTGGCAGAAACAGGCCGCTTTTAACCAAGGGCGAGGACCCGTGCAAGTTTGAGCCTATCGCCACTGTGCGATCTTGATTTTTAGATTTTCCACACGCATCGGGATGGCCCCGCTGACGACCGTCGAAAATGTCTTCCAGGGGTCGTTGGCCGGATCAATCAGTTCGGCAAGCCGCTCATAAAATGGATTCTTAACGGCGCGTTCATGAGACGCCTGCGCGACCTTCACCGAATAGCCGGACGGCTCTTCCGCTTCGTTGTACATTCGGAGCGAAGCCAGGTTCAGATTCTCGTCGGCCAGAATAACTGCCCCGCCATGAAGCGGCTGGCAATTGAGCGTATCAACGACCCAGCCGCCGGAGTTATAGACATTGACGCCCGGACGGTAACCGCGAAAATCCATGTCCTTCTCGAAAGGCTTGTGAGTGTGGCCGAAGACAAAGCCCAGACGCGGAGGTATATCTCTGTCTCTTTCGATCTGGATCTGTCTCATCACAGGACCTTCGAGATAGTCCTTCAACCCCTTGACGCAATCCTCGCTGAGGAGCGTCTCGGGATGATTCCTCTCCGCGCGCTTGGCTGCGAACAGAATCAGATTCAGGACTTTCCTGAGCATTCGTGTTTCCAGCCAGTTCTTCCAGCTCGCCCGGTTAGGCTTTTTCGCCAGCCCGTTCGCCAGATTGGCAATCAGCTTTCGCAGTTGGTCTGTATCCTGAAGCTTGTCGTAAATGATCTCGACATCCGGCCCGACATCGCCGGAGCGTCCCATCGTTGACCAGAAGAAATCAATCCACGCGAAATTCTCGGCCTCATAGTCCCAGGTGAGCGTTGGCTTCGGACTCGCCGGGAACATCAGCCCCCGCAGGTTGCTCATCAGCATATACATGGACTCTGTGAAATGCCCATGAGTAAAGATGACGGCTTTTCGCCGGTCCGCAGTTGAAAGCGCGAGATTGGGATAGACCGTGTTGATCTGATCCTGCTGCAAGTGCGGATACCTCTGGATGATCCCGGTGAGAAAGATGGAGGACACAGCATAAGGATTGGGATCAGGCAGAAACATGCTGGTCGCGTGCCAGGGAATATCCAGCAGGCTGCCGGGCTCTTTTTTCTTGCTGAGATAGTTGATGTACTGCGTCTCGCGCGCCGTCTCCCAGAGGTGGTGATCGTGATTGCCAGGGATGTACAGAATCTCTTTGAACAGGCGCTCCCCCTTCTCCGGCCAGATCAATTCGATGAAACGCTCGAAGACCATTGCGGCTTCATTCTCGGTCGTCAAAGCCAGCTCCAGGACATCGCCGTTCAGAATCAACGTGGGCTTCTCGCCATTCTCATTCTGAGCGATCAGCTCTCTCAAGCACGCGACCAGATGAATCAGCACTGGGCTGGCGGCAGTCGGGTCCGTGTCCCGACTATCGTCAGTTAAATTTGTCAGGAGACTGTTCTGCGCGCCCAGGTGCATGTCCGACAGACAGACGTAACGAATATCCGGCATCTTTTCGCATCTCCTCGAATGATTTGGTGTCCGAACTTCTTCGACCTCGGAGCTTCGCGAGCACTGGAATTAAGAGCGCTTAACAAAACCATCTGTCCACTAAATCACACGAAAGAACACGAATTATTTTCGTGCCGTTTCGTGTGATTTAGTGGATCATCTTTTCGCATCGCAGAGTTTTGTTAGGCGCTCTAAAAGCCAGGCATGGCGGAGAGAAAGACGTGTGCTTCAACTCCCCGCTACTTTGTCTCGGTCGCGCATGATCTTGAGATAGACCCAGATGAAGAACCAGCCGAGGAGCATATTGCTGATTGGCGCCAGGAAGAGCGCGATCTTCCCCTGCGTGGTCATGCTCTGTGCTGAATACTCGTAGACCCAGTCTGTGAAAATCTCCGTCAGGCGAACGCCCGCAATCAAGACCAACCACCAGGGCTCCTTCACCCAGCGGAAGGCCGCGATAAATTGCAGAAGCGTGAAAGCGACCCACCCCGCCCCGGTGCGCTTCAAGAGACCTTGCGGGTCAATGTAGGGCGCGTCGTGAAAAGTCGCGAACCACTTTTCAGGATAAAAGAGACAGGTGGTGGAGAGGATTAAATCCCAAATCGCCAGGGCCAGGAGCAGGACGAAGACAAAGGTCTTCAGTCGCGGGCTAATCATTGTCGTTTCCTCCTCGCATCGGATCCGCAACAGTCGGAAAACTTCGGACAGGGCCGCAACGGCCCCGTAAAATTGAGCTACTGCGTTTTCAGGAATTCGATCAAAGCCTTTTTGTCGTCTGGCGAGAGGTCAACGCCCCAGAGATGTCCCTGGTTGGAGTTTCCGGGCGCGCTCGTATCGTAGCGGAAGCCGAACTGCTCTGCCTCCGGCCCGCTTGAAATGAAGCCGACCTTCTCCTGGTCGTAAACGTCGTAGCCGCGCCAGAACAACTTCGGTCGTTTGTCAGGTGTTTCGAGAAGATCAACCAGGGATGGAACGGAGCCGTTATGCAGGTACGGCGCGCGCAGCCACAGGCCATCGAGCGGCACGGAGACGTAGCCGTTGGTTTTATGGAAATTTTTGAAACCCCAATTGTAGCCTTCCTGATAATTGTTGTAAGCCCTGGCCGCCCCCTCGGTCCACATGTCGAGCCGGTGGCGGTCCGTGCCGAGCGTCTCGACCGGAATCACTTTTCCGGTGCTCTCGCCGCCCACCGCATGACAGGAAGCGCACTGCTCTGTGAAGATTTCCTGCCCGCGCGAGACCAACTCCTGATTGATGGCATAGGGATACTTAGGCGGCTGCAAATTCGCCAGCCAGTCCTGCATCCGCTTCAGGTTCTCACGCTCGATGTTCTTATAGGTCGCGCCGTCGCCGATGGCTGAACTGAGGAACACCTCTTCCTCCGAAGTGTTCAGGCCGTCCCAGTGCAGCGACATCCCCTGGCGAATCTTCAGATTCCAGAGCGGGACCATGTCCGAATTGCCGATGGTGTTATCCATCGGCTGCTTGAGGATGCCGAACTTGATGGGGTTGAAGGGATCAATGCGGCCACGCCCCCAATCGGGTCGAGTATCCATCCAGGCGAACTGCGCTTTCTGTTTCAGCAGCGCCTCTTTGGTCTGTGGAATGAGCACGTAACGATAGAGAAATTTCTCAACCGGCGAAAGCTGATACACGTAGCCGATCTCGCGCATGATGTTATCAGCGTTGAATCGCGGGTCGCTGGCGCAGGCGTAGAGGAAGCGCACGTATGCCTGTGGGTTGAATTGGTGCGAAGGCCCGCCGGGAACGATAACAGGCTTATCACCGGCCTGCGTGCGGTAAGTCGCCGTATGGCAGAAGGCGCAGTTGATAGCCACGCGATCAAATCCGATGGTCTTTTTGGAAAAGCCGATGGGTAATTCGCTGCCCTCTTCCCAGACCAGGCCGAATGATGCATAGCCCCCCAGCCCCGGAAGCTTTTCGGGGAACATCCGAGGCAGGACCAGCCAAATCCAGTACGGGATGCCGTCCGTCTGTTCATTCCCCAGTGAGCCATACTTAAAGTTATCTTCTGCGGAGGCGTAGGACGTCCGCACCTCACGGAATAAATAGTACCAGGCCATGACGCCCGACACCGCGGCGAGCACCAGCACCACCACGCCAAGCTTGATTAGAAATCTGCGCGTCGCTCTCCTCATAGTCTTGAGCTACTCCTTTCCGGGCTCCCTTTTTTCGGTACGAAAGGCCAGATACAAGAGAATCGCTTCCGGGATGGCGAAGACCAGATCAACAATACCGAAGGGCATGATGTATGCCCTGGGATAGCCGAAAAACAGGTACGCGGACCAGAAAAAGGCAGTGCCCGCCAGACGCGAGAAGATCGCCAGATAGGCGTTGGCCCGGTAGTGATACGGGTTAATCGCCGCGGGGATGTAGAAGAGAGTGAGTTGCGCCAGGAGGAACACGGAGGCCTGCACCCAGATGGGCGTGTTGGTCGGGTCAAGATTAAGAAAGGCCAGCACGCGATGCGGCACAATGAGCGTCGGGAAGACGAACATGAAATTGACTATGATTCCCAGCCAGACCACACGGCCAAACCAGATCGCATACTTGTTCGTCACAGGTGGAATCTTCATCAGAACCTCGCTTGGAGACTGCCATCTTTTAAGTGGCAGAGGAAAAGCGTAGCCACTGAGAAAACGCTTTCAAGTTTTCTCCCTACGCTATACAATGTGTCTGGTAAACATCCTGCACGCATCGCTCTCAGTTGAGTAATCAACGCTTGCTGTAACATAAGCTTGGCAGGTAAGCGGTGTGGTTGTTGCTGCCCCTGTCGTGAGACAGGAGCAAGGGTTAGCTGCCCAATGTCAACCAACAAAATCAACCTCTGGTTATGCAGGTGAACCCAGACACAAAGGTTGGAGTCTCGCGCCACTCGTCGCAGTACGGTAGCCTTGAGAAAGTTACTAAGATGTTTGGTTAGCAGGGACAAGCCATCGCTCCTTTAGGACGTGGTAGTTGACTAATCTCTCCTCCTTAAGGAGAAAATCCTTCAGAGCTTCTTCATGTACTCGATGAGCGCGTCCTTCTCCTCCGCGGTCAGTTGCGTGCCATAGAGATGCCCTGCATTGCTGTTGCCGGGCATGGCCGTGTCATAGTGGAAGAACTTGCGCCCGTTCTCTTCCGCGACGTTCCAGATAAAGCCGAGGTTGGCGGGATCGAAGACATCGTAGCCGCGATAGAACTCTTTGGGCCTGTTCTCCGGCGCTTCAAGCAGGTCTCTCAAGGTCGGGACTGAGCCGTTGTGCAGGAACGGCGCGCGCAGCCAGACTCCATCGAGCGGCATGTTGGCGTAGCCGTTCGTCTTGCGGAAGTGCGAGAACCTCCAGGGATAGCCGGCATAAAGCGTGTTCTGATTCTCCAGCAGCTCGTAGGTGTATGAATCGAGGCGCGAGCGGTCCGTGCCGATCTCTTCAATTGGCGTCACTTTCCCGACCTGCGCGCCCTCGAAAGCGTGACAACCGGAGCAGTTCTGTTGCCAGACAGCCTCTCCTTTCGCCGCCAGAGCCTCGTTTATCGGGTACGGATAACGCGGCGCGGGCAAATCCCAGAGCCAGTCCTCGATGCGCTTCATCCGGCCAATATCAATCGTGGTCGGCGTGACGCCCGCGCCGAGCGCCGCGCTCTTGTTGCGCTCGACCACTGAAGTGTTGTTGCCGTCCCAGTGCAACTGCATCCCCTCGCGCGGCCTCTGCATCCAGATGGTCGGCAAATCCACAGTCCCAATCGTGTGGTCCTTATCCATCGGGAAATTGAACTGAATAGCCTTATAAGGATTGAAAGTGTCCACGCGCCCAGGCCCCCAGTTGGGTCTGGAGTCCATGAAGGTGAGACGCCTGGCCTGTTCGATGAGGGCTTCTCGGGTCCGCCAGATGGCTTCACGATAGATGAACCGTTCGAGCGGATCGAGCCTGGTGCGACGCTCAATGGCCTGCATCACATTGTCCACGGTGAATCGCGGGTCCTGAGCGCAGGCGTAGAGAAAACGAGCATAGCTCTGAAGATCGAAATTGTTGGCGGGCATGGCGACGATGATGCGCGGCTGGCTCTGCGGGGTATCGCGCACCGTGCCCGTATGGCAGAGCGCGCAGTTCATCCCGACGCGATCAATCAGGACTCGCCGCACAGAAAAACCTATGGGCGTATCTCTTCCAGGCTCCTGAATCAACCCGAAAGCTTCATAGCCTTTCCCTGGGGCAGGCAGTTTTTCCGGGAACATATCCGGCAGGACTTTCCAGATCCAGTAAGGGATGCCGTTCGCAGGCTCGCTTCCGATTGAGCCATATTTGAAGTGGTCGTTAATATCCACGTAGTCAACCGGGGCGTTCGGGTTAAACTTCCAGAAGAGATAACTGGCAATCAGAGCCAGCACGAAGAGGCCGATGAGAAACCATCTTCCGGCCAGTCTTCTTTCGGCCTGCTCGACCGGCGTCAGCGGCTCTTGCTCTTTCATAAGGAGAACTCCTCCTATTGATAAACTGACAGCACGCGCGATCAGCGCGCGATAACTTCCGCCCGGTGATTAGAGGACAGACGATCCACGAAGTCACACGAAACGACACGAAGAGAGCGATCAGTTTCGTGTCGTTTCGTGTGACTTCGTGGACAATTCATTCTTTCTCCTCTACTCAAAACTTTTTTCAAATACACATTAATTACTGATACGCGGGCGCTCCTTCAAAGACCGACATGACCTCTTTGATCATCCGGTCATAGTCGCCGTCGTAGCGCGACAGCTCGTAACAGCCGAGCGGGTCCGCAATCGCATGCACCGCGCACTTGTTGCAATAAGTGCACGGCTTGTCCGGCAGGTCCTGGCCTTTGGCGTAGATCTGTACGAGGTCGTTGTTAGCCACCAGCGGGCGCGCGATGGCGACGCCGTCGCAATAGCCCTCGCTGATGACCTTGCGGATGTATGAGGCCGTCTGGAAGCCGCCGGTGCAGAGCACCGGGACCGAGACGTGCTTCTTGACTTCGCGCGCATCATCCACGCTGATGCCTTCAATGACGTCCGGCTTGGTGCGGTTCCAGAGAAACCGGAAGATGGGCCGGAGCAGCCTGTAGCGAAACAGCAGGAAGTTGCGGAAGGCGTCAATGCCGCTATGAACCATCGCGCCGTAAACGCGCGCGGCGTGCTCAATGGGGAAGGGCCCCGGAGGATTCAAGGGGTGCGGGAAAGTGCTGCCGGTCGAGACGTGGATGCAATCGGCCCCGGCCTCTTCGACCCATTTACAGACCTTGAGGGAATCTTCAAGCGTATTGCCTTTCTTCTCCCAGAAGGCGAGCGCGTTATTATGGTCCACGGCGCTGATTTTGACCTGGAAATGGAAGTCGTCGCCGACCTCCCGGCGCACCGCACGCATGATGTCGAGCAGGAAGCGCGCGCGGTTTTCCAGCGAGCCGCCGTATTCATCCTTGCGGTTATTGATCCCCGAACTCAGAAATTGATTGATGAGGTAGCCGTTGCAGGCGTGAAGCTCCACGCCGTCCAGTCCGGCTTCGCGTGCGCGCCGGGCGGCGTCGCCAAACTGCCCGACGACCATCTTGATCTCGTCAAGGGTCATCGCCTGGCAGAGCAGACCGTGAAAAGAGTCCGTATTGTCGGTTGAGCTTAACCCTCGGTTGAAGGAGTTCTCGATGCCGGAGATGTCCCGCTGGCGGCCTCCGTGGCTGAGTTGCATGATGTACTTGCAGTCGTACTCGTGCACCTTGTCGCCGAGTTTGCGCCAGAAGGGAATCTTGTCATCGCTATCTATGAAGGCGTAGTTGGGGAGAATGCGCCCGCGGACCGAGATAGGCACGTGCGAGGAGATGATCGCTCCCACTCCGCCGCGCGCGAACTTCTCTTCCCAGTTGATGCGCGCCTGTGTGCCGATGCCGTTGTAGAAATCGAATCGGCCCGAGATGTTCGAGCGGAAAATACGGTTCTTCACGGTGAGGTTGCGAAACTTGAGCGGCTCAAAAATGATGTCGTTCTCCATGCAGCTTCCTGCCTTTCTTTCACAAGCGCGGTCGCGAGGGGCGTGGGCATTACCCGAAAAAACTGTTCTTCTGTGCGGGAAGTATCACCTCACAACGTTTTCAGGAATTCGATCAGGTCCCATTTATCTTGATCGCTCAGCGTCATGCCGAATTCGTGCCCGGAGTTGCTGTTGCCGGGCACACTGGTGTCGTAGCGGAAGCCGGATTTCTCCGCCTCCGGTCCCGCGGAGACAAAACCCATGGCTTTCGGATCGTAAACGTTATAGCCACGGTGGAAGACTTTGGTGCGGGCCGCTGCGGGTTGCAGCAGGTCCCAAAGGGTCGGGACCGAACCGTTATGCAGGTACGGCGCGCGGGCCCACAGCCCATCAACAAAGGTGGCGACGTAACCGTCCGTCTTGCGATAGGCCGTGAAGAGAACGTCGCCGAATTTGACCGTGTGGAATTTTTCAACCAGTTGCTGCGTGAAGGAATCAACACGGTGCCGGTCCGTGCCCACTTCCGGCATCACCTGGCCGAAGCGTGCGCCCTCTGGCGTATGGCACTCGGCGCAATTCTTCTTAAAAATCTCTTCGCCGCGTTTGGCCTGGTCGCGGTTGATCTCGAACGGATAGGCTGGCGGGGCAAGCGTCAGGAGGAAATCCGTATCCCGCTTAAAACTTTCGGGGATGACGGTGTCGGGCCTTGCGCCGATAGCCATGGCCGCAGCGTAGTTGCGCTGCACGATCTCGTTGTTATTGCCGTCCCAATGCAGCCACAGATGCTGCCGCGGCGCTTGATTCCAGACCTGCGGCAGATCGGTCGTCCCGATACTGTTATCATCCGGCAAGTGATAGACGTTGAACTTCGTCGGGTTGAAGGTGTCCACGCGCCCACGGCCCTGCGGCGGTCTGAGGTCCTGCCAGGCATACTCTTTCTTCTGTTGTGCCAGTCCCTGGATCGTCGCCGGTATAATCAGGTAGCGATAGACGAGCGCATCCATCATAGAGAGATCGTCGGTTTTCCTGATCTCATTGAGCACGTTCTCAGGCGTGAAGCGTGGGTCGGTGGCGACCTCGAAGAGAAAACGCTGGAAGCGCTGCAAGTCCATCTCGTGCGCCGGTCCGCCGTAGATGAGTTTCGGCTTGCTCTCGGGCGACTCACGATAAGAGCCCGTATGGCAGAGGGCGCAGTTGGCCTCAACCGCAGGATAGCCGATGTGGCGCAAAGAGAAGCCGACCGGCAGTTCGTTGCCCTCTTCCACGATGAACCCGAAGGAGGCCCACCCGCCCGGCCCTGGGAATTTTTCCGGAAACATGCGCGGGATGACCTTCCAGATCAGGTACGGAATCCGGCTCTCATTGCTCAACCCGATAGCGCCATGCTTCCAGTGATCTTCCGCCGAGGCGTAACTGATGTCCGGGTATTTACGCAACAGGCGATTCCACAACTGGTATCCGACGAAACCGCCCAGCAAAGCGATGACGATAACAGTCGCCCAGACCGCTTTCGATCTCAATTTCGCCTTGAGCCATTGAACGAATCGTGCCCAGCCTCGCTTGAGATTCGCCAGACTGAGCTTACTCTCAGCGGGCAATCCGAGTTGCAGGAGAATACCGAGGACGATGCCGAAAGCGAGGTCCGAGAGGAGAAACCGGAGCATCAAGGACGGGTAGCCGGAGACGCGAATCATGTAGAGCCAGAAGACGGCGGCAATCAGCCTGGAGACGGCCGTGAGCCATGTATATCCGGGATAGCGCAAAGGGTTTGCTGCCGCTCCGGCGTAGAAGACGCACATCGAGAGCAGGAGCATTCCGGTATTGCGGAGCCAGACATCATTAGACTCGATGCCGAGGCCGAAAGTGATATTCAGGAGTTGTGGCGCGAACAGGCTCGGGATAACAAAGAACAGGTTCATGATGATCCCGAGCCAGACAACTATTCGAAACCATTTGAGGTATTTGTTCATCGCTCTTGGCCTTCCATCTCCGGACACAAACTCTTAAGGACGACACAATCAGATCGGGCCGGACGTAAGCACGTTGCGCGCGTAAACGTCCCACAACTTGCCCATGAAGAGCCTCCCGAAACGGGCCAGCCCAGAAGCCCTGTCGGTGAGGGACGGGCCTTCCGTGCGGAAGGTCGTCAGTTGTTTCAGAAAGTCGAAGAAGTGAATGATGATGATGCCCGAAGCCTGAACTTTCTGCTTCAGCTTTTCGGGGTCATTCGCCAGCGCGCTCTCTTCCTCCGCGCTCACGTGGCCTTCGAGGATGCGTGTGAAGAGCGTGGTCGTATCGTGCCAGAGGTCTGAGCCCGGATCATCCTTGATGTACTTGAAGCCGCTCAGGGTGTGCGGGTTTCCCTGGTCGTCGCGGAAGAAGAGGCGGTAGAACATACGCTTGATCGCAGGGTCCTGGTCGTCAACGAAGAGATTGAAAGTTCCCTGCTCCACGGGCAACTGGCCGCCGAGCGCATCGCATTTGATATAGCCTTTAATGTCACTCGTATCGTGTTCAGGCTGGGTGACGAAACGGTCCACATCGTCGGCCGTAATCGTCAGGTGGAACATGATCGGGGTGCTCTCTTTTTTCCCGCCGCTGAAAATAGAGGCCAGACTCGGCTTCGCGGCGCGATAACCTTTGTCGTAATCGAGTTCGCCGAAGGTGACGTAACCTTTCATCTCTTCGGTGAAGCTCACTTTGGTCTTCGCTTTATAGACCTCTATGGGGAAATCGCCTTCGATCGGCTTGATGGGGATGCCGTTCTCCTGGCACCACTGGCGCGCTCTCTGGACGCCTAGATTGACGGCCTCGGTCATTCGATCTTTGCTGAAGTCCACGAGGTAGTGAAGCGCGACATCGGCCTTGAGTTCCTTCACTTCGATGTGGCGGCCATACTCGCCCTGTTCGCCGCGCGCAATCGCCGCGTTGTTCTCGGCAATCCGTTTCAGGTCGGCTTTGTAATGGCCGTCGGCGCTCGTCTCGATGATCTGAAAATAGTTGGCGACGAAGCCGTTGTGCCATTCGTCCTTGTCGCTGACGGTCCAGATAATCCACAGTTCATCGGCGCCGCGACGAATCGCCTCTTGGATATTGGCGTCTGAGAGGAAAACCGCATCTATATAAGTCTCGCCGTTGATGTGCACCGGCTGAAACCACATCGGGAGGGAGACGCAGGCGCAGAGCATGTCTTCGCTCATGTCTTTCGGCTCGACGACCTGAAGCTCCTTGCGGCTGAAGTTGAAGACGTTGAAGGTCCCGTCGAGTTTGGACGCGCGAATCTTCTCCCAATCCAGCCCCCAGCCTGTGAAGACATGCTTCCGGTAGTTATCGAGCGTAAAGAGCGATTCGGCATAAAGGAGCTTCGGGAATTCCGCCGCATTAAAGCTGATGCCGGCTCGCGGATTGAGATTGCGCCAGTTGTCCGCGATTTGCAGTCCGCTCATCCCCTGGCACATCATCGCCAGATTGAAGACGCCGCCGCTCGCCCCATCCACATGATCGAACGTCAGTCCAGCCTCGTCGAGCCAGACCTGAAGGACGCCCGCTTGAAAGGAGACCTTGATTCCACCGCCGGCCAGAATCAGGGAGCGTTTTTTTCCGTTTGCATTAGCACTCATTTTATTTCACCTTTGTGCTGGCTGATGATGTGATCAGCACAGCGGTCAGAGTATGCGCCGATAGTCAGCGAGGGGTTGGGGCCGACCGGGCCGGGCATCGCAGACCCATCAACGACGTAAAGCCCCGGGTAGTCGAAGACCTCTCCAAAGGAGTTGACCACGCCCGTTTCCCTGCTCTGGCCCATCGGAGCGCCGCCGAGCGGGTGGGCCGTGAGCACCTGGTGGAAGTTCCAGGCGTAGGAAGGATTGTCCAGATACTCTGCATCGAGCGCCCTGGCAATCGCCTTACCCACTCTCCGGACACGGTCGAAATACTGCTTGGACTGTTTAATCTTCCAATCGCATTCGAGGAAACCATCTTTCAGATACAATCTTCCGTTCGGAATATCGCGCCCCATGGTCAGGACAGGAAATGAGCTTTTCGAGCTACTGGCCGGGCCGATCAACTCGGAGATTTCCGAACTCAGTTCCGCGTCGTTCCAGAGTCCCCAACGGTACTTGGTAATAATCTTCAGGAATTTAATGGTCCGCCGGATGAGGCCGGGGAATCCTGAGACTTCCGACAGCCAGCTCAGAAAATATGGCTGCCCCCCGTCTTCGACATAGAACCCGCGCCCCTGGTCGCCCTCTCCGTCCAGCGTATCGCCGAGACGAATCGCGCTGGTGATGACAGGCCCGAAGCTTGGGTCCAGGCGGCGCGGCACGCTCTTGCCGTTCTTGCGCTCCATACTCTTGACGACGAACGAGAGCAGATCGCCGTTGACGCAGAAGCGCGAGCCGAGCGTCTGCTTGTTCAGGTTCGGGAAGGCAGCCTGGTTCCTTAACAAAAGGTTGGGCGTGCCAAACGTTCCAGCGGCAAGGATCAGGCGGTCGCAGGTAAGATTTCCTTCCTTCGGCGGCGGGCATTTGCCGGTTTCCGGGTCGACTTGTGCGGGGTCGTGCCGGAGAAACTTGACCGAGTAGCCCTTGCCTTCGAGCGGCGCGATGGCTTTCACCTCGCACAAGGTTTCCACCTTCGCGGGATGAGGCTTCTGGTGAATGGCGGCGGTGATGTAGGTGTAGTCGAGCGTGTTCTTGCTGCCGTAGTTGCACCCGATGTCACACTCGCCGCAGAGGCGGCAGGTGGAGCGCGGCATCTCGCGCTCCGCCACGACCGAGTGGTAATTAGGGCGCTCTTCATAAAGCTGCGCGCCGACTATCGGCGGGTTGGCGGGATCGTCTTCATCCGGGTTGACGACATGCCTGGTTTTGAAACTGACGGCCAGATTAAGCGGCAACCAACGATGTGTTGAGTTATCGCCGAGTTGCAGCTTCTGGTCGGCTTCCTGCATCGCCAGAGTTTTCGGCGTCTCGTTGTAGGGCGGATGTTTGAGCGGGTACTTCTGGGCGTTCATCATCTTCTCGACCCGCTCGTAATGGCCTTCGAGATCGTCGTAAGTTATCGGCCAGTCTTCATAAGCGCCGCCCGTCCGGTCCTCCCTGACGAACCACTTCGGGTCTTTGCGAATCAGGATGTTCGCGTAGATCAGGGAGCCGCCGCCGAGGCCGCTGGAGACGAGCGCCCCGGACCCTTTGAACGACCAGACGTCAAACATGCCGTAGAGACCTTTGCTGGGGTCCCAGAAGTTTTTACCCAGATCGTAAGGGGGACGCGGGAAAGAATTCGGCGGATAGGCTTTTCCACGCTCCAGAAGGCAGACGCGCAATCCCGCTTGTGCCAACCGGTAAGCCATCACAGAGCCGCCGAAGCCGGAGCCGATGATGACTGCATCGAAATGTTGGTCGCTCATTTTTGATGGAGCCTCTCTCAGTTATATAAGGAGCATGATTCGCGGCTTCCGGCGACGCTCCGGACTCCTACATGGCAAAGCACCCTGATGTTCCTGTGTAAGCCTTGATCGTGAGCCGGGACGGTAACCGCGGAAGTCCTGACGGCAAGCTTTCAGCTTCCAGTTGATATTGACGTTTGGGTCGAGCCATCAATCTTCAAGTCCGAAGAACTGGTGTGCACACCCGTATAAGCCTTTTTGGCCTTCTTCATGACGATGGGAAACTCTATGAGTTCCGGCTGAGTCGCGCGGCGGTCGTCAGGCACTAACTCAGGCCCTGTCCCATCTTTGCGCTCCTTCCATTTGCGAGCCACTTTTCTAATGCCAATCGGGTAAATGGTCAGATCACCCTCCTGATTGATGTTCAGGCGGACGAAGTTTTTCCAGTCTTCAACGGCCAGCACGGAGAAAGCTTCGTTACCGTGTCGCCCGAAAAAGTTCAAAGACAGTAGGAGGTAAATTCCCATGGCGAGCGACCCGATGATGAACCCGCCAATCATGATGAGCACGGAGGCGAGCACTATTCGTAGGTCCAGGAAAAAGGTAAAGCCGCCGCCCCAGGGGACGACTATCCGCCAGCTCTCCGGCGACAGCGCCGAGATTTTCGCCACGACAACGACGCTGACGAGCGCAATGAGGAAGGCTGCGAGGATGTGCGTGATGGCATGTATGCCCCCCATGATGAGCCGATAAAGGAAGGAGTGAGTGTCTGTGAAAAAGATGAACCCCAGGATAGTCACCAGCGCGAAGAACATGGTCGGAGGGCTGTTCAGCACGGTCAGGATAGCCGTGCCGCTGATCGTGCCGGCCTGGTATGTCAGATTACGAAACTCATCAATGCGGTTGACGAGCGTCAACGTCAGCAGCAGGTACAAGACGGCGGTCACAAGCCCGAACGTCCGACTCATATTCCCCTTGAGATAAGGGAAGATGAGGTCGCGCCAAGTTATCTTCCTGGACTCTTTCGTCGGCGGGAAGCACCCCTTCAGCTTGAAGAGGCGATCCTTAGGCTTCATCCTCTTCCCCTGCTCATCCGTCAAGAGCCCCTTCTCCACGATTTCGTCCAGATTCTTTCCGCGAATTCCGTAATGGGTGGGATGGAGGAAAGCGCCGCCCCCGCCTGCCGTGATCTTTTGCGTTGTCTTGTCCTCCGCTTCGTGACGGCGATAGTGGTGTAGGTCGCCGGCGATGAAAACGGCCACGTTTTTGCCCAGTCTCTTTTCGAGCAGCTTCAGATTACTCTCGTTATAGTTGGGGTCGTAGCCGCCGTATTGCGCGGCCCTGATCCAATGTGGCTCCGCGTGGCAGAGAATGATGCTGGCCGGTTCGCCGCTCCTTTTCTCCTCAGCATCCATCTCCTGGGTCAGGCTCTCGAAATACTTCATCTGCGGCGCGTCTATGTCCGAGCCGAGTTGCACGTCTGTGCCGAGCAGCCACCAGTTATGCGGCAATTTTAAGGCGAAATAGCTGCGCGTCTGCCGGGTGCGCCAGCCTGCGAACCAGGGCCGCGAGGTGAAGAGACGTGTAAAGGCGACGAGGCTGTCATACCAATCGTGATTGCCTGGGATGGCGAAGACGTGCGGGTGCGTCCCGTAAGTTCGCCGGAGCGCAGTTTCGTATGGCGCGAGCAGCCGGTCCTCGTACATCTCGCGGCTGGCTGTGGGGTAGACCTCATCGCCGCCGAAGATCAAGAGGTCTCCTCTTTTCGTTTCCGCCTGATGCTTTGTGCCCGTGTCCTTGTCCGTGTAGGTGAAGGTGCGTCCGGTCTCGGCCAGGTGATAGGCGATGGCGTAGGTCGAATTCCAGCCATCCCCGACATCCCCGACGTAATCTATCCAGATCGAGTCGCGCGGTTTCGTCTTGTCCGGGCGACAAATATCTTTCCCGTTATCCTCGTAATCATAGGTGTAGTCATAGAATTGTTCACCATCGCGTGTGACACCCATGGCTTCGACCAGGCGATGATCGGAGTGACGCCCGAAAATGGTTGAGATGGCAACTTCAACCCCCGTCTGAGCGAGCTGGCGCGGGTCATACCAACCGACCATCGGCAGACGCTTCTCCTCCGGCGTGGCCATTGACTGTCTCCGACTACTTTGTTTGCTTTTAGACATAGAAGTTCCACCTTCTTATTCAGTTGGACCTGCCGCCTGACGTCCTTTCGGAAAGGCGGCCCGCTTCCGGCAACAGGCGGCACCATCCAGGGCGCGGCCAATTCGGAATAGGATTCAAGCGACTTACTGCGCGGCAAATCTTCCCTGGGATATAGTTCTGGGCCGGTTGAGGATCTTCGGTTACATGGTTAACTGGCTTACCGCTCAACTCGCGCCGGTGTGCGTCTTTTGCTAAGACGCAACCGGCACAGGAGCCGAAATCCGATTAATTCGGCGGGTCCGAGTCGGAGCCATGCTGGTAAACCCTTTTGTAGAGACCTGTAGAGATGCGTTAATTCGGCCTCAAGTATCAGGGGCCCGTGAGAACGCTAAACCTTGGTGACCTATTTGCTTTTACTCTATTCAACATAGCGAGGGCTGTCACTCGAATTGTGAGCGTGGACGCCCGCACGGCTTGAATCAACTGGATTGCTTTCAGACCACATGTCCGGAGATCAAACAAGCGGGTAAGGTTTGTCAACGTGCAGCCAGGTTGTCGCCAACCTGATAAAGATTCCTGTAGAGATTGCGATTATAGAACTTGCCGGATTGAAGTCAACAACTATTTTGAGGCCGTTGAAGCGAGCAAGATAAATCTTACGCCGGAGGCCAATGGCGATTTACCGCTGGACCGGACGAGCGAGCTTGCGCGGCGCAATCTCAGCTTCTCCCGCGGCCGCGCCAGCGCTCGCTCTTCACGTAATCGGCGACCAATTGGGAAATTCGGCTTCCAGGCTTTTGACTAGAGCATTTAGACTCTCTAGACTTCATACTTCAAGATGAGCGCAGAGAAACTCGATTTACTGATTATCGGCGCCGGACCGGCCGGATTGTCCGCGGCGGATGCTGCGGCGCGCGAGGGACTGAACTATCTGGTCGTCGAGAAGGGACTGATCGCCGACACCGTCTTTCATTACCCTATCGGCCGCACGGTCTTCTCCACCCCGAACGAGCTGGAGATGCGCGAGGGGACGCTTCTGCCCTGTCGCGAGAAGCCCACGCGCGAAGAGCTGCTGACGCATTACGTCCGCTTCGCGCTCGACGAACGCCTCAGAGTCAACACGGAAGAAGAGGTGAGCGCCATCGAGCGGCTGGAGACCGTGGATTTTCGTGTGCGGACCACGCGCAGCGAGTACAGGGCCGCGCGCGTTCTCTTCGCCATCGGCGCGATGGCGCACCCGCGCAGGCTCAATGTTCCGGGCGAAGATTTGCCTAAAGTTCATCACAGGTTCACGGAAGCTTATCCGTATGTACGCAAAGATGCGCTCGTGGTTGGCGGCGGAAACTCTGCGGCCGAAGCCGCGCTCTTTCTTTCGGAAGAGGGCGCGCGCACCACGCTCGCCATCTGGCGCGCGGATTGGGAGAACACGGACCCGAAGATGAACGCCATCAAGCACTGGGTCCGCAGCCCGCTCGAACAACAGATGGAGCAGGGGCGCTTGCGGCTTCTCTTCTTCAAAGAGGTCGAGGAGATTTCAGCTACACAGGTCCGCATCCGGCGCGAAGACGGCGAGACCGTTATGCTCCCGAACGAAGTCGTCTTCATCCTCATCGGAAGCGATGCCGACCTGACTCTCCTGCGACAGCTCGGAGTCGAGATAGTGCAGGGCAAACTCTGCCCCGTTCCCGTCTATCATCCAGAGACTTTCGAGACCAACGTTCCGGGCATCTACGTCGCGGGCCATTTCACACACGCGCGCCACATCAAAGAGGCCATAGCCGTCCCGCGCCGCATCATCCCAATCATCGCGCAATCCTTACGCGCTACGGTCTGAGGAAATTTTGAATTTTGAATGTTGAGTTTTGAATTGAAAGCCTTAATTCATAATTCAACATTCAAAACTCATAATTATGCTGTCCTCTGCGGTGAAAAAGTCTTTCTCGGCTGCACCCAATGAGCAGGACGCAATCTGTCAGGAGAACGCCTGGCGCTCGACGTTAGTTGGCGGGAGGTTTGATGTTGACCTTGGCCTTGTTGCTCGTCGCACCATTCAGGCTGACGCTGAGGGCCACGTCGCCTGCGCCGCTCAAGTCGTCCGTCAGCCGGACGGTCACCTGCGCCATCCACCCTATGTTCTGCACCATGCTCGCGCCTTCGACCGGCAGGTTAAAGATTCTGTGCTGTGAATCCTCCGCGCGGACGACCACATTCGGCAGGTCCTGAGCGGTGAGCTTCACCCCGACGAGGAAGAGCGTGAGGCGCGTGCGCTGGTCCGCGCTGAAATTCAGCGTCGAGACCACGTTGAACGGCTCGCTAGTCTTCGTCACGGAGTCGAGCGCGACGGCGCGGCCCGTGTTGCTCGTCGTGAGCAGCAGCGGGGCGGGCGGCTCGTTGCCCGCGCGCCTCTGGCCGAAGATAAGGTTATCTATCACGATTGCTTCGGTCGGCTCCGGGAAATCCACTAGGAAAGTTATGTCAGTGATGGGCGCGTCGGAGGTGAAGCCGACGAAGGAGGATGAATCGGAAGCGCTGATCATCACGCTCTCGCCCGAAGAGATTCTGATTAACATAGAGCGCGTGAACTGGTCGCAGGCCACGGCGGTCGTCCCCGGAGGAAGAAAGGCGCGCAACTGTGTGATCTCGCCGACGCCGTTGGCGACAAACACCTTGCTGCCACTGTTCATAGACGCGGCGACGTAAGAAGCGCCGAAGAGACTCTCGAAAACGACGCCGTCAATAACGGGGCCCGGGAAAGGATAAGAGGAGGTAGGCGATTGGTCCTCGAAATCAATGGTCCGCAGGTTCTGCGCGTTCGCATTAAAGGCCGCGCGGTCGCGGTAAACCTCCGCGCCGACACGCGCCTGCGAACCGGCTGCGAGGCAGACAAACACCAACAGGAGCGCTGAGAAAATGGGTCTTGCGATTCGAGGCACGGGACAACCTCCCCGGAGGACCCTAAGGTTACTCCCACCCTTCCACTCGCGGCAAGTAATTTTTTCACGCGCTCCACCGCTTGCGGCTCTGCCGCCGACCTGTGCGGAAAGCCTATGGCTTTCCGGGGCGCCTATTCTCATATAGTCCGGCAAGGCTATGCCTTGCCGTCAGCGTGCGCTTCGCCAATTAATCTGATTCAGCTCCATTAACAGCGGCTCACCTTCTGCCGCTGAATGATTCCAGCAGCGCACGCTTGACCAGCGCCAATCTTCAGCGCGCTCAACCAATCCTGCGCGAACAGGATTCTGATGCGTATAATTCACTCTTTGCATGAGCGCGCCTTCGTTTGTGAGCAAAACGACGTTCGAATGATGTTGCCATAATGAATATTCATAATGCCGCGCTCGCTTTTCGTGTCGCAATTTTTCCAGTGAACTTTCATACCCGTGCTCTTTCAAGTATCCGATGATGCGGCGGCTTATAATCCCTTTGATGAACCGAAGCACTTCCGACGGTTTACGCGCTCCATCCGTCAAGACGTGTAGATGGTCAGGCATGATGACATAAGCCAACAGCGCAAAGCCACCGGAGCGTCTGGCTTCATCAAGTGCTGTGCAGGCAACAGCTCCGAGCGAATGGGTGCGAAAGACAGGTAGCCGCTTATTAGTCACTGCTGTGAGGTAAAAACAGGGGGTGTCCCTTGAGACCGTAATCATGAGGTGCAGCCTCGCCTGAGAATGGGAAACATTTGTCCGAAGGCTAAATCAGCGGCGCTGCCGCCCAATGGGCTTCGAGGCAGAGCCTCTCGCCGAATATAAAAGCACTCACCCGGAAAGGCAAAGCCTTTCCGCACCTCCAGCGGCAGAGCCGCTGAGAATTGTAACGCTAGGTTGTTTCCATTTTGGAGCAGCTAGTGTTTGCTGCGAGGCTAAGACTGATGCTTGATTCCTTCGTGCTTGGCTGTGCCCGGCAGCTTTTCCGGCAGGTCTAATTCGTCGTCAATCAGGTCTTCGACAAAGACGCGAGCGACGCGGGCGTATTGCAGGAGGACCTTGAGCGGCAGGTCGCTTCTTCCCCACTCGTAGTCAGCGATTGTCTCGCGCTCGATCAGCCCTTCGACCCCAAGCCGCTTCAGCATTTGCGCCGGGGTTAAACCCAGAGCCTTTCTAATCTGCCTCAGCTTCTCAGGCAGGCGCGCAGGTTGCAGTCCCTCTCCGTCCATTCCATGTGACCTCCGTCGCTCCTACATACTGCCCTCGATGTGCGCGCGGTCGCGCCGCGCAACGCCAGTCAGATAGGCTGCCTCTTCAACAGCGCGCGCTACAACTTCGGCGACCCTCTTATCAAAAACAGATGGGATGATGTATTCGGGGTGCAGCTCCGCGTCCGTGATGATGCTGGCGATGGCGTGCGCGGCTGCGACCTTCATCTCTTCGTTGATGCGCGAGGCGCGACATTGAAGCGCGCCCTTGAAGATGCCCGGAAAACAGAGCACGTTGTTGATCTGGTTCGGATAGTCCGAGCGTCCCGTCGCCATCACGGTCACGTAGGGTTCCGCCTCCTCCGGCATGATCTCCGGCACAGGGTTCGCCATCGCAAACACAATCGGCTTCGACGCCATCATTTGTAAATCCTCCGGCGTGATAATGCCCGGAGCCGACAGGCCCATGAAGACATCCGCGCCCTTGATGACATCGTGCACGTTTCCACGCTCGTTATTCGGGTTTGAGTTTCGCGCGAACCAATCCTTGACCCTGTTCATGCCCTCGGTCCGACCAGAATAGAGCGCGCCCTTCTGGTCGCACCCGATGATGTTCCTCACGCCCGCGGCCATGACGATCTTCGAGCAGGCCACGCCCGCCGCGCCCACACCGTTGACGACTACTTTGACCTCCTCCATCTTCTTCCCGACGATCTTCAGCGCGTTAATCAGAGCCGCCAGCACGACGACCGCCGTGCCGTGCTGGTCGTCGTGAAAGACAGGGATGTCCAGTTCCTCTTTCAGGCGGTCCTCTATCTCGAAGCAGCGCGGGGCGGAGATGTCCTCCAGGTTGATTCCGCCAAAGGCCGTCGCTATAGCCTTCACGGTCCGCACAATCTCGTCAGGGTCTTTCGTCGAAAGACAGATAGGGAAAGCGTCCACGCCCCCGAATTCTTTGAAGAGCGCAGCCTTGCCCTCCATCACAGGCATCGCCGCCGCAGGGCCTATGTCGCCCAGGCCCAGCACGGCCGTCCCATCCGTGACCACCGCCACGGTGTTCTTCTTAATCGTCAGCGTGAATGCTTTCTCTGGGTCCTTGTGTATGGCTTCGCAGACGCGCGCCACGCCGGGCGTGTAGGCCATCGAAAGATCGTCGCGCGTCTTCAGAGGAGATTTCGAGACGACCTCGATCTTGCCGCCGATGTGCATCAGGAACGTGCGGTCCGAGACGTTGATGACCTCTATGCCGTCAATGTCCCGGACCGCCTTGACGATTCGTTCGCCGTGCTCGTTCGAGCGCGCGTTGACGGAGATGTCCCGTATGATGTAGTCCGAGCCGACGCTGACAATGTCTATCGCGCCGATGTCGCCTCCGGCGCGTCCGATGGCGATCGTCACTTCCCCGAGCGTTCCGGCACGATTGGACAAACGGACGCGTAGAGTCAGACTGTAACTGGCGTTAGGCGTGCTTTCCATTACGGTTAAGCAAAAATCCTTTCGCGTGCGAATGAAGTCAGGGGTTTAAATATGCCTTTGAACTCTAACGCCGAAGAAGCGGACAACGCAAGCGGAAGGAAAGAAAGAAGGGCCGGGGGTTTGGTGATGAAGCCCCGTCAGGGGCGACAGTATAAAGCCCAGGGCGTAAGCCCTGGGAACAGTCACCCAAAATATATTCCGAGCCCCGAAGGGGCGACAGACGGTTCTGTTGTCCCTGCCGGGGCTCAATACATATTTACGTGCGTCGTCCATGGGCTCACGCCCCTAGCTAAACTCTGTCGCCCCTTGCGGGGCTCAAATACATTGTTTGCATCTTAACCCAGGGCTTACGCCCTTATCATTACCCACATTTTTCATTTATGGGGCTGTGGGTTGGTTTTGCTGAGCATAAGTCCTTTGTTTGTAACAAAGCATGAGAGACTGCCTCTAAAGATCATGAGCCCCTATGCTCCTTTTAACTCCCACACTTGTTAAGTTTACAGAGATGTGGGTAATGATAAGGGCTTACGCCCTGGGCTTTATGCTGTCGCCCCTTGCGGGGCTCGATAACATATCGAACGCGACCTTTTCAGAATCAGGCAGAGGCGTTTCTCCTATCTCTATTTACTTATCATTCGTCAACGCCCGCTCTATCTCTTTCAATACATCCGGCCTCACGCCCGCACGCTGAGCCAACTGCAATGACCTCTTGCCCAGCAGCACATATGCGGCGAGCGCATCCGACATCTTTTCCGTGTTGAGCGCCTTGAGATGTCTTTTGACGGTCGCCAGGTCGGCGCGCGCGAAGGTTCCCGTGAGGGCCTGTGCGGGCGTGCCGGTCGAGAGATTTTCAAGCGCGCTACGAACGAGCGGAAGAAGGATTGCCCGCGCCCTGCGCTCCCTGAGCCCGCAAACTTTGAGCATCTCGACCGCGATGTCGAAAAGCGCCGTCACGTGTCCTGAGGCCATCACGGCAGCGGCATGATAGAGCGCCTTCTCCGTCCGGGCTATCGAAAAACTCTCCGCCCCGAGGGCGCGAACAACCTTGCGCGCGACTCTGACGGCTACTTCCTCGCCCTCTATGCAGAAGAAGGCCGAGCGCAAACTTGACGCCCCGTGCACCGGATCGTTCACCGAGACGAGCGGGTGCATCGAGCCGACCGAAAGGCCAGCGCGCCTCAGACTCCGCAAAACTTCCGACGAGAGTGCGCCGCTGGTGTGCAGGGCGACGGCGAAACGCCTCCCTTCATCGTCCCGCTCTTTCTTCAGTTTTATCGCAAGCTCTTCGGCGACCGTTTCGATGACGTCGTCCGGCGTGGTGATTAAAAGGATGTCGCTCGTGGGAAGCTTATCGAGTTGGTCGGGTGTGAGTGCCTGTGGATGAGCGGTCACGAGCTCTGCGGCCCTGCGCGCGTGCGAGCGTTTGCGCGAAACCACAGCAGTAATCTCATAGCCGCAAGAGTGTAGGGCGCGTGCGAGCGCCGTTCCCATTCTGCCCGCGCCAATGATTGCGACTGTCGCTCGGCGTCTGACGGCGCGCTTTCTCTTCACACCCGCACGGCGCCTGCGCTCAACCGTCATCGCCCTTTTCCCGTTCGACGACTTCGACCAGCGCAGGCTCGCTCGGCAGATCGTCCAGCCACTGGTTGAGGCGCGCGCGCAGCTCGTCGCGCGTCAACAACCCGTAATCCTTCGTTGGCAGCTCGAAGCGCACGGGCGGTGGCGTCGCCATTCTCTCCAGCGCGCTTTCGAGCAGGCCCACGTCCGTCGAAGTAAAGAGCGCCGGCAGCGTGCCCTGTGCGAACGCGCCCGAAAGCGTGCGTGCGCGTGCGGCTGTCTCCTCGTCGCCGTCTTTGCGCGCCAGCGCGTCGAGCGCAATCGCGAGCGGCGCGTTGAGAAAGAGGAGCGTGCGGCGATATGCTGCGCGCCCTCTTTCGACAATCTCCGCCAGGTCCTGCGGAAGGCGCGCGAGCGCGTAAGCAAACGCCAGGCGGAAGCGGCAGGCGCAGAGTGGATGCTCCTTAAGGAGTTCTCGCGCAGGCAGCTTGCATTCGGCGCGACGCGCAAGCTTGACGAGCTCCGCGGCTTCCGACCCGTACCGGCTGTTAACGATCTTCAGCCGCGAGAGCAGCTCAAACTCGCGCCACTCTTCATTACGCATTAACTCTTCGATGACCTCGCGCCGCGCTTCGTCGCGCCACGTCCCGTCGTGCAGGTTGACGTAATGCTCCGTGTAGCGCGTGTGGAACTCCCGCCAGAGGAGATTGAAGCGCTCCGTGGAGTCCGTGTCGAAGAGGTTATGAACGTCCCCCGCAATCGTTAACAGCTCGCGCCGCGCGCTCTCTATCTCGTCAATGTGTGTCGGCTCAGCGAGCGAGAGATAAGTTCTGGCGCGCTCCCACTCCGGCAGTCCCTGAACGAAGCTTTCGAGCTGGCTGAGCTGCTCGCGGCTGCGCTCGTAGTGCTCAGCAGAATTATTGAATGCGAGCGCGACGCGCTCCAGGCCCTCTTCGAGGGAGATGGTTTTGGCGAGCGTGGCCTCCGCGGCGTCCGCAGCCTTGCCGAAACTCTTGCGCACGGCCGCCCCCAGATTCCAGGAGCGCGTGGTCAACCCCTCTTCCGGCAAAGCCTCTATATTTTTAAGTGGATTGTCAGCGCGCCAGCTCTTTTGCCATTCGGCGAGCGCGGCGCGCACCTGGTCGCGCGCATCCGGCTCGTCCAGCGACCCCGGCAGGGTCCGGCCCGTCAGCCTCGCAGCCCACCGGGCCAGGTCTTCATCGCTCAGCGCGGCGATGCGCGGCAGTTCGTCGCTGGCGCGGACGCCTTCCGCCGCTGCTTGGCTCGCTATCATCGCGGACATGTTGCTGAAATCCACGGGGACGTCCACGTTGAAACGATAACGGACATCGCTTCCCTCTTCGGTCTTCAAAAAAGAGGTCGAAGGCGCGGCGTCCGCAAAGAGCGAGAGCATGCTGTTGATGCGCTCGATGGCCGCGCCAGGGTTCTGCTCGTCGTAAAGCAGCATCGCCGCGCCCAGCTCGCGAGCCGTCGCGCCGCGCCCGTCGAGCGAAAGGATGAAGAGGCCCTTCAAGACGAGACGGGCCTGAAGCCTCTGCATCACCGGAATCT
>Ga0268243_1000021_pt1 | contig 84420 bp, 78 predicted proteins | sample BulsoiMagMametaG_FD_200254 | JGI IMG/M metagenome (GOLD analysis project Ga0268243, IMG submission 200254) | Bulk soil microbial communities from Mexico - Magueyal (Ma) metaG (v2) (version 2) | ecosystem: Environmental > Terrestrial > Soil > Agricultural land | place: Mexico: Magueyal...
AAAGTAGAGAAACAGCACTGTCCACGAAACCACACGAAACAAACCACAGCAATTTCGTGTCGTTTCGTGTGGCTTCGTGGATCGTTCTCTTTCCGTCGAGAATGAATAGACCTTGGCCCCATCGTTAACTGCGTTGACAACGACACGCGTTTGCAATAGCATGCTCGCGATTCCAGCACATACGGCCTGTTGTCAGGACACTCAAGCCACGCCCCGGGCTTCGTGCGGTGCTTGCGCTGTAGGCTAATCCCCCTCACGTCTGAAAGACGCCTACGACCATTCCAGCCTTGACAGCACGAGGTGCTGCAAATCCGCTCCGGCACACGCGGCGCGCACGCAACGCTACTGCCGGGTCAGCGTAACAAACCCTGGAGAGACAGTTCGCAAGCGGCGCACGGCGGTGCCTCGCCCTCGCCTGAACTCCTCTCTTTACTCTCAACCTCAGCCAAATCTAGGAGAGACAACTATGAAACGCATACTCACCCTTCTCTTCACTCTCACGCTCTGCCTGTTCCTCGTACCGCAGAAAGCCTCTGCGTCGGAGGTTCCACTCTACCAATACTGGAACCCTTACATCGGCGACCACTTCTACACCATCAACATCAACGAGATAGGCGCGTATCCGACCAACGGCTACACGCTTGAGAGGACGGTGTGCAACGTCTTTGACACTCAGGAGACGGGAACCGTCCCGCTCTACCGCTACTACAACTACCAGGACGGCGACCACTTCTACACGACCGACTGGAACGAGTTGGGCTATTGTAGCTACGGCTGGTGCTTCGAGAAGGTCGAGTGCTACGTCTACCCGCCGGACTCGGAGAGCGGCATCTCGCTTTTCCAATACTGGAACGGGAACGGGAACGTCCTAGACCACTTTTACACGACCGACTGGAACGAGCTGGGCTATGGGGCCTATGGCTGGTACTTCGAGAGGGTTATGTGCCGCGTCGAGCCGGCTGACTGAGATTTAACCGGCCCGACCGAAAAGATGATCAGACGCAAGGAGGCCGCTCCACACGAAGGGCGGCCTCCTTCCACTTGGAGTTGTTTGCGTATCAGTATGGCCTCGCCATCGCTCGCGGGGTGCGCCCGGCCATGAAGAGCTTGACGAGAACGAGGCCCGCGACAAACCCGCCGACGTGCGCCATGAAGGCGACGCCGCCGCCGGATTGCGGTCCTGCCGCGATGACGCCGAAGGCCTGGATTAACTGGAACACGAACCACAGGCCGATGGCGACGATTGCCGGGACGGTCGTCAGCATTCGCATCAGAATCACACGGACCTGCCTGCGCGGGAAGAGCACAAGGTAGCCGCCGAGCACGCCCGAGATTGCGCCCGAAGCCCCGAGGCTCGGGATGAACGCATTATCGCCGAAGGTGAAGGTCGAGACGACGTGCGCCAGGGACGCGGCCAACCCGGTCACAAGATAGAAGAGCAGATACCTCATGCGCCCCATGGCGTTTTCCAGATTGTCTCCGAAGATCCACAGGAAGAGCATGTTGCCCAAAAGATGCAGCCAGCCCCCATGCATGAACATGGAGGTCAGCAGCGTGATGTAAACGGGGCTCGGCGTTTCTCCAAGATTGATCGTAGCTTCCTGAGTTCCTACCTTGATCGGGACTGGCCCGCTGACGTCCCTTCCGGTCCTGATCTCTTCGGGGACGGTCGCGAAGGAAGCCGTAAATTTATTATCGCCCGTCGCCCCCTGTAGCAGAACAAAGACGAGAATATTGATTGCGATGAGAATGTAGTTGAGAATCGGCGCGCTCGTGCGGTCGGAATTATCGTCGCCTATCGGGAAGATCATTTCGCGTTCACCTCAAATCTAAAAGTGCTCGCCCGTTTGACAAGCGCGGACGAGCGTCGCAATTCCCCAGAAGTCTTACGCGCGAGGTTTAAGCCGCATGAAATAGAGCGGGGCTGGCGCACGCGGCTGATTCGACTATGCTTATGCACCTGCCGTTCCGTCGGGGCATGACTTTGCGCGAAAATCAGAAACGCGCAGCATATTTCTATGCCGCGCGCCTTTTTTCTTCAGATGCGAGGGACCCGGGGAGCCCTGGCTAAGAATTATTCTCATACACTGGCGGACCCTCGCGGGCATGATTTCATTCCGCACCGCGTGTGGAGGCCGGATGCGCCTCGCTCGCATGAATGATCGCGGGCTCGTGACGTTTCAACAATTCGTAGCCCTCCGAGCGCGCGACATAGGTCGCCGCGGTGATGTCGCCCGCCACATTCAAGGTCGTGCGGCACATGTCGAGGATTCGGTCAACGCCGAGGATAATCGCGATCCACGCCGGATTGACGTTGATCGTCGCCAGCACGCCGATGATGAAAGGTATCGAACCTGAAGGCACGCCGGCCGTCCCGATGCCGCCGAGAATCGCCAGATAGACGACCATCAACTGTTGGCCGAGCGAGAGATCAAACCCCGCAAGCTGCGCGAGGAACAGGACCGTTACGCCTTCATAGAGCGCGGTCCCGTTCTGGTTGGCCGTCGCGCCGACCGTGAGCACGAAGCTATTAATGTGCTGCGGCACGCCCAGATTCTCTTCAGAGATACGTAGCGCCGTCGGCAGCGTCGCGTTCGATGAGGAGGTCGAGAAGGCAGTGATGATCACAGTCTTAATGCGGCGGAAGAATTCGAGCGGATTGATGCGCGAGAGGAAATAGACCGAGAGCGAATAGACGCCGAACATGTGTATGGCCAATCCGAGGAGCACGGTGACCATGAACCACGCGAGCGCCTGCAAAAGGTCCAGGCCGAAGCGCGCGATGTTGTTAAAGAGCAGGCAGGCCACCGCGTAGGGCGCAAACTTCATGATGATCTCAATGATCTTCGCGGTGATTTCGTAAAGCGCCTGCAAGCCCCTGAGAAACGGTCCGGTCGTCTTGAAAGGAATGAGCGTGACGGCGACGCCGATAATCAAGGCGAAGAACATCAGGTGAAGCATGTTCGGGTTGTAATCGGGCGGAGTGCCGACGAGTGTCGCAATCGGATTCGATGGGACGGCTGATTTGACGACCTGCATGAGCGCTGAGTCGGTCGGGGCGGCGGGGACAGTGGCCGTCATCAGAGTCGGGGATTCGACTTTGGCTGTCGCGCTCAGGCCATTGAACTTGAGGGTCGTGTCTTCGGTAAAATTCGTCCCGGTAATCGAGACCGTGCTGCCGATCTCAGCGGTGGCGGGAGAAATGCCGGTAATCGTCGGCGCTATATCTTTCGGCGCATCCAGCGTCAGCGTAAAACTACCCGTCGTGCCAGGGTTGAAAGAAGAGACTTCGACGAGGTAAAGCCCGTTCTCGGGCAAACGATAGAAGCCCTCACCCGCAGGTATTCTTGATCCGTTATCGCCTGCGCCGTCCTCGTCGCGGGCGATTACCGATCCGCTGGGGCCGATTAAGTAGAGAGCTGAATTGAAGTCCGTTGCCGCGAGCGCGATTGCCAACTGCTGGTCCGTGCCCGCCGTGAAAGAGTAGCGCCGCACGTAAAACCCGCTCTCCTTGAAGAGAGAATGGCACTTGTTGGCCGCGAGCGCGCCAGTCACCGTTTGTCCCACCTGGATAGTTTCGGACGCACACTCATCTTTCGCCGCAGACTCGGTTTTCGCCGCGGGCTTTGCGCCCGGCGCAACGGCTGTGAAGTTGGCGGGGCTTGTGGCAGTGCCTTTTTTATTCGTGACGGTGACAGGACCGCTGGCCGTAGCGCCTATTGCGTCGCCGACGCGCTTTTTGGCATCAGAGGCGAAGCGCTGGTCGTCTCTGATCTTGTCGGCAGTATCCTTATCAATCCGCTTGCCGGGCCGAATGGTGTTGGCGAGCGTGAGACCGATGACGACGGAGATGGCCGAGATGATGAGGCAGTAGGCGAAAGACTTGAAGCCGATGCGACCGAGCTTGCGGATGTCGCCGATGCCGGCGACGCCGACGACCAGAGAAGAGAAGACCAGCGGCACGACGATCATCAGGAGCAACTGGAGGAAAAGCTTGCCGATTGGCTCCGTGACGTGGTAGATGACGCTTTCGACCGTCTTGTTGCTATCGCCGAAGATGGCGTTGACCGTGAGCCCCGCAACGACGCCGACGGCCAGCCCGATCAGGATGCGCGTGTGGAGCGGCATTCCCTTAGGCTTGTCCGGCGTCTCCTCGTCGAGATCGGTCGTTACCTCTCGCTCGAAAGCGTCCCGTTCTATCTCGGGTTCCTTCCCGCGCTTCTTATCTTTTTCGTCAGCCATCTCTTCCTCGTAAATCGTGAATCGTAAATCGTGAATCGTCGAACGGTTTTCCTCTATTTACGATTCACGATTTACGATTTACGACTTCATTTCCCCCATCGCAGTTTTTCGCGCAGGACCTCGAAGTAGTTTCTGTTCTTGGGCTGCACGATCTTAAACGTCGTCAGACTTTTTCTGATGTGGACATGATCTTCGATGCGGATCGGCACGCCGACCTGTCCGTCTAAGGTCAGGACCACTTCCTCTCTTGGCGTCCTGAGACGCAGTTCGATCAAGGCATCGTCGGGAACCACGAGCGGGCGGTCCGAGAGCGTGAAGGGGCAGATCGGCGTGATCACCAGCGCGTTCATCGAAGGATAGATGACGGGACCGCCCGCCGAAAGATTGTAGGCGGTCGAGCCCGTCGGCGTGGAGATGATCAGGCCGTCGGCGCGAAAGCCGCTGATGAGCTGCCCGTTCATACTCGCTTCGATCTCGATGATGCGGGCCAGGGCAGACTTGTTGATGACGACGTCGTTGAGCACACGACTGTGCATCAGGATCTCTTCTCCGCGGTAGAGGTCAACTGTGAGGCGGACGCGCGTGTCTATCCGATAGTCCCCATTGAGAATTGATTCGAGCGCCGCCTCCATCTCTTCGACGCGGAACTCCGCCAGATAGCCGAGCGTTCCGTAGTTGATGCCGACCACGGGCACGTCGTAATCGCCCATCATGCGCGAAGTGCCGATCATCGTCCCGTCGCCGCCGAGCACGACGATTAAGTCAACCTTGGCGGCCAGTTTTTCGGGCTCCACGATCTCAAGCGCGCAGCCGGTTTCGCCCTCGATGCGCTCGCGGTCGAGATCAGGGGTGCCGACCAGTGTGATTCCGTGCGCGTTGAGCCACTCGACTAAGTGGCAGGTAGTCTTCAGCGCCTCCGGGTGATTCGGTTTGACGACCACACCGACGCGACCGATAGCTGAGTGTTCCATCAATCAACCTGTGCTCGTGGAAAACGATTGGGCGCGCTTCACTTCGGATTAAAAGCCGCGTCCGGTTCGCTGCTCGCCAAAGTTAGGGCCAACATCTTTAATTACTTGTGATTACTTTAAAAGAGACGGCTCGGATGATACTCGCCCGCGCTTTTCAGTGTCAACGGAGAGAAATTCTGAAAGTTTGAGAGGCGACGCAGGCTGTGAGTGCCCGCGCCAGTTTTCGGTCCAAAAAGATTGCGCCGCTTCCAACGAGTGAAAGCGGCGCAACCTTTAATCCCTAAAACTGCCGAAGCAATTCAGGGGATAATTTGGCAACAACGCATGTACACGCAAGTTGTTGCCGATTTATATTCCGGACAAGAGGCTGGCGGTCAGCCGGACTTCCGGTCGGCACGCGATCCGTTTTCACGAACCTCGCTCGGCCCTTGCGGGCCAGCGGTGCCATTTGGTTTTTGTTGTGGTGGCTTTTCCTCCACCGCCGGTTACGTCCCCGGCAACGAGGCTCAAGTCCGAAGACTCAAGCGACTTGCTACTTCAAGGCTGATCATTTCCTCGAAAGCGCGACTGCGTTTTTATCCGCTGCCGCTCAAGATGAGAGCCTTGCGACCCTCACTTGAAGCCAAGCCTTTCGGCTTCAGCGCGAGGTGTAAAAGCTGCAACAGCCGCCTGTTGCCACTCTCAAACGGCGCGTCACCGCACCGCTTGCCTCTCCTCTCGCTGGTCACGATGCCCGTGAGCACCGCGACGAGGGTGTGGGTTATACGCTGGCGCGCCGAACAAGTCAAGCAGAAAATACTTTAAGAGTTGAAGCGAGTGGTTGTGGAAAAATCTGTGGAAAACTTGGACCGTTTGAAACCCTCAGTAAAACCGCAGCGGACGTGAGAACAGGAAGAGATTTGTCCTGGAAAAGGCGGCCGAAAATCAGAAAAAATTTTCGCCTCTCTGCCGATATTTCTAAACCAGCGACAGCTCGAAGCCGTATTCGACCGTATTGTTGGAATCCTTCAGCTCGCGTATTCCTGTTTCCCTGAAGCCCATGTTGCGATACAGGCGGTGCGCGTCCGTAAAGCGCGTATCGCTCCAGAGGATCATCCTGGATTTACCCTGCGCGCGCGCCCGCTCCATCGCCAGGTCCGTCAGCCTGCGTCCCCAACCCTGACGCCGCAGACGCGGATGGACGTAAAGCGACTTCAATTCGCCCGTATCCCCATGCAAAATCACTGCAACTGTCGCCAGAATGTCGCCCCCGTCTTCGACGACCCAGAACTCGCCCCCGCCCGGACGAAAATAAGCTCCGGGTTCGAGCAGATGACGCTCTTCATTCTCGGCGTCGAGCACACAATCATATTCGGCATAAATGCCGGAGATTAACTTCAGGATGCCGGGCACATCCTCTGCGATGGTCGGACGAAGCTGCATCGGATTCATCTGTCCAGCGGTCTTATCGAATCGTTATCTAACGTAGATGACGGGCAGGCTCGCGCGCGCCTTGCGGGGCGTGCCGCCCTTTCCGGCTTGATTCGGCGAATTATTCCCTCTTCCTTTGCGCCGCTTGCTCCACTGACGCGCCAGGCGCTCCAACTCCGATTTACTGGATTCCGGATCAACGAGCGTGAGCCAGAGCGGGATGGGAAGCCACGCCCACGCTGCGCCGTAAACCTCCTCATTCAACTGCTCTGTGCGGTGCTCGGCGCGCGCCTGCAAGCTCGCGGGCGGCAAGTCCTCCCAACGCTCATAACAGGCATGCTGAATGCACGGGGCGGGCTTGGCGCGGGCATGCACCAGACAGCCGATTGAGGGTTCGTAGAGCGGGCAGGAATATGTCTGCCCAAAGGTATCTCCAGAGGCGCTCAGCTGGAAACGCGACACGGCTTCCCGCGCCCGTTGATAAACGGCACGCTTCGCAGCCTGGCTCAAACGGGGCGTGCGCGCTAAGGTTTCGCGGATGGCGACGGCCTCAAGCCTCGTGACGTTCACGTTGACGAAATGCGCGTCCGTACAGCAGACGCCGCGCGTCGGACAGGTCTTGCAATCGGAGGCCGCGTGCTCGTAGTTGACTTTAATGAAGCGCTGGTAAGAGGTCTTCAAACGCTGCAACCGCGCCAGCGCTTTCGGTTCGGACAGTTTTCGGCTCATTTCTCGGCGCGCTCGTAGAGCGCAAGGAATTCCACGTTACCGTCTCCCCCGCGAATCGGAGATTCAATCGTCCCGCACGCGCGAAGGCCCATTTTTTCCGCCGCCCGATTCACCTCCTCGATGACGCGCGCGTGCTTCGCAGGGTCCTGGACGATGCCGCCACGCCCGACCTCACCGCGCCCTACTTCAAACTGAGGCTTGATGAGCGTAACGAGCCGCGCCCCTTCAGTCAACAGCGGAACAATAGCGGGCATGACTTTCGTCGCCGAGATGAAAGAGACATCCATCACAGCCAGGTCAAATCTCTCTTCGAAATCGTCCGGGGTTAAATACCGTGCGTTGACGCCCTCCCTCACTTCGACGCGCGGGTCATTTCGCAGACGCCAATCTATCTGATTGTGCCCGACGTCCACAGCGACGACGCGTCGCGCGCCGTGCTGCAACAGGCAATCCGTAAAGCCTCCCGTCGAAGCGCCGACGTCCAGGCAGAGCAGGCCCGTCACGTCCAGACCGAATTCTCGCAGAGCCGCCTCCAATTTCAGGCCGCCGCGCCCGACGTAGCGTGACGCCGGATCATCCGCGCCTTTCAAGCGAATCACGGCATCTGGGCCGAACATCTCCGAAGGTTTTAGCACGCGCTGCTCATCGGCCAGCACCACGCCCGCCATCACGAGCGCCTGCGCCTTTGTCCGCGACGAGGCCAGCCCACGCTCCACCAGAAGCTTGTCAATGCGCTCACGCTTCATAAAAAGAGCGTAAATCGTAAATCGTGAATCGTAAATAGAGAAAAGCCGCTCTCGTCTATTTACGATTCACGATTTACGATTTACGCTCTTTTTACTTACGGCTGCCTGCCTTCAAAGATGTCCCGGATACGGTCAATCTCCCTCTGGGCGCGCTCGATCCCGCGTGGGACGTCTATGGCCTCATCATCATCCCTCTGGCGACGGCGGCGCTCTCTTCTCTCTTCTCGCCTGCGCTCTCTTTCAGCCTGCCTCTCTTCAAGGACTTCGTCCGCGTCATCGTCCTTCTCCGCTTTCTCCTGCTTTTTATCGCGGACCACCGGAGGAGGAGGCGGCGGCGTGACTTCATCCCTCTTCTTTTCGTTGCGCGCGGTGCGCTCAAGCTCCTCGTCCTTCTCCACGGCGGCAGTCTCCGCAGGTTTCTCCGGGACGGAAGCGCTGGGTTGCGGCACAGGCGTCGGCTCGACTGTTGGTCCGGAGCCCACACTTTCAACCGGAGCCGCCGGCGCGCTCGCGGCCGGAACGGTCGTCGCCGCCGCGCTGCGGTTCCTGTAAATGCCTATTACGAGCCCAGCCGCGGCGCCAACGCCGACGGCGGTCAGAACAATCAGGGCGAGCAGGGCGTGCCGTTTCCAGAAGGGTCTTGTAGCGTGCCCGGCATAATCGCCGTGGCGTATTTGGGAGGTCTGTTGTTCCGCGAGCGGAATGACAGGTCGGGCCGTCATCGTCGCCTCAGCATCGAAGTGCGGCGACCGCAGAGGCTCGTTCGGATCAACTCCGGTGGGGATGATAATTCTTCGTCTTTCGTTCATCTCTTTTCCGCTGTCCGATTATTGCAAACAAATTATGGCCCGGGTTCCGCCGTCCTGATTGCAAGATCAAGGCCACACGCGCGCTTGAATTTTCCGCGGGAGAGTTAACTATTGAGAAGTCAACGCGCCTGCCCGACAGATTTTTGATGCGGACAGAACCCGAGACGTCCGCCCGTCGTCCCCAAATTGAACGATACGGTGCATAAAAGCGATGCGCCCGCCCATATCAAACGCTAGGACGGGCACACTCCTAAGCTTCGGCGGAAACCTAATTAACGGAAACCTCCGCCATCTTTGCGCCAATGCCTGGTAATCGGATGTATTTTCCGGCCCCATCGCGGACTGTTACTTTGTATGCTCCGTGTGTATTTCCGGGTAGGCCAAAATCTTTTGGGTAACATGCGCTAAATTGCACGCGCTCGCTGCCTTAGGTTTACTACTGAGGGGCTCGGTGCTCGACGCAGAGATTTTATGGTAAGCTCTGCGCCCAGGGCTAAAGCTTGCCGGTGAAAGGAAGCTCAACACGCCTGCCCCGCCTCGTTTCGGCTTTAGAGTATGAATAGTCCTTCCATACAGCCCCCCGGAGCGACCCATTCCAGGGCCTCCACGCCTGTGAATCGCATCCTGGAGGCCCTGCCCCGGGAGGAGTACGCGCGCCTGCTACCACTGCTATCGCCTGTGCGACTTCAGAAGGGCAGGGTGCTGTGGGAGGCGGGAGGCGAAATCCGCCACGCCTACTTTCTGACCGGCGGCATGGTCGCAATGCTCTCCGTCACATATGATCAGGAGACCGTAGAGGTCGGTATGATCGGCAGCGAAGGGATTGCCGGGGTCGCCGCCCTTCTCAGGTGCGAGTCGGCGCCCTATCGGGTGGTGGTTCAGCTTTCGGCCGGCGCCCTTAGGATAAGCGTCCGGGCGCTGCGGGCGGAGTTCTCCAGGGGCGGGCGGTTACAGGACTTGACGCTACGCTACACGCACGCCCTGCTCACGCAGGTCGCGCAGTCGGCCTCCTGCCACCGCTTTCACACGGCTGAGCAGAGACTCTGCCGCTGGCTCCTCACGAGCGCAGACCGCGCCGGGAGCTATACCCTCCCGCTCACGCAGGAGTTCCTGGCCCAGATGATCGGCGTCCCGCGCACGAGCGTCACGTCGGCTGCCGTCAAGCTCCAAGACCGAAGGCTCATCGGCTACCGGCGCGGCAGAATAACCCTGCTCGACCGGCGCGGGCTGGAGTCTACCTCGTGCGAGTGCTATCGTGCTGTCACCGCCATTCTCGACTGCCACTTGGCCGCTTAACTCCCCTCCCGAAAAAATCTTCAGTAATGTCGAATCTTGACAGACGGTGAGGTGAGCATCGTGTATTCTGATTAGATTTATTCTCCCCGCGCGGCACGGCTGTGCGGTTGGCAAGGCGGTAGGCGGCAAGTGCCTTACTCACGCCCCCGCCGCCGCAACCCCGGACCGCATGTAACGGGCTGGTAGTTTGATCCTGCGAAACCTCGCACGGCCCATCTACCATTGCCTTCAAGTAAAACCCTCGCGCACGTGCCCTACAGGGCGCTGTGCTTTACCTACAAGGAGATTTATTCGCAATGAAACGTTTTCTAGCAGCAGTTCTCTTCGCTGCCGCCGTCTCGCTCTTGTTCAGCATCCCGGCCGCGGCACAGGGCACGCGCACCTTCTCGCTCACTCGGGGTGACACGATGGCCCCGGCTTCCCCTGGCCTCGTCGACGCCAGCGGCGCGACTACGTACCACGGCGGCCTCGTCGCCGGCCAGGTGGACGGCGTCGCCGGCAACACGTTCACCCTCTCGCTCACCTTTCGGAGCACGGGCGTAATCGACCCGGTGGCAGGCATCTACGGCGGGGAGATCGTTTCCCCGTTTAGCAGTTTCGTAGTGTCCCAGGTGTCAGGGCGCAAGAGCGTCTCGACCTCGGGGATGATTGACGCTGGCACAGTCACCTATCGCCTCACGTCGTATGGTATGGCCGATATCATCAGCGTCACCTCAGGAAACCTGACCGTCTGGGAAGGCAAGAATAAGAGTCGCAGAGCGGTCGGCTACGGCACGCTCAACTACGGCACGGCCGCAGAGGGCTCGGGCACGATGGTGCTCTACTTCTGACGCGGGCCGCACGCCGATTAAGAGGGTAACTGAGGGCGGGGGCTTTGTGAGCCACCCGCCCTCTTACTTTCGGCAGCTGCGAGAATAGGTCGGCCTAAATGAGGCGGAGCCGAATCCAGAAATCGTCCGACTTCTGATTTACGTAGTTACTATAAAAGATGCGATTGCCCTGGTCGCTTATGCCTTCTCCGAAAAACGCCTTGAGGAGACTGGGGCGAATCCGAGGTTACTTTGTTCCACACAACTTTTGACACGCGTATAAATGCCGTCGGCATCGAGGCCGTATTTGGCGAGCAGGAGCTTCGCGTCCCCATGTGTGACGAGGCGGTCGGGAATACCCATCCGAATGACTCTGACCTGATCGAGCAGGCCGTTCTCTTCCAAAAGCTCCATCACGGCCGAGCCGAAGCCGCCCGCAAGATAAGCTTCTTCGATTGTGACGATCAGACGCTTCGTGCGCGCCAGCGCCAGCAGCAAGCTGGCATCCAACGGTTTGACGAAACGCGCGTTAACGACCGTCGTTTCGATTCCATCTTTTGACAAATTCTCGGCCGCCTGTAGCGACGGATGCACCATCGCCCCGTAGGCTACAATTGCCACGTCGCCGCCGCTATCGCGCAGGATTTCGCCCTTGCCTATTTCCAGGAGCTGCGGCTCGCGGCTGATGTCCACGCCGATACCATTCCCGCGCGGATAGCGTAGAGCCGCAGGCCCGTTGTGCTCGATTGCCGTCCACAGCATGTCGCGCAACTCCCCCTCGTCCTTCGGGGCCATCAAGATCATGTTCGGCATCGGCCTGAGATAAGCTATGTCCAGGAGCCCGTGATGCGTCGGCCCGTCAGGCCCGGCTACGCCCCCGCGGTCCAGAGCGAAGGTGACGTCCAGGTTCTGGATGCAGATGTCGTGCATCACCTGGTCGAAGCCGCGTTGCAGGAAAGTCGAATAGATCGCCGCGACTGGCTTCAAGCCTTCGCAGGCCATGCCGCCCGAGAACGTGACGGCGTGCTGCTCCGCTATCCCGACGTCAAACGCCCGCTCCGGAAATTTCTCCAGAACCGTATCCACGCCCGTCCCGTCTGGCATCGCCGCCGTCAGCGCGACGATACGCTCATCTTTCTCCATCAACTCACACATGGTCCTGCCAAAAACGGCGGTGTAAGTCGGAACTTTCGTGGACGACTTGATGGGTTTACCGGTTTTAATGTCGAAGGGCCCCGTGGCGTGCCAGGCGTAATAATTTTTTTCTAAGGCCGGATAGCCTTTGCCTTTGGTCGTCAGCGCGTGGACGATGACGGGTCCATCCTTGACCTGCTGCGCCTCGCGCAGAGCGGCCACCAGAGCGCGCGGGTTGTGACCGTCAACATAGCCTATGTACTTGAAGCCGAGCTCGCTGGTCAGCGCGCCCGGCAAGACCGCGGCGGCGAGCGCGTCCTTGACCGTCTTGGCGGCTAGATGAAGGCGTTCGCCTAAGGCCGGAATCGAAAGCAGTGTTTCCCCCACCTCGTCCTTGAAGCGGTGATAACCTTGTGCCTGCCGCAGGCGGTTGAGATAGCCCGTGAGCGCGCCGACGGCGGGCGCGATAGACATCTCGTTGTCGTTCAAGAGCACGATCAGGCGCGTCTTCAAGTGCCCGGCCTGATTGATCGCCTCCATTGCCATGCCGCCGGCCAAGCTGGCGTCGCCGATGACGGCGCAGACGTGGTGCTTCTCTTTTTTGCGATCACGCGCCACGGCCATCCCCAGCGCAGCAGAAATTGAAGTCGAAGCGTGTCCCGCGCCGAAGGTGTCGTACTCAGACTCGTCGCGCTTGAGAAATCCGCTGATCCCGCCGTACTGCTTGATTGTCGGCAAAGCGTCGCGCCGCCCCGTCAGGATTTTATGCGTGTAGGCCTGATGACCCACATCCCAAACAATGCGATCAGTCGGCGTGTCGAAAGCGTAATGCAACGCCACGGCCAATTCGACCGCGCCGAGGCTGGCCCCCGTGTGACCGCCCACGCGCGACATCGTTTCCAGAATGTACTCGCGAATCTCGTCAGCGACTGTCTGCAACTGTTGCGGCGCAAGGCGGCGCAAATCTGTGGGCGAGTTAATATCTTGTAGGAGTTTCATTTCGGTTTCGTATTGTAGCGCGGGAACAGCGGTTTTGCCATCTCACGAAATATTCACAATTCGAGAGCATTTGCTTCTCCTTCAGCACATTCAACGGTGTGTGAAATTTTCCAGAATGCCGTAGACAGTGATGGTCGCCAAAAGCAGCGAACTCAACACCACGACAGACACGTTCCAGCCATGCACCCTTTTATCAGGGCTGCTTAAGGTGACGTCGGCGTCCCCTCTGGCCTTGAGCCTGAAGATGGCGTACAGGTTCAAGGCCAGGGCTGCGAGCAACCCGCCAAAAAAGAGAAGCGGCGTGATGACCAGGTTGAGTATTCGTAGACGCAGCGGGTCCGCAAAGAAGACCGCGAGCGGATCAAAGAGCAGCCCCCAGCCGAAACCGTACTTCAAGGCGGCGGCGCTCACGAAGTACAAAGGGGGCAGGCTGAGAATGAGGCCGAGAACCGCCAGCCTTTTCGACGAAGACCGCTTCACAGATGCCCTCATAGCAAAACCTCCCGCGAATCTCTTTCAGATAACCTTAGATTTCTCTTCTTGCTTTGTCATATAAAGCGCTTTATACAGCCAAACCAGGGAAGAGTCAATCGAATTCTGGCCGTTGAAGTCGGGCGGGCCCGTTTTCGGATCGCGCGCGAGATTAATTCAGACCGCGGGCGCCGGGCGCGCGTCTAAAGGGCTGAGGTTACGGATAGCGATTTAACCGAAAGGCGCGGGGCGCTGGGAAAACTCTTTGGACGCACGCGCAACTCATAATTCAATCAGAATCCATTCAAGGAGTAGCGGAAATAATGTCTTCGCAAAGAAAACTGAGGGGCACGAGCCTGTTGCTCGGCCTCATCTTCATCCTGAGCACGGCTGCCTTTGCGCAGCAATCGTCTCCTGCCCCACAGCAGGAAGGCGGGACACAGCAACAACCACTGGGGCGCAGAAAAGGGATGCGTCACGGTCCGGGCAAAAGAGGTCACGGCGGAGTCCTCAGACTGATGAGCCGGCTCAACCTGACGGACGCCCAGCAACAGCAGCTTCGCGCCATCGAAGAGCGCTTCGAGGCGAGCATTAAGCCTCAGCGCGAGGAGATGCGCAGGCTTTTTGAGAGCAGTCAGGGCACGCCATTGAGCGCCGACGCGGAAGCTCGCGCTCGCGCCCTGCGCGCAGAGATGGGCCAAGCCATGCGTGGGATGCGCGAGGAGATGCAAAACGTCCTGACATCCGAGCAGCGCGCGCAGCTTGAGCAACTCGTCAAAGAGCGCAAAGCCTTACACCAGGAGAGGCGTGGCCGTCGGCTGAACCGGCAGAACGACGATCAGTAGAAAACTGCCATCATCAGCTTAAATCAGAAGCGGCATGGAAGGAGTTCACTTCCATGCCGCTTCTCTTCACCAACACCCCTCCGGTTCTTACCTTTTCTCAAAGCCTTCGACGAACTCACGTAACCGGTCCTCTATCTCGTCCCGCACGCGGCGAAAGACCATTAGACGTGCCTCTTCATTCCCTGCTGCCGTCGCAGGGTCTTCAAAGCTCCAGTGAATGCGCTCAGTCTTTCCAGGAAAGACCGGGCACCTGTCGCGCGCGTTGTCGCAGACAGTAATCACGTAATCGAACTCCTGCCCCGCAAACTCGTCCACGGATTTCGAGCGGTGGCCCGAAATATCTATACCTCGCTCGCGCATCGCTTCGATGGCCTGGGAACGAACATGGCTCGGCTCAACGCCCGCGCTCAAGACTTCAAAGCGCTCACCAGCCATGTGGCGCAACAAGCCCTCAGCCATCTGGCTGCGCGCGGAGTTTCCAGTGCAGAGGATCAGCACGCGCTTTTTCTTCATTTGTTTTCTCTCTTTCCCTCGTGCGGCATGACGACCGCCGACGCTTCTTTCGGTAACCGTGGAACGAGCCAGCGAAAGAGCGCCGTCGCAGCCGCCGCACCCGCAAGTTGCGCTATGATGAAGGCGGGCGCGTCCGCTGGCCTGATTCCAGCGAAAGTATCGCTCATCGTGCGTGCCAGAGTCACAGCAGGATTGGCAAACGAAGTTGATGAAGTGAACCAGTAGGCCGCCACTATGTACGCGGCGACGGCGAAAGGTACTATTGATGCTCGTTGGCGTCGCGCGCATCCCCAGATCACAGCCAACAACCCGAACGTGGCGACAAACTCGCTCAACAGTTGAGAGGGGCCTGCGCGCACACGCTTTGACGCGAAGAAGATCGGCAACTCGAACATCAGATTCGCGCAGGCCACGCCGACAAATGCGCCTATAACCTGCGCGCCTACGTATGCTGGCACATCGCTCCAGGGAAGGCCGCCCTGCGAAGCGTCCGCCAATGTCACGGCCGGATTGAAATGCGCGCCCGAAATCGGCCCGAAGGTGAGAATCAGGGCGCAGAGCGCAGCGCCGGTGGCAATCGTGTTAGCCAGTAAAGCTATTGCGACATTGCCACCGGCGAGCCGCTCGCCCATGATCCCGGAGCCGACGACCGCAGCCAGCAGCATCATTGTCCCTAAGGCTTCTGCGGTCGCGCGCCGCGCCAGATCCATCTCCCTTTTCTCTTTCGACGGGAAAGTTCAATACTTATGGCGTGACTGAGACGGGCGCGGTCGCCCCGCAACAGGACGCGGCCACTCCGGCTGTCTCCACGGCTTCCGCGATTTCAGTTTCCGCCACCTTCGTCCCGCACTCGCAGGGCGCGGTCTCTGGCAGGTTGTCTTCCAGGACCACGAAGACCTCCCACTCGTTGCCGTCCGGGTCACGCACCCAGGTCTTGTCCTGCACGGCATAGCAGCAGTTGGTCTGCATCTCGTCGCGCGTCTTGAGGCCAGACTCCATCCACTTCTGACGAGTCCTTAGCACATCCTCCGTGGAGGCGACCTGAATCCCCAGGTGCGAGAGCGCGCCTCGCTCTCCGAACGGGACTTCGTTGAGCGTTAAGTTGAGCGGCGGGTTCTCGACATTAAACTTGGTGTACCCGTTGCGCACCTTGCTCGGCTCAATCCCCAACATCTTCCTGTAAAACTCCGTGCTGCGCTCGACGTCACGGACATTCAAGGCCAGATGCGCCTTCAGCGCCTGCACCGTTTTTGCCTCTGTCTTCTCCATTTCGAATCTCCTCAAACCGACCGATTTTTCATATTCGTTAAAGCGAATATGAGCACACAATACACCTGCCAGACATATCTGTCAAGGCATATTTGTTCCAGGTGTGCTAGAATGCGCGCATGAGTCGAGCTAAGGGCACTTTTGGCGATGAGCTGCTGTTTTTTCGTGCGCTGGCGGATCACACGCGGCTGCGGCTTCTCAATCTGATGGGCGAGACGGAGGTCTGCGTCTGCTTCTTCGTAGCGGTCCTGGGGATTAATCAGCCGAAGATTTCTCGCCATCTGGCTTACCTGCGACGCGCAGGGATGGTCGCCGTCAGGCGCGAAGGCAAGTGGATGCACTACCGCATCACAGAGCCCGCTGCGCCGCACGCGGCGCGAATCTTCAGCGAGGTGCGCGCCTGGCTCAAAGAGGATGCGGACATGCGGCGCGACCGCGAGCGCCTGATCAAAGTCTGCTGCGCGCCGCAGCCGCCCGTCCAACTGCGCGGAGCGCCACGACCCGTGAGTCTCTCGGTCTAAACCCCCGGGGTTTTGCGCCTTGACAATCTCGCCTCGCAGATTAGAATAACTCTTCGCACGCTCGCGGAGATGTGGCCGAGTGGCTGAAGGCGGCGGTTTGCTAAACCGTTATGGGTCAAAAGCCCATCACAGGTTCGAATCCTGTCATCTCCGCCAGAATTTGAAACGATGAACGCGGAACGATGAACGATGAATGTGGGATTAGAATTCATCGCTCATCGTTCCGCGTTCATCATTAGAAGAACATGTCTATTCGCGTCCGCTTCGCACCGTCACCGACGGGTTACCTGCACATCGGCTCGGCCCGCTCAGCGCTCTTTAACTGGCTGTATGCGCGTAAAACCGGGGGTCTCTTTCTGCTCCGCATTGAAGACACGGACTTGCAGCGCTCGACCGAAGCCTCCACGCGCTCGATCATAGAGGGCCTGGAATGGCTCGGCCTGAACTACGACGAGGAGATAGTCTTTCAGTCCGACAACGCGCCCAAGCATCGCGCGGCTGCGCTCAAACTCATGGAGGAGGGCAAAGCCTATCGCGATTTCACGCCGAAAGAGGAGCGCGCCGACGCAACCATCAAAGAGGGCATAGCCGAGCGGGCGCGCGCTCAGGCAGCCGAAGGCGGACAGGACCATAGAAGCAATCCCTACCGTGATCTTCCGAAAGAAGAGTCAGACCGTCGCGCCGCGGCGGGTGAGCCTTTCGCCGTTCGCCTGAAAGTTGCTCGCGAAGGCAAGACACACTTCGAAGACGCTGTCTACGGCACGCAGGAGCGCGACTACGCGGAGATCGAAGACCTCGTCCTGCTGCGCTCGGACGGCCATCCTCTCTACAACCTCTCGGTAGTTCTTGACGACATCGAGATGCAGATTACGGACGTGATTCGCGGCCAGGACCATCTGACGAATACGCACAAGCAGATTCTTCTCTACGAGGCTCTGGGCGCAACTCCCCCGCGCTTCGCGCACCTGCCTCTGATACTCGCGCCGAACAAAGGCAAGCTCTCCAAGCGCAAGCACGGCGAGGTCGTCAGCCTCACCACTTATCGTGACCGAGGGTTCGTGCCCGCGGCGTTCCGCAATTTCCTGGCGCTTTTAGGCTGGTCGCCGGACACTACGCAGTACCCTGCCCAGATAGTTAGCGACCATAATGCGGTTGAACTGAATCCCGATCCTAAAACCGAGATTTTTTCTCTCGAAGAATTGAAGAGCTTATTCTCGCTTGAGCGGATTCACAAATCGAACGCCGTCTTCAATTTCAGCGAGACAGATCCGCGACAGTGGACGGACGCTAAAGCGCTCTGGATGAACGCCGAGTACATTCGGACGATGCCGCTCGACGAATTGACCCCGATGGTGAAAGCGGAGCTTCGCGCCAACAGGCTCTGGCGCGAGGAATACGAGGAAGAAGAGCGCGTGTGGTTCGAGAAGACCGTTGACCTGATTCGCCAGCGATTCTTTACGCTCAAGGATTTTTCGGCGCAGGGGCGCGCCTATTTCTCGGACGACTTCGATTTCGACGACGCGGCCGTTAAAAAGAACCTGCTCAAGGAGCCACGCCTGAAAGAACTGCTGCCCGCGCTGGCCGACAGGCTTGAGGAGGTCGAGCCCTTTAATGCCGAGACGAGTGAGGTTGCGCTGCGTGCCTTCAGTGAGGAAGTCGGCGTTAAGGCTGGCCTTTTAATCAATGCCTCGCGCACAATGCTCACGGGCCAGTCGGTCGGCCCCTCCATGTTCGAGGTCTTCGACGTCATCGGGCGGGAGCGCTCCGTGCAGCGGCTCCGCAGCCAGGTGCCCTGGGCCGGAACTGAATCATGAGTTCGTACTAATTTTGTTTGAGGAGCACAGCAATGCTGAAAAGATCTTTCTTCATCATCACGCTCTCCTGCGTTTTCGCCGCAGCGGGTCTCGCGCAAAACTCCAATTCATCCGAGACTACGCGCCAGCGCACGTCAACCCCGAAGACTACCGCTCAGGGCACCGGCACGCCGCAAGCTGAGCCAACGCCGACGCCGCGCGCTGGGAACCGTGGCCGCGCGGGCAATCCGACGGCGAAAGACGTGCTCGCGGCCTTCAACACTTTGCTCGAAGGAATCCGCCATGCGGACATCGGCGCCGTCACGGGCGTTTACTGGAACTCGCCCCAACTGGTTCTCTTCAACAACAACGGCACGGTCACGAAGGGCTGGGAGCAGATGCGTCTTAACCGCGAGAGCTCTTACCCGAACTTAAAGGACGTGAATCTTGAGGTGCGCGACATACGCGTGCAGATGCTCGGGCGCGACGGCGCGGTCGTCACCTGTCTCTGGACGCAATCGCAAACTTACAAGGGCACGCCCGAGACGGCGACGGGTCGGATGACGCTCGTTTTTCGTCGCGTCGGCACAGCCTGGAAAGCGGTCCACCTGCACACGTCTCCAGACGCCCCGGACCCCTCGCGCGTGCTTCCTTCGGAACAGACGACGCCGACGCCCAAGCCGACACCGAAAGCTACCCCGTAAGGCAAGCGCACACAATTTGACGCCCCTTTGATTTTGAAGACGGCAAGCGCGACGGCAAGTCAGTGAAGGGACGAGCCGGCCGTCGTACTCTCAGACACAACTATTCGGAAAGGTAGCGAACATGGACCTAATGAAAGAGCTCGGCGGACTTTTGCAACAATACGACGGGGCGCAGCCCGGCCAGGCGCCCGACACTGTTGACGACGACTTTGATCAGGTGGCGCAAGTGGCGCCGCAACCGGCCCTCGCCGACGGGCTGTCGGCCGCTTTTCGTTCCGACCAGACGCCGGAGTTCGGTCAGATGACCGCCAACCTCTTCGGCAATTCTGATCCGCAACAACGGGCGGGCCTGCTGAACACGCTGCTCAAAAGCGTCGGTCCGGGGATTCTCTCGAAAATTCTGTCGGGCGGTGGCGCGGGCGGCGGCAGTAGCAGCGGGGGCGGAGGCGGTCTCTCGGACCTCATCAACATCTTCAAAGGCGGCCAGCAACAGGTATCGCCCGAAGAGGCCGAACAGATTCCGCCGGAGACGGTCGGGCAGGTCGCCAACCAGGCAGAGAAGCATGACCCTTCGATCATTGACACGATCAGCAACTTCTACGCGGAGCATCCGACGCTCGTCAAAACGCTCGGCACGGCGGCTCTGACCATAGCCTTATCCAAGATCGCCCAGAAACAGTTCGGTAAGTAATAGCGCGTAAATCGTAAATCGTGAATCGTAAATGGATGAAGACCGCTTTTCTCTATTTACGATTCACGATTTACGATTTACGCACTAAACGATTGCAGGTATTCAGTAAAGCGCGCGCGGTCTTCATCGCTGATTCTTGTGATGCGCGCGCCTATCAGGGTGCGCGCTCCCGCAGGCGAGCCGCCCTCGTTGATCTGCTCGTAGCGCGCGGGCGTGACCTCTAATTCGACCGGCCCGGCCGGAAGCGTCAACACGAGTTGCAGCGTATATCCCTGCCCCAGGCTGGAGAGCATGCTCGCGTTTTTGGCCGCTACCACCAGGGCCACGCCCGTTTCGCTGATGTCGCGCGTGTAGCCCATCAGTGGCAGCGTATGCTCCGCGCCTCCGGAATCTATCTTCGTGACCATGAGCAGCACTCTGAACTCCACATTGACTCTGCGTCTCGGAGTTGCCCGCCGCTCTTCTGTAGGTTCCCACATTGGAGTTAAGCAGCGTTTGCCGCCGCTTGCGATGAATGGCTTAAGGAGCGAGGACGTGAAAGAAGCGAGGCATCAAAGGCGTTTTTGCGTTCAGGACCTTTGACGCCCGCCGGTTCTTAAAGAGAAAGGCCACTCACAGCATAATTATGAGCGGCCTTTCCGGTGTACTGCTGGGATTGCCCTGCGTGCCGTTCGTGCGCCATTTGACAGGCGCGACTCACGATACTACCGGACGAAAATCCTGATGCATCCTGACTCTCTATCCGGTCTTCAGGACTCAGCCACCTCACTGTGATTAGAACTCATAATTTTTAGGATCACCTCCTTCCCAGTGTTGGGCCGCATAATAGAGGACAATAAGTTGTGCGTCAAGCATCTTTTTCGCCCATTATCTTGCGGCTTTACTTTAAGCCTGCCTCAACGCCGAAACGCTACGCGCCCGCCGATGTAAACGGCATGCGCGTGCTCCACCCCGAAGAAGTAGGCGACCTCACGATAATCTGCACAATCATGGATGACGAAATCCGCGCGCTTGCCCGCTTCGAGCGACCCCACTTCATGCCCGCGCCCCAGACTGTAGGCGGCGTTGACGGTCGCCGCCGTGAGCGCTTCGGCGGGCGTCATTCTCATGTGGGTCGAGGCGAGCGACAGGACCATAGGCATCGAGGGTGTGGGGCTGGAGCCGGGGTTGAAGTCCGTCGCGAGGACGACCGCGAGCCCAGCGTCAATCATCTCGCGTGCCGCGGGGTAGCGCGCGGAGCCGAGCGCATAGACGGAGCCGGGCAGAAGCACAGGCTGCACGCCGGCCTTCTTCAAGGCGGCGATTCCCCCGGCGTCTGTGTGCTCCAGGTGGTCCGCAGTCGCGGCTTTCAGCTCCGCGGCCAAAAGGGCGCCGCCCGTCAGCGACAACTGATCGGCGTGAACGCGCAATCGCAATCCTGCTGATTGCGCGGCCGTCAGGATGCGCCGCGACTCCTCGACCGTAAAGACGCGGTCTTCGCAGAAGACGTCCGCATACTCGGCCAGCCCCTCTTCGGCGATGCGAGGCAGCATCTCTTTGATGATGAGACTGATGTAATCTTCACTGCGCCCGCGATACTCTTCGGGGATGTCGTGCGCGCCCAGGAACGTCGGGACATAACGAAGCAGCGTTTCATCATTCAGCCTCTTAATCGCGCGCAGGATTTTCAGCTCGTCCTGGACCGTCAAGCCGTATCCGGATTTCGCCTCGATGGTCGTCGTGCCGCCTCTGAGAAACCAGCGGCTGTACCGCTTCCCAGCCTCGACCAGCTCTTCGAATGTTGCGGCGCGTGTGCGGCGGACAGTGGAGCGGATGCCGCCGCCGCGCGCGGCGATCTCCTGGTAGGTCGCGCCCAGAGCGCGCTGTTCGTACTCATCCGCGCGCGTGCCAGCGAAAACAGGGTGCGCGTGCGCGTCAACGAAGCCAGGCAGGACGGCGCGCCCGCCTGCCTCGACGATCTCGCTGCCCGTTTCGATGAGGGGCTCTATTTGACTTCGCGCGCCGACACGCTCGATACGCCCGTCGCGCACGAACATCGCCCCGTCTTCGATGATGGAAAGCTCGCTCATCCACGCGCCCGTGCGCGGGCCTTCTCCCCCGTTTGCGAGCGTGACGAGTTGTGAGCAGCCGACGACGGCCAGAGTTTGGGACATCATAAAAGTCTGGAGTCTGGAGTCTGGAGTCTGGAGTCAAAAGACAGAAACCATTCTTTGGCTTCGGACTCCAGACTCCAGACTCCAGACTCGCTAGACTTATTTCATATATCGGTCAAGGAAGTCTGCCATGAGCGGGTAGACGATCAGGCGATTCGAGAGTTTGACGACGCCATGCCCTTCATCGTCGAAGAGCTTGTACTCGACCGGGGCGTTGCGCGCACGCAGGGCTTTGACTATCTGCTCGGCCTCAGTGTAAGGCACGCGCGGGTCGTTCTTGCCCTGAATGACCATCAGCGGCGTCTTGATGCGTTCGACGCGCCCGAGCGGCGAAATGGAGCGCAGGAAATCAAGGTCGCGCTCAAGCGAGCCGTACTCCACCTCGCGCAGCTTCCGTCGGTAGCCCGAAGTGTTCTGTAGAAAACTCTCGAAGTTGGCGATGCCGACCGTGTCAACGGCCGCCGCCCACAGGTCCGGGTAGAGCGTGATGGCGGCGAGCGTCATGTAGCCGCCGTAAGAGCCGCCCATCACGGCGATGCGTCGCGGGTCCGCCCCGCCCGCGGTCTTTAACCACTCGACTGCCGCCGCCAGGTCTTTGACCGAATCCTCGCGCTTGCGTACGTCGTCCAGGTGCGTGTAGGTCTTGCCGTAGCCCGTGCTCCCGCGCACGTTCGGCGCGAGAATGGCGTAGCCGCGAGAGAGAAAGTATTGATAGATGGCATTAAAATTGGGCTGTTCCTGTCCTTCGGGCCCGCCATGCACGCTGACGATCACCGGCAGGTTAAAGAACGTCCCTCCGATAGAGTTCGGCCCCGAAGTGAAAGTGATTTGTTGCCTGCCCCGGGCACTCGCCTCGGCATGTTGCGGCCTGTAATACCAAGCAGGAATCTCGCGTCCGTCAAAACTCTTGTAGTGAATCAACTGCGGCTCAACAAAAGATTCGCGCGGAATCCCTGCCGTCGAGCTACGTGTCACCTGCGTGAGCTTGCGCGTCTTCAGGTCATAGAGCCAGACGTCCGCGTTGTAGCGCGAGCCGTTGAAGGTGAAGGCGAGCTTGCTATTATCTTTCGAGAACTGTAGCGCGCCGATGACGCCTTTGCCCGGAAGCTGGACGGGCGCGTCCTTTTTTCCCATGACGGTAATCAAAGGTTTGCCGTCCGTGTCCAATCGGCGTATGTAAAGCTCGTTGAACCCGTCGCGGTTGATCGTGTAAGCGAAAAGGCTTCCGTCGTCCGACATCCCTGTGTCGTCCAGGTCCCATTCGGTGTCGTCAATGATGCTGACCTTCTTGCTCGCCAGATTCATCTGCGCGAGCGAGTAGAACTCACGCTTGTCGTTCGTGCCGAAAAAGATCGAGTGGCCGTCGGGCGCGAAATAGACGTCGCCGAACTGCGCCGCGCCCTCGTGCGGCGTCAGGTGCGTCGCCTGCTGCGTTTGCGTGTCAACGAGATAGAGATCGTTATCCAGGCTTAAGCCTTCGTTGGCGTGAGAGACGATCAGGTAGCGGTTGTCGAAGGACCAGGCCACTGGGCTGTTCGAGCCGTCCTGCTGATAGACCAGCACCTCATGCCCGGTCGCCACGTCCATGAGATAGACGTCGAAGTAGTCTTTGTTGCGCTTGTTCGAAGCGTAGCTAATCTTTTTGCCGTCGTGCGACCAATCGCCGAAGTTGTGGCGGACCGCCGTCGCGTTGGTCAGAGCCCTGATCTCAGAGCCGTCCGGGGAGAGCCAGAAAAGCTGCGCGTTCTCGTCGCCGCCGCGCGACTTTGCGAAGACGAGTCCAGAGCCGTCTGGCGACCAGCGGACGAAATCAACTCGGTCCGTATAAAAGGTCAGCTGCTCGGGCCAGCCGCCCTGCGCGCCGACCATCCAGACTTGCGGCGTGCCTGTGATGTTGGTCAGAAACGCCACGCGGTCGCCCGCTGGCGAGAGCGCAGGGCTCGTCGCGCTGCGGATATTGAGGTAACGATCAACTCCGTAGCGCTCTTTAGTGACGCCCGCGCCGGAAGCTTGTGCGTGCGCGATGGCGAGCGGAAAAGAGAGCGCCAGAATAAGGAACGTGCCGAGCAAGGTTTTTCGCATGGGCTTAGTCTCCGAGTTTTCTACGCGGCGGATGAAATAATGCCTGCCTCTTGCGCGTGTTTGGCCGTGGCTTTCCGGCTGGCAATAACTAGAGACACGAGAGAAGAGGCGGCGTGCGCTTGTGGGGCGCACGCCGCCTCTTTTCATCAGAATCCGTCCTTTGATGGAATTAAATTGTAACGCAGGCGGAGGCATCCAGCCGCCCTGTAGGATATTAAGGTCACTGATTAGCCCTAAGGCGCTTCTATCACGGATTTTTGAGAATTAACGCCTTCCGTGAACAGTCTCGCAGTTTCGAGGTAATCGGCTTGCCGCTTCTGGTATTCGCTGTCGCTGGACGGGACTTGTTTGCCGCCCGCGCCGACCCACCTGATTAACTGCCCGTCATTGAAGTAGAAGCGTTCTTCTTCAACTCTAACTACCCGCCCCGATAGAGGCTTGCTGTACTTTGAATCTTTCCGATAAACGAAGATCAGCTTTCCGTCCCGATAATAGTACTCTTCAAACGCCTTGCCGCTTTCGCCGTAGTAGTTCGCAGCTATCTTCACGATGTTAGGGCCGTCCAGATAAGCGGTCATCTCCCCGCCTTCAGCCGAGAAGCCGGACAACTCCTTTTTTACTCTCCTGTATTTGCGGAGGTTTTTATTAATAGCCGCATAACTCTGCCGTATGGATTGGATTGCATCTTGAGCCGGAGGATTATAGGCGGAGGCCAGGGAGGGGACGCTGACCGAACAATTGATTGCCGTGAGTAGCGCCAATGTGACTATGAAGCTTCCTTTGCCGGTTAACCTTTTCAAGATGGAGTCCTTTTAGCTGGCAAGCTGGTGTAGAGCGCGAGGAAGATAAGCTTGTTATCGAATGATTGTCAATTATTGAAGAACGATTTTTAATAACTCTTCAAAAAGCATGCTCCGTTAAAAAATTGAATGGGCGCGAGCAGCTCATGGCCGCTCAGCGCCTACTCCTAAGAAATTTCCCTTCGGTAAATTTCAGGGGTCGGGTGTCAGGGGTTGGGGATCGGTAAAAGCATTTACTGACCCCCGGCCCCTGACCCCTGACCCCCGCTTTTTGCGTGGTCCTTCGTCAAGAGGCGGATGAAGTGTGGTCATGCACGATGCGCCAGCCCTGCGAGGTTTTGCGGAAGATGAGCGTGAAGCGTCCGTGCTGCTGCGGATCATATGCGAACGTCAATTGCCAGCGACCGAACGCGACGGCTGTATCTTTGCCGATGAGTTTAATCTCTATTTCGGAGAACGCGAGCGTGCCCATCCTCTCGCGCGTGGCATAGCCCTTCTTGTAACCCTCAAGCACCACGTCCCAGCCACGTCTCAGCGTGTCGCCGGAAATAAAGATGGTCTCGTTTGAACGCCAGTAACCATTCATGAAGCCTTCTATGTCGCCGCGATTCCAGGCAGCCGTTTGCGCGTCGAGCACTGCGCGAATGGGCGCAATCGCTTTCGCAGAGGACTCATCAGGTTTCTGCAAATTAGTCTGCTGCCCGTATGTGGCGGACGAGTTGATTCCCATTGCCGTCAGGATAAGGGCGCTGAAAAGTAGGATGCGTTTCATATTCAAGTCTCACTTTCTGAACTGGCAGTATTAGGAGAACAATATACTCGCGCTCGGCTCACAGCTTCAACCTTATCGCGCGCGATATAGCTCTTCCATCATTATACGCGGGCGTGCGCCCTCAACCACTCAAAAACGTCTTCGCGCATCGGCTGCGTGATCTCATGTGCGGCATCATAGGCTTTGACTTCGACTTCCTGCGCCCGCGCGCGAAGCCGCCGAGCATACTCAGCGGTGCGCGACGGTGGATAGAACTCATCGCGCACGCCGTGAAGGTGAAGAACGGAAGCATCGGTCCGCTTGTAACTCTCGCTTGTTTCCCAATCGCCAGGCAATCCGCCGCAGATGCCTATGACGCCATGTAAGACTTTCGGGTGCGTGAAACTGAAGCGATAGTTGAGGGCGCAGGACTGTGAAAAGCCCAGCAGAAAGACGCGGTCACGGTCCGCTACATTTTCGTCAACGAGCGCGTCAATCAAATCCAGCAGCGCGCGATGGTGGACCGCAACCGAATCTTCCGGGTGAAAGTTCGTCAGCCAGCCGAAACCATAACGCAGCGGCCCGCCCTCTTCCTTAGGCTCTTTCATGTGTTGGTGGAAACCCTGTAGCGATGCGATGGCGAAATCATCGGGCGCTATCTGCGCGGCCTCGCGCATCATCTGTCTTTTGTTCGCCCCGTATCCGTGCAGCGCGATGAGTAAAGGCGCAGAGGTGCTTTTCCCCGTCGGCGTGCGCAGCGCGTAATACATCCTGATCTGTGCGACGAGCGTGCGCTCGGAGTGCGTGTCAGGGCCGCTTTCCATATCAGACATCACTGGGGTTATACCGCGCCGCGCCGGGAATTGCCAGCCCCGCCCTGACAACCTTCCGCCGAAGGCACAGGACCGATGACAAGTTTGTTGACAAGGAATCATGGCGGGTATATTTTTAGCGCCGCTCGCGCCTTTAACCATGGCTGTCAGGCGTTCTCTTCAGCCTCATCGTTCCTAATTTCTTAGCGTCCGGCCCTCAAACGTCGCGCGCGCGGGTTTTACTAGCCTTAAACGTCCGCGCATTTCCGTTAAAGCCATCGCCGACGCCAGCAGCTTCCGACGCCCCTCTGCAAAGGAGTCAAGATGCAAAAAAAATTCTTCCCGCCCAAACGAGACTTCAGCTCACTGTCCCTGAAAGATCTGCTGGAAGCGCGCGACGCTTACCACACACACTTAGCCCATCTGGACAACGTCATCGCCACGGCCATCGGACGCTACCGCATCCGTGTGAAAGACCCGGACTCCAAAGAAGCCAGAGGACCCAAGGCCTGGCGCGACCGCATGCAGTCGCCCGAACGCACGCTCGGCAACACGGTCATCAAGGCATGGTCATGGCCGAGCCTGCTGGTCTTCGTCAAGGAGTGGTTTACGCTGGAAGAGATGGTGCGACAGGACCCGGAGCAGGTCGTGCCGCGCTTTCTCTATCTTTCGGACGGAAGGGTCGTGCCGACCTGCGTCATCCTCGCCGAGCGGCAGGAGAAAGCGCCGCCCCCGCTCCAGAACATAACTTTTCCAGAGCACCTGGTCGGGGGCGGATACCCCGTCTTCACGGAGAATCAGGGCCAGCAGCACATCGGCTCCATCGGCTGTCTGGTGAGCGACGGCGATTCCGTCTACGCGCTCACCAACCGCCACGTGACGGGCGAGCTGGGCCGCGAGGTCTTTTCGTTCATCGGCGGCAAAAAGATGCGCGTTGGCATCTCGTCCAGAAGCCGGCTGGACGACCGTGTCGCGCTGGGCAAGCGGCTGTTCCAGGACGTATATCCAGGCTGGCCCGGCCAGCGGTCCTACGTCAACATCGACGCCGGCCTCATTCACGTGGAGGACCTCGAATACTGGACCTCACAGGTCTTCGGCATCGGCGAGCTCGGCGACCCCGTTGACCTCAACACGGACACGCTCTCGCTTGACCTCATCGGCTGCCCCGTGCGCGCCTTCGGCGCAGCCTCCGGCGAGATGGTCGGCGAGATCAGCGCCCTTTTCTACCGCTACAAGTCAGTCGGCGGCTTCGATTACATCAGCGACCTGCTGATAGGTCCGCGCACAGAATCGTGCAGCGGCTTCTGGGAGGCGGAGCACGACGAAGGTGAGCACGAGGTGGAGTACTGCGAGCCGAATTACGGGACGGTCGGAGAGAGCGGGGTGCTGAAGACGCGCCCGGGAGATTCCGGCACACTCTGGTTCTTCGACCAGAATATGACTGTCGAGACGGCGCGCTCTAAAGGATACGCCGGCGCGCGTGCTCGTCGCCTGCGGCCCATCGCGCTTCAATGGGGCGGCCACACGCTGCTCGACGAAAAGAGTGAATCCAAAGCGGAATTCGCTCTCGCCACCTGTCTGAGCACCATCTGCCGCGAGCTCGATCTGGACGTCATCCCGGACTTCGACATCGGCCACAGCGAATACTGGGGGAAGACCGGTCACTACAAAATCGCCGCCAAAGCCTGTGAGCTGGTCGCGGACCCGAAGCTCAAAAAGCTGCTGCTCGCCAACGTCAGTAACATCGCCTTCGGAGATGAGGCGATAGAGCAGGGCGAGTTGCAGAAGGTCAAGCCGGTCAGCCCGAGCAAGCCGAATCAGCCGTTCGTCCCGCTGGCTGACGTGCCTGACATCGTCTGGCGCGCCTCGCGCAAGCTGGACGACGCCAACCACTTCGCGGACATGGATCAGGAGGGCGAGGGTGATTTCGCTGGCAAGACTCTTCTGCGCCTCTGCCAGAACCCGGACAACGTGGACATCTCTGTCTGGAACGGCTTCTACGACAGCCTCGGCATTGGCCGTAAACGCGGCGCAGCCCCTTTCCGCGTCTGGCAGATCTATAAGCTGATGGTCGAGTTCGTCAGGAAGAAGAAGGTGGCCGAGTTCGTCTGCGCCGGCGGCATCGTCTCGCATTACGTCGGCGACTCCTGCCAGCCGCTGCACGTCTCATTCCTGCATCACGGCCGGGAAGGGCATCCTGAAGAGGAGAAGGTGCATTCGGTTTACGAGACTCAGATGATAGATAAAAAAGCGACGGAGATCATCGTGGGCATCAACGAGGCGTTGAAGAACACGAAGGCGAAGGCGGACGTCACTGGCGGCCACGCTGCCGCGGTCTCGGTCGTCGAGTTGATGCGCCAGACCGTCAAGACGCTCAAGCCCATTAAGGTCATAGAGGCTTTCAACGACGCGCAACAGAATAACCGCATCCCGGACATGTGGAATGCATTGGGTGCGAAGACGATCACCTGCATGGCCGGCGGCTGTCTGCGCATGGCGTCAATCTGGGCGAGCGCCTGGAAAGAGGGAGGCGGAGGCAATATCGCCAACAGCAAGCTCGTCGCCATCGAACACGATGAGCTGATGTCCCTTTATAACGACAAGAACTTTCTCCCGGCCTTCCGCCTGCAAGACGAGGAGTTCGCAGAGGCGCTCCAGGAGTAGAAGGACTCACGAACGGCCTTTATCGCCGCAGCTCAGTTGACGTAGCCGTCGTTACCGTCCTCGCCGTCGCCGCCGCCATCCTCTCCGCCCGCGTCTGTCGTCTCCTCTGTCAGGACCGCATACGCGGGCGGAGCGCTCTCCTCTTCGAGACTCCAAATCTCGTATAGCTCGGGCGGGACTTCAGTGACAAAGCGCGACGGTTTTTGAAGGACCGTCTGGCGATTGTAGTCCGTGACCATCAAAGGATAGGTGATGTAAAGCTGCTCTGCGGCGCGCGTCAGTGCGACGTACCAGAGGCGGCGCTCCTCCTCTTCGCCCTCCGCGTCACGAAGCGAGCGCGGGCTGGGGAATTTGCCGTCGGCCGCCCAGAGGATGAAGACCGCGCGCCACTCCAGGCCCTTCGCCTGGTGCACGGACGTTAAGGTCAGCATCTCGTCCTCGTCGCTTCCCAGAACGACGTCTTCGCCCGTCAGGGCCTGCGGCGCGCTGTAACGCTCGGTCGAGAGCAACGCGAGCTCGCCCAGGAACTCTTCCGTAGAGTTGTAGCGCGCGCTGTAGAGCGCCAGCTGCCGCAAATCTTCGAGGCGCGCCTCTGCATTTTCGTAGTTGCTCGCCAGATACGATTCGTAGCCGCGCGCGAGAATCATCTCGATCTGCCGCGAAGGCGCGTTGCGCGTCTCGTCCCCCACCAGTGCTTCAAGCAGCGCGAGGAACTCCGTCCACCCGCCCCCGCGTTTCGGAGCGGCCTGGAAATCTGCGCGCCTGACGAGCGCGAGCGGGTCCGGCGCGTAGGCCAATTGCTCCCAGATTCTGCCGGCGGTCGCCGGACCGACGTTCGGAATCAGGCGCAGGACGCGCTTCCAGGCCAGCTCGTCGCGTGGGTTTGTGACGAGGCGCAGGTACGAGACGACGTCCTTGATGTGCGCCTGCTCGAAGAAACGCACGCCGCTGCGGACGCGATACGGGATACCGCGCCGCGTCAGCTCCAGTTGCAGTTCGAGCGAATGATAGTGAGAGCGGTAGAGCACTGCCGTCTCTTCGAGCGGGATGCCTTCGTCCCGTAGCTCAAGAATGCGCGCGGCTGTAAAGGCTGCCTGCTGGTCCGCGTCGCGGCAAGGGATGAGAGCCGGGGGCTGCCCCTTCGAGTCGCGCGCCGGACGCAGGGTTTTGGGAAACTGTTTGCGGTTCGAACTGATTGAGACGTTGGCGAGCGCCAGGATTTCGGGCGTGGAGCGATAGTTGGTCTCCAGGCGATAGACGCGCGCCTCCGGGTAGCGCGACGGAAACTCGTAGATGTTCGTAAACTCCGCGCCGCGCCAGGCGTAAATGCTCTGCGCGTCGTCGCCGACGACCATCACGTTGCGGTGTTTGATGCCCAGCAAATCAACAATCTCCGCCTGGAGCTTGTTCGTATCCTGGTATTCGTCAACCAGGATGTGCTGGAACTGGTCCGCATAAAGCGCCGCGATGTCCGCCTTCTCCATCAAGAGGCGTTTCCAGTTGAGCAGCAGGTCGTCATAGTCCATCACGTTGCGCTCACGCTTGCGCGCCATGTAGATCGCGTCAACGCGCTTGATAGCTTGCGTCAGCGGCTCGAAATGCGGGTAGCGGCGCGCGACCACGTCTTCCAGGGGACGGTCCGTATTGTTGGCGAAGCTGATCAGGTCCTGCAAGATTTCCGCCTTCGGAAAACGGCGCGCCTTTGTGTCAATGCCCGCTTCGTCCACGCAGGCCGAGAGGAAATCTTTCGAGTCTTCCGAATCGAGAATCGAGTAGTTGGACTCAAAACCGATTGACGCGGCGTGGCGACGCAGGATGAGATTGGCGATGCGGTGGAACGTCCCGCCCCAGACACGGCGCACGTCGCCGCCGCTCGTCAGAGTTTCGACGCGGCGGAGCATCTCGCGCGCCGCCCGGTTAGTGAAGGTCGCGAGCATGATGCGCGCGGGAGCGACCCCCTGCTCAATGAGGTAAGCGACGCGGTAGGTGACGGCGCGCGTCTTGCCGGAGCCAGCGCCCGCGACGACCAGGGCAGCCCCCGGCGACCCCGTGGCGACCGCGAACTGCTCCTCGTTGAGTTCCGCGCGATAGCGGGCCAAACGGTCCGGCTGCACTGCGCCGCGTTTGATGACGTAGCGTGTCATGACAACACAGAATTCAGGAGCCAGAATCCAGAATCCAGAATTTTAAAGCGGAAGCCACTTTAGCAGATTTTCTTTTCTTCTGGCCTCCGGATTCTGACTTTCAGCAGGGTCTATTCATTTTCGGAGATTGAGGAAAGTAGAGCAATAGGACTGTCCACGAAGCCACACGAAACGACACTAAATTGTCGTGGTTTGTTTCGTGTCGTTTCGTGTGGCGCGCGTGGATTGTTCCTTGTTCCGCCGAGTATGAATAGACCCTGGGCTTTCAGAATTCCGCCTTTTCTTGTTAGGATGAATGGCGTACCAACTTTCAAACTTTCATCCAATCCGGAAGAGAGGTTAAGCGAGATGAAATTCCCAGGCGGGCTGAACATTCAGCAGATGATGAAGCAGGCGCAACAGATGCAGGAGAAGATGGCGCGCGAGATGGAGGAGCTGGTCGTCGAGGCTTCCTCGGGCGGAGGCGTCGTCACGGTCCAGATGAAGGGCACGCACGAGGTCGTGGGACTCAAGATTGACCCGGAGGCCGTCAAGGAAGACGACATCGAGATGCTTCAGGACATGATCGTCGCCGCCGTCAACGAAGCGAACCGCAAGATTGATGAAGCCATGAAAGGCAAACTGGGCGGCATGCTCCCGCCAGGACTTCTCTAAAAAAGGGGTCGGGGGCCAGGGGTCGGGGGCCGGAAAGCGTGGAGGCGTGTATGGCTATCAATAGTTTCCGCGATCTCAGGGTCTGGCAGGCAGGGATGGAGTTAGTAGAACAGGTATATCTTCTAACGCAGGCATTCCCTAAACAGGAGATTTATGGATTAACCAGTCAGATTCAGCGCGCTGCCGTTTCCGTCCCTTCAAATATTGCTGAAGGACACACGAGAGAACATAGCAAAGAATTCTTACACCACTTGTCAATGGCTCAAGCGTCCTTGGCTGAGCTAGAAACTCAATTGGAAATAGCGGCGCGCTTGAAGTATATCTTACCCGATAAGCTTGAGCGGACTCTTCAGCAAGTTGCTTCATTAGGCAAGCAACTTTATGCCCTGCGGAATGCTTTAATGAGAGGATACAAAGAATAGTGGTCGGATGTTAATAGAAGCCTTTCACCGGCCCCTGGCCCCTGGCCCCCGACCCCTTTTTAATCATGCTAGATTACGCCGAACCCGTCACCAAACTGATTGACGAATTCAAACGCCTGCCGGGCATCGGGCACAAGACGGCGCAGCGCCTGGCGTTTCACATCCTGCGTGTGCCCGAGGCCGATGTCGAACGCTTCGTCGAGGCATTGCGCGAGGTCAAGCGGCGGATCATCTTCTGCTCGGTCTGCAACAACCTGACGGACGTGGACCCGTGCCGCTTCTGCGCTTCCCCCTCACGCGACCGCTCCGTTATCTGCGTCGTCGAAGAGCCCTACAACCTGGTCGCGGTGGAGAAGACGCGCAGCTACAAAGGTCTTTACCACGTCTTGCACGGCAGCCTCTCGCCGATACGTGGCTTAGGGCCGGACGACCTGCATCTGGCGAATCTGCTGCCGCGCTTAAGGCCGGAGAATAACGAAGGGGCGCAAGTGAGCGAGGTCATCATGGCGACCAACCCGAACACCGAAGGCGAAGCCACGGCCAACTACATCAGCCGCCTCCTGAAACCTCTCGGCGTGCGCGTCACCCGAATCGCGATGGGCATGCCCGTCGGCTCAGACCTCGAATACGTTGACGAAGTGACGATGGACAAGGCGCTCGCCAACCGGCACGAGATTTAGAAGGCAAAAGGGAAAAGGTAAAAGGCAAAAGGGAAGACCAGAGAGCGCATCTTTCGTCCTCACTTTTGCCTTTTTACTTTTTCCTTTTGCCTTTCAGAATCTGACGTGCTCCTCTTTCACGCCCTCTTTGCAGTCCTTGCAATCTTCCGAGGTGTCGTACATGGGCGACTCGAAATCTATCAGCGACTTGATGGGGACGTCGCCGATGCGGTCCGGCGCGGAGGTGAAGCGAACGATGGTGCCGCAGCCGATGATCTGCGCGCCGAGTTCCTGAACCAGTCCGACCGTCTCCTCGATCGCGTGGCCGCTGCGGATGATGTCGTCAACGATGATGCAGGGGTTGACTTCGCCCTGGTTGACGTACTGGCGAAACATGCGCTTGCCGTCCACCTCCCGCTCGGCCCAGTAAATCTGTTCGGCGTTCAAGGCCTCGCGCACCCCGAAGGCGACGGGGATGCCGCCGGAGCTGGGGGAGATGATGGCGACTTTGGGCAGCTGGCTGGAGATGTCTCGGTCCACGCGAAACTTGCGCGAGAGCGCGACGGCCAGCACGCGCGCCGTGTCGTAGTAACGGAAGGCGAGCGGCATCTGAAAGTAGTGCGGCGTGTGTTTGCCGGACGGATAAACGAAGTGGCCCTCGCGGTAAGCGCCGGTGCGCTTCAGAATCTGCATCACGGCTTCGGGCGTCGGAATCAGGTTTACCATTGTCGGTCTCCTGTAAGAAAAGTGATGAGTGATGAGTGATGAGTGATGAGTGATGAGTATTTTCGGTCGTCACTCATCACTCATCACTCATTACTCATCACTTCTTTTCGTCCCACAGCATACATCAATCGGCCCGTTTTGCTCCATCTTTGAGAGCGCGTTTGATGAGCTCGCGCTGGTCTTGGCTTAGTCCCTGCGGGAGGTGGTCGGGCGCAAACCATTCGATGCTTTCGATCTCTGCGTTGGGCCTCCCGGTCGGCCCTCGGGCGCGGCAGCGAAAGATGATCTCTATCTGCGTGGGCGTCTTCAGCGTCCGCACGAAGGCAATCTCGGCGCGCTCTATTTCCAGCTCAACCTCTTCGCGCAGCTCGCGCCTGAGGGCTTCTTCGGGCTGCTCGCCCTTTTCGATGAAGCCGCCGGGGATGCCCCAGCCCGAGCCCACGCGAAAACGATGTTCGAGCAGGAGCACGCGCCCCTCCTCGTCCGTGACGACCGCGCCCGCCGTCACAGTAAATCGCGGCTCGACCAGGCGCACGCTCCACCGCCGCAAACTCCTCGGCGCGCGACGCCACAGAGCACCGAGCATCTTCTTAAACATGCGCCAGTCAATATAAAGGCAAAAGGAAAAAGGTAAAAGGCAAAACCGGGTGTTGGGCGCTTGCCTTTAACGTTGGCAGAAAATCTCGTGAGGAATATAATTTGAGCACCATGAAAGCCTATGAAGAGATTGTAGAGTTTATCGCACGTGGCACTACTCCTAACAACGTCGCTGCGTTCCGTCCTTCTGAGAGCGCCAAAGAGCGCGTGGCCGACTTGATACAGCGGGAGAAGAGCTCCAGCATTTCGCCCGAAGAAGAATCAGAGTTGAATCATTATCTTCAGCTAGAACATCTCATGAGATTGGCGAAAGCCCGCGCTCGTCAACATATCGCTAATGGCTGATCGCGTAGGTTCAGAGCTGAGGCGACGCCTCGATAGCATTCTTTTTCATCCTTGCTTTATTCTTCTCACCTTGAATGCTCGCGCGGGTCAATTCTGAGCGTTGGGCGGCATCGTTGAATGATTGAGATGGAGAGCTTGCTTAAACATTGTCCGGTGGTCATTGAAACACCTGTCGCCTGGGGAGAAATGGATGCTTTCCGTCATCTCAATAATACCGTTTACTTTCGCTTTTTCGAGAGCGCCAGAATCGCATACTTCGAGAGGTTGAATCTTTTGGACTATATGGAGGCGACAGGAGTTGGACCTATTCTGGCCTCGACCAGTTGCAGATTTAAGATACCGCTGACTTACCCGGATAAAGTTTCCATCGGGGCGCGCGTCTCAACAATCGAGGATGATCGCTTTACGATGGAGTATTACGTAGTCAGTCATAAGTACCGGAAAGTTGCCGCCGAAGGGAGTGGCTTAATAGTTACCTTCAACTACAAGGAGAACAAGAAGGCACCGCTTCCCGTGGAATTGAAACAGCGGATTGAAGAATTGGAAGCTTCAATCCGCTAAACGCGCCGCCCAACAACTCATCGAACCGGAGGCTTCCCTCTGGTGGTTCCGAAGCTCTTCAGAGACGCGTAGGTGATCAGGTTATGACGCAACACATAGGCATCGTGGCTGGCAGCGCGGAGGGCGCTGCTCTCTGTTATCGCACGATCTGTCTGGAGGCCCCGGCCGTCATGGGCGAGCATAACCACCCGGAGATCACCATGAACTCTGTGCCACTGGCCGAACACATGCGCCATATCCGTGCGAACGACTGGAAGGCGTTAGCAGAGGTCTTAGCGGCTTCCGCCCATAAGGTCGCGCAGGCCGGGGCTGACTTCGCCATCTGCCCTGACAACACTTATCACCAGGCGTTCGAGTACTTGATTCCGCAGTCCCCTATTCCCTGGATACATATTGCCGGGGCAGTCGCCGAAGAAGCAGACCGCTTCGGCTACGCGCGGCTTGGCATCTTAGGGACCAAGTATCTGATGGAGGGGGGTGTCTATCCGGAGGTCTTAAAGGAGTTCAGGATAGAGAGCGAAATACCTGACGAGGCGGATAGAGAAAAGATTAATGAGATTATCTTCAAGCAGCTGGTCAACGGAATTTTTCCGGAAGCCTCCCGGTTATATTTCAATGAAGTGGCGGACAAGTTGAAGGTGCGCGGGTGTGATGCTGTGGTCCTCGGCTGCACCGAGATACCTCTAATCGTGCGCCCGGACGATACTCCGCTGCCCACACTGGATTCGACACGCTTGCTCGCGAGAGCGGCCTTAAGGAGGGCTCTTGAGCAATAAGCAGGCACGCATCTTTGACATCTCAAACGCGAAGAGATAACCTCTTCAGACACTCACAAATTTTAATCTTGAAGGAGAGTTCTTTAAGAACTTATGGCGAAGAGTGGACATAAGGGCATCAGCCGGATTGATTGCCCGCAGAGAAAGACAGTCGGCTGGTACGTCAGGGTCAGGCTCAAGAACGTTACTAAATCGAAGTTCATCAGCGACAGCACTCACGGTGGCAAAGAAGCGGCCCTGGAAAAAGCCGTCGAATGCCGCAACCGTTTGGAGGAAGAGCTGGGGAAACCGCGAACAGACTGGGTGGTCGTCGGCGATAACCCGCGCAACAAGAGCGGCGTCGTCGGCGTGCGCCGAGCGGTCAAGAAGTACAAAGGGAAAGACGGAAAGATTTACCTCAACGAAGTCTATCAGGTGTCCTGGCACGCCGGGAGAGAGAAGAAGGGGCAAACCTGCGTCTCAATCAGGAAGTATGGTGAAATGGGAGCTTTCCGTCGAGCGTGCGCGATTCGCAGGCAGAAAGAGGAAGAGATGTACGGGAAGGTCGTCGTGAGCAAGTGGGCGGAGGTCCTGGGCAAGGTGTGCGCCGCATAACAACTCATTGAATCCGACCCGGCGCAGATAGTATCCCGTTCATGCTGCTTCCTTGAGCTCAGGCGGTTATGATGTTGCCCGGCTGACTATAGGGAGTGAAACGGCAGCCCTCCGAAAAGAGGTGTTTCTCTATAATGAGCAGCGCACATGAGAGCATGATGGGCATTCTCAAGCTGTATGAGTTGCGATCCGAAGCAAACATGCGGCGGGCCAGGGACTGGTTTGCCACAGGCTTTTATCCCGAAAGCGCGCAGGACATTCTCAGCGTGCTCACGAGCGAACACAGCGCGGATTTTCGGATGGTCGCTTCATATTGGGACATGGCCGCGGCGTTCGTCGTCTTCGGGGCCATCAATGCGGAGATGTTCAATGCCATCAACACGGAGCACGTGGCCGTTTATGCCAAGCTTCAGCCTTTTCTTGAAGAGCTTCGCGCGATGCCGGGTATCCCGCCCTATCTCTATCTGAAGCATCTTGAGCCGGTGGTGCTGCGCATGAGTGACGCGGAAGAACGTGTGGCAGCGATGCGGCGGTATATGAAAAGCAGAAGAGCGTCCACGACAGAAGTGAAAGCATAAAAGCCTGTGCCGCATCGGATGTCGCGTCGAATGACCTGTGTGAATCTATGAAAGCAATCAGAGTTGAGGCTTACGGCGGGCCTGATGCGCTCGTCCTCCAGGAGGTTGACAAACCTGTGCCTGAACCCGGCGAAGCTCTGGTCCGGATAGAGGCCATCGGCGTCAACTACATTGACGTTTATCACCGCACGGGGCTTTATCCTCTGCCGCTCCCCTTCACGCCGGGGACGGAAGCAGCGGGCACAGTGGAAGCGGTCGGCGATGGTGTGACCGAGTTCAAAGCGGGAGACAGAGTCGCTTATGCGATGGCCGTCGGTTCCTACGCGGAGTACGCGAGCGTGCCAGCCGCGCGGCTCGTCAAGCTGCCTGACGGGGTGGATGCGAAGACTGCTGCGGCGGCGATGTTGCAGGGCATGACGGCGCACTATCTTGTCACCTCGACTTACATGCTCAAAGCTAAGGACACGGCCCTCGTCCATGCCGCAGCAGGGGGTGTCGGCCTCCTGCTCATTCAGATGGCGAAGCGCATAGGTGCGCGCGTCATTGGCACGGTTTCGACCGAAGAGAAGGCGCAACTGGCGCGTGAGGCTGGCGCGGACGAAGTAATCATTTACACCGAACAGGATTTTCAGGAAGAGACCAGGCGGTTGACCTCGGGTCGTGGCGTCGAGGTCGTTTATGACTCCGTCGGCAAGACGACTTTTATGAAGAGCCTCGATTCGCTCGCGCCGCGCGGGATGCTAGCGCTCTTCGGTCAATCGAGCGGTCCGGTTCCGCCCTTTGACGCAGCGCTGCTGGCGCAGAAGGGTTCGCTCTTTTTAACCAGGCCGAGCCTGGCGCAGTACACTGCGACGCGGGAAGAGTTGCTGTGGCGAGCCGGAGACGTTCTCGCGTGGGTCGGCGCGGGCGAGTTGAAACTGCGCGTTGGCAAGACCTTCCCTCTCTCCGAAGTTGCGGAGGCGCACAGGCAGCTTGAAGGCAGAGAGACCACAGGGAAAGTCCTGCTAATTCCCTGACCAAACTTTTCCTTTTACGTTTTTCCGTTTACCTTTATTATGAGCGGCAGTTCCCGAAAAGCTCTCTTTCTAGCCACGTGCGAACTCCTGTAAAAGGATAACGAGCCGATGTCAGCCAACACCACAGATACAGTCACAGAGAACGCCCAGGCGCCGGCGGCCGAACAACCCGGCGTGCCGAAGAAGATCACGAACGCGCAGACGGTCTGCAACGTGAAGAACGAGAAGGGCAAGCTCTGCAACGGTCACCTGAAGCAGTTGGGGACCGGAGGCGAGCCCGCGGAGATTCACCTGCGCGGCGACGACGTGCTCTTCAAGTGCCAGTCGTGCGGCACGCTCTACATGGGGCCGCCCCTGGGGCACGTGCGCGATCCCTACAAGCAGCAACGATTCGTCGAGAACGAACTCGCGGCGCTTCTACAGGCCGCGGGCGGGACGCTTCCGGCGATTGTGAAGAACGAGCGCGGCGTCTTCGTGCTGGCCGAAGAGACGGCGCACCACGCGCCCGCCCCGAAGTCCGCGGCGGCGAAACCGGCAGCGGCTCCAGCAGCCGAGAAGAAAGAGGAAAGTACTGCTGCGGCCAAGCCCGCACCCGCAGAGGCGAAGCCCGCCGCAGCGCCCGCCGCACAGCTGGCTCCGTCGCAGACTTCGCTCGGACCGATTCCGGGGGCGGATGGTCCTGTGCCCGGTGAGACCTTCGAGCAGAAGCTCGTGCGTTTGAGGGCAGTCGTCGCTGAGGCCAAGCGGCGTAAAGAACTGTTCGGCGGAGGCGAAGCTGCGGCGGGCGCGGAGGCGAAGCCCGCTGGGCAAACACGCCCGACGGCCGCCTCAACTTCGGGCACGGATTCATCCGCGCAGGCGGACGCGCATCGTCCGGCGGCGGAAGCGCAGGCCGCTACGGGCCAGGCTTCGGCAGCGCCTTTGAGCCCCGCTGCGGCGACAGCCTCGCCCGCTGCCGGAGCGGAGACGCCCGCAGATTTAGCGCCCGATGCCGCCCCTGCCGCGAAGCAACCAGCGCGCAAGGCAACGCCCGGCGGTACACTCTACCGCGCCCCCTTCGACACGGGCCCAGTGCCTGGCGAGACTCACGAGCAGAAGATCGAAAGGCTGCGTGGCGTCGTCGCCGCCGCCAAAGAGCGCGCGGAAAGAGAAGGAAGATCGAAGGAATAGTTCGATTGCGGAATGCGGATTTCGGATTGCGGATTTAAGAAAGCGGGAGCATAAGGTTTCAGCCGTCGAAGACGGCGGCGGCATAAAGCCCCGTGCGCGAGCACGGGGGTTGAGCACCCCAACAAAAAGAGAAAGCCCGCGCCAGCGGGCGGCAGCATAAAGCCCAGGGCGTCAGCCCTGGGTAACAAGTCCCGGTTTGAGACGCCAGCCCGCGTGAGCGGGCGACGGCCCTTGAAACGCGAGCGGGTGTGCGCGGGCTGCCGCCCATTTCATGGGCTGAATATTCCTCACTGCCTGTAACCCAGGGCTGACGCCCTGGGCTTTATGCCGTCGCCCGCTGGCGCGGGCTGGTGGCTACATTGCGCGTAGCCTCTTCAACATCTGCACGGCGTTTCCGTTTGATGGGTCCAGTTCGAGCGACTTCTCGTAGTTCTTGATCGCCAGCTCCTTCATCCCCTTGTTCATGTAGGCTTCGCCCAGGCTGTCCCAGACGTTTGAGGATTGCGGGTAGGCTTCCGTGTTCAGCTTGAAGATTTCGATGGCCTGATCCAGGCGCTTCATCCCCATCAGACGATAGCCGAAGCTGTTCATAGTGTTCTCGACGTTGACGTATGCGTTGGCCGGGTCGGCCTTGAACTCCCGAAAGCGTTTGGCCGCCTGCGCGACATCATTCGCGTCGAGCGCTTCCATCAACTGTTCGGTCAGCTCTTTTTTCGGGCTGTAGGCGAAGATGGCTTTCAGCGCCGGGTCGTTGTTTGAAAAGTAGTCTGTGGAAGTCAACTCGGCCGCAACCTGCGGCCCTGTCCAGATGCGGCGGTCACGCGGGTCAAGGTTCTGCCACCAGAGGGTCGAGGCGCGCACGACCAGTCCGCTGTTCGGCAACTCGATGCGCGCCGGGTCGCCGTAGAAGTTGACGTTCTCGCCCGTCGGCTCACCGACAAAAATCGTGTTCGTATATTTCTCAAGCTCGTTGACCAGGTTCTGCGCGGCGGAGTAGGTGTAGCGGCTGATGATGGTGAAGAGTTTCCCGCGCACGTCCACCTTCGACTTGATCAGGCCGACGACGAGCGGCTTGTTGAGATAGTTGTTCCCGCCCCCGTTCCAGCGCAGGTCCAGGATGAAGCGCTCGACCGGGTTCTTCTCCACGAAGTCGAAGAGGCGGTGGCTGAACTGCGCGACCGTCTCATTCTCTTTGTCGGCCACGCCGTTGAATTGAACATAGACTGTCTTTGAATCCGCCAGGTATTCGAACCAGAAGAGGTTGTCTGTGTCTTTGAGCCACAGCGGCGTCGGGGCACGGGCTGCGTCGCGCGCATCAACCCAGCCGTCCGGCTTGATGTAGCGGCGAGTGTGCCCGGCCGTCGGCGCTGGCCGCACGAACGGCTTCAGCTCGACCGTCACCTGCTTGCCATCTTTTTCGACGACATACGTTGCGCTCTCCATGTTCTCGACAATACCGACGGTGTTGAGTACTTCCGGCGAGACCAGGTACATCATGGCCGCGCCCTTGAGGCCGAACTCGTTCTGCTGGTCGTGGAAGACCAGACCCTTAATCTTATCGAAAGCCTCGGCCGCGCTCGCGTTCCCGATTTTCAGGACGCGCCCGCCGACCACATCAGCGTGTTCGCGTGCGGCGGCGGTGACGAACAATCCGTCCTTGAAGAAATAGAGGGTCAGTGGATAGGAGCGAAATCCTATCTTCGGGTCGAAGAGCAGGCCGTTGATGCCCGTGTGCCCGTCCTGCACTAAAGCCACGATGCGCGCCAGCTCGACGATGATCTGGTGGCGCGCCAGCGTCGGAATCCGCTCCTCCAGGTTTTTGACCGCCGCGTCAAACTGCTCGCGCTTCGCCGTGTGAAATAGATTCTTGTGGCGCTGAGGCATCTCCGCGGCCAGGTGGCGCAAATCCGCGCGCCACTTCTCTGCCTCCGCGCTACTCACGGCCGAGATGACGGACCGGTTGCTCTGCGCCAGAAGCGATTGGGCGGAAAGAAGCAGACAGAAGATTAGAAATAATCTGTTAATTTTTGACATCGTAACTTCTCCTCGAATGAGTATGATTATTGCGCTTTGCAATTGAATGCGCCTGCTGCGCGAGAATTGTAGGGGCAGAGACTGTCCCATTTCGGATTTCGGATTTCGGAATGAAAGAACAGAAGGCAGAAGGCACAAGGCAGAAGGCAGTCAAGGCAAAACGCTCCTGGTTTTTACTGCCTACTGCTTTCTGCCTTCTGCCTTCTGCTTTTCTCAATCCGCATTCCGCAATCGAACTGCGATCCCTTTATCTAGAGAACACCGCGAAGATATTTTTTGTGACACTTATTTGCGGCAACGACTGCGGCGCTTAACTTTGCCCGGCCACCCAGTAATCCGGCCGCTCCTGCGTCTGTGGATCGTGTCTCTCCATCCAGCGCTCCGGGCGTTTCAATTCGACGAATCCGAACCGGCGGTAAAGCTCGTGCGCGTCTTTCGTCGCCAGAACCCAGCGTCGAAACCCTTGCAGTTGAGGATGCCTGATGATTGTTTCGACGAGCCACGTCCCCAACCCTCGGCCGCGAAATTCTTCGAGGACGAATACGTCAGCCAGCCAGGCAAAAGTTGCATAATCCGTGATGACGCGCGCGAACCCTATCTGGCGCTCGCCTTCGTAGAGACCGAAAGCCAGAGAATTCTCTACCGAGCGCCTGATTGTTTCCAGGCTCCTGCCCGTAGCCCAGTACGAGGAGTTGCTCAGGTAATCGCGAACTACGTCCAGGTCCAGCAGCGCCCTGTCCGTGCTGATCAGATAATCCCCGCGCCTGTATTCTTCCATCTTCACCCTCCAGCCATTCATCCGCGCCTTAGTCTTCTGAGCGCAATCACGCCGATGCCGGACATGATGCACACTCCGCCTACGAAAATTCGCCAGGTCAACTCTTCGCCGCGCACGATCATACCCAAACTGACGGCCAGCAGCGGAGTCACCAGCGCGATCAGCATCGTTTTCGTCACTTCCATGTGCCCCACGAGCCAGTAGTACAAAAGAAACGCCACCGAAGACCCGACGAGCGCGAGGTAGAAAAGCGAGAAGACGGCCAGAGGGGTCCAGTGCAATTCCAGCGGGTTGCCCTCGAAGACGATTCCGATGATGAGGAGCGGAACAAGGCCGAAGAGCATCTGCCCGGCGGCGAGCGTCGCGTAGTCCAGACGACTCCCGCGCGCCTTAATCAAGACGTTCGAATAGGCCGCTCCGAACGCGCCGATGACGATTGCCGCGCTCCCCTGAAACGCAGACGTTCCCCCGGTCTCTATCTGATTCGAGAAGATCAATGCAACTCCGGCAATGCCCAGGACGACCCCGACGAGCTTCGGCATCGTGATGCGCTCGGCCGGGAGATGTAAATGAGCGAGGATGAGGCCGAAGACCGGAATCATCGTCTGCAAGATCGCGGCGAGCCCGGAAGAGGTGTGCCTTTCGCCCCAGAAGAGCAGGCCGTAGTTGAGCGTAAAAGCCAGCAATCCAGTCCCGGCGATCAAGACCCAGTCGCGCGCGTCGCGCGGCAGTGGCCTGCGCCGTATGAAGACAACGAGCGAGAGGATGGCGACGGCGATGACGAAGCGTATGCCCGCGAACGTGAACGGCGGCAAATCCTCCAGGCCGAGCTTGATGAAGAGCCAGGTGGAGCTCCAGATGAGCGCCAGAATCAACCAGACCAGCACGGGCAGTTTCGACCGATGCGTCGCGGCTAGGCGTCGCGGCAAGCTCTTCGCTGCCCGTGCGTTCGGCTGCGGCGCTCCCGAAGCATTCGCCCCCGTCGCCTCAAGCTGTTGTTCAGCGGTCTCTCTGGACATCGAGCCATCATAAACCGCACGCGCGCTCTTTGCTAAACAGGGCCGGGGGCTTGATGACTGAAAGAGTTTCTCAGGCTTTTTCGGACCGCCCGCGTCGCCATTGTTAACACAGATTTCGCATCGAGTTCAGACCGATTTAACACCCATCCCTTACGCTTTTGTGCTCTGAATCCTGATAAAAACCTCGAAGGAGGGTCTTCCAATGTCCCCTTTGAAAACGCTCGCCCGCAACGCTCTTGCGCCCCTGATTGTGACGCTCACCGCTTTATCGTTCGGTTGCAGCGGCGGCTCAGGCGCGGGCGGCGCGGGCACGGTCCGTCTGAACGGCATGGGTGCGACCTTCCCAAATCCTCTCTATCAGAAGTGGATGAGCGAGTACGGCAAGCTCAACCCGAACGCGCAGATTGACTACAGCTCGCAAGGCTCCGGCGCGGGCATTCAGGGCATTTTGAAGCAGACGGTGGATTTCGGCGCGTCGGACGGACCGATGACCGACGCCGAATTAAAATCTGCCCCCGGAGAGATTCTACATATCCCGACCGTCCTCGGCGCTGTCGTGCTGACCTACAAGCTGCCCGGCGTGACGCAAACCCTGCGCTTCTCGCCGGACGTGATCGCGGACATCTTTCTAGGCAAGATTAAGAAATGGAACGACGAGCGGATCAGGAAAGATAACGAGGGCATCAATCTTCCGGACGCGGACATCACTGTCGTCCACCGGTCCGACGGCAGCGGCACGTCCGACGTCTTCACGGACTACCTGTCGAAAGTCAGCTCCGAGTGGAAAGAGAAGGTCGGAAGGAACAAGTCGCCGCAGTGGCCGACAGGCATCGGCGGCAAGGGAAACGAAGGGGTCACGGGCCAGATTAAAAATACGCCGAACACCATCGGCTACGTCGAGCTGGCCTACGCCGTGCAGAACAAGCTGCCCGTCGCGCTCATCAAGAATAAAGCAGGCAACTTCGTCGAGCCGTCGCTGGACGCCGTCACGGCCGCCGCAGCCGAAACCGTCGGAAGCATCCAGGAAGACCTGCGCGCTTCGATAACGGACGCGGACGGGGCGAACGTCTATCCGGTTTCGAGCTACACCTACATCCTCGTCTACAAAGAGCAGAAGGACGAGGCCAAAGGCAAAGTGCTGGTTGATTATCTCTGGTGGGGCATTCACGACGGCGAGAAGTTCGCCAAGGACTTGCTGTACGCGCCGCTCCCGCCCGAGATAGTGAAACGCGCCGAAGCGAAGATCAACTCGATCACCTACGGCGGCAAGCCGCTAAGGAAATAAAAGTCTGGAGTCTGGAGTCTCGGAGTCTGGAGTCAAAGGCTGTAAAAACAATCTGCTTTTGACCTCGGACTCCAGACTCCAGACTCCAGACTCCAGACTTAAAAATGGTGAGTCCTCAGCCTAAAGCTCCATCTCCCGCGGATGAATTTGGCGCGCGGGCGCGCGTCTGGAACTGGCGGGCTCTGCTCTCCCCGACGGGAAGCCGCGGCGATGCCATCTTTCGCATCCTGCTCTTTCTGGCCGCGCTCGTCCTGCTCCTTCTGGTCTCCTCAATGATCCTCGCGATGTGGGCTAACTCGCGCCCCTCGATTGATCGTTTCGGCTGGGAGTTCGTGTCCGGGCAAGCCTGGAACCCCGTCACGGAGGAGTTCGGCGCGCTGCCCTTCATCTACGGCACTCTGGTTTCGTCGCTCATCGCGCTCGTCATCGCCGTCCCGCTCTCGCTCGGCATCGCTATCTTTCTGGTCGAGCAAGCCCCGCGCGCGTTGGCGCGCCCCGTTGCATTTCTGGTCGAGCTGCTGGCTTCGATTCCTTCGGTCGTCTACGGCCTCTGGGGCATCTTCGTGCTTGCGCCTCTGCTGCGTGAGCACGTCGAGCCGTTCCTGGCGCGCTATTTCGGCTGGCTTCCGCTCTTTCGCGGCACGCCGACAGGCATAGGGCTCTTCACGGGCGGAATCATCCTCGCCATCATGATCACGCCGATCATCTCCGCGGTCGTGCGCGACGTGCTGGCCGCAGTGCCCGTCTCGCAGCGCGAGGCCGCGCTCGCTTTAGGCGCGACCCGCTGGGAGACGACGCGCGTCGTTCTGGCGAACGCTTCGTCCGGAATCGCCGGCGCGATCATTCTCGGCCTCGGGCGCGCTATCGGAGAGACGATGGCCGTGACGATGGTCATCGGCAATCGCCCCGAAATCAGCGCCTCGCTTTTCGACCCGTCCTACACCATCGCCTCCGTCATCGCCAACGAGTTTACGGAAGCGACCGACAAGCTTTACCTGAGCGCGCTCGTCGAGATCGGGTTGATTCTCTTTCTGGTGACTTTCATCGTCAACGGCGCGGCCAAGCTGCTCGTCTGGAGCGTGACGCGCGGGACGAGCGGGACAGCGAGGGCTGCGTGATGGAGATAGCGGCTCATCTCAACAATCGTCGGCGGCTGACGAATACCATCATGACGAGCCTGACGGCGCTGTGCGCCCTCATCGCCGTCACGGTCCTCTTAATCATTCTCGGCTACATAGCCTATCAAGGCATCACTTCGATCAACTGGCAGTTCCTGACAGACACGCCGAAGCCCGTCGGCGAAGGCGGCGGCATCGGCCACGCGATTACGGGCACGCTGCTGCTGCTACTGGTGGCCTCTCTGATCGGGATGCCCATCGGCATCGCCGCCGGAATCTATCTGGCGGAGTTCGGCACTGGCTGGTTCGCGGGTGCTGTCCGCTTCGTCGCGGACACCCTGACGGGCGTCCCTTCGATCATCGTCGGCGTCTTCGTCTATACGTTGATCGTGCTCCCGATGAAGCATTACTCCGGTCTCGCAGGGGCGATTGCGCTGGCCGTCGTGATGATCCCGATTGTGACGCGCACGACCGAAGAGATGATCCGGCTCGTCCCACATTCCCTGCGCGAAGGTGCGCTCGCGCTCGGCGCCCCGCAATGGAGAGTGACGCTCGGCGTGGTGCTCCCGGCGGCCAGCTCCGGAATCGCTACGGGGGCGATGCTGGCCGTCGCGCGCGTCTCCGGCGAGACCGCGCCGCTTTTGTTCACGGCCTTCGGCAGCCGTTTTTTCAACATCTACATGGATCAGCCGATGGCCTCGTTGACCGTGCAGATTTACACCTACGCCATCTCGCCTTACGACGAATGGCACGCGCAGGCATGGGCCGCCACGCTCGTCCTGATGGCCCTGATCCTCGCGATAAATATCATCGTGCGTTTCTTTACGAGGAAGAAATTTTAGTCGTGAATCGTAAATCGTGAATCGTAAATCGAACAAAGCTGGTTTTCTCTATTCACGATTTACGATTCACGATTCACTAGCTTTTATGTCCGTGCTAACTCCAATGACTGTACCGAAGCCGCTTGTGCCCGAAGCGCCTGCTGAACAACTGAGCCCGCCGGAGCGAAAGCAACCGGCCGCCCCCGAGGTCAAGGTCAGCGTGCGCAACCTGAATTTTTTCTACGGTCATGTGCCCGCACTGCACAACATCTCGCTGAGCATCCCCGAACGCCTGGTGATGGCTTTCATCGGCCCATCCGGCTGCGGCAAATCAACGTTCCTGCGCACGCTCAACCGTATGAACGACACGATTCCGGGCGCGCGTGCCAAAGGAGAGGTTTTGATTGACGGGCACGACATCTATGCGCCGGGAACAGATGTGGTCGAGCTGCGCCGCAAGGTCGGGATGGTCTTCCAGAAGTCGAACCCGTTTCCGAAATCCATCTTCGACAATGTCGCCTACGGGCTCCGCATCAACCGCATGGCGGCGAGCAAGGCGGACCTGAGCGAGCGCGTCGAGAAGGCCCTTTCCGACGCAGCCCTCTGGCCTGAAGTGAAGGACCGGCTGAAAACTTCCGCGCTCGGACTCTCCGGCGGTCAGCAGCAGCGCCTCTGCATCGCGCGGGCGCTCGCGGTCCGCCCGGAAGTCATCCTGATGGACGAGCCGGCGTCGGCGCTCGACCCGATTGCGACGCAGAAGATCGAAGAGCTGATCGTCAAGCTGAAGAAGGATTACACCATCATCATCGTCACGCACAACATGCAGCAGGCCGCGCGCGTCTCGGACCAGACGGCTTTCTTCTGGCTCGGCAAGCTCGTCGAAGTCAACAGCACCGAGAAGATTTTCACGGCCCCGCACGAGAAGCTGACGGAGGATTACATCACGGGGAGGTTTGGATAAGAACAGTGGTCGGTGGTCGGTGGTCAGTAGTCAGTTAAAAACTGATTTCTCACTGACCACTGACCACCGACCACTGACCACTGCTTTATGGAACTACACAGATTGCTTGACCGCGAACTGGACGCTTTGCGCGACCGATTGCTGCTGCTGGGCGGCGAGACGGAGACGGCGCTCCGGCGCGCCATCTACGCCCTCGCCGAGCGCGACAGCGCGACGGCGCGCGCGGTGCTCGACGAGGACGACGCGATAGACACCCTGGAGGTCGAGATAGATCGGCTCTGCGTTGACATCATCGCGCTCCGGCAGCCGGCGGCCCGCGACCTGCGCTTTGTCATTTCGGTCGCGAAGATCACGCCCATCCTGGAACGGATCGCCGACCACGCCTGCAACATCGCGCGCGCCGCCATTGACCTCAACGACGAGCCGCAGTTGAAGACTTACGTTGATCTGCCCGGCATGGCCGACCACGCCGCGGCCATGCTGCGCGCCGCGCTCGACGCCTTCACCTCGAACAACCCTGAGGCGGCGCGCGGCGTGATCGCACGCGACGACGAGATAGATGAGATTTACAACCGCATCTTTCACGACCTGATTGACCTGATGACCGGAGACCCGACCACAACGACCCGTGCGGCGCGGCTGCTCTTTGTCGCCAAACACATCGAGCGCATCGCCGATTACGCCACGGACATCTGCGAACTGACGGTCTATATGACGGAAGCAAAGTTTATTAAGCACAGTAATTGATAGTCCGGAGTCTGGAGTCTTGGAGTCTGGAGTCAAAGGCCAAAACAATTTGCTTTTGACATCGGACTCCAGACTCTGAGACTCCGGACTCCAGACTCATCTTATGCCGAAGACTATCTTGATTATCGAGGATGACCCGGACATTGCGGAGAGCCTGCGCTACAACCTTGAGCGCGAGGGCCTGGCGGCGCAGGTTGCCGGGACTGGCGAAAAGGGTTTGAGCGCTGCGCTCGATGCGAAGGGTCCACCCGCGCTCGTGATTCTGGACCTGATGTTGCCGGGCATGAGCGGCACGGAGCTTTGCCGCCGCTTGCGGCGCGAACCCGCCACTCGCCGCACGCCGATCATTATGCTGACGGCGCGCGTCTCGGAAGCAGACCGCATCGGAGGCTTCGATCTGGGCGCGGATGATTACATCACCAAGCCGTTCTCCGTCGGCGAGGTGCTGGCGCGCGTGCGCGCTGTCCTCAGGCGGGTTGACGAGAGCTCGCCGGCTCGCTACGAGGACGGGCGACTCACGATTGATTTCGCGGACATGCACGTCGCCTGCGACGGAATGAACGTCAAGCTGACGCGCAAGGAGTTTGCGCTGCTCTCCGCGCTGGCACGCAGCGCGGGCCGCGTCGCCACGCGCCAACGCCTGCTCGACGACGTCTGGGGCCATCAATACTACGGTGACATGCGCACGCTGGACGTGCACATCCGCCGCCTCCGCCAAAAGCTAGGCCCCTGCGGCGACTGCATCGAAACCTTCGTCGGCGTCGGCTACCGCTTCGTCGGCTGCACGGGGGAAACAGTAACAGGTGACGAGTGACAAGTGACGAGCAGAGACGGTTTTTCTTGTCACCTGTCACTCGTCACCTGTTACGGTTCTTCACCCTCTGGTCAAATGGCGGTACTTGATGCGGTGCGGCTGGTCCGCGGCGGCGCCGAGACGCGCCTTGCGGTCCGCTTCGTACTCCGAGTAGTTGCCCTCGAACCAACGGACGCGGCTCTCGCCCTCGAAGGCCAGGATGTGCGTGGCGATGCGGTCCAGAAACCAGCGGTCGTGGCTGATGATCACGGCGCAGCCGGCGAACGCTTCGAGCGCCTCTTCGAGCGCGCGCATCGTGTTGACGTCCAGATCGTTGGTCGGCTCGTCCAGGAGGAGAACGTTGCCTCCCTCCTTCAGCGTCTTCGCCAGGTGGACGCGATTGCGCTCGCCGCCCGAGAGCCCCCCGATCCGTTTCTGCTGGTCCGAGCCCGAGAAGTTGAAGCGCGCCACATACGCGCGCGAGTTGATCTCGCGGCTCCCGAGTGCGACCACGTCGAGGCCGCCGGAAATCTCTTCCCAGATGGTCTTCTCAGGATGAAGCGCATCGCGGCTCTGGTCAACGTAGGCGAGCTTCACGGTCTCGCCGATCTTGATCGTGCCGGAGTCCGGCTGCTCCTGGTCCGTGATCATCCTGAAGAGGGTGGTTTTGCCCGCGCCGTTCGGTCCGATGACGCCGACGATGCCGCCCGGAGGAAGCGAGAAGGTCATCTCCTCTACGAGCAGGTTGTCGCCGTAAGCCTTGCTCACCTTGTCCGCTTCGATCACCTTCTGGCCGAGCCGGGGTCCGGGCGGAATGTAAATCTCCAAATCCTGCCGACGCCGCTCGCTCTCCTGATTGAGTAAGGATTCATAGGAGTTGATACGCGCCTTGCTTTTGGCGTGGCGGCCTTTCGGCGACATCCGAATCCACTCCAGCTCCCGCTCCAGTGTTCGCTGCCTTTCGCTCTCGGCCTTCTCCTCGCGGCGCAGGCGCTCCTGTTTCTGTTCGAGCCAGGACGAATAGTTACCTTTCCAGGGGATACCCTCACCGCGGTCCAGTTCCAGAATCCAGCCCGCCACATTGTCCAGGAAATAGCGGTCGTGTGTGACGGCGATGACCGTGCCAGGATATTTCTGCAAGTGCTGTTCGAGCCAGGCGACGCTCTCCGCGTCCAGGTGATTCGTGGGCTCGTCCAGCAGCAGAATGTCAGGCTTCTTCAGCAGGAGACGGCAGAGCGCGACGCGGCGGCGCTCGCCGCCCGAAAGAACATGGACGGGAGTTTCGCCCGGCGGGCAGCGCAGGGCGTCCATGGCCATTTCGAGGCGCGAATCCAGGTCCCAGGCGTCCGCAGCGTCCAGCTTCTCCTGCACAGCGCCCTGGCGTTCGAGGAGCGCAGACATTTCGTCGTCCGTCATCGGCTCGGCGAACCGCGCGTTGATCTCGTCAAACTCTTTGAGAAGATTGACGGTCTCAAGCGCTCCCTCCTCGACGATCTCGCGCACGGTCTTCGTCTCGTCGAGTCGCGGCTCCTGCTCAAGAAAGCCGACCGTGTGGCCCGGCGAAAGAATCGTCTCGCCGACGAACTCACGGTCTACGCCCGCGAGGATTCTTAAAAGAGAGCTTTTGCCGGAACCATTGAGGCCGATGACGCCGATCTTCGCGCCGTAGAAGTAAGAGAGATAGATGTCTTTGAGGACAGGCTTTTTGTCGTAATATTTGCTGACCCCGACCATAGAGTAGATAATTTTATTGGGAACAGTGCTCATCTTTTGTTCTCCTGAAATTTCCCGAATCCTAGCATAGAAATAGCGCACACGCTTCCTTCGCGGCTTTGCGTCTTTGCGAGATACAATTTCACGCCAAGACGCAAAGCCGCTAAGAAAACCCGGCCCCTTTTGTTTCATGCGTGAAAAATTGTTCCATTCTCGTGTTAAGTGTGCTACACTGCCCGCGTTTTCGGGAAAGGGCCGAAGAGTTGGGCGGGTAACGGCTATGGTTTTACCCGTAAAAAATCGCAACCTAGCTGATGAGGAGTTTAAGTGATGAGTACGACGAGACCGAAAGTGAATCCTTTGAGCCGCCGCCCGCGGCAGCAGCGGCTGGTGATGGCCGTGCGCGGCGGGGCCGGAACGGGCAAGAGCCACTTCATTCGCAGCATGGCCGACGCAGGCTTGGGACGCCTCTGCATCTTCGACGTCGAGCGCAAGGCGCGCCTCCTGAAGGGCGTCGGCACGAAGTTCGACGCGCTTGAGATCGAGCACGCGGACGAATTGCCGGAGTTCATAGACTGGGCGCTTTCGGGCGAGGGGCGGGAGCAAAACTACAGCTGCTTCGCACTGGATTCGTGGGCAGCCTATTTCTCCGCGAAGCACAGCGAGATGGTCGCCGCGGTCCGCGATAGGACTGGCGACCCGCTGGCGCAGCCTTCGGCCGAAGAGTTGGCCGCGGACCAGATGATCCTCCAGGGGGTCCTGCGCCGTCTCTGCATGGAGAGCGGGAAATCCGTCGTCATCAGTGACCAGATTCCGGCGAAGGGGAAAGAGGCGAAAGAGGACAACGAAGTGGGCCGCGTGCTGCCGATGACTGCGAGCGGCCTGGAATATTTCGTTGACATCATGGTCGAGGTCTCGGTCCAGGAGCGCGACGGCGAAGTGACGCGCGTCTTCCAGGTGGTCAAATCGAACAGCCCCGCTTTCGAGGTCGGCTTCGAGCTGACGGGCAGCGTGACTTTCAAGGACTTCCTGGATCACATGAAGCGCGAGCACGGCGAGGATTTGCCCTTGGAAGCCCCGAAGCCGCAGACCGTGCCGGAAGTCCTGGAGGAGAAGCCTTCGCCCGTGAGCATCGTCCCGCCGCAGATGACCATTCAGGAGCTGATCGCCAAGGCCGAGAGCCTGGGCTTCAAGCAGGCGGACATCGTGACGGGCGCGAAGGTCTATCACAATCAGCCGAACATCTACCGCCTCACGCCCGAAGAGATCGCGGACCTGGACCGTCGCATCACCGCGCGCGTCGAGAAACTGAAGGCGGAGCAGGCGGAAGCGACCACGCCCCTGAAGAAGGAGGCCGCCGCCGGCGAGACCGGAACGAGGACGCAACCCGCCCGCAATCTCAAGCGCGCGTGAGCGAATACAAAATTAAAAAGCAAAATGGAAGACTGAGAGCAACGCTCGCTATCTTCCATTTTGCTTTTTAATTTATCCCCTCTTAATTTTCTTTGATAAAAGCCTCTCTAAGTTTATCCGCGCGTTCAGGCAAAGAACGCATACGCTTAATCGTTTCTTCCGGAGAATTCTCCAATGTAATTGGATGCCGCTTAGAGCTACCGGAGCCTTCGGCCTGGTCTCCCGACCTGTCGGTAGGATTTTGAGTCTTCATAATTAGCCCATCCTGCGGAGAGGAATTATAGCATAGTGACAGTAGTGCCGAATCATTGTAAGCTGCGGCATACTTATGCAACAGACACTTCGAGATGATCGGGGTATCTTCCAGGCCCTAATCGGCGACGGACGCCCGTTCCTTATTTTTACGGGTCTCTGTCTCGTTCTTTCGGGCGCGTTCGCACTCTTTCTTTCGGCGACGGGCCACTTCCTCCCGCACGACGTTCAATTCTTAGGCATCACCGCCGAACAGCTTTGCGCCCTCAACGGCTGCCGGATCGTGCACTTCATGTTCCACGACCGCGTCGCGTTCGGCGGCGCGCTCATCAGTACGGGCGCGCTCTACATGTGGCTGGCCGAATTCCCTTTGCGCAGAGGCAAGGCCTGGGCCTGGTGGCTCTTTGTGGTGACGGGCATCTTCGGCTTCGGGAGTTTTCTGGCTTACCTGAGTTACGGCTACCTGGATTCCTGGCACGGGGCGGCTACTCTCGGGCTCATTCCCTTCTTTCTCGTCGGATTGATTCGCTCGTATATCGAATTGCCAAAGCCCGCGCCTATACGCGCACTCCTGCGGCCGGCGGTCGCGTTCTCGTTAAAATCCTCTTTCGGTGTGGGGCGCGCCTGCCTGCTCGCGACCGCACTCGGCATGATCACGGGCGGGCTGACGATTATGTTGGTCGGGATGACGGGCGTTTTCGTGTCGCAGGATTTGGCGTTCATGGGGCTCGTGGTCTCGGACCTGCACGCCATCAACGCGCGCCTCGTGCCCCTGATAGCTCATGACCGTGCGGGCTTCGGCGGCGGCATAGCGTCATGCGGCATCGCAGTCTTTTTCTGCGTCTGGTGCGGGCGGCCCTCCAAGAGTCTCTGGCAGGTCCTCTGCGTGGCCGGAGTGGTCGGCTTTGCGACGGCAATCGGGATTCATCCGCTGGTGGGCTATCTGAGTTTCAGCCATCTGGCCCCGGCCATCCTGGGCGCGCTTGTCTTTCTCGTGGGGCTGCTCTTATGCTTCAAGCCGATGCACGCGGAGAAATAATCAAAACTCTATCGAGAGGGGAACGATGATCTCAAGCAAATCGTTGATGAAGTTTGGCGCTCTCACGCTGCTCTTCAGCCTCACGATGATGGGGCGGGCCGGGGCAGTTGACGACAAACCGCTGCTCGGCTTCACGCGCGACGGGTCCGTGCGGCAACGCGAGTTGGAGGCGCGTTTCGACGCCCTCCTGAAAAAAGAGAACCTGCGCGAATGGATGAAGCGTTTGACGGCGCGTCCGCATCACCTGGGCTCAGCCTACGGCAAGGAGAACGCGGAGTTTATCGCCTCGCTCTTTCGGTCCTGGGGCTACGAGACTGAAATCGAGAGATTCGACGTTCTCTTCCCGACTCCGAAGACGCGTCTGCTTGAAATGGTCGCCCCGGAAAAATTCACGCCCACGCTCACGGAGCCAGTGATTGACGAAGACGCGACGACGAATCAAACAGCCGAACAGCTTCCCGTATATAACGCCTATTCGGTTGACGGCGATGTGACGGGCCAGCTCGTCTATGTCAACTACGGCGTCCCCAGAGATTACGACGCTCTGGCGGAGCGCGGCATTGATGTCAAAGGCAAGATCGTGATTGCGCGTTACGGCGGCTCCTGGCGCGGCATCAAGCCTAAGGTCGCCGCTGAGCACGGTGCCATCGGCTGCCTCATCTATTCGGACCCGCGCGACGACGGCTACTTTCAGGGCGACGTCTATCCGAAAGGGGCCTGGCGCAATGAGCGCGGCGCGCAGCGCGGCTCCGTCGCGGACATGCCGCTCTATCCGGGCGACCCCTTAACGCCCGGCGCGGGCGCGACGAAGGATGCGAAGCGGCTGCCTGTCAAGAACGCGCCGACGTTGACGAAGATTCCGGTCATGCCCATCTCTTACGCAGACGCGCTCCCGCTCCTGCGCGCTCTGGGCGGTCCGATGGCGCCAGAAGATTGGCGCGGCGCTCTGCCCATCCCGTATCACCTGGGGCCGGGGCCCGCCACCGTTCACCTAAAACTCGAATTCGACTGGCAGATCGTCCCGACCTACGACGTCATCGCTAAACTTCGCGGAGGCGAGCGCCCGGACGAGTGGGTGATTCGTGGCAACCATCATGACGCGTGGGTCAACGGCGCGGAAGATCCCATCAGCGGGCTCGTGGCCGAGATGGAAGAGGCGCGCGCCATAGGTGAGCTGGCAAAAACCGGATGGAAGCCGAAGCGGACGATTGTCTATGCGGCCTGGGACGGCGAGGAGCCAGGACTCCTGGGCTCGACCGAGTGGGCCGAGGCGCACGCCGACCTTTTGAAAAGAAATGCGGTCGCTTACATCAACACCGACAGCAACGGGCGCGGTTTTCTAGGCGTCGGCGGCTCGCACACTCTGGAAAAATTTATCAACGAGGTCGCGCGCGACGTCCGGGATCCGCAGACGAAGGTTTCCGTGCTGGACCGCACGCGCGCCGTCCGCATCGTCAGAGGCAACGCGGACGACAGGCGCGAGGCGCGTGAGCGCGCGGACCTGCGCATCAGCGCGCTCGGCTCCGGCTCAGACTACACGCCGTTCATACAGCACCTCGGCATCGCCTCGCTCAACATCGGCTACGGCGGCGAAGACGGCGGTGGCTCTTACCACTCGATCTACGATTCGTTCTACCACTACACGCGTTTCGGCGACCCGAACTTTGATTACGGGATCGCCCTGTCGCAAACGGTCGGGCGCGCCGTCCTGCGTCTGGCGAACGCGGACGTGCTGCCGCTCTCCTTCGGCAATTTCACGGACGCTGTCGAAAGATACATCAGGGAAGTCGCGAAGCTGACGGACGACATGCGCGAGGAGACACAGCAGAAGAACCGCCAGATCAGCGACCGAGCGCTGGAGCTCATCGCCGACCCGACTCAGGTTTACATTGTGCCGAAGGCGGAAGCGCCCGTGCCCTTCCTCAACTTCGCGCCGCTGCAAAATGCTCTGGCGCGCCTGAAAGAGAGCGCGCGCCTCTACGATGCGGCGATGGCGGAAGCTATGGCCGCCGGGCGCACGCTTCCGACCGGGGCGCAGAAGTCTCTGGACGAGGCGCTGGTGCGGACCGAGCGCGCCATGACGCGGGACCAGGGTCTGCCGCGCCGCCCGTGGTTCAAGCACCAGATTTATGCGCCGGGATTTTATACGGGCTACGGCGTCAAGACGCTGCCGGGCGCGCGCGAGGCCATTGAGCAGCGGAACTGGAAAGAGGCAGACGAGCAGGTGGGCGTCATCGCAGAGACCCTGGACCGCGTGGCCGCGCAGATTGACCGCGCGACGGATATCATCAAAGGGAGCGCACGCCAGTAATTTAGGGCGGCGCGTGCCTGCGGGTCAGTACCGCCTGCGGTAGCGGGCGGGTATTGCGCACCGGACCCGCCCGCTACCGCAGGCGGTACTGACAAAGTTATTACCGGGTTAATCAGATGGCCGCTAGCGCGGCCGATTAATGTGCGGTCTTCGACAAACTTTTTGCTTTCAAATGTGAATAAATTTGCGGGAGCAACGACTACAATGAAGTTATTAACTAAATTCTGTTCACTAACATTGATTCTCAGTTTCGCGTTAACCATGAGCGCTAACCCTACGAAGAAGAAGACGGCAATTCCCGAGACCACGCTCGGGGCCAAGATTCGCCGCTTCGCGCCGACCGTGATCACGGCGGACGTGTCGCGCCTCGCGCCCTCAGAGCGGCGCGCGCTAACGTACATCATAGAGGCCGCGCGCCTTCTCGACCCGCTTTTCCTGCGCCAGGTCTGGAGCGGCAACGAAGCCCTGCGAAAGAAACTGGAGCGGGACAAGACCGCCGCAGGGCGCGAGCGGCTCCATTATTTCAAGATCAATAACGGCCCCTGGTCGCGGCTTGACGAGAATGAGCCCTTCATCGAGGGCATGCCCGCACGGAAGCCGCCGGGGGCGAATTTCTACCCGGAAGACATGACGAAGGAGGAGTTCGAGTCCTGGGTGAAGGGCCTCGCGCCGGAGGAAAGAGAGAAAGCGACGGGCTTCTTCTACACGATCCGCCGCGACGCCAGCGGCAAGCTCAAAGCAGTCCCCTACAGTGAAGAGTACAGGGAATATCTGAAGCCAGCCGCCCAGCAGTTGCAGATGGCTGCGGGAATGACCGACAACCACTCGCTGAGGGGTTTCCTGCTCAGTCGCGCCCAGGCCTTCGAGACCAACGATTACTACGAGAGCGACGTCTACTGGATGGACCTCAATTCGCCGATTGAGGTGACCATCGGACCTTATGAAACTTACGAGGACGAACTGTTCAGCTACAAGGCTTCGTTCGAGGCTTACGTCACCTTGCGCGATGAGGCGGAGACGGCGAAGCTCGAAAAGTTCAGCCAGTACTTGCAGGAGCTGGAAGACCATCTCCCGATTGACGCGCGCTACCGCAACCCGAAACTCGGCGCGGCATCGCCCATACGGGTCGTCAATGAAGTCTTCGCTTCCGGCGAGGGCAACAGCGGCGTGCAGACGGCTGCCTACAATCTGCCGAACGACGAGCGCGTCGTCCAGGAGAAGGGCTCGAAGCGCGTCATGCTCAAAAACGTGCAGGAGGCGAAGTTCAAGCAGACTTTGATTCCCATCTCGAAAGTCGTTCTGGCCGCCGCGGACCAGCGAGACGTCTCCTTTGACGCCTTCTTCACGCACATCCTCGCGCACGAGTTGATGCACGGGCTCGGGCCGCATAACATCAACGTCAACGGCGAGGCGACCACCGTGCGCAAGCAATTGAAAGAGCTCTCCTCTGCGTTCGAGGAGGCCAAGGCGGACATCACCGGGCTGTGGGCTTTGCAGTACTTGATGGACAAAGGTGTGGTTGATAAGCGCATGGAGCGCCGGCTCTACACGACGTTTCTGGCGAGCGCGTTTCGCAGCGTCCGCTTCGGCATCACGGAAGCGCACGGGCGCGGCATCGCCCTCCAGTTCAACTACCTTGTGGACGAAGGGGCGATTAAAGTTGACGAGCGCACGGGCACGTTCCAGATAAACCAGGCCAGGATCAAGGAGGCCGTGCGAAAATTGACGCACGACATCATGACCATCCAGGCCGAAGGCTCTTACGAGAAGGCCAAAGCGATGCTGGACAAGTACGGGGTCATCCGCGCGCCGATGCGGAGCGCCCTGGACCGTCTCGGCAACGTCCCGGTTGACATCGAGCCGATCTTTCCTCTGGCGCAGGCGGCCCCGCCTCGTGGCAGGCGATGAGGAGAACAAGCAGAAAGGGTCAGAGGAATGGACGAGGAAGAAATCAAACGTGCGGCCCTGGAGGCCGTAGGCGACCTGCAACTCGATTGCGAGATCAAGAATCTCTGCCGCTCGCCGGGCGGCGATGAGTGGTGTCTTCAGTTTTCCGGCAAGTACGGCCAGTTTTGCGACAAGTTCGAGAATCAGTTCGGGCAGGAGAGCAGCCCCGAAGTGATTCGGGAGAAGGTCAAGAGTTATCTTCTCAAACAGGTGACTAAAATCAGTAGAACAACAGGCAGAAGAAGGACAGGAGGGAACAACATGGCAGATAAACGCAGATCCGGGGGCACGACGTTAACCGCTCCCCTCAAGATGGTCGAAGAAGTGGTGGATCAGGCGACGCAAATCGCCAGCCCGGTTATTGATCAGGCTTCCGCAGTCACCAAGACAGCGCTCGATACCATGTCCAGCGCGGCGCAAAGCGTCATGCCTGCGGCGGGCGGTGCGCGCCGCAGCCGGTCCGGCGGCTCTCGAAGGACACCTTCGACGGCGTCAGTGAAGAAGTCTGTGAAGAAGACAGTGAAGAGAGCCAAAGCGGCGACGACCCGGACCGCCAAAGCCGCAAAACGCGTCACGCGTCAGGCAAGTAAACAGACGAAGAAGGCCAGTAAGACGGCACGCAAAACTACGAATCGGGCCGTGAAGGCGGTCCGAAGCGCGACCAGAAGAGGGACGAAGGGAAAGAAAAGCAGATAGGAAAGCGAAAGCTGTATTATTCAGCCCGCGTGAGCGGGCGACAGACGATCATTTGTCAGCATCTGTCGCCCGCTCACGCGGGCTTTATTGTTTTTAACTGTTGGTGTGACCCCGTGCTCGCCTGCGGCTTCGCACGGGGCTTTAGACGGTCGCCCGCATTCGCGGGCTGAAAATTTGCTCTTTAGAAGTTTCCGCTGCACGCCTCATGGCCGCAGTCGCAGTCCAGCTCTATGTAATTGCCGGTCCCCTCGCACGAGGGGCCGCAATACTTGCTGTCTTTAGTCGCCGGGCAGCCGCAGGGCGGGTTCTTACAGGTTTTCTCATCCTTCTTGTCAGCCATTGAATCTTCCTCCACTCGATTTTGAATTGCCTTAGATTTGCGCAGCACCTTAGCACACACCGCGACGAGATTAGAAGTCTGAAGAAAGCTGTTGCATTAATCCCAATCATCGTCCAAGCTAAAGAGCGTCATGGCTGAGACCACTACAGCGGACGTCGTCATCATCGGCGGCGGCATCATCGGATCAAGCATCGCCTACCACTTGTCTGAAGCAGGCTGTTCGAACGTCATCGTCATCGAAGGCGAAGCGCATCAGGGCAAAGGCTCTACGGGCAAGAGCATGGGCGGCGTGCGCGCGCAGTTCGCGACCGATGTCAACATTCAGATGTCGCTCTACTCGATCAACTTCTTCGCAAGCTTCGATGAAAGGGTCGGCCACCCGGCGGAATACCGCCCGCACGGTTATCTCTTCGTCGCCACGAGCCCGAAACATCTGGAGTACCTGAAAGCGAACCGCGAGCGTCAAAGGGCTCTGGGATTGAAGAACGTCGAGCTGGTCTCAAGAGAAGAGATTCTTGAGATGGTGCCGCAGCTATATGCCGAAGACATCCTGGGCGGCACCTTCTGCCAGACCGACGGCTTCGTGGACCCTCATAGCGTGATGATGGGGTTTATGCTGCGCGCACGCGCGTGTGGTGTGCGCCTCCTGCTCGACACGCGCGTCACGGGCATAGAGGTCGAGAGGGGTCGCGTGACGGGCGTCGTCACCTCGCGCGGGCGCATCCACACAAATGTGGTCGTGAATGCCGCGGGGGCCTGGGCCGCCGAAGTGGCGCGCATGGCCGGGGAGACCTTGCCGGTCGAACCTTTGCGGCGTCAACTGGTGCCCACGGAACCTTTCAGCGAGTTGCCGGCGCGCTTTCCCATGGTGATAGACATGTCAACGGGCTTTCACTTCCGGCGTGAGGGCTTAAGAATATTGCTGGCCTGGAACGACCCTGAAGAAACAGTCGGATTCAAGACAGATTTCGATCCTTCATTCATCGAAAAGATTCTGACGCGCGCGGCGGCGCGCGTGCCCTGTCTCGCAGAAGCGCAGGTGAATGCGGGCCGCGCCTGGGCAGGGCTCTACGAGATGACGCCGGACCATCACGCGATCATCGGAGAATCGCCCACTTTGCGCGGCCTCTACTTCGCCAACGGCTTCAGCGGCCACGGCGTCATGCACTCGCCAGCAACCGGACGCCTCATCTCTGAATTAATCATGCACGGAGAAACGCGCCTTTTAGACGTCACCACTCTCGGCCTCGAAAGATTCAAGGAAGGCCGCCTGCTGGAAGAGACCGCCGTTCTATAAGAACTCCGCCGCACCGAATTCTACAGGGTTAAAATTCAACGTCTCGATAGCAATTCATCATGAATTATGCCTTCTGCTAGAATGCTGCTCGTCGAACACGAGCGTTGCGGCTTACCCCGCGCGAGGATCTAGACGTGAAACCGCGCATCTTTCTCTTATTCGCCATCTACGCTTTTGTCATGCCGCTCTTCGCAAGCGCGCAGGACAGGCATGTCCATAGCCGGTATCGGAAAGATTCTAAGACGACCGTCATCGAAACCGACTGGATGTATGTCATCAACACCGCGCAGCAGTTCATGCAGTTCGGGTTAGTGGCCCGCCATCCAGGCGAACGCCTGGAGAAGACGCCCGAGAAGGTCAATCTGGTGCTGTGGTCGTTCTCCAGAGAGGTCATGTACCGCCAGGACAAAGGTCCGGAGCTGAATTTCGACCTCGACGGAGAGAGCCTGACCGTCAGGGCGCAAACTTATCTGGTCTTCAAGGGACAGACCAAAGACGGCCAGGACATCTTCTGGAGCGAGAAGAGGCCTGACCTGGGCCAGCCGAGTCTCCTGCCTGTAACCGCGCAGGTGAGAGACAAAGCGGGCATCAACGGTCTCTTCATGGAGCAGATCATTGTCGAACTCAACCCCGAGCAACTCCTCAAGCTCGCCGCGGCGAAAAAAGTAGAGTTGCAGTTGGGGGCGACCAAAATTCCGCTCACGAAGGACTATCTGAATACGGTCCGCGAATTCAACAGCAGTCTGGTCCCCGGCGCGCAACCCGTAACAGCTGTTAAGGCAGAGCAACCAAGCCCAAAGGCCGGGGAACCCATTGATGTGGGCGTGGTCAACGGCAGGGCAATCAGTCTGCCCAGGCCCAATTATCCCAGTCTGGCAAAGGGAGCGGGCGCGTCCGGCAGCGTGAATGTTTTAGTGACGATAGACGAGACCGGGAAGGTGACTGCCGCCCGCGCCATCAGCGGCCATCCCCTGTTGCGTGAGGTCTCGGAAGCGGCGGCCAGAGAGGCGCGTTTCAAGCCGCCGATGATTTCGGGCAAGCCAGTGAAAGTCACAGGCATTATTGTTTACAACTTCGCGCCGTAAACTATCATTGCCGAGGTACGGATAAACAAATCAGGCCGCACATCATTATCTGGCGCCGGAACTGACGACCAGATAGTAGCTGCACACGCCCTTGCCTGTATTGTCGAAGCGATGCGGCGCGTCCGCTTCAAAGTAGAGCGTGTCGCCTGCGTTCAGGATGTACTCCTGCCCTTCGATCACAACGCTCAGCCTGCCCTGTTCGACGACCAGATATTTTTCCGTGCCTCTCTTATACGCGGGCAATTCTCCTGAAGTCGCGCCTTTCGGGATGACGTGACGGACGAATTCCAGGTTTCTGCTCTCAAAAGCGGGCGAGAGCAGTTGACGCTCGAATCCTGTTTCCGGGTCCCGGAAAACCATGCGCCGACTCTTCCGAATTAAGATGACTGCCCGCCTTGCCTCCGCGACGCCCATCAGATCGGTCAGGCCGACGCGCAGCGCCTGGGCCACCTTCGCGGCCACAACCAGGGTCGGGTTCTTTTCCCCACGCTCAAGTTTCGAGAGCATGGCGCGGCTGACACCCGAAAGCTCCGCCAGGGCTTCGAGGGTCAGCCCACGCGCGGCGCGCAGTTCCTTGACTCTGCCCCCGACGTTGCGAGCGTGCGCCGCTTCTACCATCGTAGAATTAATTCTTGCCTCATTCTCTCTCATATGTTAGAACAGAGTCTACCATAATAGATTTCCGTTCGATAGCGAAAGTTAATCAACAAGATATTGAAAGGGGTCGTCCGTGATGAAGAAAAACTATTTACACTCCGCTCTGCTGATCTTTTTGCTCGCTCTCTGTGCGCGGGGCGCGGAGGATTCCATAGAGGGCCACTGGCAGGGAGCGCTGGTGCGCGACGGGGCGGTGCAGGTAATCATGGTTGATTTCTTCAAAGATGCAGGGGCGCTCAAGGCCAGGATCAAGACGCCCGACCTGGTCACGGCCGAGCCGCCGCCCGTTCCCGCAGGCTTCGAGAGCGGGAAGGTCCAATTCGAGACTGCTTACGGCAAAGCCACCTTGACGCTTGACCCGGCGATGGGCGAAATGCGTGGAACCGTTGGCGAGATGACGCCTCCGGTCCTGATCCATCTGAAGCGCGCTTTCAAACCGTTCGAGATTCCGATTCTGTCTGAGGAGGTGCAGTTTCGTAACCGAGACGTAACGCTTTCCGGGACCATTGTCATGCCCGCCACGCCCGGTCCACACCCGGCGGTGGTCTGGATACACGGTCGCGGCAAGGCCGCAAGGGGCGGCTTTCGCGGCTTCGCGCGCCTGCTGGCTGAGCGCGGCATTGCGAGTCTCATCTATGACAAAAGAGGTGTGGGCAAATCCACAGGCGATCATGATAAGTCCGGTATGTACGATTTCGCAGGTGACGCTCTGGCGGCTTTAGAGTTTCTGGCGATGCGCCCGGAGATTGACCGCAAGCAGATCGGAATACACGGCACGAGCGCTGGCGGCTGGGTGGCGGCAATCGTCGCCGGGCGCACGAAAATTCCGTTAGCTTTTATCATCACCAACGTCGGCCCGGCGGACAGCGTCAGGGACCAGCAGGTTCACGTGGCGGAATATTCGATGCGGCAATCCGGCATTAACTTCACGCCGGAGGAGTACGCCGCGGCAGCCGCGCACATGAACCTCGTTGAGGATTTCGCCTACACGGGCAAAGGCTGGGAGGCCCTCAGCGCTTCCACTGTCAGGGCGAAACAGACGAGGTGGGGGCGCTTCGTGGACCTGCCGGAATCTGAAAATTATGAAGATATAGTCTGGGTGCGCCTCAACCAGTATGACCCTGGCCCGGACCTGAAGAAGATCACCGTTCCCTTCCTGGCTCTCTACGGCGGGAGTGATTATGTCGTCCCGCCCGAGGAGAATGTCAAGAAGCTCGAACGCTATCTGACCGAAGCGGGCAACCGTGATTTTAAGATAGTGGTCTTTGAGGGCGCAGATCATGGCCTCACAATCCAGAGTCAATTGAGACGTATGGGAGGCGAGCGGGCTGACCAGTATTACTGGCTGTGGAGGAAGCGCGCCCCGGGCGCAGTCGAGACAACGATTGATTGGCTGCTTCGACATGTTAACGTGAAACGCGCCTCATGATGAGCCGGCTTCGCCCGGGCACGTGCGAGCAGATTGCTCATCGCATGACTATATCCTGCCGCCCGATTAAGGGCTAAGAGATTCTGGAACTCAGCGTCGCCTGAGGCGTCTTTCTAACGCCAGTATCTTTTTTCGAAAAGGGGTAAATAACCCAAGTTGCCAGTTATCAATTGCCACTAGCTTCAGCTAGTGGTTCAGGGTGCTCTAGTTCTTTCGGCTTGAGCCGAACTGTGAGGCTCAAGCCGAAAGGAACTGGATGTTATGTGTCATTCGGCTCAAGCCGATCCTTTTCAACCATCTGTGTCCACTAGCTGAAGCTAGTGGCAATTGAAATGATTTCCAAACAGCTATAACTGGCAACTTGGGTTAAATAAGATGAAGAGATCTCTCTTGATTCTCTGTCTCATCGCTCTCGTGTCTCTGATCGGGTGGACAAGCTACGGGCAGAAACAGAAATCTTCCAGAACCTCCTGGGAATATTTAGTCGGACTGGAAGGGGGTGGGGCTAATAATCAGATAAACTTACGCGCGCTAGGAGCGGAGGGCTGGGAACTGACCGCTATAACGACAGAGGACGAGATCATCAATGGCGATCAACATATTCCTCTCAAGACCTACTACTTCAAGAGACCGAAGTAGAAAGGGCGTAAACTCTCGCATGGGACCCTGGCGGTGGGAGCGACAAAAAGGGTCCTGCCGCCACGTATCAGCGTGTCCTAAACAAAGTTGCCGGGTCAATTCAAATCGCGCATAATGCGAGGTGCGCCGTAGGTTTTAAGCACCCTCTCTAAAATCAGAGGAGGATTTGAATGCCAACAGAGACCCCACCGCCCTATTTCCCGCAGAACCAGCTCTCGCCCCCGGATGAGAGCCGGGCCAGAAAAACCAAGCTCGCGCTCCTCGGATGCCTCGTCCTGCTGCTGCTCTTCCTGGGCGGCACGGTTCTGGGGGTGTATTACCTGATTCGCTGGCTCTTCTTTTAACGAAGCGGTCCTCCGCCCTGGCCTGGACCGGAGGCAGCTCAAGCACAACCTTCACTCTGCGTCCTTCGTCGTCTCCAGCAGTCGCTTCATCGTGACGAGCACGCCCAGATGATAGGCGTTGTGGTCCGCGACGAGCAGCGCCTCGCGCAACACGGTCTGCCCGTCGCCGTGCGGGATTCGCGCGTAGAGGTCGGTCGCCGGGTCCATTACCAAAGCAATCATCTCTTTGAGGTCCCGGCGAAAAGCTTCGACGGTCTCATTCCAACCGGCAGCGTCCGGCGCAACGTCCTGAGCGGGCCAATAGCCCTCAGGCCACTTCGGCGAGACGTGACTGGCGTTGCGGCTGAATTCGAGTATGTCCCACTGCGCGATCCTCATGTGTTCGACGACGGCCCACGCCGTATAAGGAAGGTTTTCAACCTTTTGATTGACAGCCTCAATGGGAAAGTCCTTGACGACCGACTCGAAATCTATATGCGCGCCGCCCCCGTCGAGCAAATAGAGTAGCTGCTCACGAAGCGCCTTGTCCTGATCCATCTTTTCTCCTTCCCGGTTAGTAAATCAAGAGATGCTAGCCACAGATAAGCGCAGATAAACGCAAATCCAATCATTTCTAATCTGCTTCCATCCGCGTTCATCTGTGGCTAAGATTTCCATTCTAACACTCAAGAGTTGTACTCTCTCAATTTCAAATTCCGGAACTAACGTGGGGAGATGACTGTGATGTCAGGAAAAAGATTGCTGCTGTTGAGCAGCTCGATGGTTCAGGGCGCGGGCTATCTGGAATACTACAAGGGCGCGATTGAAGATTTTCTCGGCGTGGGGGTGAAGCGAGTTCTTTTCGTTCCCTTCGCGGTCGTTACTACAACGTTTGACGAATACGCAAGCAAGGTCCGAGAGGCGTTTGGGACGATGGGCTACGAGCTTGATTCCGTTCACGAGGCCGTGGATGCGAACGCCGCCGTCCGCCTCGCGGAGGCTGTGGTCGTCGGGGGCGGCAACACCTTTCACCTGCTGCGCGGCCTTTACGAGACGGGATTGATTGAGAGCATCCGGGAGAGTGTGATGAGAGGCGTGCCCTATGTCGGCTGGAGCGCCGGATCGAACGTCGCTTGCCCGACCATCAGGACGACGAACGACATGCCCATCGTCGAGCCGCAGAGCTTTAACGCCCTGAACCTGGTCCCGTTTCAGATCAACCCGCACTACATGGACGAGCTGCCCGCGGGACATCAGGGCGAGACCAGAGCGCAGCGCATCGCGGAATTTACGAAAGCCAATCCGAATGTTTATGTCGTCGGGCTGAGGGAAGGCAGCACGCTGAGGATTGAAGATTCACGGATTCGTCTCATCGGGGAAAAGGAGGCGCGCGTCTTCCGGAGCGGCGAAGAGCCCGTGGAGTACAAGCCGGAGGATTCTCTCGAATTTCTTTTTCGGACCTGAAATCAATCTTGAAGCATCCTCCACACGTCCGCGTCACCGCGCGCGACGCCCGCGCTTCCAGGTCTCTTTGAGATTAACGTGCTTCTCTTCGCGCGCCAGGCAAGACCAGCAGATGTATTGCGGTGTATTGTCCGGCCCGACAAACTTGATTAAGCGCTCCGTCTCCTCGTCGCACCTCTCGCAGCGATTGACTGTCTCTTCCGTCATCAGTACTTCCCCCTAAATCCTTTAATCAGCTCGGGGCCGTAATTATAGAGCCATTCTCGCATAAGCGAAGGCGATTGGCGGACAAATCGTGCTGGCATGGCAGAGACTGTTGCCCATTTTTGGCCTTCCATAGACTCTCCCCCTGCGAGTATAATGGGGCGCTTGATAGCCGGATGCATCCGCGATTAGCTGGTTGGCATCTCAATGTTTGCTCACTCGCCCAGGGTAGAAAGGCCAGGCGGGTTTCGAGTTTCAGGAACTAACAAAGGACTATCCCCTTATGAACGAATTTCAATCTCAAAATCAACGCTATTCACAGCCTCCAACATGGTCGGAGCAGGGCGGGTGGGGCGGCATGCTGGCGCGCACAGCGGCAGAGGCGAGCCTCCCGGAGCGTCTGGCCTTTATCAGAAAGGTCTATGCGCTCTTTTTCGCGGCGACGCTCTTTGCTATCGGCGGCGTCCTGCTCGGCTTCGCTAACGAGGGCCTGATGCGCTTCGCTCTTGAGCATCCCATCATCATGCTGCTGCTGATGATCGGAGGCGTGATGGGTGCGACTGCCGTGCGCCACAAGCCCGGCATTAATCTGGTCGCGCTCTTCGGTTTCACGACGCTGACGGGCGTCATCATCTCGCCGCTGCTCTGGATCATCTCACTGTATAATCCCGCTTCGATTATTCAGGCGGGCGTGCTGACGGTGGGCATCTTCGGCGCGTTGACCGCTTACGTGTTCATCTCGAAAAAAGATTTCAGCTTCCTGCGCGGGCTGCTGGTGACGGGATTGGTCATCGTCATCCTGGCGGGCCTCCTGAACATGCTGATTATCGGTTCGAGCGCGCTCTACTTCGCGGGAGCGGTGGCGACGCTGCTGCTCTTCTCGGGTTTCGTGCTCTATGACACCTCGAACATCATCCGGCGCTACCCGACCAACGAATACGTTTCGGGCGCGCTGTCGCTCTACCTGGATGCCTTCAACATCTTCCTAGCGCTGCTGCGAATCTTGAACAGCCGCGATTAAGTAGCGCAATATGACAGTAGCCCAGGGCGTAAGCCCTGGGTCATGAGCGCCAACAAAGCATTCAAGCCCCGGATGGGCGACGAGATTCTGTCGCCCATCCGGGGCTTGGTTATTTTTTCTGTTGCCGTTACCCGGGGCTTACGCCCCGGGCTACTAATGATTCCGCCCCTGACGGGGCTTCGTTAATGTTGCTCGCGTTCGCCTACAACGAACGCTACTCCTTCTCCGCCAAACTGCCTTCAAGCTTAAAAATCAAACTTGACGGCCAGTTGCAACTGGCGCGGGGTGACGAAAGTGGTCGTCCCCGACGCCGGTGAGCCGAACGTGCGCGGCGTGCCGAAAGCTGTCACGGCGGAAGGCCGCGTAAGCGTGCCCCCGCCGGCGGTCGAGAAGTTGAAGAACGTGTTATTGACGAGCGCCACGTTCGAGCGGTTGAAGATGTTAAAGGCTTCGAGAATCAGGCGGAGGCGGATGTTCTCGCTGAACCTGATGGCGCGTGTGATCCTCCCGTCGAACTGATAGACGGAGGGCGTCGTGAACTGATTGCGGACCGTGCCCGGCAGGCGGTCATTCGCGCGGTTGCCGTCGTTGTTGGGGTCGCCGCTGACGAGCGCCGAATAAGGCACGCCCGACTGGAGTTGAATGATGCTGGAGATCGAGAAGTCGCTGAAGAGAGCGCGGGCGACGGCGTTGTCACTCCACTTGATGCGCCCCCACTCGTACACCGGGCTGAAGACGAAACGGTGGCGGATGTCCGTGTCGGAACGGCCGTAGTCCAGGCCGGGGTTGATCTGGTTCTCTACTATCTTCGCATCGTCCGCGCCGACGACGACTATCGTCTGGTCCGGACGGTCGTCTTTCGCCTTCGAGAAGGTGTAGGCGGCGATGAATTGGAAGCCGCGCGTAAAGCGCTGCGTCGCTTGGATGGCGAGGCCGTTATAGAGCGACTTCGAAGCGCTCTCGAAGATGCTGATGCGGTTGTACGAAAGACCCGTCGTGCGCGAGATCGGGCGCGCCGTCGGGAAACGCTGGAAGGTGTAGCTCACTCCGTCCGGCCCCGTCACCGTCAAAGGCACGGGCGCGGCGAGATTGATGTCGCGCGTCCGCGTCAGGTGCAGCCCGTGATAGTAGAGATACGTGGCCGACAGGCTCAGGTTATTTCGGACCTCGCGCTCGACTCCGATTCTTCCCTGCTCGACGTACGGCTGCACGTAGTCGGACGCGAAGAGAAACAGGTTCGGGTTGGCGGAGGTGCCCGCGGGCGGCGCCGTCAGGATATTCGGGTAAGTTAACCCGGCGGCTGCGATCTGCGCGGCGTTGAGATTGACGCCCGTCACGTTGATGCCGTTCTGCGAGTGGGCCGTGCCGACGACGATGGACGGCGTTCGGTTGTAATAAAGCCCGAAGCCGCCGCGAATCACTGTCCGCTCGTCCGGCGCGTAAGAGAAACCGACGCGCGGCGCGATGTTGTTCTTATCCTTCGGGCAGCGCGAGGTGTCAATGCCGTTGTTGAGCAGTAAGGTGTCCGGGTTCCTCACCTCAGGACACGACATGCCCTGATAGTCGTAGCGCAAGCCGATGTTGAGCGTCAGCTTCGGCGTCACGCGCACGTCGTCCTGCCCGAAGAAGGCGTATTCGGCGAGGTTCGGTTCCGTCGTCGCGCCTGTGGTCCCGGCCCCAGGGAAATTCTGTGTGTAGGCCGTGGGCGCGTTGTTCGCAAACGCAGTGTACGAGGGGAACGTGTAGGAGCCGCTGAAGATGCCTGGGAAGAAGTTGAAGATGCGGTCGAAGTTGAAGTCGAGACCGAACTTGTAGTTGCTCCGCCCCGAAACGTAAGAGAGATTGTCTATGAACTGCACGCGCTTGATGGTCGTCTCGCGCGGGCTGAAGTTGTTGCGCCCGATGCTGAGGTTCGTGCCCGCGCCCGTGCCGATGACGGCTTCGGGGGTGGCGGCGTTGGCTTGGCCCGGCTCTTTATCGCGCGCCAGCTGGAAGCGGAATTCGTTGACAAGGCTCTGCGTCAGGGTCGAGGCGAGCGTTCCCGAAAAGGTGTCGCTGCGCACAAGGCTGTCGCCAGAGTGCTCTTCGACCGAGAGCGGGCCGTTGTTCTCGTTGTTCTGTCCGACAAACCCCTGATGGTTGTAGCGCAGCGTCAGTTGATGGCTGCTGTTAAGAGAGATGTCCGCCTTGCCCAAGAATACGTCCTGGCTGCGCCCGACCTCATAGGTGCTGAGCTTCGGCGTCAGGATTGAGAGCGCCCCGGCCGGCGCAGTGCCCAGGTTCGGAATGTCCAGCACCTGCGGGATGTTTGAGCGCTGGCCGTCGTAGGTGAAGAAGAAGAAGGCCTTGTTCTTGACAATTGGACCGCCGACGCGACCGCCGAACTGGTTGATTCTCGACGGCGGGCGTTTGTTGGGCCGCCCGGCGCGCGCCTGATTGGCCTTGTTCGCAGGATCGTTGGAGTTCAAAGCCTCGTCGCGGAAATATTCGAAGACTCCTCCATGAAACTCGTTCGTGCCCGACTTGGTGACGACGTTGATGACCGCGCCGCCCGCGCGCCCGAACTCCGCAGAGAAGCCGTTCTGGTTGACCTGAAACTCCTGCACGGACTCTTCGGAGAACTGATAGGGCGGGCGCACGCCGCCGCGTCCCAGAGCCTGGCCGAAGAAAGTGTTGTTGTTGTCCACGCCGTCAACCTGAACGCTGTTGAACGTGCCACGCTGGCCGCCGACGGAGAGGTCGCCGCCGCGCGGGTCACGCACCACAGCGGGCGAGAGCGTGGCGAAGTCCTGAAAGTTGCGCCCGTTGATGGGGAGGTTTTCGATGGAGCGGTTGTTGATGGTAGTCGAGACGGAAGTGCGCGTGGTTTCGACCACAGGCAATTCCGCAGTCACTGTCAACTCCGTGGTTCTGATATCGCCAATCGAAAGCTTGATGTCGAGCGGCGTCTTGCTGCCGACCGTCACCTGCACGTTCTTAAACTCTGCCGGGGAGAAACCCTGCGTGGCGCTGGCGCGAACGGTGTAGGTGCCGGGCGGCAATAAGATGATGCGGAAGTTGCCTTCGCTATCCGTGGTAGCGGTCTTCTCCAGGCCTGTCTGCGTATTGGTGGCTGTAACCTGGACGTTCGGGATAGCGGCCTCTTTCGGATCGAGCACGATGCCTTCGATGTCTCCGGTGGTGGCCTGCGATTGGGCGAACGCCACGCTCGAAAGACAGATTAAGCTCGCAACCAGAATGAGCAGCCTGGCCGCATGGGGGATAAGTTTTTTGGGCATGATTTTCCTCTTGTGAAAACAGTTTTTGATGTGGACCCGCGCGCCCGAACAATAGGTGACCGCCGTTAGTGCTTGAGGAGTTATAAAAACCTCACCTGAAGGCCATCCGGGACGCCGGGATATTAGTAGAGAAGAGAGACGAAAGCAAGATTGCAGGGAAAGAGGTAATCAGCCGTCGAAGACTAATGACAGTTAAGATAAGGAAGCCCGCGCCAGCGGGCGACAGTATAAAGCCCAGGGCGTCAGCCCTGGGTCACCAGCAGCAAGAAATAATATGAGCCCATGAAATGGGCGACAGCCCAATATGAATTGCGGGCGGGCACCGACGGGCTGTCGCCCGCTGACGCGGGCTTGATTGTTAAATGCTTGTCTTGTCCCAGGGCTAACGCCCTGGGCTTTAGACGGTCGCCCATTTCATGGGCTTTATACTGCCGCCCGCTCACGCGGGCTATCCATTACGAATCAGCGTTTCGTTCGCGCCATGAGGCGCTCGATCTCGTCTGGCGCGGAGGGGATTTTCTCAGACATCTTCCGCAGCGTGCCGTCCGGCATGACCTGGTAATCGTCCTCGATTCGCACGCCGAGCTTTTCGGTCTGGATGTAGATGCCTGGCTCTATGGTGAAGACCTCGCCCGGTTGCAGCGGATGAACGCTGTCGGCCACATCGTGCACGTCCATCCCGAGCGCGTGGCCGAGACCGTGGATGAAGAAGTGCTCCATCGTGTACTCTCGCCCGTCCGTCTCTTTGGCGCGCAAAGGGCTCTTGCGTAAATATTCGACGGCGAAAAGGTGCAGGTCCAGGTTCGTCATCCCGGGCTTGTAGTGCGCCGCAGCAGCCGTCTGCGCGTCCAACACAAGCTGGTAAATCTCTCGCTGGCGCGGCGTGAATTTTCCGCTCGCGGGGAAGGTGCGCGTGATGTCAGCCGTGTACATGGAGTATTCCGCGCCAATGTCGCAGACGACCAGATCCCCCGCCTCGATTTTTTTGTGGTTCTCCTCGTAGTGCAGGATGGTCGAGTAGATGCCGCTGCCGACGATTGAGGGGAAGCCGGGCCGCTCCGAGCCGTTGCGCGTGAAGGCCGCCTCCAGGAGCGCCTGCACCTCGTACTCGTACATCCCGGGCTTGAGGTTCAGCGCGATGTCACGCTGAGCTTCGCCCGTGATGTCAATCGCTTTTTGCAGGAGCGCGATTTCCGAGGGCGACTTGGTGCGACGCATCACCGAGACGATGTTCGTGACCGGGGCGAATTCGACACCGGGCAGTTCCTTGCGCAGGCGCTCGACAAATTCATACTCACGAATCAGGCCGTTAAGAGCCTTGCGCGGGGCGATGGTGTAAATCTTCAGGGTGCTCTTACCTTCGGCGTTCTTGAAGGCCGGCAGCGCCGCGGCCTCTTTCAGCTTTGCCAACAACTCGTCGCCCGGCGGGACCTGCGCCACCGGTTTGGCGCCGATCTCTGTCGGGAGCACGCGCTCGACGCCGAAGATTTTGGCAGTCTCCGCTCCGGGCGCCAGTTGCACGCCCGTCCAGCGCTCGTTATCCAGGTCACGCGGCGGAATGAAGACGATCTCACGCGCCCCGTTCAGGGACGGCAGCCCCTGGGGCACAAGCATCAGGGCTGCGCCGGGGGTGCGGACGCCCGTCAGATAAGCCATCCAGTTATTCTGCCGGTAGCGCATCTCCACCCCGAGGCTTTCCTCCACGTTGCCTAGAATGATCACCACGCCGTCCTTGATCTCGGAGAGCAGCTTTTGTCTGCGCGCGCGATACTCGACGAGAGGCTGGTTGAGAAGACGCACGCCCGGCTCGTCCCAAAAGTTGGAGTCGGAAGAGGCCGGAGTGGCAATTGCAGAGAGAGCAATTGCGAGAATTAAGAGAAAGAATATCAGCGGGCGATCTTTTTTCATATCAGTAATCTCAATCGTGAAGGGCGATTATTCGGAGGCTCTGCCGCACAACTGGTGCGGCAGAGCCTCCGGCTTTGCTCAACGTGGCCCCATCGCCACCGACCGGAAGAGGTCCTGAAGGCGGCGGCCACCCGCCGTCTGCAAGAGGCTCATCAACCCTATGAACCCGTACCCGAAGAAGAAGAGGAACAGGAAAGGTATCGTCGCCCACAACTCCATACGCACGGCGTAGGCTATGGCGAGAAGGAAATAGGCGGAGAAGGAGAGCTCCAGCAGCGGCAGCAGCCCTCGCTTGCGCTTGTACTTCTTCCGCTTCCAGGTCTCGTCCCCGTGCTCTTCGACGCGATACTTCGGGGTGCGGACGAACTCGGTCTTATAGCCGATCAGAGCTTCGATCACTGCGCGCGCGTTCGAGAACGCGAGCCCGATGCCTAAGCCCATCACCAGCGGCAAATGCAGCAGGCGCACGCCGCGCCGCTTGCCCAGATACCAGACGCCCGTCCCGTAGAAAAAGAATACCGAGATGGTCGAGAAGAAGAGCAGCGGCACGTCGAAGATCATCAGGTGATAGAAGCCCTGATTGTAGCGCACGAGCAAGAGCGGAAATTGCAGGAGGCTGACGAGAATCATCAAAGGGTAGCTGATGTTGCCCGTCAGCCGAAAGAACATCTCCAGCTTGACGCGCAAAGGAAGGTGCGCGGCCCAGATTCTGCGAAACAGTTTCAGCCCGACCTGCATCACGCCCTTGGCCCAGCGCCGCTGCTGCGCCTTGAAAGCGTTGATCTCGACGGGAATCTCCGATGGCGCGTCTTCGTCCAGCAGATAGACGAAGCGCCAGCCCATCAACTGGGCGCGAAACGAGAGGTCCGTGTCTTCCGTCAGGGTGTCGTGCTGCCAGCCGCCGCTCATGTCTATGGCGCTTCGTCGCCAGATGCCGGCCGTGCCGTTGAAGTTGAAGAACCCGCCAGTGCGGTTGCGGACCGTCTGTTCGACGACGAAATGACCATCGAGCATGATCGTTTGCAGGCGCGTCAGGAGATTGTAGTTGCCGTTGATGTGCGACCAGCGCATCTGCGCGCAGCCCACCAGCGGGTCCGTGAAGAAATCCACGAGCTGGCGCAGGCAATCAGGTTTCGGGACGAAGTCCGCGTCGAAGATCGCCAGGAGTTCGCCCTTCGCTGTCTTCAGACCGTTTTCCAGCGCGCCCGCCTTGAAGCCCGTGCGGTCCGTGCGGTGTATGTAGTAGATATCGAACCCTTCGCGACGGTAGTGCTCAACTGTTTCGGCGGCGAGTTTCGTGGTCTCGTCAGTCGAGTCGTCCAGCACCTGTATCTCAAGCCGCTCGCGCGGGTAATCAATTTCGGTCACGGCCTTTAAGAGACGCTCGACCACGTACAGCTCGTTGAAGAGCGGGAGCTGGACCGTGATTCGCGGCAGCTCCTGCTCTTCAAAACGGCGCGCGGGCGTCGGCACCAGCCGACGGTAGCGCCAGAAGGCGATGACCTGTTTGACGCGGTAGCAGCCAAAGATGGCGAGCGTCGTGAGAATAGCGAAGTAGAGGATGAGGATTGTCCAGTCGAAGGTGTCCAGGCGATAGACCGTGCTCGGATTGGCCGCGGATTTCTCGATGACCTCGCAAAATTTGGGGAGCCTCTGGCAGATGTCCTCCGAGGTCGTCAACAGAGCAAGCGAAATTTGACCCATCTCTTTAAGAACTCAGAAGTCACGGGGCCGAAAGCCGGAACGAGAGCGCCTGAGCGAACCGTCTCCGGATTCCATTTCCATCTCCACAGAAAACGGGCAGCGCAAAAAAAGGGCGCTGCCAGCCACCTGAGACGCTAATTCTAACCGAACGGATGCCTGTGACAAAGGCTCGTGAATCGTAAATCGTAAATCGTGACAAGAGAAAGCCGTTCTTTCTATTCACGATTTACGATTCACGATTTACGATTCACGATTTACGATTCCCTCTTCCGCCTTCCGTTTCTCGAAGAGCGGGACGGCGATCAGGCCGCCGACCAGGGCGAAGGCCATCGTGATGAGAAACAGGAGCAGGGTTCGCAACGAAAGGAGCGAGCCGAAGAACTGTTCCGAGAAGGGCAGGCTCATGGCCTCTTCCATCTGCTGCCTGTAATATTCGGCTTTCTGTGGGTCTAAACGTTCGATAATGCCGATCAGGAAGCTGCCCTCCGGGTTACCCATTAAAATCGTCAGGGGAATGCCGATGATTAACTGGAGCACCGTCCCGATGGCGCCAGCCATCGCGCCGATCAGCGCGCCGTCTCCGACGTTGACTTGCACGGGAGATTGTTTGGCGTACAGGTAAGTAGCGAACGCCCCCCCGATGACGACCCACAGGCAACAGAGCACGTTGCCGAGTCTGACGTAAGGGATGCCCGATAAGATTCCGATGACGGCGCCGCCGAAAAGAGCCGCCCGTAGCTTGTTATTCATCTCTCGTTACACCTTATGCTCGTGCCTTACGCTGATCGCCCCTTCTTTGTTCTCTACGCCCGGCGAAGGGTGCGCGCTGCGCCTGAAGCCCAGGCGGCTCAGGTCCAACAGACCCGGGACCACGTAAAAAGCCGTCACCGCCCCGAGGAGAGCGCCCGTCACAAAGCGCGTCAGATGCGTGTTCTGCCAGAGGCCGGAGAGATCAAACGCGACATCGAGCGCCGTCGGGACGAGCGCCAGGAGCAGCCACGCGCGCGCGGGCGCAGTCTCGCGCTTGAGGGAGCGAGCCAGCGGGTAGAGCAAGACGGCCCCTGCGAAACCGAAATAGATTCCGGTGCAGCGCGCGCAGACGGCGAAGGGATGACCCTCCACATAAAACGAGCGCTCGGGAATCTGATGGCAGACACGGCCCAACGCCCTGTAGATAACCAGCGCAGTGAAATCATGCCCCGCGGCCAGGGCCAGGGGCGCGATGACGACCGTGCTCACAAAGAGGAGCGCCACGCTCGCAGTGGTGGCCCAGACGATGACGGCCCGGCGCTGCGTGCCAGCGGCTGGCACGCACTGCGGGACGTACACCATTGCGGAATGCGGATTTCGGATTGCGGATTTTAAGAGTTTTGCCATCGTATTTTTCAATCCGCATTCCGCATTCCGCATTCCGCAATCTAAAATCGGATCACAGAGTCCGGGCCGCCTTCGACGTGGACCGTATCAACGAAGCGTATATGCTTCGACTCGGTCGTCATCACGAGCGAGTGTGTGCGCTTGCCCGCGCCGAAGAAGCGGACCCCGCGCAGCAGCGCGCCGTCTGTGACGCCCGTGGCGGCGAAAATGATCTTCTTGCCGGGCGCGAGATCGTCCGTGTCGTAAACCTTATCCGGGTCCGAGATGCCCATCGCTTTGAGACGCGTGAGGACTTCTTCCCGTGAGGGCACTTTGTCTTTATCAACGCCCAGGCGTTCAGCATCGAAAACAAGCTTGGCCTGAATCTCGCCGTTGAGACATTTCATCGCGGCGGCCGTGATGACGCCTTCGGGCGCGCCGCCGATGCCCATCAGGGCGTGAATGTTCGTGCCGGCGACGGCCGCGGAGATGCCAGCCGAAAGGTCGCCGTCCGAGATCAAGCGGATGCGCGCCCCTGCCTCGCGCACGTCGCCGATCAGTTTTTTATGGCGCGAGCGGTCGAGCACGATCACGGTCAAATCCTCTATGTCGCGCCCGAGACGCCGCGCGATGTTCTTCAAGTTATCTTTGACCGGGGCGTCAATATCAACGACGCCGCGCGACGACGGTCCGACGACGATCTTGTCCATGTAGATGTCCGGCGCGTTCAGCAGGCCGCCGCGCTCCGCCGCGGCGAGCACCGCGATGGCGTTGTTGGCCCCGAGCGCGCAGAGGTTTGTGCCTTCGAGCGGGTCCACGGCGATGTCAACCTCCGGGAAGCTCGCGCGCACCTCTTCGCTCGCACCGACGCCGCCCAACTCTTCGCCGATGTAGAGCATCGGCGCCTCGTCGCGCTCGCCTTCGCCGATGACGATGCGGCCTCGCATCGGCACCGTGTCCATCACTTCGCGCATCGCTTCGACGGCTACGTGGTCCGAATATTTGCGGTCGCCCTGCCCCATTGTGCGCGCCGAAGCAATCGCCGCCGCCTCGCAGACGCGCAGGAAATCCAGCGACAGCTCGCGCTCTGTTCTCAACTCGTGTTCCATAGGATTTCGGTTCTCCTGAAGATAAAGTTCGGCCATGAACTCCGACTGAGTCAAACTGCTTCGCGAGTGATAAGAAATGCGCCCGTATAGTAGCAGAGCGGAAGCGGAAATTGTAGAGGCAGAAATTTATCTCATATTCCCTTAAACAGTCTCTGATCTTAAAGTCAGGGTCTATTCATTTTCGAAATTGAGGAAAGTAGAAACAGGACTGTCCACGAAATCACACTAAATGACACGAAATTGCCGTGGCTTGTTTCGTGTCGTTTTGTGTGGCTTCGTGGACAGGTCCTTGCTCTGCTGAGAATGAATAGACCCTGATCTTAAAGTAACAAGCATTTGACAGACGGGATGAGCAAAAGTATAGTTTGGCTGGCCGTTATCACTATAACGCGCTGCCTGGAATCTCAAAACTTCCGCTGGCCTCACATTCAACTCAAATAAAATACTTGGAGAGAAAATGACTAAACCTAAGGCTAGATTTTCAATATTGATAACCTTAACTGGCTTGATCTTAGCCAGCTTTGCGATAGGTCGCGTCGTGCTAAGCCAAAGCACAAATAAAAGTATAAACGGTCGGGAACAATCAGAAGAAGCTACACCGATACAAGAGGGTGTTTTAACACCAACACAGAAAGTACACCGCAAACTTTTCAAACACCCTGGCCCGAAACTGCTTGATATTGCAGCTAAACGAGCAGGTGATATTGAGGTTCAAGTAGATAGTGGCTATGTAATCAGACTGCCTGAATCCGCTCCGAAGCCGCCGGTTCTACAGTCTGCCGTTTGTAATGCCGATGCCGTAGTCGTCGGAACGTTGAACAAAAAATCATCCCAACTTACAGAAGATGGGAATTTCATTTTTACCGACTACGAGATGACTGTTGAAGAGATTATTAAGAACAATCCGTCTGCGGCCATTCAAGTTAATAACAATATCACTATTACCCGTGACGGTGGAGCTGTGCAAATCAATGGAAGAGTTTTTCGCGCAAAGCGCGAAGACTTCAAGCCGACTCCTGTCGGTAACAGATATTTATTCTTCCTCAAATTCATTCCAGACACCGGCTCATACCTCGCCTATGGCAATGGCTCTTTTCAACTAGACGAGAACAAAATTCTTTCTCTTGGCGACACTGCCAACCAAGAGATGCTTAACGGCGGCGCAATAGATACGGCAACTTTTAAAGAGCAAGTGCGCGCGGTCGCCGCTGTTGACTGCGGGCAGAAGCAGAGCAGCTCAAAGTAATGGTAAGGAGAGTGTTTTAATTATGACTTCCTACACATTACTTACTCGCGCAGTAAAAGTAAGTTACCTATTGTTTTTGATAGTTGCCATCTCCGCAATCTCCTATGCTCAATGTCCATCAAATGACAGAAATGCGTGGCCTGCCGATGCCGTCATTCGATATTATATTGACCCTACGAACATGTCAGCTGGTGAGATGGCTCAAATTCAGAGAGCCATTGACAAATGGAATGCGGCAAATCAAGCGAATGGTTCAGGAGTGCGCTTTGAGCCAGTGCTTCCCGGGACTGGAGGTCCCCAGCTTATAATTCAGAACGGAGTTAATCCGTTCACGAGACCAGATGGGACGACAGGTTATGCTGCGGGTCAGACTTATAGAAGTAACACTGGCGGATCATTAATCTCCGCAACCATACAAATCGATCCAAATCTAAGGGCTGGAATTGATACTACTCCCGGCGCTCGCGGACTTGATACCATCTTCGAGAAATTAGCCTTACATGAGATTGGACATACGATGGGTTTAGGTCATGTCTCCTCGCAGACTGCCGGTCGAAGCGTAATGAACGACGCTGTCGGCTACAATGACTCTTATAATAATCAGCCAACCAATATAACTCAGTGTGACCAAGATGCCGTTCGAACAGAACCGGGGTATCAACCACCTCCACCGATCCAGTGTCATGTAACCTGCGGCTCACGTTATGAGCTTGACCCGGAGACGTGTGAATGCGTCTATACATATCAATACAACACTGATTACGGTTCTCTAACCAGCGATGTCAGTCCCGTCCTCATTGACGTAGCAGGCGACGGCTTTAACTTGACAGATGGCGCAAACGGCGTCCTCTTCGACCTTAACAGCAACGGTCTTTATGAACACCTTTCATGGACTGCTGCTGGCTCAGACGACGCTTGGCTTGCGCTTGACCGCAACGGCAACGGCAGGATTAATAACGGCAGAGAATTGTTTGGCAACTTCACGCCGCAACCATTATCAGCTAATCCGAACGGCTTTCTGGCGCTCACCGAATACGATAAGCCGGAGAATGGAGGTAACAGTGACGGCGTGATTGATAGTAGAGATACCATCTTCTCAAGCCTTCGTCTGTGGCAAGACATCAATCACAACGGCGTCTCGGAGCCGACTGAGTTACATGCATTGCCGGAACTAGGCGTTGATTCTATTTCGCTTAATTATAAAGAATCGAGGCGAATTGACCAGCACGGTAATCAGTTTCGGTATCGAGCGAAGGTTGCCGATGCAAGTCATTCACATGTCGGTCGCTGGGCCTGGGACGTGTTTCTCACTCTCGCGCCCTGAGGGGCTCGGACTGTAAGTTTAGCTTTTCAAGGTCGGGAGATAACGAGGCGCAACATAACCCCGGCCTTGAAAGGCCGAGCTAAATTCACTTTGCAGCTACGCTGCGCCTTTTTTTCATTTTACATTTTTAATTTGGCATTCTCGCCGCGCTGGCGTGCTTGTCCCAGGCTGGCTACAATGTTCCCGGTCATCCCCTTGTCTCTCAAGTCGGATTGAAGGAACATGAAGCTGTCGCTGAAACTCGCTCTGCTCTTCATCGCATTGGCTGTCTCCGCCCGAGCGCAACGCGCGCCCGAGCAGGATTATCTCTTCTACGTCGTCTCGGAATCCGCAGACCGTGTCAGCCTCGTCAGGTTCGGCCCCAATGGCGCGCGCGTCGAGCGCAACTTCGAAACGGGCGTGATGCCGACGGACGTTGACGGGCCGCACGGCGTCGCCGTCTCGCCCGACAGGCAGTTCTATTACGTCTCGCTCGGCCACGGCCGGCCCTTCGGCTCCGTCTGGAAATACTCCGTGAAGGACCACTCGGTCGCGGGCCGCGTTACGCTGGGACTTTTCCCGGCGACGATGGACGTTTCGCCGGACGGCGAGTTTCTCTATGCGGTCAACTTCAACCTGCACGGCGACATGGTCCCATCTTCCGTCTCTGTCGTCGCGACCTCTCCGATGCTGGAGGTTGCGCGCATTCCGACCTGCGTCATGCCACACGGCTCAAGGTTCAATCCGCTGGGAACGAAGCACTATTCAGCGTGCATGATGAACGACATGCTCGTGGAGATTGACACGCGCTCGTTCAAGGTCTCGCGCCATTTTCTCTTAACGAAAGGCAAGGAGATGGGGATGCAGGGGTCGCCCGCCGTGCACTCCACGCACCAGGGGATGCCAGGCATGGACACCGGCGGCCACGGGATGGAGCCGCCGAAGCCAGGAGATGTGACCTGCTCGCCCACCTGGGCGCAGCCTTCATCGGACGGCTCATCCGTCTTCGTCGCGTGCAACAAATCTAGCGAGATCGTGGAGATCGGCGCGGACAAATGGAATGTGGTCCGAAGAATCCCTGCCGCAGCAGGCGTCTATAATCTGGCCGTGACAAAAGACGGGCGGCTCCTGATCGCGACGAACAAGCGCGACCAATCCGTCTCCATCTTTGATGCAAAGACGGCGCGCGAACTGGCGCGTCTGAAGACCAAGCGCAAAGTGCTCCACGGCGTCTCGGTCTCGCCCGACAATCGCTACGCCTTCGTCTCCGTCGAAGGCATCGGCGCAGAACCCGGCACAGTCGAGATCATTGACCTCGAAGCCTTGAAGACGGTCGCAAGCGTTGACGTTGCGCCGCAGGCCGCGGGTATTGATTTCTGGAAAATGGAGAAGGTAGAAGGCAAGAAGTAGGACGTTCTTTTGCTTGAATTATTTAGTCAAAGCTGATTACATCCGGCGGCGTGAATGTAGATTTCGAGATTATTGGTAAAATAACCGAAACTGAAACAATCGCTATCGGCAGTTCTATTCGTGAATTGCCTGAGTTGCGGGCGCGGTTCGGGCGCGGTCGTTGGCGCAAACGAAAAGGAGTTGCTGATGTACGCCTCCCTAATGGTACGATACGCCTTGCCGAAGTTCACTGGTACGAAGCTCACGGCATTGGCAAAGTGAGAATGAAGATCAAACGATATTTGGATTAGAAGTCTATGAAAGACGAAAATACAAGCCCGCGCTTTGCAGTCTGCATAAATAATTCCGCTTACCCAGACGATTTAAAGGTCAGGACCGTCTATCAGGTTTTGCCGGATGAATCAGCGGCGCGGAGCGACTATATCAGGGTAATAGATGAGACGGGCGAAGATTACCTTTATCCCGCCACGTATTTCGTCTTCGTGGAGATTCCGCCCGAAGCTGCGAAAGTGTTGATGGCAACGTCTACTTGAGACGCGCCTAGAGAAACGGAATGAGCATTTTAGCCATTGATGTTAGCTGCACTGATGATGACCTACACATTGTCCTGGCAGACGGGCGAGAAATATCTGTCCCGTTGATCTGGTCTCCGCGCCTGCAAAAAGCAACGCCTGAGCAGAGAAAACAGTGGCGCTTAATCGGCGGCGGGATCGGTATTCACTGGGAAGCGGTGGATGAAGATATATCAGTTGAAAGCTTGCTCAGGTTGAAATAGACCTTACCGGATACCTAAGAGAGCCCTTTTTATCTATTCGTCACCATTAAGTAAGAAGGCAGCAGGGATTATTATGTCTCTGCTGCCTTCTTCTTTTACTACTAACTGCCCACTATTTCCCAGGTTCTGTCGTCGAGCCCGTATCGGTCCGCGGCCCTCCGAGTTTCACAATCCACAGGCCCGAGTTGATGTCGTTGAAGAATATCAGGCCGTTGTGCGGCTGCGCGCCCCAGGCGAAGGGCACGTTGGGGCGATAGCCTTCGGGGCTCCCGGTCCAGAGGTTGGCGATCTCGCGTCCCTGGCGATAGAGGTCGCCGCGCAGCTCGCCCGAAACGTCCAGCACGCGCGCCCCGCCGTTGTAATACCCCATGTAGAGGACGTCGTCTAAGACCCAGATGTTATGCGAGCCCGCTTCTGGCACGGCGTACTCCGCGACTTTGCGCGGGCGTGTGATGTCTGAGACGTCAACTACGTGAGCGACGCCCCGGACGGGGATGCGATTTCTGGAATTGATGTTGAAGATTTCCGGGAAGACTTCGTCGCCGACGAAGATGTAGTTCTTATAACGAAAGACTGCGTGCGCGCCCGCGAGCCACCCGCTGCCGTAAAGCTCGTGATAGTTGAAACGGAGTTGACTGATGAACTGCGGTTTTTCAGGACTGCCGCCCTTGATGCCGTTGCCGACATCAAGGATCACGAGGCCGTCTCTCCAGTAGGCCAGATAAGCTATCCCGTCTTTGACCTGTATGTCGTGGACGTAGCGCCCGCCCAGTACGCCGCCTTCCTCGACCAGGGGTTTATCAATCTGCCAGCGCGCGACCTCGCGTGGCGCTTTCAGATTACTGAAGTCAATAACGCGCATGGAGCCCGTCGCGTCGTCCGTCAGATAGACGTAGTGCCCGTCAATGAAAGCGCTGTGCACGCCGCCCGTGACCGTCTCCGTGTATTCGGAGACGACCTTCGGGTGCGCCGGGTCGGACGTGTCCAGAAAAACGATCCCGTTCTTGCGGCTCGACGCGCCCTCGCGCGTGATCACGCCTACTTTGCCGTCCGCGCTGACGCTGACGTCGTTGACCGCGTGTGCATCAACCTTGACCGTATCGGTCTGCTTCGGCTTGGCCGGGTCGGAGATGTCATAGACCACGAGCTTGTCCGAGATGGTGGAGACGTAAGCGTAGTTTCCGAAAATCCATTGCTCGGCCGCCTGCACGTCCTTGAGCGTGGCGCGGCCGACAACCTCTATCTCCCTTCCGACGTTTCTCGGCCTGACGACTATCGAGGCGGAAGCAGTCTGCCCGCCGCTCGTCGCCGTCACGAGGTAGGAGCCCGCGCGCTCGGCCACGAAGCCGCCGTCCGGGTCAATCGTCGCCCCGTCACCCGACACGGCCCACCGGACCGAAGGACTCTGCACCACGCCGCCTTTGATGTTTTTGGCGAGCGCCCTGAAATGAATAACGTCGCCCGTGCGAGCGCTGGTCGAAGCAGGGCTCAGGGAAAGGCTCCGCACAGGGTTCGCCACAACCTGAATCGTCACGGGCTTGTTGAAGCCGCCCGCGCTGGCGCGCAGGGTCGCTTTGCCAGGAGCGACGCCCGTGACGAAGCCCGCCGCATCAACCGTGGCGATGCGAGGCGTCTCTGAGGTCCAGGCGATGGCCAGGTCCGTTCGCGGATTGCCGTTGGCGACGCGAGGCGTGGCGTTGAGCTTCACGCTTCCTCCGACAGAGACCTGCGCCGTTGCGGGTTCGACGTCTATCCGCGCGACTCGCGAGGGCCTGACGTTGACCTTCACGAAAGCAGGCTTGCCCTCCACTATCGCCACGACTTTGATCTCGCCGGGCTCGAAAAAGGTGACCGTGCCGTCTTCCGCTGCAACAGCCGAATCCGGAGGCAGGGCCACCCAGAGGGACGGCTTGACATCAACTACCTTCCCGGCATTGTCTTTCGCCGTCACACTGAACTTCATCTTCTGCCCGGCCTCGGATTCAGCGTTCGCCGGGCTAATCTCTACGCTCGCGACCTTCTGGGCGTGAACCGTTGCGACGGTCGCAAAGAGCGCGACGAATAAAAGCGTTAAGGCAAACGTATGGTCTCTTTTCATCAGTTTTCTCCGGCAAGGGTCGAGGGTTTTCGTCATGGGGTCGGTTATAAGCAAACTAAAGAGGCGAAAGTTCAACGGATAATCGGAATCTAACGCTCCGCCGCTCGCGCTGTCAAGAAGCGCTCCCTAAGGAATGAGGGAATAATTATGAGTTTTGAATGTTGAATTTTGAATTAGGGCTTTCAATTCAAAACTCAACATTCAAAATTCAAAATTTCCTCTGCGTCCTCCGCGTCCTCTGCGATTAATCTTGCTTCCCCTTAGATTGAAGTAGAAGAGGCCCTGCCGGTTGGATAAAAATCACTAAACCTTTAGCTTTATCTGACGTATCATCAGAAGTCTGCTATTTAACCGAGAATGACCGGAGGGATTTGAAGATGCGTTATTTTGTGCTCTTCTGTGCCCTGCTCCTGACCATGTCGGGCGCGGCGCAGGCGAAGAAGATCGAAACGGCGGAAGACCTGATTCAGGCGATGCAGAAAAAGTATGCGAAGTCCTGGTACAAGACCCTGACATTCAAGCAGAAGACCGTTGAGATTCAAGAGGACGGGACGAGCAAAGTCTCAATCTGGTACGAGGCGTTGTCCGCTCCGGGACGGCTGCGCATTGACTTCGACCCGGTGAAGGACGGCAACGGGCTCCTCTTCGCCAACGACACGCTCTACAGCTTCAAAGAGGGCAAGCTCGATAACTCCAGACCTTTCATGCACCCGCTCCTGGTCCTGGGCTTCGACATCTATTTCCTGCCCCTTCAAGATGCCGTCGCCAAGCTCAAGCAGCTTAAATTCGATCTCTCCGTCGTGCGCGAAGACACATGGCAAGGTCGCCCCGTCTATGTCGTCGGCGCGAAGCAGGGAGACTTACACACGCGTCAGTTCTGGATTGATAAGGAGAATCTCTATTTCGTGCGGATGCTGGGGCCGGCGGGCAAGGACGGCGCTTCCACGCAGGAGACGCAATTCAACAAGTATTTCAAAGTTAAGGGCGGCGGCTGGGTCTCGCCCGAAGTCATCTTCATGCTGGATGGGAAGACACGGGCGACTGAGGAGTACACGGAGATCCGCACGGACGTCGCGCTCGACGAGAAGCTCTTTGACCCGCAGCACTGGACGACGGCGCGCTGGCAATAGAGTCAGCCCGCGCGAGCGGGCGGCAGAATATAGCCCAGGGCGTAAGCCCTGGGTAATGTGGTTTATTAAATAATTCAAGCCCCGTAGGGGCGACAGAGGCTCTGTCGCCCCTACGGGGCTTGAATAATATTTAGGTGCGACTGGACCCAGGGCGCAAGCCATTAGTATCTACACAAGTCAGAAACCTCCATTTTTCTTAGGATTTCTGACTACTTGGGAAAGTGACCAGAGCGCAGCAAAGATCAGACCTGAATTTGTTCG
>Ga0268243_1000022_pt1 | contig 83133 bp, 62 predicted proteins | sample BulsoiMagMametaG_FD_200254 | JGI IMG/M metagenome (GOLD analysis project Ga0268243, IMG submission 200254) | Bulk soil microbial communities from Mexico - Magueyal (Ma) metaG (v2) (version 2) | ecosystem: Environmental > Terrestrial > Soil > Agricultural land | place: Mexico: Magueyal...
AACGGATCGAACAAATTCAGGTCTGATCTTTGCTGCGCTCTGGTCACTTTCCCAAGTAGTCAGAAATCCTAAGAAAAATGGAGGTTTCTGACTTGTGTAGATACTAATGGCGTCAGCCCTGGGTCACCAGCGGGAACAAATATATAAGCCCATGAAATGGGCGACAGCCCAATATGAATTGCGGGCAGGCACCGACGGGCTGTCGCCCGCTCTCGCGGGCTTGACGATTAAATGCTTGTCTTGTCCCAGGGCTGACGCCCTGGGCTTTAGACTGTCGCCCATTTCATGGGCTTCGTGCTATCGCGCGCGGGCTGCCAAACCTCTATTCTTCTTTAATTCAAAATTCAAAACTCAAAATTCATAATTTACCATCACCTCGCCCTCAGACTCTTCTTCGGGTGAGGAGTCCGATGATGGCGACGAAGATGGTTGCGCCGATGATTGACCAGACGATTGGGAACTTTGTGTTGCCGATTTCGATGAGCAAGAGTTCCGGCCAGTGCAGCCAGCGCGAGAGCGCCACTCCGATGATCGCGCCGATGAAGCCGAGCGCGATGGAGACCAGACAACCGCCGCGCGAGAATCCGCTGATGGCCTGACCCAGCGACCCGCAAACCCCCGCGACCAGAAGCAAAATCAAAATATCAATCAGGCTCATTTTAGAAACCTCCGACTAAATGCCAGGAGCCAGAAGAAAAGCACGGAACTCTTATTCTCGGTCCTGCTTTTCTCCTGACTTCTGACTTCTGACTCCTGGCTCCTGCTTTTCCATGTGACATGACGCTGCGCCGTCGCCCCCGGCCATGCGGTTGGCGCAAGCGCCGCAGTTCCATTTCACAGGGCCGCCGAAGTTCATCTCGCTGGTGTACTCAAACTCGCCCTGGTTGCTGTTCGTGTCCTTTGTGTTGACGACGTCGCGGTCCACCTTGACCTTGTATGTGCTCGTCTTGGCTTTGATGACTTCACGCACGCGCCAGGTCGTGTTGTTGCGGACGACTACGGGCGACTGTTTGTCCAGGCCCATCACGTAATCGGCCGCGAACTCGCCGATGCCCGCCACCTTCAAAAAATTCTTACGCTCGTCGTAAGATTGCTCCACCCCCGTGTAGCGCACATACTCCGCAATCTCTTTGGCCTTCGCCTCAGACTCTTCGGGCGAGGCCCGCTCGATGATGCGCGCCACGATGTTACGCAGGGCCTCGCGCTGGCGCTCCGTTGCGCGCTCGTCTATGAAGACGTAGCGCCCGCCGCGCAGGTCCGCCGAGCCGAAGTGCAGGCCGTCGAGCGCGACATCGCCGTAGTTCCCTTTGCGAATATGGTAGGAGTAGAACGGGTAGCAGTAGGAGTGCGGCGACGGCCCCTCGCCGAAGTTGCAGGAGCAAGGGACCGAGCAGGTGCAGGCTTCCGTCAACGCGCCCGCAATCTTCCAGGATTTCGCGGCGGCCGCGTCCGAAGGCTGCGCTTCGACGGGCGCTGGCTGCGCCTGCGCCGCGCCCAGCGCGCTGCTGCCCCTGTCCGAAGACCCTGCTCTTTGCCTGTTGATGAAATAGGCCGCGGCCCCGAGCACGCAGGCGGCTACGAGGACCGCCAGCAAGGTGGCGACGAATCGCCTGCCCGACTTTTCTTCAGCGCGAACGCCGTCCGCGTAAATCTGATTTGCACTCATAACGCTTCATAGTGTCGCGCGAAAATCTGAATCGGGCAAGCGTCAACGCCCGAACTCATTTCGCACTACTTCGCCACCTTTCATTACGAAACGGATGCGCTCAAGTTCCGTCACGTCACGCAGCGGATCGCCTGCGACCGCGACGATGTCCGCGTACTTGCCGGCCTCAATCGCGCCCATGTCGTTCGGCCTCTCCAGAAGCTCCGCAGCGACCACGGTCGCCGACTGAATCGCCTGCATCGGCGTCATCCCGTAGCGCACCATGTAGGCGAACTCTTTGGCCGCGTTCTCGGTCCAAGCGAATCCGCCCGCGTCAGTCCCGTAGGCTATCTTCACTCCTTTGCGCACGGCCAGGCCGAAAGCTTTGGCCTCAAGGTCGCGCATCGTAAGCCAGATCGGGGCTCCCGCGGCGGCCCTCCCTTCGGCGACATAGACGCCGACATAAATCGTCGGACACCAGTACGTGCCCTGCTTCACCATCCTGTCCATCATCTCTTCGTCGAGGCCGTAGCCGTGCTCTATGGAATCGGCCCCGACCCTGAGCGCGGCCTCGATGCCCTCGCGCCCCATGGCGTGCGCGGCGACGCGGCGCCCCAAACGGTGCGACTCGTCCACAAGGGCCTTCATCTCCTCATCAGTGAAATTGACCCAGCTGTGGAGCGCGCCGTCTTTCATGTAGTAGCGGCGGTCCGCATAAAACTTGATCCAGTCCGCGCCGTACTTGACCTGCTCGCGCACAGCGCGGCGGATGTTGTCCGCGCCGTCAACGATCTGGACGCCCTCCGGCATCTTCAGCTCCCAGGAGTAGCCCGAGAGCGGGTACATGCCCGTGGCCGAAAAGGCACGCGTCGAGACGAACATGCGAGGGCCCGGAATGACGCCCCTGTTGATCGCCACTTTGACGTCCACGTCGGCGTACATCGCGCCCTCCGTTTCCAGATCGCGGATCGCCGTAAAGCCGTTCATCAGGGCCGTCTTCGCTGCCACGGTGGCTCGGATCGTGCGGTAGGGGATGGACTCTTTTAAGAGCTGGACGTCGTAGTCTTCGGCCGTGATGTCGCCCTGAAGCAGGACGTGCGTGTGGCAATCTGCGAGGCCTGGAAGCACTGTCGCCTTCGAGAGGTCTATCAGGCGCGCGGAAGAGGCTGCGCGCCCTCTGATGCTTGCCCAGTCTCCGACCGCCTTGATGCGGTCGTTTTCGATCAGGATACCCTGATTCTCAAGGACACGGCCGGCGCGCACGTCCAGGAGACGTCCGGCGTGTATCAGGACCGAACTCGCTGGACGCGTCTGCGCGGAAGTCAGTGCCGGCGTGAGCGCGAGGAGGACGACGAGCAGGGAGACGACTCTTTGCTTCATGATTTTCTCCTGGTAGCAGAATAACCAAAGGTCGCCACAGAGGCGCAGAGGCACAGAGAACAAAGAATTTAACGAAGCTGCTCTCTTAATCTCTTATTATTCTCTGTGTCTCTGTGCCTCTGTGGCAATTCTTGTCTAAATTAAACTCTTCCAATTTTCTCGGAGAACTGTATAATCGAAAGTGCGCGGGTAGTACAACCGCCGAGCGCTGATAGCGCATCAGAAGCTTTGACCGCTGAGAGCCCCCGGTAAAACAGCCTCATCACAACCGAAAAAATAATTTAGGAGAATTGGAAATGCGTAAGTTTTTTATCGCCGCGCTGATTATTGTCGCATCTTTGAGCCTGACCAATGCGCAGAGCCAGCAGGGTAATTCGCAGGACGCCGAACAAATCCCCAACATGGGCCGGGCCCCGAAACAGGAGAACGGCGTCGGTCGCCTGGACCTGCGCGTCGTTGACGAGAATGGGAACCCCGTCGAGGGCGCTTTCGCCAGACTGGAGTCCTCGCGCTCGGACGGCTATTTCTGCGAAGCCTGGAACTCGACCAACAGCAAGGGCGTCGCCGTGCTGCCCCCGCTGCACATGGGCAAACTCAAGCTCATCATCAAGGCCAAGGGCTATGAAACGCTCAAAATCGAGGTGCCCGCCGATTCCCTCTCGGAGCCGGTGCGCGTCGTCCTGGCCAAAAAATAGGGCTGAGAATTTTAAAAGTCCGCGAGGGGGCGCTGCCCGTGTCACGGGCGGCGCTCCCTTCTTTTCAACTCGCCAGAAGTCTTCGCTCTTCGCCGTCCCAGGCCGAGCCGTTCTTCTCTGCCTCTTCGACCAGCGGAATCAGCTCCGCGAGCGCGCTCTGAAGTCTTCGCGCCTGCTCGATGGTGAGCAGCAGCGTCGGCGCTCGCTCGCCATGTCCTTCCAAAGTCAGGGCCACCAGCTCGTTCGCGAAGATGGAGACGCGCACGCGCCCGTCCCCGTCTCTGCGCCCGGTGCTAATATCCACCTCATGTTCGATCAAAGACATAACAACTCCCTAAAACAGTGACAAGTGACAAGTAAGAACAGAATTTTATCTCGTCACTCGTCACTTGTCACTCGTCACTGTTTTTGCAATCCACTCGCGCGCCACCTCCCGCTTGTCGCGTTTGAGGCCGTCAACCTGATAATTCAAGCGACGCATCTCTTCGGTTGTGATCGCGCCTTTCAACTGCTCCAGGACTTCGAGCGCGGCGGGCGCACGCGCGAGCGCATCCTTGCGTATCAGGAAGACAGCTTCGTAGGGGGGAAAGTAGTGTAGGTCGTCTTCGAGCTGAAAGAGGTCCAGAGTGGGAATCAATCCGTCCGTGGAGTTGCCCGCGATGAGGTCCACCTGACGTTCGGCGAGCGCGCGGTAGGTGAGCGAGAGATCCATCTCGCTCGGCCTGGCTGCAAACTGAAGTTTATAGGTGCGCGCGAAACCCGGATAGCCGTCCGCGCGCGACATGAAATCCTGGCCGAAGCCCGCGCGCCAGTTCCGAGCGTGCGGGGCTGCCTCCGAAATCGTCTTCAGATTGAGACGCCGCGCCTCTTCGCCACGCACCAGAATCGCAAACGTGTTCTCGTAGCCGAGCGGCGGGCCGACCTCCACGCCAAACTGCGAAGCGTAATCGCGCCGGACCGTGTCGTAAACGGTCCGGGCGTCTGTGTTGAGCGGGTGTTTCAGAATGTCCATGTAGGACGTGCCGGTGTATTCTGGATAGGAGTCAATCTCTCCGTTGACGAGCGCCTGGTGCGCGATGCTTCCGCCCAGCTCGTACTGCCGCACGACCTCCACGCCGCGCGCCTCCAGCATCTGCGAGAAAATCTCCGCGAGCAGGACCGACTCCGTGAAATCTTTCGAGCCGACGACAACGCGCGGGCGGTTTTCAGCGGTTACCTGAGGTGGCCTGTTAAGCCGCAGTGCGGCGTACCCGCCGATCAGGAGCGCGAGCACAATGGCCGCGAAGGCGATCAACTGCACGCGCACGCTCTTCTTCTGTGCGACGCTCTTCGCACCGGTGTCGAAATACTTTTCGAGCAGGCCGAGGCCGTAATCTGCGGCGAGCGCCATCAGGGCCGCGGGCACAGCACCCGCCAGAATCAATCTGATGTCGTTGTTCTGGCGCAGGCCGCGAAAGATGTAGGTGCCGAGGCCGCCCGCGCCGACGGCTGCGGCAATCGTCGCCACGCCGACAGAGATGACGACGGCAACGCGCACGCCCGTCAGGATCACACTCGCGGCCAGCGGCAGCTCGACCTGCCATAGAATCTGGTTGTTCGTCATTCCCATCGCGACCGCGGCCTCGCGCACGTTCTTATCCACGCCGAGAATGCCGGTCACTGTGTTGCGAATCAGGGGCAGCAGCGCGTAGAGGACGAGCGCGACGATGGCCGTGCGCGCGCCGATGCCGCCGATGAAGGGCAGCGGAATGAGAAAACCGAAAAGGGCTAGGCTCGGCACGGTCTGCATCACGTTGGCGACGCCGAGGACCGGGGCGCGCAAAGGGCGGTAGCGCGTGAGCAGGATGCCCAAGGGGATTCCGATGGCGACGGCAATCGAGGTCGAGATGAGGACCAGCAGCAGGTGCTCGCCACAGAGTTGCAGGAGGTCCTGCCAGTTATTTCTGAGAAACTCGCTCCAACTGCTCAACACTCATTCCCCCGATAGCATCCGACAATGAAGCAAAGCTACGAATCCACGAAAATACACGAAATGACACTAAGAGAAGAAGGATTGCAGTTTCGTGTGATTTCGTGTGATTTCGTGGATAGTCCCTCCGCCTTTTCAGACTACTCGCCCTTGCGCGCGGCGGCGTCCGTCTCAAAATCCAGCTTCAATGTCTCGATGTAGGCGCGCGCGTATTCCTCATCTGAGCGCAGGAAATCTTCTGGTGTCGCTAAAAGGATGAGACGGCCAGCGTGCATCAGGCCGATGCGCGTCCCGAGCAGCAGGGCCTCGCGCACGTCGTGTGTGACGAAGATGACTGTCTTGGCTAAACGTTTAGAGAGCTGCGCAAATTCTCTCTGCAGCGATGCGCGCGTCAAAGGGTCGAGCGCGCCGAAGGGCTCGTCCATCAAGAGCAGCTGCGGCTCCGCGGCGAGCGCACGCGCGACGCCGACTCTCTGGCGCTGCCCGCCGGAGAGTTCGCGCGGGAAACGGCCCGCGAACATGTCCGGGTTGAGGCCGACGAGTTGTAATAGTTCGCGCACCCGAGCGCGAACGCGAAGGGGTTCCCAACCCTCAAGCACGGGGACGAGCGCGACGTTGCGCTCGACAGTGAAATGAGGAAAGAGCCCCGCCTCCTGAATCACGTAGCCCGCGCGCCGACGCAAGCTGATGGCGTCCCACTCGCTTGTCCGCCTGCCTTCGACCAGCACCTCGCCCGACGTTGGCAGCAGGAGACGATTAACCAGCCGGAGCGTCGTGGTCTTTCCGCAGCCGGACTCGCCCAAAAGCACGAGCGTCTCGCCGCGCCGGACCGTCAGGTTCAGATCGTGAATAATCAACGAAGGCAAGCCGGCCACGCCGTAGCTCACATTGCGAAACTCCACGAGCGGCTGTTCCGTCTGCATCTGGCTCAAATCAATTCCTCGGCGGAGCGGATTGCGGGCGCGCGATGATCAAAGGGCTGGATTCCGATTCTCTGCGGTAGAAGACTCGCGGACGCTGGACGCTTCGCTTCTCAGGGTCTTTGACGTTCTCATCACCTTCTACAAAGACAAACTCCAACTCTCTACCCTGCCGGTCCTTGACCGTCGGCGTCTCCTTCAACTTCTCCTCCTGCATCTGCGGCACTCTTTCTGTCGCATAATCAAGCCACTCGCGCAGGACTATCTGATTATCCTTCGGCTCGCGGTCCGCCGTACCCTTCTTCAATCCCTCTTCGACCAGCGCATAAGTCAGGAATCCGTGCCCGAGACGCGCCGCCTCCCACGCCGCCTGATAACTCTGCGCCGCTGTCAGAATATACATCCCCTTCTCATAAGCAAGCTGCGCTAAGCCCTTCGAGTTCATCGGTCCTCTGCGTTTCTCTTCGGCGTCTAACGCCTGCCCGCTGTTGCAGGCATCTATAATGGTCAGCAACTGCCCGGCATCTATCTTCTCAAACACCTCTTCCAACTCCCTGTCGGAGATGCTGTGTGAAAGAATAGTTCGCAGGTCTGCTGCTGAAAGTTGTGTACGCGACCCTTGATAACCGAGATCATACGGGATGAGATAGAAACGCTGTTCTTGCGCCGTGCCGTGCCCTGAGAAGTAGACGATCACGGCATCTTCCGGCTGCGCCTTGTTTGCTAACTGTGTTAGTGCCTGGAGAATGTTGGCTTTCGTCGTCTCTTTGTCATACAGAGGAATGACTGTAACTTGCTCGTAATTATTCAGCGACTTCTGCTGGCGCTCAAACTCCATCGCGAAATCTTCAGCATCAGCCACAGCGTACTTGAGGTTATATTGTGGATTACTATAGCTATTGACGCCTACGGCGAGGATGTATGCAGTGCCCGGCCGCTTCAAACTATCTGCTCCGTTAATGACGATTGTGGCATCACTGCTCTTGATGTTATCGTGGTTGAAAGCGTAAGCAGTCAGCCTGTTCTCTCCGGCGACAATCGGAATGGTGGCATCAAGCGTCGCGCTGCTTTGCCCTTTGAGCACGTCACCGCGCCAGACCTTCACAAGAGAGCCGTTGCGAAACAATCGCACGTCCTGTGCGCCTGCTAGAGCTTGAGAGAGAGCAATCTTCACCGACACGTTGCGCGCCGTGAACACCGTGTCAGGTGGAGCATCAGCCAGCGATAACTTCAACTGCGGTTGGCGACGGTCTTTTTGCGAAATGTCTGAGGGCGCGCGGGGGCGCTTGCCAACAAAGATGTCGTTAAGCAGACCGGGATAGTAGAAGTCGCTGAAGTAGGCTTCTACCGGTCTGTAGTCGAAAGTATTGTTGTTGAATCGCCAGATGATGTTGTTCCACGCGGCGGGCGAGCCGTCAAAGAGGCCGTCCGGTGTGACGACAATCCAATCGTGCTCATCCAGGGCAACAAAGCTGGCGAGCTCTTTGCCGGACCTGGTATCCCATACTTTGAAGCCATCCAAGCTCAGGCTCAAAAGGTATTTACCATTCGTCCCGAACACCATTGATTCGATACCACTGGAGTGGTCCGTAATCAAGAGAGTCTGTAATAGTCTGCCTGTCGCGACATCCCATAGCTCTATGCCATCAACAGCAGCGACAGCGAGAATCCTTCCGTTAGGACTGAAGACGGGGGCGCCAGCGCTTTCGAGAGTGCGCAGCTTTACGCCTGTGGCGACATTCCACAACTCCAAGACGTCCTCGCCGCCGCTGGCAAGAAACCTCCCGTTGGGACTGAAGGCCAGTGAGTTAAACTCAGCAGGACGCCCTTTGAGAGTGCGCAGCTTCGCGCCCGTCACGACATCCCATAAGTTCACGGTACCGCCGCCGCCACTGCTGGCGAGAATCTTCCCATCAGGACTGAAAGCTACCCTGATGATATCGTCGCAATGTTTCTTAAAAGCATGCAACTCCGCACCCGTCGCGACATCCCACAGCGCCACGGTGTAGTCGTCGCCTGTGGCTAGAGTCTTGCCATCAGGACTGAAAGCAATTGCGGTGACACCCTGCTCATCGCAAGAGTCATCCTCTGCTGTTCGAGAGCGGGCTTCGAGAGTGCGCAACTGTGCCCCGCTGGTTACATCCCAGATTGTGATCGCATGGTCCGAATCGCCGGTGGCCAGCATCTTCCCATCAGGGCTGAAGGCGATTGATGTCGGAGTGGCTAACCCAAGATAACTATCAGAATGTCCTTCGAGCGTGCGTTCAGCGCCTGTCAGAACGTTCCGCAGCTTGACCATGTCGCCTTGAGTGGCGCTGGCGAAAGTTTTCCCATCGGGACTGAAGGCGACTGATTCAACGTGATTGGGAGGCTGCTCTTTGAGAGTGCGTAACTCTCGGCCCGTCGCAACCTCCAACAGCTTGATTTTGGCGTCAACCGCATACTCGCTGGCATCTTTAGCGCCGATGGCGAGAGTCTTCCCGTCAGGACTAAAGGCGACTGGGCCGACACCTTTGAAAGTATGCAACTCTCGGCCGGTCGCGACCTCCCACAGTTTGATGTTGCTGTCGGCGCTAATAGTGGCTAAAGTTTTTCCATCAGGACTGAAGGCTGCTGCGCCGTCCGCTTTGAAAGTATGTAATTCGCGGCCTGTGGCAATATCCCATATCCTCACGCCGCTATCATCACCGCCAGCGAGAGTCTTCCTATCAGGACTGAAGACGACTGAGCCGACGCCTTTGAGCGTGCGCAGCTCGCGACCGGTGGTAAGCTCCCACAGCTTAATCATAGGATTCCCACTGTAGTCGTTACTACTGCTGGCGAAAGTTTTCCCGTCGGGACTAAATGCGATAAAGCTGATCTGAAAAGGGTGTCCTTGAAGAGTGCGCACCTGACGGCCTGTCGCGACGGCCCAGAACTTCACGGTGCTGGTGGCGCTACCGCTAGCTAAAATCTTCCCGTCAGGACTGAAGGCGACCGGGCCGTCCGCCGCAAGCGTGCGCACCTCACGGCCTGTCGCGATGTCCGAGAGCCTCACGCTGCCATCACTTCCACCGCTGGCAAGAATCCTCCCCTTCGGACTAAAGGCGACTGAGGTGTGGTTAAAAGACCCGTCAAGAACGCGCAACTCTGTGCCTGTTGCGACATCCCACAGCTTGACGGGCGGGTCCGCATTAACATCCCAGCTAGCGCTGGCGAGAGTCTTCCCATCGGGACTAAATGCAATTGAGGTGAGATCACCAATCGTTCCAGTCTGCACGACTAATTCAGGTTTCTGCGCCCGGCCTATAACAAAGACAGACAAGATCAAGCACACGCAAGCTGGGAAATGAATAAATTGCCTCATCATTCTTTCCCTTATGCAAAGCATTTTTAAGAGAAGCCTCGTTCAATCTCGCTTATGAGACATAACGATCAGCGACAGTTTGCTCGTCAGAGCGTGTAGAAGATCGGCCCTTGAGAGGCAGTGAGCGGAAACTGCCTATAAAGACAAGCAGGCGCGAGCGTAATGTAGAGCGCGTGTCGAAGGGCTGTCAACGTTTTCAACATATTGACCACTCAAGCGATTCGCAGATGCTCGACAACTCGGCTCATCGAGCTGTTCCATGCGCCATACCAGTTACGAAGCAAAACGTCTGCCGGTGAGATGCTATCTTCGATGACCTGTTGGTGGAGTAGATCGAGATATGAAACTTCGTCCGGCGCGATCCTGTTTAATCCATTGACGGCCAGCGTGACAATCTCTTTGGCTATCGCGAGCACATTCACGCCAGCCTGCTTTGCGTCGAGGGCGTCACGGGCTACCGCTTCGCGCAAAAGAAGTGCGTCCACGTGATTCAATCGCGGCGCGAGGCGGAGGGCTTCGTTGAGTGTGGCGGGGTCGTACATCAGACCTTTCCAGAGGGCTTGCAGGGCGAGGGTCAACTGGAGGTTGCCGCAGTCAGCCGAGCGCAGCTCTATGTGCTGCTTGAGGCGCGCATCCGTGAAGAGCGTGGTCAGATGGTCGGCCCAGTCGCCGAAGGTCGGTTGGACTCCGTCGCAACCGTGAGCGAGAAAGTCTCCGAACTTCATGCCCGTGGGCGCATCCAGATAACGCCCGTTGCGCTGCGCGAAGATCATCGGGACGTCCAGAGCGTAAGAGACGAAAGATTCGGGCGTGAAATCGTCCGTGAGGGCAGGCTTCGGGATGCAGGTGCGGTCCGGGTCCGTGTCGAGCCAGGCGGCGGCGCGTGTGGATTTGTAGCCCGATGGTCGTCCGTTCTCGAAAGGCGAGTTGGCGAAGATGGCCGTGATGATGGGAGCGAGGCGGTTGCCCAGAAGAAACTTTTTGGCTAAATCTTCGACTGAGCCGTAATCGAGGCTCGCCTGCGCGGCACAGGTCCGCGTCATCATGTCCCACGCCCGCCGTCCACGCTTCGCTAAGTAAGGGCGCATGATCTCGTAGCGCGCTTTCGGAAACCAGCGCTGCTCTTCAAGCGTTCGGAGCGGGTCAAATCCCACGGCCAGAAAGGCCAGACACTCCGCCTCCGCAATCTCGTGCAGCCGCGCCAGGTAGCGTTTCAGCTCCCTCTCGACATCTTGTAGCTTGCGCTGCGGCGCGCCGGAAAACTCTATCTGCCCTCCCGGCTCGACCGTCAGACGGTTCATCTGCCCCGCGTCAACTTCGATCAGAACGTTCCCATCGTAAACGAGGTCGTTCGAGTTGGGAGCGAAACCTGCGAGCACGCGCTGGACCTGCTGAGGCGTGAGGCGCGCGTAGTCGCGCCTCAGGTCGTAGCCGAAAAGCTCCAGTTCCACCCCGCACATCCAGTCCGATTGAGATTTCGCGCCACGCTTCAGATTCTCCACAAAAAACGGCGTGGAATCTTCGGACACCGGGTCCGTGAGCAGCGGGAAACTGTCACGCGCGGCACTCTCCTCAGCCGCGACGGCAATGTTCGTGTCAGCGCAAGAGTCTTGCCGGGTTGTTTTGTCGTGAACCATAAAGTTTGGTGAGCAGTGAGCGGTAAGCAGTGAGCAGTAGAAACAGAAAAACTGCTTGCTGCTCACTGCTTACTTTCCACCGCCAGGAAAAGATTGCTGCTGAACTGTTCGCGCTCATCGAGCCAGGTGCGCGCGCGCCTGTAGCCCGTGGCGCCAGCCAGCTGCGAGAGGCCGTCCAGGTCGTACTTGTACGAGTTCTCCGTATGGATACGCTCGCCCTCGCTGAAACGGATTGTCATGTCGAGGCCGGGAATCGAAACCAACTGCTCGCGCCGGCTCACGATATAGACTTCGACGCGGCCCAACGCTTCGTTATAGACAGCCAGGTGTTTGAAGGCTCTGAGGTCGAAGTTTGCGCCGAACTCCGTGTTGATGCGGACCAGCTGGTTGAGATTGAAGGTGGCCGTCACGCCCAGGGCGTCGTCGTAAGCTGCTTCCAGAACTTCCGCGCGCTTGCGCAGGTCCGCGCCCAAGAGCAGCGCATCGCCTTCGCGCAGCACACGGCGCAAAGCGCGCAGGAAGGAGTGCGCCTCATCCGCGTCGAAGTTCCCTATGTTCGAGCCCAGGAAGAGCGCTAATGTGCGCCCGCGCCCTTGCTTCTCGCCTTCGAGGGCAGCGAGCGCGTCGTAGTAGTCGCTTGCGTAAGCCTCTATGCGTAAGTTTGGGTAGGATTGCAGGAGGACGCGCGAGCTGGTCTCAAGCGCGCCCGCCGAGATGTCCACGGGCATGAAGAGAAGCTCCGCCTGCCGCATCAGGAGCGCCTCGATAATCAGGCGCGTCTTCGAAGCGCTGCCGCTGCCAAACTCCATGAGCGAGATGGTTGGGCCGTCCAGTTCACAGACGATCTCAGCGGCGTGGCGCTTGAGAATCTCGTTTTCGGCGCGGGTCGGATAGTATTCGGGAAGCAAACAGATGGCCTCAAAAAGCTGCGAGCCGAGCGCGTCGTAGAAATATTTTGGAAAAAGTCTTTTCGATTCCGAAGAGAGCCCAGCGCGGACATCTTCCGCGAAGCTCGCGCGCAGGTCCGAGCGAACGAGGTCGTGTATGAGGAGGCGGCTGATGTGGTCTGTGGACATTGCCGATTAATTTTGAAATGGCTACGAAGGGCTCACGCAAAGGCGCAAAGACGCAGAGATTGCCGGGATGTTTTACTACTTAGCGTCCTGGCGTCTTGGCGTGAGATTACTCTCCAGGTAGTCTCTCATCACGCGTCGAATCGAAAAACTTTGCTAACAGAGCCCTGTCTGTGTTCGTCCTTCTGCTATGATAGCTTATCACGAGACGTTTATTTACACTCTACGCGAAAGCGCGCGCGCTCCGTAAGGAGTTCGCGCCGGAAAAGGTTTAAAGGAATACGGGACTTGGCAAACGAACTGGCGGAAGAGATTGCCGGGCGGATGATGCGGACACGCCGGGAGACGCGCGCGCTCTTCGATCTGGCGCGCGCGAAAGAGTCTTTGCGCGAAAGCCCTGGCTTCGGGTTCCGTCCGATCATCTGGCACCTGGCGCACATCGGCGTCTTTGAAGCCTACTGGCTCTTACAGAAGCTGTCGCAGGAGCCTGCGCCGGACGAGCGCTACGAGCGAATCTTCGATCCCATCAAAACGCCGCGCGAGGACTCCCGTAATCTTCCAACGCGCGCGGAGATGGAGCATTACCTGTCCGGCGTCAGAAGCCGTGTCCTCAAAAACCTGTCGAAGATCAAGTTCGATGAAAGCGACCCTTTGCTGCGCGACGCCTATGTCTTTCGCCTGGTCCTGGAGCACGAGGAGCAGCATCAGGAGACGCTCCTCTACCTGCTCCAGCTTCTGGACCCGGAAAAAAAGAGGCGCCCGGTTGAAACCAACGCGCCTCCGGCCGACACTAACATTGAGTCTGCGCGTGGAATGGCGACGGTCGAGGGGGGCGAATTTCTGTTGGGGGCGATTGGGGACTCTTTCGCCTATGACAACGAAAGGCCGACGCACACGGTCCAGGTTCCGGCCTTTAAGATAGACAGACTGCCTGTAACGAATGAAGAGTATGCCCGTTTTATAGAAGAGGGGGGATACCTGCGGCGGGAGTGGTGGAGCGACGAGGGGTGGGAGTGGCGCGAGCGAGAAAATTGGCGTCACCCTCTCTACTGGATGCAACTACCGCAAGGCTGGGGCGTGAAAGGGATGTTCGAGGAAGGACCATTGCCCCAGCATCATCCGGTGACAGGCGTCAGCTGGTATGAGGCGGAGGCCTACGCGCGTTTTTGTGGGAAGCGCCTGCCGACCGAAGCCGAGTGGGAAAAGGCTGCGTCCTGGGATGCCGGGCGGAAACGTAGATTCGCCTGGGGCGACGCGCCGCCTTCGATAAAGCTTTGTAACTTCGATATCGGATTTTGGGGGACAACGCCTGTCGGGAGTTTCCCTGACGGCGCGAGCGCCTATGGCTGTTTGGACATGACGGGTAATGCTTGGGAGTGGACGAGCGATGCTTTCAGAGGTTTCCCGAACTTTAAGGCTTTCCCTTATCCGGAATATTCTGAAGTCTGGTTTGACGAAGATCACAGAGTGTTGAAGGGCGGCTCGTGGGCAACGCGCTCATCCGTCTCTCGCATCTCGTTCAGAAACTTCTTCCGCCGCCATTTTCGCATCGCTTTTGCCGGGATACGCTGCGCGACGGACGCCTGAGATTGCGGAATGCGGATTTCGGATTGCGGATTGATAAAGAAGAACGCTGCCGCGCTCTCTCTTAAATCCGCATTCCGCAATCCGAAATCCGAAATCAATAGGGCGCAACTAAAATCATCAGGGTTGCGTAATAGAAGTATTCGCGCCTTTCTCCCCGGGAGCGCGGCTGCAACCTTTTTTCGCAAAGATTCCTGATGTCGCTGGCCACTGGAAAAAGCTTGGGCCGCTACGAAATCCGCTCCCATATCGGCGCGGGCGGGATGGGCGAGGTCTATCTGGCGCTGGATACCACGCTGGATCGTGAAGTCGCCCTGAAAATCCTGCCGCCGGAAATAGCTGCCGACCATCAACGCATGCAACGTTTCGTGCAGGAGGCCAAAACTGCCTCGGCACTGAATCATCCGAATATTCTGACCATCTTCGAAATCGGAGAATCCGAGGGCGCGCATTTCATCGCCACGGAATTCATTGACGGTGTGACGCTCAGGCACTATCTGACCGGCAACCGCCTGAAGCTCTCCGAAGCCCTGGACATCGCCGCGCAGATTGCCGCAGCCCTCTCCGCAGCGCACGCCGCAGGCATCGTGCATCGCGACATCAAGCCGGAGAACATCATGCTCCGCACGGACGGCTACGCGAAGCTTCTGGATTTCGGTTTAGCTAAGCCGACCGAGCGCCAGGCGTCCCTCATTGACACGGAAGCGCAGACGAAGATGCTCGTCAACACCAGCCCGGGCATGGTCATGGGCACGGTCTCCTACATGTCGCCGGAACAGGCGCGCGGCTTTGCGCTCGACGCCCGGACAGACATCTGGAGTCTGGGCTGCGTGCTCTACGAGATGGTGGCGGGACGCGTGCCATTCTCCGGAGAGACGACGAGCGATGTCATCGTGGCGGTCCTGGACCGCGAGCCCCCGCCGCTCGCCGGCGGCCCGCACGAAGCGCCCCTTGAACTGCAAAGAATTCTGAGGAAGGCTTTGCGCAAAGATAAAGAGGAGCGTTACCAGACAGTCAAAGACCTGCTCGTGGACCTCAGGGCGCTCAAGCAGGAGGTGGATTTCGAGACCAAACTCGAAACCTCTGTCGCGCCAGAATCCCGTAGTCTCGCGGCCTTCAACACCATCAGCGCTCAGAATTCGCTGGAGACTGACAGGGATTACTCGGCACGCACGGGCCGCGTGCCGCTGGCGCGCAACACACTCGGCACAGAGCGGGCGGTCGCCCGCCCCGGCTCGCACGAGAAGCTGAGACAGTTCGCGGTCCTCGGCGCGGTCTTCGCCTTCGCAGCAATCGCGACGCTCCTGGTCTATTCATACCTGCACCGCAAGGGGAAGGAAGAGGGGCTTTCGTCTCAATCAGGGAATGTGCCGAGCCTGGCGGCGACGAAGGTGACGCGGTTGACGGCGACGGGCAAAGCCGCGGAGGCTGCGATCTCGCCCGACGGCAAAATCGTCGCCTACGTGGTGGACGAAGCTGGAAAGCGAAGTCTCTGGGTCCGGCAGGTGGCGACGCAGCGTAACCTGCCGATTGTTGACCCGACCGAAGTAACTTATTTCGGGGTCACGTTCTCGCCCGACTCCAACTACATCTATTACGTCACGGGGAAACTCAACGAGCCTATAAGGGACCTTTATCAGGTCGCCAGTTTCGGCGGAACTCCGAAAAAGATTCTGACGGACGTTGACAGCCCGGTCACTTTTTCGCCGGACGGTAAGCGCTTCGCTTTCATGCGCGGCGAGCCGGCTAACGGTGAAAGGGTCATCTACATCGCCAATGCCGATGGCACGGACGAGAGACGGCTCGCGGCACGCAAAGCGCCCGCCTTTTACGAGATTCCCGCCTGGTCGCCTGACGGGAAGACTATCGCCGTCTCTGCCAGAGATGCGATGGCCGGAAAAGCGATGACAGTGGTCGCCTTAAACGTAGAGGATGGGACCGAGCGACAGATAACTTCAGAGAGATGGCTGGGGGTCGGCGAAGTCGCCTGGGTCGCTGACGGGAGCGGGCTGCTGATCATCGCTGCCGACCAGGAGACCAGACTTTCGCAGCTCTGGTACGTCTCTTACGCCGACGGCGCGACGCGACGCCTGACAAACGATCTGAACAATTATGGCGGCGTCAGTCTGGCATCGGCGACTAACGATCTGGTGACCGTGCGGTTCGATCAAAGCTCTAACATCTGGGTGACGCCGGTCGCCGCGCCAGCGGCGTCACGCGCGCTCGCGAACAACAGCGCTCGTATTGACACGAGCCATGCCACGCAAGTTACTTCGGGCGGCGTCAAGTATTACAGCGGCTCGTGGACGCCTGACGGGCGGATAGTCTACGCGTCGGACGCGAGCGGCGGGCGGGACCTCTGGATCATGGATCAGAAAGGCGGCAATCGAAAGCAGTTGACTTCGGAGGCGGGCGGCAATTTTCAGCCGGTCGTTACGCCGGACGGCCGCTACATAGTCTTCATCTCGGACCGGGCCGGGGGCGGCAAATATAACATCTGGCGAATGAATATAGACGGCAGCGACCCGCAGCAATTAACGAAGGCGGAGTTCGCGCGTAACCCCGCCGTCACGCCCGACGGGAAGTGGGTCGTCTATATCTCGTTCGGAAGCAAGAGTCCGACTCTGTGGCGAGTCCCGATTGATGGCGGCGAGCCCGTGCAGATACTCGATAAGTACTCGATGTCGCCGACCATCTCGCCCGACGGAAAATTCATAGCCTGTCATTACTGGGACGAGACGCCGGACTCGCAGCTGAGTATCGTCATCGTTCCGTTTGAGGGCGGGGCGCCTATCAAGAGGTTCATCTTGCCCGCGACGGTCGTCCGATGGTCCCGGGACGGGCGCGGCCTGACTTATGTTGATAATCGCGGCGGCGCCTCTAATATCTGGATGCAGCCGGTGGACGGCGGCGAGCCCGTGAAGTTAACGGACTTCAAGACCGATGAGATATTCGGCTTCGACTGGTCTCCTGATGGAAAGCAACTGGTTCTCTCTCGCGGCATCTCCACGAGCGACGTCGTCCTCTTCAGCGACCTGAAGTGAGTGGGATGAGAGGGAATTATGAGTTATGAATGTTGAGTTTTGAATTAAAAGCCGTAATTCAAAATTCAAAACTCAACATTCATAATTTCCTTTCCGCCCTCATCCCTGCAAATTATCGCCACGCAATTCGTCTAGCCAATCGCCCTCATAAAAGATAAACTTGTACGCCGGAGTTTATCTTGGGAGAGTCAAGAGATGCCCGCGCCTGACACAGTTTTGCAAGGCCGCTACCGCATCGTTCGCCAGCTCGGGCGCGGCGGCATGGGCGCGGTCTATGAAGCTGTGGACGAGCGCTTGAGCCGCACCGTCGCGCTCAAGGAGACGCTGGCGGAGACGGACGATCTCAAGCGCGCCTTCGAGCGCGAGGCACGCCTGCTCGCCAACTTGAGCCACCCGGCTCTGCCGAAAGTCATAGACCATTTCACGGAAGATGACGGGCAGTTCGTCGTCATGGAGTACATGCCGGGCAGCGACCTGGGCGAGTTGCTGGAACGGCGCGGGCAGCCCTTCTCGCCCACGGACGTCCTGCGCTGGGCCGACGACCTGCTGGACGCGCTCGAATACCTGCACACGTTTGATCCGCCGATCATTCATCGCGACATCAAGCCGTCGAATCTGAAGCTGACTTCCAAGGGGAGGATCATTCTGCTGGACTTCGGCCTCGCCAAAGGCGCGGCCGGACAGATGACGCGCACCACTTCCGGGATGAGCGTGGTCGGCTACACGCTCCACTACGCGGCGCTCGAACAGATTCAGGGTGAGAGGACCAGCCCGCGCTCGGACCTCTACTCTCTGGCCGCAACCCTCTATCAACTTCTGACCGGTCGAACTCCGGTTGATGCGCTCAAGCGCGCCGCGGACCTGCTCAACGACGAGGCGGACCCGCTGACTCCTATTCGCGCTCTGAACCCCGGGGTCCCCTCTCATTTCGCGGAAGTCCTGATGCGTTCGCTCTCGATCAAGCCCTCTCTGCGCCCCGCGAGCGCCGCGGACATGCGCGCGGCCTTAAACGACGCCCCGGCCGTCTTCGCCCACGTCGCGCCCGTCGAGGAAGACGAGATGACGAAGGTCAGCGTCACTCCGGGCAGATCAGGAAGGCTGCCGCCGATAGCCATCGGGGGCGATAAAACCATTGCGCTGGCTACGCCACCCCCCGGCAGAACACAGCCCGTCCCGAACGGCTCGCGCCCAGCCTGGCTTGCGCAGCGAAGAGCTCTGGATACCCGGCGCAACAACAGGAAATGGTGGCTCGTCGGAGGCGGCGCGGTCCTGATCGCGGTCCTGACTGCGGTCATCGTGCTCCTCGCGCTTCGCTCAAACAGCACGACCGTCACGCCCGCGACGGCACCGGCCGCTTACGATGCCATCCCGAGCCCTTACCGCGAGGCGCTCTCGTCGGTCGCCACGCTGACCATGCAGGACGCGGAGGGTAAGACCGTCCGGCAGGCGAGCGGCTTCTTTCTGACGACGGACGAGCTGGCGACGTCGCTCAGCGCCGTCGAAGGGGCGACGCGGGGACGCGTGGCCTTAGTCGGGCAGAACGACGCGTATGACATCACGAACGTCACGGGCGTGGACCGCGAGCACGGCGTGGTGATTCTCAAAATAGCTAAGGCGAAGGCGTCCGGGCTGGGATTCAGCAGCCGGAAGCAGACGACGTTGGGTGACCGCGTGGCTCTCATCGGCAGCGCAGGGAAATCGGAGCCCGCCTACGCGCAGGGCGCCATCAGCAGTTACCGGGACGATGATCGCGTGGAGGTCGGCGCGCAGGCCGGACCGACGGTCGTCGGCGGACCGCTGCTCAATGCGGAGGGCGAAGTCATCGGCGTCGTCACGGATTCAAACGGCAGCCGCGTGCTGGCAGTGCCCGTCAGCTATCTGGCGGACCTCCTCAATCACAGGCAGCAACCCGTCTCGCTCGCCTTCGCGGCGGCGAAGGACGTCTTGTACGACTGGAGAAAAAAGGAGCCCGCCCCGCACCCGGAGCTTGCGAAGGACCTGGAGCAGAAGATCATCACGGAGGTGGCGCGCGCTCACGACAAAGCGCCTGCACCTGCGCCTGCCCCCAGCCCGCAGGAGTCAACGCCGGCCGAGACTGTGCCATCGCAGGGCGGGGGGTTCTGGCAGGACGAGATGAGCAGCGCCACCGTCTCGGCGGTTGCCGAAGGCTCTTTCACACAGGCGGGCGCGAAGCAGACGGCCTACATCATAGACACACACTCGGGGACTGCTGCGAACAACGGCGGTCCGAAATACCTGGCAATCTTTTCGGGCGAAACTTACGTCGTGGACGTGCCCGTGCCGAACCTGTCGCTCATCCTGCAAATCTACGACTTGAACCGCGATGGGGTCAACGAGCTGTTGCTCGGCTACTACCAGAAGCAGATGGGTCAAATCATCGAATGGGCGAAACTCGTCCAGCTAGCGCAGGGGCAGCTCCGCATCATCAAAGATTTCGGCACGACTTACGCGTCCATGTGTGAAGTCTCTCCGGAGAAGAATCCGGGCACCGCCGCCTCTGCCATCTTCTACGCCATGGCTGCGGCCGGGCAGATGCCGGAGCTGCGCGTTGATAATTACCAGGCGGCCTGCGCGCCCGAAGGCACCACAGAGCAGTGGAAGTACACGCCCCTGGCGAAGCTGCCGGACCTCTCTAAATAAAGATCCTGAACCCCCAGCCCTCAAGCTCTCAGGTCTGCAAATGCCTTGTATAGTGAAGATGGGTTCGACCGATCAAGCCCGATTGCGGTTGTGCGCGACTTTACTCTGGGAGCAATCTCAGCATGTGCCATGAGGGTATTGATCTCAATTCAAAACCAACTTAATACCAGAAAGAGCGACAGCGTCATCGTTTCTCTCGCTATTTTTATTTTACATGGAATATGATTGACAGGCCGTCCTATTATGCAGACCACCCAAGCCTAAAGATGGGAAGGCCTCAAAGATGAGTAAGAAGGGTGGGAAGAAGTGACTGAGGAACTCAGAAGCCCGCATCCGAATGCTTTACCGAATTATGAAAAAGCTGTTATTTCAGAGGACAAGCTTCGGAAGTATGCGCTGAGTTCGGAGCACGTCTCGAGTGTGAAAGGTAAAAGCAGCGGTAAGGACAAAGCTTTAATCTTTGAGAGAAGACTTGGCTTTAATACAACTAATTGCGAAATTCTAAAGCAGAGAATATTAGATGAATTGCCATATTATGAAGCAAAATTAGGTCAAGAGGATGTGTACGGGCAAAAATATGAAGTTGTATTACCAATTCTAGGAGTAAACGGAGAGACAGCAAATATAATTACTGCTTGGATAATAGATGTTGGTGTTGACTATCCAAGACTGATTAGCACTTATGTGCTAAAGAGAAAATAATGATGACTCAAACAAAAAAGACATCAGAGGGTGATGTTATCGAACTGTTAGAGGATTTGCCGAAATTCGGCATATTCAAGGGACAGCGCGGCGTAATTATTAATAAGTTCGATGATCCCAGCGAGGCTTACGACATAGCCATAGAAGACGATGACGGCGAGTTTGTTGGATTTGCTTATTCTGTAAAGCCTGACCAATTTAAAAACATTGCCCTTGCGTCTTTTGAAAAAGGGATCAATCTACTTAATCATGGCAACTTTGAAGAAGCCGAAGCTCCATTTCGTGAAGCGATAGACTTGAAGCCGACCTTCATTGGCGTGTTGCATAACTCTTTGATGCATAGTTTTGGCGACAGCACTGATTATGGAAGGCTCATTACTGGGTTAAATTTTATACTACGGTTGAATCCAAATTATGGCATAGCGCGAGGAAATCTAGCCATTGCTTTCAGGAAATACGGGATTCAGGCCGCAGACGGTGGTGATTTGGCGCAGGCAGACACATACTTTCAAATGGCGCTGTTCGTCTCTACAGAACGGGAAAATGTTCTCGCCGTGCATCAAGACTACGCCGCAATGTTTACGAAACAAGGGCTCTTAGCTTTTGAGGCTAACGATCCGGAGCGCTCTTTTTTGATGATGAAGCAAGCATTCTTATTCGCGCCGGATGAATTAACAAAATCCAATTTCGCAAAGTCAATGGCATTTCTGGCTTCCAAATTAGTTGTAGAAAACAGATATGAAGAGGCAGAATCGTTATTCAGATGTGCTATTCATTATGCGGGAATTAAATCGCCAGCGTTCTTAAACGACTATGGTATTGCTTTAGCTAATTTAGGCCGCTTTGATGAAGCAGTAGAAATTTTTTTGCGGGCACTTGAAGTTGTTCCGAACGACAAGACCATTCAGCAGAATTTGAATTTGGCTAGATTGGGCAAAGAAACACAAGACTTCGCACAAGAAAGCGTTGAACTCACCTTTGAAACCCCACAACCATCAAGGGGGATTGAATTTCAAGAAGCTCAACTACCGCCACAAACCCCACAGTATAGTTTGATTGCTGCTTGAATAGCGTTTTAAGTAGCAGAGTAGCGGTTAAGTTTCAAATTACTCTGCCCATAAATACTCAACGAAGACCTCAAACCGAACCACTACTAGACCCCCTCGCTGTTTTGGGGTAGCTGGGGAATCTCGGCCTCATTCAAGCATCGAATCACTTGGGCGAAATCGTTGTAATCTTCGAGGACGCTTTGCGCCCCTTCCGCCTCAAGGCGTTTCTGGCGCGAGCCACTGCCGATGCCCAGGAAAGAGAATCCGAGTCTGAGGGCCGTGCGAACGTCCCAGACTCCGTCCCCGATACTCACGATCTTCTCGAACTCTGTTTGACGGTAGCGTGCCATCGCGCGGGAGGCCGCGTCCAGCAGGATTTCCTCTCTCGATAGAAAATCGTCCGCGCAGGCAATCGGAACCCCGTCCGCTTGAATCCCGGCCGCTTCCAATTTCAACAGGGCGGACCCGCGCCAGCAGCCCGTGGCAATCGCGACGGCCCACCCGTCCTCGTCTCGCAGCTTATCAAACGCTGCGGCCGCGCCCGGAATCTCCCCGAAGAGCGCCGGGTCCGCCGCACGTTCTTCCACGAGCAGATCAATGAAGCGCTCTTTCAGTTTCGTCAGCTCGGCTGCGTCTGGCGCGCGCCCCCTGCGCTCCTGAAAGATGCGCAAAGCGATCCCGGAGTCGGCCGTGTGCGGGTATTGGGACCAGTCCGTGTTGATCTCTCTGATGCCGTGCGCGTCCTCCAGCGCCCGGACGAAGCACTGGCCGTCAACGATGTTCGTGTTCGTCAACGTCCCATCAATGTCGAAGATTGCCAGTTTCATCCGGGTAGTTTAGCAAACGAAGCGGGACCGCGTCTTGAGGTTTCACACGGCGCCGCCGGCCTGCTGCTCTTGGTCACTCTTTTTATAGACGCGATGCCAGGTCCGTTCGCCGCATTTCTGGCACCGCATCAGAGTCTTCTTTTCGCCTTTGGCCTTGTAGCGAATCCCGCCGGCCTCCCAGACAGATATTTCGTGCCCGCACGGACACTGCATCATCCAGGCGCGCGACTCCGCCTCCATGTCCGCGGCCCGGTCCTTCGAGAAGAGACCCCCGAACAGTTTTTGAAAGAAGCCCATACGAAAACCTCCGATCCTGGCGTGTCGTTTTCCCCTGGGTTCGCTATCTGCGGATTAAGGACGTGTGGAAATTACAATGCGAGGGAGCCGTTATAACTTTGAAAGCCGAGTCATCTTACAGTTTGATTATTTGGCTTTCAAGGCCGCCATCCGTTAAACTTTCCCATCACCGGACCGTACCTCTGAAAGCGAGCGCGTGATGGGCGAGTTGAGCGAAGAACTCTGGGCCGTCTTGAGCGAGCGCGGCTGTGAAGCGTCGAGCCTGAGCTACGCGCAGGCCGCGGAACTGATGCGCCGCCTGAAACGCGAGAGGGTCTCGGGCCTGTGCGTCATCACCAACGACGCCGCGCGCCGCGTCTCCCTGACCGAAAATTCCCGCACCCGCCCATCCCCATCAAATGGGGGAAGACCTATAATTCGTAAATCGTGAATCGTGAATCGTAAATAGAAAGAACCAGGGCGCTCGTCTATTCACGATTTACGATTCACGATTCACGAGTCTCGAAGTCCGCGACGAGCGGGAGATGGTCTGAGGCCACCATCGAGGTGCGCGTCTTGTGCAGCGCGAGATGTTTGAGTTCGAGCGCGTCATCGTAGTAGATGTGATCCAGGTGCAGGAACGGGAGAATGCCCGGGTAGGTCCTCGCGCGCTTCAAGTGGTATCGAATATCGGCGCTCTGCAAGTGAGCGGCTAGAAGATTCGAGGCCAGCCCGCGGGTCCATTCGTTGAAATCCCCGAGCACCACGCGCGCGCCCTTCAATTCATCTTGATTCAGGATTTCATGGCTGACGAGCTTGCGTGCCTGGTGGCGGCGCTCGATAAAGGCCGTGCCGAGGTGTATGTTGAAAACGTGCAGGGTCGTCTCACCGACGGAAAAATCTGCGCGGAGGCAGCCGCGCCGCTCGCGCCCGCGCCAGGTGATGTCGTAATTCCGAACGTTGGTCGGCGGCCAGCGGCTCAGGATGACGTTGCCGTAAGCCCCGCCGCGTAGCCTGCGGTTCTCGCCAATGCTGTAAGTCATCCCCAACTCTTCGGCCAGGAAGCGCGCCTGGTCGCGCTCGCGCGCAGAACCTTCTATGCTCAAGACCTCCTGCAGCGCGATGATGTCCGCACAGGTCTCGCGCAGCACTTCGGCAATCCGCAAAGGATTCTCGCGCCTGTCCATTCCGCGACACTTGTGCACGTTGTAGGTGACGATTCGAACGGGGGCCGGGGGCCGGGGGCTGGGGGACGGAGAGACATCTCTTTCGTCCTCAGCGTGCCGACCCCCAACCCCTGACCCCTGACCCCTGTCTTTCACTGTTGTCGCTCCAGGACCCAGCCGAGCCATTCGTGCAGGCGCTCGAAGATCGAGCGTCGTTGCCATTCTTCGTAGGAGACTTCGTGACACTCGGCCAGGTCGCGCGCGAAATCTTCCGCGAGGCGCGCGGCCAGCTTCCGGTCGCGCGCGGCCATGTTGATCTCGTCGTTGAGGCCGAAGGAGCGGTTGTCGAAGTTGGTCGAGCCGACCACGCTCCAAACATTGTCTACGATCATCGTCTTGGCGTGAATCATTGCCTTCTCGTACTCGTAAATCCGCGCCCCCGCTTTAAGGAGATCGCCGAAAAGCCGACGGCTGGAGCTGCGCGTCAGCATGTGGTCGCTATGCTTGCCTGGGACGATGATCTTCAGCTCCACTCCGCGCTCTCTGACGGCACGGACCATCTCCTGGCGCGCGCTCCGGTCTGGCAAAAAATAGGGCGTCGTGATGTGGATGCTCTGTCGCGCCGAGGCCAGCAGGGTTTGGAAGAGGATGCGTGCGCGAGTTGAGCCGCCCGCGCCGGGCGAGCTGTCCACGATGAGCGACTCCATCCGGCTCTCAATTTCGTTCGGCGGATAATAGTCTTTCCCTGCCAGAATCTCGCCGGAGGATTCGAGCCAGTTCTCCGTAAACGCCGAGTGGAGAGCGGTCACCGGCTCGCCCTCGACGCGAAACATCGTGTCGCGCCAGCGCGGATGTTTCTCGCCCTGGTCTTTGTACCAGTGGTCCGCAAAGCCCGCGCCGCCGATGAAAGCCGTGCGCCCGTCAACGACGATAATCTCGCGGTGCGTGCGGTTGTTGATGCGCGCCAGGCTGTACCAGCGGAGCGGGTGATACCAGCAGACGCGCCCGCCCGCCGCGCGCAGCTCGTTGAAGTAGCTCTCCCAGGTGGCGAAACTTCCGATGGCGTCAATCACCATCCGGACCTCCACGCCGGCGCGCGCCCTCTCCGTCAAGGCCTCGACGAACCGGCGCGTCAACTCGCCTTTCTGGAAGATGTAGGCCTCGATGCTGACGTGGTGGCGCGCGGCGCTGATGGCTTCGAGTTCGGCTTCGTAGAAATGCTCGCCGTTGGTGAGAACCTCGACGCTGGCGCAATGGTGAAGTTTTGAGTCCGTGATGGCTTCAAGAATGCACAGGAACTCTTCCGGCTCAAGCTCTTCAGTCGTCGGCGCAGAGATTTTGTAAGCGAGGCCGGGCTCGAACAGGGCCAGAAAGAGCAGAAACAGAAGCACCGCGATGGCGATGACGGCGATGACGAAAAAGGCTGTCGAGTCCATGGAATTATTATTCTTCCGCCGCGTAACGCTTTCTAATCTTCACGCAACGTTCGAGACCGTCCGCGACTTCAAGCACCTTGAGTCTCAGGTCGCGGTCTAAAGACTGCTCGCGCCTGAGTGTATTCTCCACGACGTTTTGCGCCTCCGCGCTGCACTGCCCGCCGACGAAGGCCGAGAGCCAGCCGTTGACGAAGAAAATCTTGCGCGTGCGTTTCAGTTTGGGGAGTTCCGCCAGGGCTGGTTCGAGAAAGGGGAGCGTCAGTTCCGCCTGCTGGACCGAGTTGAAGGGGCCCATGCTCGCTTCGATCCAGCTCTCTGGAAGTTTTGGGTCACTCGTGTAAGCCTCGAAATATCTCTTCTTCGTCGCAGCATCCCGCGCGGCGGCTCCGGCCCCGTAGGCATAGCGTCTCCCATCGTCAGTCGTGTCCGCCTTGCTCTGCGCTTCGAGAAGACGTGGGGCATCCCGGTCATCGCGTGCCAGCAGCGCCGTGATGATGTCGAAGCGGTCGCGCGAGCGCAGCTGCATGCCCGGAATCTTTAAGTCCCCGCGCAGGATTTTCTTGAGCGTCTCGCGCCCTTTGTCAGTCATCGCCACTCCCTGAAAGGCGCGAAAGTTCGTGATGCGTAAACCAGCCGTCTCCGCGTTCATCATTCGCAACTCAAGCATCTCTTCGAGCCGCGGAGCGAGCGACCTCTGCTGCTCCTCTGAAAGATAGCGATTGAAGGCCGCCTGCACGCGACCCAGCACGCCCTGCGCTGTTACCTCGTCGCGCTCCCCAGGGATGAGCCTGATCGCCAGCTCGATATACTCCGCCGGGGCCAGCTCCGCTTCGCGCACGCTCTCCCAGAGCGAGCCCCAGAGCAGGGCGCGCAGAAAATCGTCGCGGACCGTCCCGAGGTTTTTCAGAACGTATACGCGGCTCTTCTCGTCCAGCAGGAAACGACCGTAGCCGTAATCTTCGTAGTTGGCGAAGACGAAAGACGGGCGACGCCTGCCCATGGCCTCCCTGACGCGCGTCTCTCCGGCGGCATTGACCGTGACATCGAACGTCTCTGGCTGAGAGCCTTCGTGCGCCAGCAGGAGCTTGACGCGCAGGGGCCACGCCCCGCCTTCGCCCAGGACATCGCTCTGCCTGAGCGTCAAATGGTTGATGCGCCCCATTCGGTCCACGCCCCAGTCAACATGGACCCCCGCCATCCCCCGCCGCCGGACCCAGGCGGCTGCCCACTCCTCCAGCTTCCTGCCCGAACTACGCTCGAACGCCCGGACCAGATCAGCCCACTCGGCGTTACCGAAAGCGTGCTTTTTGAGAAAAGCGCGGACGGCCTGCTGAAACTTGTCTGCGCCCAGGAAGAACTCCGCCTGGCGCAGCATCGAAGGGGCTTTCAGATAGACTATGTTGCCGTATGCGGATTTCGCCGCGGACAGGTTTGGAATCTCCTGAAAGATAGCGGTCGTCCCCTTCGTCACGTCCGTCGTGTACGCGCCGGGCTTCGTGCGCTGGTGAAAGACTTTCCAGGCGTTCTGCTGAGGCAGAATTTTCTCTATGGCCTTATAGGCCATGAAGGTCGCAAAGCCCTCTTTGAGCCAGAGATCGTCGAACCAGCGCATCGTGACCAGATCGCCGAACCACTGGTGCGCAGCCTCGTGGCAGATCAATTCGGCGCGCGCGGCGAAATCGTTGGCGGTCGGGTCGGTCGGAAAGAGCACACGCTCTTCGCGCAGGAAGGTCGCGCCCGCGTGCTCCATCCCGCCGTAAGCGAATTCAGGGACGATGACGATGTCGTATTTCGGAAAAGGGTATTTGAAATCGAAATAGGCGGCTAGAAAGTCTAGGCACTCCCTGTGAAGACGGAAGACTTCCGCCAACTCCTTGCGCGCCCGCTCCGTCTTCGACTTGCGGACAAAGAGGCGCATCGGAACCTTTGAAGTCTCGTCGCGAAACTCCGCGAACGGTCCGGCGGCGAAGGCGAAGAGGTAAGTGCTGAGGGGTTCGGTCTCGTCGAAGCTCCAGAAACTGTTCGTCCCGCTGCGCGTCACGGTTTTCGGGCTCGTATTCGTGACGACGGTCCACTCTGTGAGCGTCCCGACGTTCAACTGGAAGCGCGCCTTCAGGTCCGGCTGGTCGAAACAGGGAAAGGCTGTGCTCGCATCCGACGGGACAAAGAGCGTGTAGATATATTCCGACTTATCCTCGCGGTCCAGATAACGCGTGACGGCGCTCCCCGAAGTCGCGATGGGAGACTCGAACTTGAGGCGGACGACGTTCTCGCCTTTCGTGAGATACGCGCCCGGAATCAGGATGTGATCGTTCGTCTCGCGCGCGTCTTTGACCTCGCGCCCGTTGACCGTAATGTCCCAGACGCGAGCCTGCGCCTGTCCCTGCTTCGGAGCATTTTTCCGCCAGTCAATGACGAGTTGATCCAAAGGACCGTCGAGCGTGACGCGAATCTCCTCCAAGCCTTTCATCAGCTCCTCGCCCGGAAAGACCGAGACGGTCAGGCTGTAATGAACATCGCTGTAATGCTCCGCGCGAAAGCGAGCCAGATCGCGCGCCACGCCCGGCTGCGGGTCCGCGGCCGAATCCGCGCCTCGAACCGTCGTGAACGTCAGCGTGATAAACAGTGCCGCGAAGATTACTCGTAAGGTCATTTGATAGCCTCGCCGGTCTTGCAGAAATTGTCTGGAGCGTGCTCCATCCAGCCGCGCTAGCGGCAATTTGATTTTAGCCCGGCGTTGCAACGCCGGGAACTGAGCCGTGACAACGCCGCGTCGCGTCAGCGACGACTGAGACGGTGGTAATTCAATCGTCGCTAACGCGACGACAATTAAATTGGATACGCTCACCCGGCCTTAAAAGGCCGGGCTAAATTCATCCAGCCGCTAGCGCGGCTGATGCGACACGCGCACTCATTTCGTCAAACTCCTTGCGACGGCGCGCAAGCCCGCACAAAATTTCCAATCGCCTCGTAGTAGGCGCGGCCCCCGACCGCGTCCGTTTCATTGTGCGACGCTCCCTTGACCTCATAAAACTGCTTCGGCTCCTCAGCCGCTTCAAAAAGCCGCCGGCCCAAAGTGTAAGGGACCATCTCGTCCGCAGGGCTGTGTATGAAAAGCTTCGGGGCGCGCACTCGCCCGATCTTGTTGATCGAATCCATCTTCGTTCGCAGGATAAAGCGTGGAAAGACCGGCATCAACTGCGCCGCCATGTCCGAAATCGAAGTGAAGCTCGATTGCACTATCAGGCCGGCCGCCTCAACCTTCGCCGCCAGATCAATCGCCACCGCGCCGCCCAGAGAGTCGCCGAAGATGACTATGTTTCCGGCAGCAACCTTGCGCTCACTCGTCAAATAGTTCCACGCCGCCATCGCGTCTTTGTAGAGACCCTGCTCCGAAGGGCTGCCTTCGCTTCTGCCGTAGCCGCGATAGTCTATGATGAAAACTGCGACCTTCTCTACCATCAGCTTTCGGACAATTTCGTAGCGGCCTGAGATGTTGCCAGCGTTGCCGTGAAACCAGAGCAGCGTCATGCTCGTCGGGAGCTGAAGGATTTGCCCGCCGGAGTTCTGCCGGGGTGTGCAATACCAGCCGTGTATCCGAACGCCGTCCGCCGTCTCCATCCAAACGTCCTCGACCTTCGGCGCAATCTCGCCTTCGCGCGCGGGCGGATTTCCGACGTTCCAATCTCCTTCGGGATATTTTGACGGGAAATAGATGAAGCGGTCTTCAAACAGCATCACGAACACTACGAAGCCCAGAATGAGAAACAGCAGGATGCGCAGGCCGAGCCAGGCGGGCCGCCTGCTGCTCCAGAGATTCCTGAAAAAACGTTTGATGAATTGCACACTCTCAATTGCCGGACTGCTATCCAGCTCACGCGCTCGCAATCTTCAAAACGATCTTGCCGAAACTCTCGTTCGACTCCATCCGCTCGTGCGCCGCTCGGACCTCGTCCAGACTGTAAACTTTATCAATCACGGGGCGGACAACCTCGCGCTTGAGGAGCGGCACGACGTGGTCCGCAAAGAGGCGTGTGGCGCGCGCCTTCTCTTCGACGGAGCGTGCGCGCAGCACTGTCCCGCGAATTTGCAGGCGCTTCGCCATCACCAGCCCGTAGTTGAGCGTTGCAGACGCGCCCCCTGTCGTCCCGACGAACATCAGGCGGCCAAGCGGGGCCAGCGCGTCGAGGTTGGCGGCGAGATATGAGCCGCCGACAAGGTCCAGAATGACCTGGACACCTCTGCTGCCAGTCCACTCGCGCACTGCGTCGGCGAAGGCGGCCGGGTCCGCTCCGACCGCGGCCATCTCGTCCAGGCCGTAAGAGCGTGCGCGTTCCAGTTTCTCCGGGGTGCGCGACGTGCCGTAAACGATTGCGCCGCACGCGCGCGCGAGCTGGACCGCCGCCAGCCCGACGCCGGAGCCTGCGGCATGAATCAGGACACGCTCGCCCAGAGAGAGGCGCGCCTGCGTGAAAAGCGCGTCGTGCGCCGTGATGAACGCTTCCGGCACGGCCGCGGCCTCGACCCAATCAAGGTTGGAGGGGACTTCGATCAGAGTGCTCTCGGGCGCAAGAACGTACTCGGCCTGCGCGCCGCCGGCCGTGATGCCGAAGACGCGCTGCCCGATTTTCAAGGAGCGGACCTCCTCACCGATCTCAAAGACTTCGCCAGCGAACTCAAGCCCCGGAATATCCTGGACCGCGCCGGGCGGCGCCGGATAAAGACCCCTGCGCTGCAACACGTCTGCGCGGTTGAGACTCGCCGCGCGCACGCGGACCAAAACGCGGTCGGCCGCCGCCTCTGAAGGGCGCTCGACCCGGCGCACTTCGAGACCCTCCACAGCCCCGTGCGAAACGATGACGACCGCACGCATCTTTTCGGACGACATGGCCGATAGCTTACCACCAAATGCCGTAGGACAGACATTCTTGTCTGTCAAAGCGTGCGCGAGCACGCTCATGGTTTTATTAAAAGTAGTATTCGCGCCGTGCGGCGCTCATGACAGGCAGGAATGCCTGTCCTACGTGGTAAAGTGCAGCCATGCAGGACCGTGTGCTGGTCATCATCAACCCGACCTCGGCGCGGGCGCGCGCTGCCTGGCCGAAGATAAAAAGCAGGCTGGCTGAGAACCATATCGGCTTTGACGCGCAGGAGACGACTCACGCGGGCGATGCCACTGGACGAACGCGCGGGGCTTTGCGAGAGGGCTGCAAGATTGTGGCGGTCGTCGGCGGCGACGGAACGTTGAGCGAAGCCGCCTCGGGCTTCTTTGAATTTCAAGATGGTGAGACTCTCACCGGCTCCAGCCTTCCTTCAGCTATTAACCGGGATGCGACGCTCGCTCTCCTGCCCGCCGGGACGGGCGACGACTTCGCGCGCGGACTCATGAAAAGGCGCGCGACTCTCGAAGAGTGGCTTGAAAAGCTCATCGAGTACTGCCGGCGGGACGAGGCAAGCGCCGCGCGCTCTATAGACGTAATTCACGGGCGGGCGTCTGGCGGAGAGCGAGATTTCATCTGCCTGAACGTGGCGACAATCGGCCTCGGGGCGGAGGTCGCGGCGCGCGTGGCGGCGCAAGGGGGCTTGATGAAGCGTTTGTCCGGCGAAGCGCGCTTCGTTTCGGCGGCGCTGGGAGCCCTCGCCGCCTGGCGCGAGCGGCGTGTCCGCCTGACTTTGGACGAGGGCGAGGTGATTGAAAGCCGGACCAATCTGCTGGCGGTCGCCAACGGGATTTACGCGGGCGGCGGAATGATGTTCGCGCCGGACGCACGCGTAGACGACGGGTTGATAGATTTCATGCGCACGCATGACCTGACGCGCGCAACCATCCTGAAAGAGTTGCCTCGCATCCGCCGCGGCGAGCATCTGGCCAACCCGCGCGTCCACCTCACCCGTGCGAAGAGCGTGCGCGTTGAGAACGAAAGGGAGAAGGATGCGTTGCTGGTCGAAGCCGACGGAAATGTGCGCGGGCGCACGCCAGCGGAGTTTCGCATCCTGCCGCAAGCGCTCAGGGTCGTTTTATAACGTGAGTTTGTTCTAAGGGAAAAAGAGCGCATCTGTCCACGCGCATCACACGAAACGACACAAAACAGGCAGCTATGTTCGTGTCGTTTCGTGTGATGCGCGTGGATAAGTTGTTCGCCCACAATCCCTATCCACCAAACGCTATTACTTCTCTCTTTTCTCAATCACCTGCGCCGTCATGTCCTCGAAATCAATGTGCGGTCTCTGATCGCTGCCGAGACCTTCGACGCCGATGCCGACGACGATGCGGAAGCCATCACATTCGAGCGCCTGATCTCTCAGCCCTTTGACGTCCCGGATGCTCTTGTTTTCCCAGTCGTAGAATCGCTTCCAGTTGCCCTGTAGATTCAGCTTCTCGGCTATCACAGCCAGAAACTCGTCCGTGCTTCCCCACCGATTTGTCGCAGGATAATTGACGCGTATGAATGAAAGCCGCCCGCCCGCGAATTCGAGCGCGACTGTCTCCACGCCTTCAAAATAGGACCTGCTCTCAGCTCGATAATTCAACTCGCTCGTCTGGAGCGTTGCCTGAACGACGCCCGCGTCGTCAGTCGCGGAAACTTTGAGGGAAGGAAAAAGAGCACGCGCCTCGTCCACGCTCAGGCCGAGCCGTAAGCCTCCGACGCTCGGCGCTTGCGACAATTTGAGCGGGCACTTCGGCGGTTGAGGCATGGAGGGCGCGCGCATCTGCCCTCCTTCAGCACGCGCCATCTGCGCCGGGTCCGCCTCAAGCCGCACGCGCGCGGTCCTGTAATCGGCGATGGCTTGATAGAAGGCGAGCCGCGCTGTGGCGTAGCTCGCCTGCGCGTCGAGCACGTCGAGTATAGTGGCCTTCTTCCCACGGTAGCGAGAGAAGATGAGCGTGATGTTCTGTTGTAAGGCGTCTGCGGCGGCTCTCGTCTGGCCTACACGTTCAAGCGCTGAGAGCGCGCCCGCGCGCGCCGTGTAGAACTCCGCCCTCAATTCGCGCAAAGTGGTCTCGCGCTGCAAGTCTAGCGCCTGCGCGCGCAGCCGCGCCTGAGTCTCGCGGCTCTTGCTCGCGCCCCAGTTGAATACAGGAATGTTCAGGCTGATGATGGCCTGGCCTCCGGCATATCTGCCGACGGGCCTGAAATCCGCCGCGTCGAAGCCGCCGTTCAGACTGTAGCTCAACTCCGGCAGAAGCTCTCGCCGCGCCGCGCTCGCCTCGGCGCGGGCGGCCTGCTTGAGCGATTCGAGCTGGCTCAGTTCCGGCCTGCTCTTGATTAACTCCTCCGTGTAATTGCTGAAATCATTCGCTGTGGGCACGGCGTCCGTGACGTTCGAGAGCGCTATGTGCGTGGAGAACTCTACTCCGACGAGCGCCCTCAGGACGTCCATCGCCGCTGATTCGACGAGGCGGGCCTGCTCCAGCTCGTCGCGCCTGAGAAGCGCGGACCCGCGCGCGCGCAGGACCTCCGCTTCATCTCCTTCGCCACGCCGCGCGGCGTCTTCCGCAATCTTTCTGAAGGCTTCGGCCAGCGCCAGCGTCTCTTCGGCGAGCCTACGCTTCTGTCGCGCCAGCACCAGCCCGTAGTAAGCGTCCACCGTGGTGATGACGAGCGAGCGACGCGCAACCAGGGTTCCGGCACGCGCGGCGTCCAGGAGCGCGCGACTGCGGCGCAAAGCGGCGCGCAGGCGTCCCGAAAGGTCAATGGGGCCGGACGCATTCAGCACCGCAATCGTCTCATTAATCGCGCTCGACGAGACGAAGCTGTAGATGAGCGGGTCGCCGGGACTGCGGACCTGCGAGTTGGTCGTGCCGTTGTAAGTGAGCGGCAGGGAGAGTTGCGGAAGAAAAGCCGCGCGGGATTGTCTGACGTCCTCGCCGGCGATGCTCTCATCCACTTGCGCCTGCCTGTACGCGGAAGCATTGGCAAGCGCCAGCTCGACGGCCTCCGTCACGGTCAGAACGCGGTGGCTGGTCGTCAGGCTTCCGAAAGGATAGTCGTAATAAGGCGGGGGCAAGCCCGCACGTTGCTCATGCCGCATCGTACCCTCTTGCGTCGCAGGCGGCGGCGAAGGCTGCGGCTTACCCGGCGTGTGCATCTGCCCGTGCTTTTCTGTTTGTGTGGGCGTACTGGCAGGTTGCTGCGCGTGAATGCGTGCAGAGGCGGGGCACAGAAGAATCAACACACAAACGCAGCAAACGAAATCTCTTTTCAAGGGGAATCTCCAGAGGAATAAGCTAAAAACAGGAGTCAGGAGCCAGGAGTCAGAATGAAAGGCCCAAACCGCTTTTCTTCGGTTTTTCTTTTCTCCTGGCTTCTGACTCCTGGCTCCTGACTCCTACCTTTCATCCGTTTCGATCTCTTTGACTTTTGCCAGCCGTCGAAGGTGTCGCTCCTCTCCAGTGAAGCGCGCGGCGACAAAAGAGCGCACAATCTCCAGGGCCAGCTCCAGTCCGACGACGCGCGCGCCCAGGCAGAGCACGTTGCAGTCATCATGCTCGCGCGATTGGTGCGCCGAATAGGTGTCGCCGCAGAGCGCCGCGCGCACGCCGCGCAGTTTGTTGGCGGCGACTGACGCGCCCACCCCGCTCCCGCAGATGATGATGCCGATCTCTGCCAGCCCCGTCTGCACGGCACGTCCGACGGCGAGCGCATAGTCAGGATAATCGTCCGCCTTCGCGCCGTCGTGCGTCCCGAAATCTTCAATCTCGTGTCCCGCCGCGCGCAACTCTTCAATCACGCGCTCGTTAAGCGGGAAGCCTCCGTGATCTGCGCCGACGGCGATCTTCATGATTATCGTAGAAGTGCTCGGAAGCCTGCTTGCTGAAAATGCTCGTCTGCGGTAAGTGCCTCAGTCAGGCCGCGTTCCTGCATGACAACAAAAGAAACGCAGTCGGTCAGCCCCCATTCTTTGTCTAACCTATTCTGGTAAAGCCGAAGCGCGCGTTCGTATAACTCCTCTGTGAGCGGGACAATTTCAACATTCTGATCTTGCTCCATCCCTTCCAATAGTGAGATAGCGGCTTTCCGATGCCGCGCTTTGGACAGAGCGTTACCGATTTCCAGGACAACTGCGCGCGTGGTAATTAATCGCGTCGCTTCTCCTTCTAACTTATCGGCAAGAGCAAGTGCCTGTTCGTGATATTGATCGTTCAAAGCTGACAGAGCAATCGCGTATGCTGCGTCAAGAAAAACTTCAGTCATCTGAGCGATCCTTTAAGCCATACAGATAATCATCAAGCCTTTCTGACCAGTCCGGGGGCCCCTCCAGCTTTAATGAGCGGGCAATTTGTAGGAAAGATTTACCCTTTTTCTCGGAGGCACGCGCTGGCTCAATCGTGACACGGACTCGCGTGTTCGGCTCCAAATCCAGGGGTTCGTCCGGGCGCAACACCTCACCATCATAAATTGCTTCAAGAGTCTGGCTCATCTTCTACCTCCGGCTTCGATAATATCCGAAGAGACCGATTTCTTCACTTTCACAGCAACGCGCGCGCACGCTTCAGAACATTCTCGACGTTGAAACCCAGTTCGCGCAGAGCATCTTCGCCCTTGGCGGACGCGCCGAAGCGGTCAATACAGACGCAGTCGCCCTGTGAGCCCACGTATCTATCCCAGCCGAGGCGCGAGCCCGCTTCGATTGCGAGGCGCGCTCGGACGCCAGCCGGCAGAACTTCATTGCGATAATCTTCCGGCTGCTCTTCGAAGAGTTCCCAGCACGGAAAGGAGACGACGCGCACGGGCGTGCCCTCCTTCTGCAAAGCCTCGCGCGCTTCGAGCGCCAAAGAGACCTCTGAGCCCGTAGCGATCAGGATGAGTTTGGGCGTGGCCTTCGTGCTCGCGCCTTCACCATCGCCGCCGCCTGTTTCTGCTTCAGCAAGAATGTACGCGCCGCGCTGCGCGCCTTCTGCGGGAGCGTAGCGCGTGCGGTCAATGAGCGCCACTTTCTGGCGCGTGAGCGCGAGCGCCGTCGGTGCCGTGCGCCGTTTGATTGCTGTGCGCCAGGCTTCGCGCGTCTCGTGCGAGTCCGCCGGGCGGATGACGTAGAGGTGCGGGATGGCGCGTAGGCCCGCCAAGTGTTCTATCGGTTGATGCGTCGGACCGTCTTCGCCGAGCCCGATTGAATCATGCGTGAAGACAAAGACGACCTGGACTTCGGAAAGGGCCGCGAGGCGTATCGCCGGCTTCATGTAATCGGAAAAGCACATGAAGGTCGCGCCATATGGAATCAAACCTCCATTGAGGCTGATGCCCGTCAGCGTTGCGCCCATTCCGTGCTCGCGCACGCCGAAGTGCAGGATGCGACCTTCGTAACTGCCCGCCTGGAAGCTGCCGCCGTCCTTGATGTCTGTATTGGTTGAAGGGCCGAGGTCCGCAGAGCCTCCGATCAGCATCGGCATGTGCGGGGCAAGCGCGTTGATGACTTCGCCGGAGGCCGCGCGCGTCGCCATCGGCTTGGAGTTTTCGAACGAAGGCAGATGACTCTCCCACCCTTCCGGCAACTCGCTGCTCATCGTAGTGCGCCACGCGCCCCCCAGCTCCTCGTGCGTCGCCTCATATTTTTGAACCAGCGCGTTCCACTCCTCCTCCTGCCGCGCGCCGCGCTCGACGGCTTCACGGAAATGATTGAGCGCTTCGTCTGGAATATAAAAATCTTTGTCTTCGGGCCAGCCCAAATGTCTCTTGGTCTCGCGCACGGCCTCTTCGCCCGGCGCATCCGAGTGCGCTTTGCGCGTCCCGGCGGTGGGCATTCCGTAGCCGATAGTCGTCTTGACGGAGATCAAAGACGGGCGGTCCGCGACCGATTGCGCCTCTAGAATCGCGCGCTCGATTGCTTCCAGATCGTTGCCGTCTTCGACCGTGGACGTGTGCCAGCCGTAAGCTTCGAAACGCTGCGGGACATTTTCGGTGAAAGCCAGGGAGGTGAAGCCTTCGATGGTGACGTGGTTGTCGTCGTAGAAGTAGATGAGCTTGCCTAGTTTCAAATGTCCCGCGAGCGATGCCGCTTCGGAGGCGACGCCCTCCATCAGGTCGCCGTCGGAGACGATGCTGTAAATGTAGTGGTCAATCAGAGGAAACTCTGGCTGGTTGAATTTCGCGCTGAGATGCGCCGCGCCGAGGCCCATGCCGACGCCATTGGCGAACCCCTGTCCGAGCGGGCCGGTCGTAATCTCGCAACCCGGCGTCAAAACGTTTTCAGGATGTCCGGCCGTTTTCGAGCCCCACTGGCGAAAGCTCTTTAACTCGTCGAGCGGAAGATCGTAACCCGTCAGATAGAGCAGGGAGTAGAGGAGCATCGAGCCGTGCCCCGCCGACAGAAGGAAGCGGTCGCGGTTCGCCCAGCGTGGATTCTTCGGATTGTGCCGTAGAAATCGGGTCCAGAGAAGATAAGCCAGCGGCGCGCAGCCCAGCGGGAGGCCAGGGTGTCCGGATTCGGCCTTCTGCACGGCGTCAATCGAGAGGGTCCGAATCGTGTTGATGCAAAGTTGATCGAGGTCCGCGGTCGTGTTCGTTTCCTTTCGGGGGGTCGCACTCATTTTCTCTCTTCCTCACTTTGTTGAATTGAAGGTCAGCCGGCGAGGGCCACTCTGATTCCGTCCGAAGGTCCGCGCAAAAAAAGGCGTGGGCGCGTTATGCTTTTTAACTTGCCTGCCGTCCCTAAAGCAAGCAACAGGGCCGTTCCATCTCTTCAATGACGGGCGCCGCGCGAGACAGTCATCATACTCTGCTTTGCGAAGCAGGCAAGCCCGGGGCGGCTCTTATTTGGGGCCGTAGTATCCGACGCGTGTGCGCGCCACTGCGTCGGGACGATTGATGCGGACCTTAATTCGATGAAAAACGTTCTCGCCTTCGTCTTTCCTTTGCGGCGGGCGGTAGGCCATGCTGTACTGGCTTCTTAAATCCGCGAAGGTTTTCTCAAGGGCCGCAGCCAAATCCTGCTGCGTCTGAAACTCGAAGGACGCTCCTCCGGTCTCGCCCGCGATCTTTTCCAGAAACTCTATGCCGGGGTTTTTGGGCTCCGAGCCGATGACGATTGCCCGCGCAGGCCGCCACGCGGGTTTAGGCAGCTCGCCGATCATCTGTCTGGTTTTGTAGCGAATCGGATAAACGAGCGCCCAACTCTCTTGCGCCAGCCATTTGAGCTCCTTGCCGAGCGCGTCCGCACGCTCTTTAATTCTCTCCATCGAACGACCCGCGCCCGTGTCCACCCCGTCGCTGAACATGATCACGGCGACTTTATCCTCATCGCCGCGGATGTTCTCGAAGATGTACTTGAGCGCTTCGTACATGTACGTGTTCCCGTCGCCGACGTTGTAACCGGGGCGAGCGATTGTCGCAGGCACGGGAGACGTGTGCGGCTCGGAGTGGAGTCTTTCAATCTCGGCGGCGGCTTCCGTTTTGTTGACCCAACGGGCGAGCATCTGGACGCGGCTGGCGAAGGTGACGATTGATATTTCGTCCTGCGCTCTTAAACCGGCGACGAGGCGCGCGGCCTCCTGCCTGACTGCGGGCAGGACCGCTTCCATGCTGATGCTCGTGTCGAAAAGCAGGACGAGGCGCAAAGGCTCTTCTTCGGTCGCGAAGTGAGTTATTTCCTGGCGGACGCCGTCCTCGTAAACTTCAAAATCCTCTCTCTTCAGGCCGCTCAGTCTGCGCCCAGTGCGGTCCACGGCGACGACGTTGAGGTTGACGAGCCGGGTCTCAACTTTGATCGTCTCTACTTGCTGCGCCGGTGCCGGAAGGAACGCGGCGAACATCAGGGCGAGAGCGAAAATGAGTTGGCGCGGGTGCGTCTGTCTGTAGGGCAGGTCTTTCATGGCGAAAACCTCCGGGAGAATTTATGCTCTCAGAGGTAGGTTTGCCGCCGGAGGTTGCTCGGATTCATTTCAAGGGCTGCGCGGAGTCTCAGGGTTTGAAGACGCGCTGCATCGTGCGCTTCACGCCTTTGCCCGTGTGCTTGCCGAAGCCGCCCATGCCCTTGCCGAACTCGCGCCCGCCACGCACGACGCGCCCGCGCGCCACGTTCTGGCCGAAGCGCTTGCCCCCGCGCCCCGCAGACTTCCCGGCCCTTTTGAAAGCGCTGCGGATGCCGCGCCTCCTGCGGCGGTCAACGCGCGCCCGACGCCGACGCCTCACGCCCTGCGGCATTTCGAGCACGCGCGGTGAGTCCTGATCTCGCAGGGCGAGAGCGTGGGCTCGCGCCTCGAAAGAGTTGTCGGCAAGCTGCGGCGTGAGCGGCAGCAGGAGCAGGGCCAACAAAACGAACGTCGGCTTGCGAAAACGGAGTCCGGACAATTTGTTCATGGTCGCTTATATATATCACGCCCGGAGTGACAACCGAAGCGGCGGAGCAAAGATTAATTTTGAATTTTGAGTTTTGAATTATGAATTAAAAGCTTTTGGCCTCAACTCATAATTCAAAATTCAAAATTCAAAATTATTTTGTCCTCACCGCGCAGCCGCTGATTCAACGCTTTCGGCGACGGCTCTATTCAGGCTCAATGATGACTTGATAATGCGCCGCGAGCTCATCGTAGCGCGAAAGAAGAGCACGCGCTTTGGCCGGGACGACGGCCGCGTCCTGGTTCTCCCCGGCAAACTCTCTGACGGCTTGCGGAGTATCGAACCAGAGGAGGGTGATGAACTCGACTTCATTCTCATGGTCGCGCCGAATGAGATGCGCGCCTCTGTAGCCCCTGATCCACCGGTTAGCGATACTGGGCAGAATCTCTTCTTCCACCAGCTCCTGATAATCCAACGCGTTCTCGTGAGTAGTCCATCCGTGCCAGATACGAGTAATCATCACTCAAACCTTCATCGAATCAAGTTCCGGCGCGTGCCAAACGGCAGCGCTCGCCTGGATTGCGTCAGGCGACGCGTGCGCGGTCACGTGGCGTCCGGCTGTGAAGCAGCGATTGCGCCGACCTCCGCCAATGCCGCCTTCAGCGCCTCGAAGAGCCTCGCATTCGCCGCCAGCAAAAATGGTCCCGGCAAAAGTGGGGACCGGAGTTCGGCGACCTTAGCTCCAGCCGCCTCCGCAATCGCAGCCCCCGCCGAGATGTCCCAGCGACCGAGCCCGCTCTCGTAGAATCCGTCCAACGTGCCGGAAGCCACGGCGCAGAGATCAAGCGCGGGACAGCCGCTGCGGCGCACGTCGCGAATGCGCGGCAAAAGGCGGCGTAAAATCTCCCCTTGAATTTCGCGCGCCTCAAGAAGAGGCGAAAACCCCGTACCGATTAACGCGCGTGAGAGCTGAGATTCATCACTCACGCTGATTGAACGATCATCGCAATGAGCTTCGCCGCCCACTATACCCGTATAGACGCGGTCATGATAGGTATCGTGCACAACACCCAGCTTGCGCGCGCCTTCGAGCTCCACGCCCACGGCGACTGCGTGAGCCGGGTAGCCGTGGACGAAATTGGTCGTGCCGTCCAGCGGGTCCAGAACCCAGCAAACGCCTGAGACGCCTTTGATGTCCGTCCCTTCTTCCCCTCGGATTGCATCGTCGGGACGCGCCTGTCGAATCGCTTTCACGATTTCGCGTTCCGCTTCACGGTCAATCTCTGTGACGAGGTCAGCCGCAGACTGCTTTGTCATGACGTCCGGGCGACGCGCGCGAGCACGGCGATGGACGTCAGCAGCCAGGCGCGCAGCCTGCCGCGCTATCTTGAGGAGCTCTTCCATCTCCTCCAGAGGGACTCTTTCTGAGCGGATATTATTACCTGTCACGTTCGTAAAATGAAAGGTCCATTTGCAGGGCGCAAAGCTTGTTGCGGCAGACCGCACAGGACCGAGAGAGAGTCACGCTCACTTGAATCCTCTGCGGGTCACTCTGCCGAGCCTGCTGTCTCCCTTTAGAATCAGCTCGCAGGCCCTGAAAGCATACTCCTCGAAATCCTCCAGGCCGGAGGCCAGAATCACCCAGCCGCTCCCGCTCTTCCTGGACCTCCAGAAGCAGCGCCGCGGGAGCGTTGGGAACTCTCTACGCAAGCTTTCAATGTGCTCGGCCCGTGTGTAAAGCCAGACGCCATTATACTGAGGCTGCTTCGCACTCTCGCGTAGCGAAAGCAGCAACTTCGCGTCGAGGTAAACGTGGGTGAAGCCGAACATCCGGCGGACGAGGGGACGCACAGGGGCGAGTTCGTCCAGCACAAACTGATAAGAGTTCCGTCTCCTGGCCGAACCTTCCGACTTCACTGTCTCACCTCCAGAACTTACAGGGGTGTCGCGCGCGTTGCGCCTCAAATCTTTTCAAGAGGCTCGCTCATTAAGAAGCGCCTCGGCGAACTCGTCCACATGGTTGCAAAGCGTCGAGAGGTGCGCTTCCCGTTCGTAGGTGACGAGCTTTGCGCCGGGCAATTCGGCGACCACTCTGCGCGCCAGAGCGATGGGGGAGTTCTCGTCCTTTTCGCCGTGAAACCACTTCAGGGGCATTCGGACTTCGTCCGGGCGAAAATCGAACTCGCGCACGTACAGGCGCATGTCCCACGCAGGACCCTTCGTGCCCTGCCGCATGCACTCGCGCATCATCTCGTGCAGGGCTTCGATGCGTCCAGGCTCCGCGAACGCTTCGTAGTCCGCCTGTGGAACTCTGGGCTTCAACTTCGCCAACTCCTTCTCGCGCTCGCCTGGGGATGAACCACCCATCGCTTTCAGCAACAGCCGTAGGATAAAGGGGGCGCGGCGAGCGAGAATCATCACGAGGCGATTGACAAAGGGCATGTTGTTCCTGGCCTCGGGCCAGTCCATGCGCCAGCCGCCAGAGACGATGACCGCCGCGTGGAGGCGTTCTGGAACCTTTGCCGCGCAGACGGCAGCATAGGGGCCGCCGCCGGAGTTCCCTATGACGGAAAATCGCTCCAGGCCAAGTGCGTCCGCGAGCGCCGTCACATCTTTCGGCCAGTCGGAAAAGCCGCGGTCGGGCTGATAATCCGAGCCTCCCATGCCGGGACGGTCCGGCGCGATGATGCGTAAATTCTTCCTGCGCCACACCTCATCGCTAATCAACAACGGCTCCAGGCGCGAGGACGGCGAGCCGTGAAAATAGAGGACCGGGAAACCTTCGGGAGCGCCGAACTCTGCGTAGGCCAGTCGGCGACCGTCAGGCAGGATAATATGACTGTCAGTATTCATGAAATGCCTTGAGCGGGTCCAGGGTTGTCTCTTCCGTGCATTGCTCACGATCCGGTATTGCCGGGCAAACCGTCAATATAGTACGCCGCGGAGCCGGAATTTGTTGGGTGAATCTGTAGCTCACGGTTCGGCGGAACGGCCCGGCCTGTCTCCTGCGACTTTTACGAGCCTTCGGTTATAATCTTACTTTCCCGTATGCGATTAATCTGTCGCATCCAATTCTAAAGGAGCAATTATGACCGCAGAGAAGATCGGAAAGCGTCCCCCTGTCATCAAGTTTGACGGGCGCATTCTCTTTCTGACAGAAGACACGTCTTTGATTCGACGCCAGCTCGAAGCGGGCGAGGATTTGACCGAGTATGCTGAACTCGCTTTGATGAACAACATCTCGACGGACGAGATTACGCCCGGCTGGGTCTGCTTCTATTACGACGAGACGCTCGGGCGCTACGTCTATGTGGGGATGCGCGAGCAGGCCGTCAAACAGGATGAGGTTAAGAACGGCGGCTTCGCGGTCGTCGTCTCCGGCCTCTCGAAAGGCTGCGGCTCGTCGCGCGAGACAGCGCCGTATGCGGAGAAGGCCGCAGGCATAGAGCTCGTCATCGCCAAAACCATCGAAAAGATTTACGGGCAGAACTCGCAGAACATTGGCCTTTTGACCTCCACGGACATGGGCCTCATCGAGCGCATCCGCCGTGGTGAGGAGATTCCTCTGGAAGAGTTCACGCGCGGCCTGGACCCGATTTCGAAAGCGATTGTCGAATACGGCGGCCTCTTCAGCTACAACAAGGCGCGCCTCGCGGGCCAGGTCGAGCCTCCGGCGCTCGCAACCGAGAAGCGCCCGATGAATCTGGTCGAAAAGATCATCGCCCGCCATGCCTTCGTCAAAGCAGGGCGGATCGGAGTCGAGGCTGTCAAACCCGGTGACGCGCTCTTCGCCGTCGCGGACGTGCGCTTCTCGCACGAATACGTCACGCCCATGGCGGAGAGCCTCTTCAAGCAGGCGCTCGGTAAGGATGCGCGCGTGACAGAGCCTGAATCTGTCTATGCCTTCCGCGACCACCTGACGTTTCTGGGGCGCGTGATGCCCGAGGAGAAACGCAAGATGGGTCTCCTGGACCGCGCCAACTCTCTCGCGACGACGCAGGCGAGTTTCACGGAAGAGCAGGGCATACGACTTTACGGCGGGACGGAGGAGCGCGGCTCCGAAGCCATCTGCCATAACGCCGTGGTCGAAGACCTTGCCCTTCCGGGCCAGCTCGTCATCGGGACGGATTCGCACACCTGTATGGCGGGCGTGCTCGGCTGCTTCGCCTTCGGCGTCGGCTCCACAGACATGGCGAACGCCTGGTACACCAAAGACATTCGGGTCCGCGTTCCCGAAACGGTCCGCTTCGTGCTCAAAGGAAGAAAGCGCGACGACGTTTCCGCCAAAGACGTGATGCTACGGATTCTGGCGACCGACTACATGAAAGAGGGTAAAGGCATCGGGCAGGTGCTTGAGTTCGCTGGCGAAGGCTTGCGCGATTGGCCGATTGACGAGCGCGCGACTCTGACCAACATGGCCGTCGAGGCAGGCGGCACGACCGGCATCATAGAGCCCGACGAAGTCACCCTGGAATATCTAGTACGCATGCGCGGCCTCGACGCAGAGGAGATTCGCAAAGGCTTTCTCAAGAGCGACGAGACGGCCCGATACGCCGCCACGTTTGAGATCAATCTGGACGAGGTCCGCCCGATGGTCGCCACGCCCGGCGACCCGCGCAACGGCATCAACATCTCGGACCTCAAGGAAGAGGTCAGAATTGATACGGCCTATGGCGGCTCCTGCACGGGCGGCAAGATGGCTGACATGGACATGTATGCTGCGGTTCTCAAGAGCGCCGTCGAGCGCGGGCAGCGGGTTGCCCCCGGCGTTCATCTATATCTGCAATTCGGCTCGCAGAAGATTAAGGAGTACGCACGCGAAAAGGGCTACATCGAAATCTTCGAGCGCGCCGGGGCGGAGTTGATTGACCCTAGCTGCGGCGCTTGCATCAATGCCGGACCGGGCGCATCAAAGTCGCCGGATCAGGTGACCGTGAGCGCGCAGAATCGCAATTTTCCGGGACGCAGCGGGCCCGGCAAAGTTTATCTGGCCAGCCCCTACGTCGTCGCCGCCTCGGCCATCGCCGGGCACATTGTCGAACCTGAGGAATTTCTCAAAGCACGCGAAGAGGAACTGGTCGGAGCCTAAGACCTCGCCTCGGACTGGAGTGACCCTGATGCGCAACTCAAACTATTCTCACGCGACGATACTTATTCTTGTTCTGATCCTCTTCGCTGCGGCGGGCAGCGTCGCGCTGGGCCAGGAGAAGAGCGGGCAGAAGACTGAGACGGCGGACGACGTTTTGCGCGTCGACACGGAGCTGGTGCAGACCAACGTGATGGTCTTCGATAAGAACGGCAAGTTTGTTGACGGCCTCGGGCGCGAGCAGTTCGAGCTGCGCGTTGACGGTAGCCCCGTGCCGCTCAGCTTTTTCGAGCGCGTCACGACGGCGAGTTTTGGGCCGGGGCCCTTGCGCGCCGCCGGTAAAGGTTCAGCGCCAAAGGCTGCGGCAGTTGCGCCGGAAGTGCGCGGGCGCAGCATCATCTTCTTTCTGGACGACCTGCACCTCTCTTTAGACAGCCTGGGGCGCACGCGCGAGGCCATGAGCTATTTCATAGAGCACGAGATGACCCCCTGGGACCAGGTCGCTTTCGTGTCGGCGAGCGGGCAGCTCGGCTTCCTCCAACAGTTCACGGACAACAAAGCGGTCCTGCGCACGGCCCTGTCGCGCCTCAAGCAGATTCCTTACACAGTGCGCGACACGGACCAACCGCCGATGACGGAGTACATCGCGATCCGCATCATGAACGGCGACCGCGAGGCGGCGGACCTCTACATAGACAAGATTCTCGAAGGCTTCGTCTCCAAGAAGGGCGGCCCCAGGGGGTTCAACCGCAACGCGGTCTTCGAGATGGTCAAGACGCGCGCCAACCAGATCGTCTTCGGGCTGCAATCCGTGACCGAAAATTCCCTCGCCTCGCTCGAACAGCTGCTGCGCTCGACGCAGCAGGTTGCGGGGCGCAAGCTCGTCTTCTACGTCTCCGACGGCTTCTACCTCGAAACCAGGAACGGAATCTCCACGGCCAACACGCAACTGGAGCGCGTCATAGACACGGCGACGCGCACGGGCAGCGTCATCTACACGATTGACGCGCGGGGGCTCTTCGCCCTGCTGCCAGACGCGACCGGAGACCGGCCATTCGATCCCAAAGGGCGGCTGGACCGCGCGACCGTGGGCGAGGCCATGATCTCGCAGGAGGGCCTGGCGGCGCTCGCGGGCAACACCGGCGGGCGGTTTCTGAAGAACCAGAACTACTTTGACCGCTGGGTCGCGCGCATGCTCGACGAGACCTCGAACTATTACGTGCTCGCGTGGCGGCCTACGACCGAGGAGCAGAAGGGCGGAAAGTTTAAGCGCGTCGAAGTGAGCGTCGCCGGACGCCCGGACCTGACAGTCAGGCTGAACCGCGGCTACATCGCGGGCGGGGCGAATTCGAATCCGAAGCTGGCGAAAGCGGACGAGAAACAGGGCCCCGCTGGAAAGATCGCCAACGTTAAAGCGGAAGGCGCGCCTTCCGCTTTAACCGCACCCGCGAAGAGAAATCTGCGCACGCTGCTCTCGACTGCTTACGTGGACGTTCCGGGCAGCGGCCCGGTCTTAACGAGTTCCGTTCAGGTCGCGACCGATATGCTGAACTACGGCGATGACGGTAAGCAAACGGGCTTCGTTGATCTGGCCGGCGTGATCTTCAACGATCAGGGCAAGCAGGTGGCAAACTTCAAGACGCGATTAAATGTGTCGCCGCTTCCCGCAGGGTCGTCTCCGGCCGACGGGCAGGAAGTTATTTACAATCATCGCTCGCCGCTTCCGCCCGGCCTTTATCAGGTGAGGGTGGCGGCGCGCGACGGGCGCGGGTTGCAGGCCGGGAGCGCGGCCCAGTGGCTTGAGATTCCGGACCTGGCGAAGCGGCAACTGGCGCTCAGCAGCCTGCTCGTGGGAGGCCGTGTCGTCGGGAGCGCTGGCGTTGAAAAGGCTGGCGAGGCGCCGCAGATTCAGTTCAGCGTGGACCGCAGGTTCGCGCGCGCCTCGCGCCTCAATTTCATGCTCTTCGTTTACAATGCGGCGCAAAGTGGTGTCTCGACCCGTGTTCAGGTCCTGAGCGCGGACGGGCGCGCAGTAGTTGACACTCACGAGAGGCCTCTTTCGCTCAAAGGAGTTGAGGACCCTGCGCGGATACCTTTCACGGGGTCGTTCCCGCTCGAAACGCTCGCGGCGGGGCGTTACTTGTTGCGAATCAGCGTCACGGACCAGAAAACAAAGTCTGGCGCGATGCAGCAAGTCGAGTTTACGGTTGAATGAAACTCAACATCGCCAGCTCACAATCTGACCACGCTCTCAGTTCCGTGAACGGGTCTTCAGCGCGGACCGAGCGCGAGCGCCGGTTCCTGTTAAGCGAGATGCCGGAGGGCCTGACGCGCGCGGGCGAGCACATCCAAATCTGGGACAACTACATCACCAATACACGTCTGCGTCTGAGGAAGATTCGCGTGCCGAAGACGAAGGAGTACATCCTGAGGTTGACGCAAAAGTTCGCGCCTTCGGTCTCCGACCCGGCGCTCACAACCGTCACCAGCATCCAACTCTCGCCAGCGGAGTACAACGTCCTGGCGATCTTCGAGGGCAACGAGATTCGCAAGAATCGTTATCCCTTCGAGTATGAGGGGCGCACTTATTCGATAGATGTTTTTCTGGGCGCGCTCTGGGGCTTGATTCTCGCCGAGACGGATTTCGAGACTGACGAGGAGCTAAGAGCCTTTAAGCCCCCGCCTTTCGCCTCCCTGGAGATCACCGGCGAGGAGCTCTTTACGGGCGGGCGTCTGGTCGAGCTGACGGCCGACGAGATTCAATCGGAACTTCTCAGACGTGCGAAGATAAGAGAGTCAGACGAATAAACTGTAGGGGCAGGGCTTGTCCGATTGCGGAATGCGGATTGCGGATTGCGGATTGAGAAAAGCAGAAGGCAGAAAGCAGAAAGCAGTAGGCAGTAAAAGACAGAAGCGTTTTGCCTTTGCTGCCTTCTGCCTTGTGCCTTCTGCCTTCTGTTCTTTCATTCCGCATTCCGCAATCCGAAATCCGAAATATGTCCGGGCAGGGACAAGACCTGCCCCTGCAAGACAGACGCCCTCGCTCATTGCCAGGAGATATGATGATGAGAAAACTGATCCTTCCTCTCTGCTTGTTCTTGATTTGTTCGAGCGCCACTACGATGGCCCAGAAAAAGAGCGGGCCGGAAAGATGTCTCGTCGAAGACTGTCTCGTCAGGGACGGCGTCGGGATTGAAAACATAGCGGTCGGACGATCCTCCCTGCGAGATGTCGTCGCCAGATTCGGCAACGATTATGAGCTGATAGATCACAACAAGTATTCCTACGAAGCCCGCTACTTTGACTTGAGGCTCTCTTTTTACTACCGCTATGGGGACGAGCATAAGAAGATCTTCGTGATAGACATCCGTCCCCCGTTCAGAGGCGTGACGGAGAGCGGCATCGTGCTGGGGAAGAGCACCCTGGGGGACGTTGAGGGGAAGTACTGGCCGAGTAAATTTTCCTCGACTGCCGCGAGCGATACCTATTCGTTCGATTACCCCGGAATCGAATTTCACGTCGAGGCTGATAAATCGCTAAGGAAAATCACTTATGAAGATAAAACTTATCTGAGGAAGAGAGTCGCGCAGATCGTCGTAAACATGATTGATCCGCAGCCTGCGCCCGCCGGGATGCGTGCGACGCCCACCGAAATCAGCCGGGGCCCGGTGCTCTTTTTTGACAGAGCTGAAGAGGTATCCGGGAAGAGAATGGTTTCTCATTACGTGGTGGACCCGGAAGTCAGCCAGACTCCGAGGCTCTTTCTCGCGGCGGACGACGATTCCAAGCCCTGGCACCGATTTAACCAGCACGAATTTTTGATGGGAAGCTCGATGATTCCCTCGGACCTCTTTTTCCTGAACGTCAAAACAGGCGCGATGACGCCGCTTCTCGAAGGCGGGTCAATTGATCTCTACAAAGTTGATGGGGACAAGGTCTTCTTCGTCGAGGAGGAAAACGACGACAGAGGTTTCGCGCCGAACGCGGAGAAGATTAAGGCTGAAAAGCCTCAAACCAGACACACGCGCCACAGGCTTTACGTCTTCGACCGCACGTCGCCCTCTTACTCAAAGCTTGTGACGAAGGAATCTTTGCTGCACGTGCTGGCGGTGGATGAAAAATATTGCTGGGTCGTGGTGGACAGGGCGCGCCCGGAATTGTGGCGTATCACGAAAGACGGCCAGGAACAGAAGAAGATAGCCTTGATTAAAGACGACTGGATTTTCAGTCTCGAAGACGCCGCCGCTTCGCCGGACGGAAGCCTTCTGGCCCTGGGCGTCAATGATGGCAGAGAGATGTGGATGCGAACCCTCGTGGTCATTGATGTCGCCACGGGCAGGACCGTTTTCAAATCTCCGAAGATCAATGTGCTGGAGTCCGGAGAGCGCAAGTTTGACCCGGAGTTGAAATTCGTCTGGCTGGACAATAGCCGGGTCAGGTTCTCCGAGACGGCCGGAGCCGCTGCCGGGCGCTACTTCCGTTGGGTTGATCTTGACGTCAGGACCGGAAAACGTCTCGGCGAACAGCGGTACGGCGAATTCGCTTACGAGCACGTAAGGCCTTCGAAAGATTCTCTGGATTATACGAAGCACACTAATCCCTGGACGCACGGTCTCTTCGTAAAAAATTTCCCGCACTTGCTCTATTTCAAAGGTGACACGGAGCCCGTCGGGGATTTAAGAAATGATCAATTCAACACTGACATAGAGATTTCCGTGGAGGGCGAATGGGCCGTCTTCTCCGGCCCGAAGACGGGCGCGTACCTGGCGGACGGAGTCAGGAGAACTAAAAACAGGCTGGCCCCAGACGGCATCAACTTCACCTGGATGCCTGCGCTCAGAGACGTGCGCTGAATCATCTTTTGAATGCCAGCTCCAGTCATCTACACCATCGGCCACGGGCGACACCCGTTCGACTACTTCCTTGAGTTGCTGCGTCGGCACGAAATAGCTTTCGTCTGCGACGTCCGAAGTATTGCGCGCTCACGCTGGCCGCAGTACAACGGGCGCGTGCTCGCGGAGCTGTTACGTGAGAACGGCATCGGCTACGAGCACCTGCCGGAGTGCGGCGGTAAGGTGATTGCGCCGACGGCCGATCTGGAGCGAGGGCTGGACCGCATCATGGAGCTGGCCTCGGAGATGCGCGCGGTCGTCATGTGCTCGGAATCTCAGCCGCTCACCATTCATGCAAGCCCGCGCGCCAATTGTCATCGCGTCGGGCTGCTCGGACCCCCCTTGCGCGCGCGCGGTGCAACTCTGCTGCACATTCTTCCCGGTGGGGAGACGATTGAACTGGACGAGGCGGCTCTGCCTTCTATCTGGAAGTAGAAACTGTCAGTACCGCCTGCGGCGTACCGATTGCGGAATGCGGATTTCGGATTGCGGATTTAGAAAAACAGAAGGCAGAAGGCAGAAAGCAGTAGGCAGTGAAAGCCAGGAGCGTTTTGCCTTGACTGCCTTCTGCCTTGTGCCTTCTGCCTACTCTTCCTTAAATCCGCATTCCGCAATCCGCAATCTAAAATCGGCAGGCGGTACTGACATGAGTCGCACGCAAGATCAGTTCTTCCGTTTGCCCTCTCTATTACTCTGGCGCTTACGCTGGCGCGCCCCCTTCTCCGAATAGCTCAGCTCCTCCAGTTCATCGCAGGTGCAATGAAGGCGCAGGTGCTCCGGGTGGGTGAGGTCTAGTTTGTCCCAGGGCACTTTGTAGCCCGCGTTCTCCTTCGCGCCGAAGAAACCCAGAAGGGCGCGCCCCACGTTCCTGGCCGCGAATCGGTGGAGCAGGGCGCTCGGTCCGACCCAGTACTCCTCGACGACCCACTCGTCGCCCCGCTTTGTGGCGATGACCTCTTCCAGGCGTCCGGCGGGTTTGCCGTCAGAGTCGAAGACCTTCATGCCGAGCAAATTTTCGACGTGTATCTCACGATTTGCCATCATCCAGACCCCGGAATGCGCCCGACGATCTTTTTCTTAAGCCACTTCTCCCAATCCATCACAGGCGTATCGTCCGCTTTGAGGTCCACCTCGACATCTATCCCGACGTGACGCACCTTCGCCCAGGGAATGCGGAAAGGCTTGCCGTGCCGCACGCCCCACTTGCGCCCCAGCCTTTCGGCGAGTCTCCCCAGGCGCGCCGAAAGGCGATGTGCGAGCGTGGTCATGCCCGTCTCCAGATAGGCCAGCCGCGGCGGCTTGTCCTTGCGTAAGACGAGGACCATGCCGTCAACCTTCCCCATAGGGCGTCGGTCGCCGTCAACCAGCTGATTGTCCAGCACGTCGCGTATTAAATGAATCTCATCCATCGGTCAGCCTCCGAAGATTTGGAGCGGGATGGCGACAATAGCCATCACGAAAGCCAGCACGGTGATGATCAGGACCACAGAGTTGCTGATGATGCCGTTGCGGTGCTTCCCCAGATAATTCTCGTCGTTCATCAGAATCAGGAAGGGGAAGATGACGAGCGGAAGGATCACGGCTGTCAGCGCCATTGTAAAGATCGTCAGTTTCAATGGGTCAATGCCTGCGAATATCAAAAGCGCCGCGACGAAGATAAAGACCGTGTAGGTCATGCTGAAACGCGCGTCCTCTTTCGGGTGCTGGTTCTCTCCCCAGTTCCAGCCTAAAGTCTGCGCCACAACGTAAGCTTGATCCAGGCCGGCCTCCAGGGCCGCACCGAAACAGGCGATGCCTAATGATGCCGCGAACAGGATAAAGCCCCAGTAGCCGAAAGGCTCCGTCAGGATCATCGCCGCCTGCTCGTAGCGGTCCACCTGTATCCCGCGCGGGAAGAGAACGAGCGCGGAGACGATCAGAAGGCTGAGGGAGATAAAACTACCGAAGCTCATCCCGACAGCGGCCACGCCACGGTTCACACCTAAATCGTTCTTATTCCATTTGTCTTCGATAGCGCCCGACGAGTAGAAATAGAAAAGATATGGACTGATCAACGCGCCTAAGATTGCGACAGCGATGAACCAGTATTGAGCCGCATCGTGAGCGGGCAGGCTCGGCACCAGCCCTGCGGCGACATCGTTCCAGGGTGGATGAAGCACGAAAACGGCCACTACGAAAGAGAGCGTAATGAGGCCGAATAGCGAGGTGCCTTTCTCGATGATGCTGAATGTCCCTTTCCAGAGCAGTAACCACAGGACGAAGGCTACAGGCAGCGCCCACCAGCGAAAGCTGATGCCTGTGACGAGTTGCAGCGCCAGGCAGACGCCTCCGATCTCGGCCGCCAGCGCCAGACCGTCAACCACCAATTCAGCGAGAAATGGGATGAGATAAAAGTTGAAGCCGAAACGCTCGCGCAAGGCGTCAACCAGCGTGTGGCGGCTGACGGCGGCGAGACGGCCAGACATCTCGACCAGGAAGATAACGCAGATGGTCCCAAGCAGAACCACCCAGAGCAGTTGGAACTTGAATGACGCGCCCGCCTGCACGGCCGTGGCGATGGCCCCGACATCCAGGAAGCCGCCGATGCTCGTGAGAATCCCGAGAGTTATCTCCAGCGCCTTCTTCAAAGCTCTGCTCCTCCCCTTTTGCTCAGGGCATGGAGCGCCTGCTGTTCAGCCTCCAACTGTTTGAGCAGGTGAGAGAGCGTCTGCCTGTCTCTCTTCTCGACGGCCGCGCGCATCTGTCCGATGACGCCTGCGATGCTGCGCGCCTGTTTGAGCAGGGAGGCATGAAGCTCCGCGGCAGCACTGTTCGGCAACGCCTCTTCGAGCGCCTTCGCCTCTTCCTGAAGCGTCTCTTGCGCGGCACGCAAGGTTTGCGCGGCGTAAGCTTGAGGCACGGAGCCTTTCAGCCACGCTTCGCCAGCCATGCGCGCGGTGGCCGTCCAGGAGGCGACCTGTTGGAGTCCGGTTTTGAGTTGAGCCGCGGGCGATTGCGTGCAGCTCATGAGCGCCGGAGGAAGTAACGACAGGATGCAGATACGAGTCAAGCGCATCTTACAAATTCCGTCTTTCAGCCGAAGAGAAGAGAGCCAGAGCCCAATATAGGCCGGGGTTGAACCTTTTGACCAAAGCCCGTGCGGTCATACTTACCTAATAGCGTCGGCACGAGTCAAGCCCTAACAATTGCGGATTTCGGATTGCGGATTGCGGATTTAAGAGAGCAGAAGGCAGAAGGCAGTGGGCAGTGGGCAGAAAGTAGTCAGCCCCGCTAGGGGCGACAGAATTTAGCCAGGGGCGTCCGTCCCCTGGATCATGCGAGGTATATATATCAAGCCCCGGCAGGGGCGACAGAACATCTGTCGCCCCTGCCGGGGCTCGAATATTATTGATATGCCTTAACCCAGGGCTTACGCCATTAGTATCTACACAAGTCAGAAACCTCCATTTTTCTTAGGATTTCTGACTACTTGGGAAAGTGACCAGAGCGCAGCAAAGATCAGACCTGAATTTGTTCGATCCGTTTTTCCTAAGATTTTTGCAGGTTTTCGAGATAGTTCAATGATTCCCAAACATCTATCAATACTTGTGTAGATACTAATGGCGTGAGCCCTGGGCTACAATCTTCCGCCCCTAGCGGGGCTGACTGCCTACTGCCTTCTGCTTTCTGCCTTCTGTTCTTTTCATTCCGCAATCGTCAGGCTGGGACTTTGGTGGCCGGATAGTCGGCTGAGCGCGCCCGGTTGAGGTAGGCGGCGAGCAGAAAAGCTCCGAACATAATGGCGGCGGCGGTCCAGAAAGTGAGGCGCAGGCTGTGATCGCTCATGTTGTGCGGCAGTCCGTCCGCGCCCATCGTTTGCGTCGCGCTGTAGATCAGCAGCGCCTGAATCGAGGGGCCGACGGCGCGGGCCAGACTGGCGACCGACTGCGTGACGCCGAGCACTCCGCCCTGTTCACCCCGCCCGGCGCTTTTCGAGGCGAGCGTCTGAAGCGACGGCGTGGCGAGCGAGTTCCCGACGGCGAAGATGGCCCCGACCGCGAGCAAAGTCGCCAGGCCCGTGTGCGGGCCTGTTAAGGGGATGATGAAGAGGCTCGTCGCGAACAGCAGCGAGCCCGTGAGGACGAGCGGCAGTTCGCCGAACATCTTCACCAGCCGTCCGATCAGTCCGCCCTGGATGATGACGCCGAGGATTCCGACGTACATAAAGAGATAGCCGTTGTGCGCGGCGTCGTAGCCGAAGCGGTACATCGTGAAGAGCGCGAACGACGTGGTCATGATCGAGAAGGCTGTGACGAGCAGGAAATAGATGGCAAGGATGAAGGCCAGTCTCCGCTGTTTGACGGCGGCGAAGAGTTGGGACCAGCGCGCGCTCTGGGCAGAGGCGCGCGCCGGATGGTCTTTAGTAACGGTTTCCGGCAGAGTGAAGTAGAGCAGGATGGCGTTAGCCAGGGCCAGGCAGCCAGCGAAGATGAAGGGCACGCTGATGCCCCAGTGGCTGAGAACGCCGCCGATGGCCGGCCCGAACGTGAAGCCGAGTCCGAAGGCCGCGCCGATCAGGCCCATGCCTTTGGCGCGATTCTCCGGCGTCGTGATGTCCGCGATGTACGCCTGCGCCGTGGAGATGTTACCGCCGGAGATGCCGTCAATGATGCGCCCGGCGAAGAGCATCCACAGTGAATTCGCGAAACCGAGGATGAGAAAGCCGACGCATGTGCCGACAAGGCTGATGAGCAGGATGGGACGCCTGCCGTATCTGTCCGAGAGCCTCCCCAGGATCGGCGAGAAGATGAGCTGCATCACCGAGTAGGAAGCGAACAGGAGGCCCACCATGCTGGTCGAGGCATTAAAGTTCGTCCCCTCCACGTAGAAGGGCAGCACTGGAATGACTATGCCGAAGCCTACGAGGTCAATGAAGACTGTGATGAAGATGACCAGAAGCGGAGAACGTTTCATTGTGCGTAAATCGTAAATCGTTTGTTCGTAAATCGTGAATCGTAAATCGTAAATAGAAAAACCGCTTTCGTCTATTCACGATTCACGATTTACGATTCACGAGAGCTTTGCTGCTATCGTCTGTTTGGGTGCGGCACCCACTATTCGGTCAACGAGCGCGCCGTTTTTGAAGATGAGCATGGTCGGGATGCTTCGAATGTCGAACCGGGAAGCCGTGCGCGGATTATCGTCAACGTTCAGCTTGGCTATGATGTAACGCCCCTTTGATTCAGCCGCCAGTTCGTCAAGCACCGGAGCAATCATCCGACACGGCCCGCACCAGGGAGCCCAGCAGTCAAGCAGAATGGGAACGCCGCGCGCTCCCAGCACCTCGCGCTCAAACGTCTCGTCCCCCACGATGATTGGTCTGCCCGCATAGGCTGCGCTCGCATAAGGCGCATAGGCTGCATCCACTGTCCCGGTATCGAGCGCCGTTCCACACCTCCCGCACACTGGCTGAAGGTTCGCCGCCTCCGCCTGCTTCACTCGATTTTTCGCCCCGCAATTCGAACAGGTGATTACAGTCATCGTAACACGCACCTCCACTCTTTCTGACGTAAGACCTTATCCTAAAAACCTTTCGTCGCGAAAGTTTCGCGGAAAAGCGAAATCAGGAAGTCAGGAGCCGGAGTCCGGAATACGTCAATTCGAGATAAGGCATGAATGCTCTAAGCTCCGTCAGGAGCGGTATGTTAATGACGGCGACACATGTCGCTCCTGATGGAGCTTGAAGCTTACTTACGGCATTATAGCTATAAACATTCTGCTCCTACGGAGCTTGGTTTGCCCTTACATCGGACTCAGTTTATATAAATCAAAGCCATTGCCGTTTTTATTTCGGTCTCCTGCTTTCCGCTTTTCCGTAGTAAGATTGATGCCAGGAAGCTCTCCGTTAAATCGAAAGATAAGGATAACACCCGATGCGTCACACTCGCCTTCGCGCCGCGCTTTTAGCCGCAATCGCGCTGCTGATGGCGGCCTCTTCGGCGCTCGCTCAAGCGACGCGCACGGGCACGCCGCCCGAAATCAGTTTCACGGTCTCGATGTCGAAGCCGCACACGCATCTCCTGGAAGTAGAGATGCGCCTCCGGGACGCACGCCTCCCGGCGCAAATTAATTTAGTCATGCCTGTGTGGTCGCCCGGCTCTTACCTGATCCGCGAGTTCGAGCGTCACGTGCAGGATTTTGCGGCAGCGGACACGCAGAGCGGCCGCGCGCTCTCCTGGCAGAAGACGAACAAGAATATCTGGCGCGTCGAGACAGGGGGCTCGCGGGACCTGCGCGTCACCTACCGCGTCTATGCCAACGATCTCTCGGTCCGCACCAACGACCTGGACGACAGCCACGCCCACTGGAACAACGTCGCGCTTTTGATCTATCCGGAAGGCCACCTGAACGCGCCCTCAACTTTGCGCGTCGTCCCCTACGGGGATTGGAAAGTTGCCACGGGGCTGCCGGCCATTCAGGGCCGTCCGAACACCTTTCGCGCAGAGAATTTCGACGTTCTTTATGATTCGCCCGTCGAGGTCGGGAAACTGAAGACCATTCAGTTCGAGGTGCGCGGCGTCCCGCACCGCATAGTGATTGACGGCGACGGCAACTACGACATGGAGCGCATGCGACGAGACGTGCAGAAGATAGTCGAGACCGAAGTCGCCATGATGGGCGACATCCCTTACCGCGACTACACCTTCATCCTGCATGCCTACAGCAGAAGCGACGGGGGCTTGGAGCACCTGAATTCCACCTCCCTGATTATGGAGCGCAACAGTTTTCGCCCGGACGGGAACTGGAAGGATTTTCTCTCGCTCGTATCGCACGAGTTCTTTCATCTCTGGAACGTCAAGCGAATTCGCCCGGATGCTCTGGGCCCATTCGATTACTCACGCGAAAACTACACGAAACTCCTCTGGGTCGCGGAAGGTCTGACGCAATACTACGCGCCGCTGATCTTGCGCCGCGCCGGGCTGCTGTCGGAAGAAGAGTATCTGGAAAGAATGTCCGGGGAGATTCAGAGCCTTCAGGACACGCCCGGTCGCCTGGTGATGAGTTTGGAGGAGGCCAGTTTCGACGCCTGGATCAAGTATTACAGGCAGGATGAAAACTCAGGCAATTCGCAAGTCTCCTATTACGACAAGGGGCAGATCGTCGGCCTCCTGCTCGATCTGGAGATTCGCAAACGGTCCGGCGGCGCGAAGTCTCTGGATGACGTGATGCGTTATCTCTACACGGAATTTTACAAGAAGAATCGCAACTATACGCCGGAAGATTTCCAGCGCGCCTCAGAGCTGATGGCCGGGTCGAGTCTGGAAAACTTCTTCGCGCGTTACGTGCGCGGGCGCGACGAGCTTGAGTACGACTCTGCGCTCGGCGCGGTCGGACTGCAACTCGGCGACGCGGACAAGACGTCGCCGCCCGTTGAGAGGTCTTATCTGGGGGCGCAGGTTGTGCAGGAAGGCGACCGTTTGATGGTCAGGAGATTGTTCAGCGGGACGGCTGCCTACGATCAGGGCTTGAATGCGGGCGACCAGATCATCGCGCTCGACGGCCTGCGCGTCAACCGCGACTCCTTCCTTGCGCGGCTCGGGGAGAAGCGTCCGGGCGACCCGCTCAATCTGACGCTCTTCCGAGACGACGAGCTGCGCACGTTCACCATCAAACTGGGCAAGCGCGCGGTCATAGACTACCGCATCCTGCCCGTCAGCCGACCGACGCCCGAGCAGACCAGGCAGTACAAGGCCTGGCTGGGAACGATGCAATAAGTGAGCTGTAAGCAGTAAATAGTTTCTTGCTTTCACTGCTCACCGCTCCCTGCTTATGAAATATCAGAGCATCAAATTCAACATCGAAGATCGCGTCGGGCGAATCAGTTTCGCGCGCCCGCCGCTCAATGTTTTCAATATCGCGATGATGCGCGAGATGACGGACGCCATCAGTGAGTGTGCGGGCCGCCGCGACCTGGTCGCGATTCTGTTCGAGGCTGGAAAGGGGTCGCGCGCTTTCAGCGCGGGCGTCGCTGTCGAGGAGCATGTCGAAGAGACCATCTACCAGATGCTCGATTCGTTTCACGCAATCTTTCGCGCTCTGGAACAGGCCGGGAAGCCAACAATCGCCATCGTTGACGGCGCAGCCCTGGGCGGAGGGTGCGAGCTCGTGGCCGGTTGCGACATAGTGATCGCGACGGAGAGAGCGCGCTTCGGCCAGCCCGAGATCAAGCTCGGAGTCTTTCCGCCTGTCGCCGCGGTTCTTCTGCCGCGCATCATCGGAGACAAACGCGCGCGCGAGTTGATTCTGACGGGCGAGCTGATTGACGGGGCGGAAGCCTTGCGCCTCGGCCTGATCAGCGCTGTCGTGCGGCACGCGGAGCTTGGGCAAAAGACGCTCGAAGTGCTCGTCAAACTCCGCGAACTTTCCGCCCCGGCGCTCGGCGCAACACGGCGCGCGCTTGATCTGGCGCGCGGCGGCACCTTCGAGGACGCCCTGTCGAAGGTCGAAGATTTATACTTGAACGAATTGATGAAAACCGAAGACGCCAACGAAGGCATCAAAGCCTTCATGGAAAAGCGCAAGCCAGCGTGGAAAAATAAGTAGGAACGATGAACGCGAAACGATGAATATGAACGAAAGACAAACACCTGCTTTTCTTTCATTCCGCATTCATCATTCCGCATTCATCGTTTATAATGAGTTACGATGAAGTACCGGCCCGGCCAGCTCCGCCAGTCGTTTTTGAGAGCGACCCTCGTCCTGCTCGCTCTGCTCCTCTTCGTTCCCGCAGCCGCCGTCGTCACCCGTGCACAGGATGACAGCCCCTGGAAGGGCGGCAGTCCGCCGCCGAGCCAGCCGCGCGAGAACCCTGCGTTAGACGAGCAGAACATAGTCGAGCGTGCGATGGGCGCCGTCTGCCAGGAGCGCGCCCGCGACCCATTGGGAAGCGTGCCGATTGACGTGATGCAGGCGCGGCCTTCGCTCGCGCTCTCGCACCCGGACGCCGTCGCCGGGCTCAAGCGCGCCGAGCGTCTGCTGCCCGCTGCGCGCGATCTGGTCGTCGCTTCCCTGCGCGATCTCTCGAACGAGTACAACATAGAGGAGTACAGAATAAAGGCCGCCACGATGCGCGTGCTCGCAGTCAGCCGCATCGAGCCGGACGTAGAGCTGCGCGACAACGCTTCGGTCATTCTCAGCACGCCGCGCACGATCTATTTCGGGACCATCTTTCTCGCCGGCCTGCAATCGGACGAGGGGATGATCAGCGTGCTCGCGCACGAATTGACGCACATCGCGGACGGGCGCGAGGACTCGCTGCACCCGCTCTTTCGTCTCGTCGGGCGGCGGGCGACCACGCTGACGGGGATGCAAATCGCAGGGCGTCGTCCGGAGGAGTTGACCTGCGATCTGGTCGGGGCGATGGTCTCGCGCGCCTACATCGAGCGCACGCCGGGCAAAGAGACGCTCGCCAGAAGACTCGCGCGCGCCATCGAGCACAACTGCGTCGAGGAAGACGGGACGGACGAGGCGCACCTTTCTCCGCGCAACACCATGCGCGCTCTGCTCGCGCTCGACCCAACGTTCGGGAGCGACGTCATGGGCGACGAGAAGATCACCTTCAAGCTGGTCGAGCCGCCTCCCCCGGCCCCACGCAAAGTCGCGCCGCGCCCGAGACGCGTCACCCCAAACACCAGAGGCACGACGCCGCGCCGCCGCATCCGCACCTGATTCGTCCTCAGAGGACAGAATAATTATGAATTATGAGTTTTGAATGTTGAATTACTGCTTCAATTCAACATTCAAAACTCATAATTCATAATTCCTCAAGCCAGCGTCGCGTTGACAATCGCGCCGACGCCTTCCTATCATCAACGGTTCAAATGAGCCGTCAATCAATATCCGGAAAAAGATTACAGAGCGTGGAGAGTCGGCAGTCAGCAGTCGGCAGTGCCCGGCGCGTGCCGCTCGTTTCCAGTGCCTTCTGTCTTTTACTGCTCGCCGTCTCTCTGCTGCTCGCGACGGGATGTCGCAAGAACGCGGAGGAGAGAGGGAGCGCATACCCGAACAGCCTGGGCGCTGTTCCGGCCGCGCGGCTCGCCTACGTTTTTACGCCGGACGCGCCGCTCGGTGCACAATTGGAGGATGAGACGAAACTCAAGCCCGTTCAGGACGACTTTGACGCGCGCCGCAAAGACGAACGCCTCCTGCGCACCGTGGTTTCGCCGGACGGGCAGCGCGCGCTCGCGCTCTACGATACGGGCGAAACGCAGGAAGGGGAGTTTCGCATAGACCTGTATGCGTCCGACGGCAGGTTCCTGCGCAATCTAACGCCGCCCGAGCTTTCCGGTGCGTTCGCCCCGACGGTAAGCTGGTCGCCCGACGGAAACAGCATCGCCTTCATCGGACGCAAGAGTCTCAAGCCGGAGGTTCCTCCGGACATGTTGCCTGATGTCGCGCCCGTCCCGGCGCCCACGGTCGCCCCTTTGTTTGCTCCCGTGCCGGTTTTCGATACTGAGCAGATTTACATCTGCGATGGCTACGGCGATCAGCTCAAGCCTCTGACCACGCGCAACGGCCTCATCTACTTTTACCTCTCCTGGTCGCCGGACAACCAGGCGCTCGCCGCGCTCGCCTGTCGTGAGGATGAATGGGTGGCTCGCGAGCGCGAGTCCAAGCTGCCGGCAGGGCGACCGCGCGTCATCACTGTGGACGGGGCCGAGCGCCTTCTCGATGACGGGTTGACCGAAGCAGGACCAGTCTGGTCGCCGGACTCTTCCAAAATCGCCACGGGCTTTGACACGGACGTCAAGATTTACGACGCCCTCTCGGAGAAACCCACGCAGGCCGTCATCAGTTTGCGCGAGCCGCTGCTCAAGGCTTCGGTCGCTTACGAGGAAACTAAACTGAAGTCGAAGGGCAAGGCGAACGAAAGCAGCGGCCAGGGCGACGGACAGGCAACGCCCGCGAGCGGGACGCCGGTCTCCTTCAACCCAATCGTTCGCCTGGACTGGCCCGAAGATAAAAGCCTCTTTGTGCAGACAGCCTATGTGCGCGTCTATGCTAACGAGCCTGTGAACACTTTTCAGCGCTGGCATAAATTGAGCTTGAGCAGGCAGGCCACTCCGCAGTCGCCCTGAGGCGCGCAGGCTGAGAGCCCGCGCGCCAAAGAGGCGGTAAGCCTTTTCGCGGGAGAGCCGAAGGCCATGGCCGCACACTTTAGCAATCGTTCTAACGTCTTGACATACAGGAGCTGAGCAAACCCCCTTATGAGATATACTAGCGTGGCGGAAATTTTTGAGGTGATAGACGGGACACGCCAGCGCGTCTTTGACCGCGTTGAAGGGTTGACGCCGGACGAGTTGAGAGCCCGCCCGAACGAGACTGCGTGGTCCGTGGCGGAGATCGTCGAGCATCTCTCGATTATCGAAGACAGATTGTTGCGGATGATGACCATGATGCTGACGAAGGCCGAGGGTGCCGGAGGGGCCGCGCGCCCATCCAACGGACCCGTTGAGATCAAGCCCTTCACGCTCGATCATTACATCGAGAAGGCCAGAAACGAAAAATATAGTGCGCCGGAGGCGTTGCGCCCGAGCGGGAGCAGGGAGCTTGCGGATTCGCTCTGGAGCATGCGCCGTTCACGCGAAGAGCTGAAGAGCTTGCGACCGCGCATTGAGGCGACGGACCTTTCCGTGGTGAGCTACCCGCACCCGGCTTTCGGACCGCTCAACTTCTACGAGTGGCTCGCCTTTATTGGCCTCCACGAAGAGAGACACCTCCATCAGATCGAATCAGCCCTGGCATCATGAAGAAGAGATTAGGACTCGTGGCTGTCATCTGTCTGCTGTGCGGTCTGGCGGCGGGGGGCTTCGCCGTCTGGTCCTACTTTCAATCGCGCGCGGCGGAGCGTCTGGGGCCGGGCCTTCAGAATGAATCGCTTCGACTGGAGAACCAGTCCGACCTCGTCAAGGGGACGCCCGAACAGAAAATATTGCTGGAGGAGAGCGCGCGACAACAACGCGCGGCGGAGGAAGCCCTCGCCGACGCCAAACGCCACAGCCGTCTGGCGCTCTTTTCCGGCATCGGCAGCATCATCCTGCTTCTCGCCGGCATCGCAACCATTATTATCAAACTCAAAAACCGGGACGTTGATTCATCCTGAATCGACGCGCGCTTGCGACTGCGCGCGCCGACCAATATAATCCTCACTGCATCCGTTAAACCAATGTGCCCTCGTAGCTCAATGGTTAGAGCAGCAGACTCATAATCTGTCGGTTCCCTGTTCAAGTCAGGGCGAGGGCACGCCTTTTCAATACTAATGTTAGGGAAGGGCAAGTTGAGATGATATTAATCTCACTGCGCTTGCCTTGCATTAACTTCGGAGAGTAAGTATGGCAGAGACTTCCTCATCCTATAAAACATGCTCACGCTGTAAGTCTTATCTCCCAATTACGGAGTTCCGATTTCAGAATATTAGTAAGAAACAGCATTACTCTCATTGCCGCACTTGTGCGAGTCAGAGTCTCAAAGAACATTATCGGCGAAACAAAGAGGCTTACTTGAGGAGAAATGCTAGGTTTAGGCTTAGAAATAGCGAGATCATTCGTGAATCTAAAGCTAAACCCTGTGCTGATTGCAGCATTCAATATCCTTATTATGTAATGGACTTTGATCACCGACAAGGTGAAACTAAAGTAATAAACTTAGCTAATGCCAGCCGCTTAACGCGCCCTAGAATCCTGGAAGAAATAGCCAAGTGTGATGTTGTATGCTCAAATTGCCATAGAGAGCGTACATATCAGCGCAAACAAAAGCGGCAGTAAATAAGTTTGAATTTCTACGGGTGCAGCAGCAAGTATGGGCGACCAATTGGTCGCCCAATTGATTACTTCCGAGCTGGCAGAAATTAAGGAGATGAATTGACCACCACAAATTCCATCGGCATCGGCATCATCGGCACGGGCTTCGCTCGCACGACGCAGATTCCTGGCTTTCAGGCTTGCGAGGGTGCGCGCGTGGTGGCGATTGCGAGCGGGCACAGGTGGAACGCCGAGCGTGTGGCGCGTGAGTTCAATATCGAGCACGTGGCGGAGGATTGGCGCGAGCTGGTTTCGCGCGACGACATTAATCTCGTGAGCATCGTGACGCCGCCCGCGACCCACCTGGAGATGACGCTGGCCGCGCTGGATGCTGGTAAGACTGTGCTGTGCGAAAAGCCCATGGCAATGAATGCCGTTGAAGCGGACGCGATGCGCCGTCGCGCCCGAGAACTGGGCGCGCTCGCCCTGATTGACCACGAGCTGCGTTTCTTGCCCGGAAGATTGAAGGCGCGCGAGATGCTCCTGAATGGTGAAATCGGCCAGGTCCGGCATGCGAAGCTGCTTTATCGCGCGGACGCGAGGGCGACGCGTGAACGCAAGTGGGACTGGTGGTCCGACGAGCGTCGCGGGGGCGGCGCGCTCGGCGCAATAGGTTCGCACGCTGTTGACAGTTTCCGCTGGCTCCTCGGCGCGGAAATCGCGGACGTCTTCTGCTCGCTCGTGACGCACGTCAGGGAGCGCGCGGACGAAGAGACCGGCGGGATGCGACCCGTCACGACGGATGACGAGGCGAACCTGATCCTCAGTTTTCAGGATTCAGACTTGACCGCGGGTGCAACCGCAACCATTTCGCTCTCGGTCGTCGAAGCGGGACGCCCGGAACATCTACTGGAACTCTTCGGCTCGAAAGGCGCGTTGCGGATTGAGGAGAGCGGCGAGCTGTGGCACGCGCGGGTTGGCGCTGGCGAGTGGCAGCGCGTCGAGACGAAGAGCGGACCACTGGCTCCGGGCATGCGCGACACAGGGTGGTCGCGCGGCTTCACAGTCTTCTCACGCGCCATCGTCGAAGCCTTGCGCGAGGGGCGCAACACGGTCGAGGGCGCGGCCACCTTTGAGGACGGATACCGAACGCAGCTTGTCCTAGACGCCGCGCGCCGCTCACACGAAGAAAGCAGGCGGAAAGCAGTAGGCAGAAAGCAGTAAGCAGTAGGCAGTAGGCAGTCAGCCCCGCAAGGGGCGACAGAATATAGCCAGGGGCGTGAGCCCCTGGAACATGCCGGAGATTATTTATCGAGCCCCGGCAGGGGCGACCGTCTAAAGCCCAGGGCGTGAGCCATTAGTATCTACACAAGTATTGATAGATGTTTGGGAATCATTGAACTATCTCGAAAACCTGCAAAAATCTTAGGAAAAACGGATCGAACAAATTCAGGTCTGATCTTTGCTGCGCTCTGGTCACTTTCCCAAGTAGTCAGAAATCCTAAGAAAAATGGAGGTTTCTGACTTGTGTAGATACTAATGGCGTGATCCCTGGGTCACCAGCAGGAAGATATTTCGAAGCCCATGCGAATGGGCGACAGCCCGTGAACGCACGCATGCAATTCAAGGGCTGTCGCCCGCTCGCGCGGGCTTGCATTTCAAATCGGCGCTGTGACCCAGGGACGGACGCCCTGGGCTTTAGACGGTCGCCCCTTGCGGGGCTCGAATATTTTTCGATCTGCCTTAATCCAGGGACCGACGCCCCTGGCTAAATTCTGTCGCCCCTTGCGGGGCTGACTGCCTACTGCTTTCTGCCTACTGCCTACTGCTTTTCTCCTTTCGCCGGTGCGTGAAAGACGCTGTCCGGGATGTCAACGTCGAACTTGACCGTCTGGACGTTGGCGGTGATCTCCCCGATTGTCGGGATGGTTGTGACGGTCCTGAAGGGGACCATCACGCCGTCAACCGTGCGATAGTCGCCGAAAGTTTCCGTGATGGGCAGCGTGATGTCCATCGTGGAACTCGTCTCCAGCGTGTCGCGACGCAGGAGCAGGAAGGACTTGGCCGAGATGTAGTCCGTCACGGGGTTGCCCTTCTCGGGCGTCTTGACGATCACGTAAGCGTCCTCGTCGCCGACCTTCGCCATCTTCTTAACGACGATGCTCTTGAAGAGCTTCTTCCAGTTGAGCACGTCATAGAAGTCCGAGGCGATGCGCGCGTCTTCCAGAGACTTCCCGGCCTTGGTCTCCGGCGGCCCGAAGCTGGTCACTTCGCCCCCGGTCGTGCCGTCGAAATAATCAAAGACCGTTCCGATCTCCTTATCGAGCGCCATTATCCTGATGCTTGAGGTCACCATGTTGGGAGCCTTGGCGTTGACCACCGCCTTGCCCGTGAGGCCCTGGTGCTCTAGGACCAGATCAGCCGTCATAACGCTCGACTTATGTTTCCGCAAGTTCTCTTCGCCGCCGTATGCCGCAATCACTTTGGCGATCAGCTCGTCGGTCGAGACGGTCGCCGGTGCGGAAGAGGCAACGCGCGTCAACTCGAACTCGCCTTCGGGCTGCTTGATGACAAGCCCTGAGACTTTGCCCGCAGGGTCGCGCTTGACGGCGACCCCGTAGGTGTCCGGAAGGCTCGGGCTCGAAAGTTGATCCTTAACTTTTTCGACGAGCGGGTAGGCTGGCTGGCCCGGCGCGACCATCATGACCCTTTCATCCTTAACCGTAATCTCCACAGTGGGCCCGCCCTTCATCTCGTAAGACCCGAGCAGCTCCTGGAGGGGGCCTTTGTAATTCGTCTCGGACGCGGCCGACTCCGTCCCGGCTTCCGTCTCGGCTTTGACTCTCGACAGAACGAAATTGCCCTGCGGCTGTTCCAGATAAATCTCTGTCTCATTCTCCTTTCCCTGGACCGGGCGGAAGGTGACGAAAAATCCCGCGGGCGCGTTCTTGAGCTCGTAGCGGCGGCCTCCAACGTTCACCAGTTCGTAGGTGGGCTGTCCCGGCACGCTCAACTGAAGCTTTCCGTCTTTGAGCGCGACCTCGAAGGTCATTCCCGCTTCGGCCAGCAAATACTTCCCGGCCTCGCTTTTCAGATCATTCGTGGGAGCATTTTCCGGCGCGCTCTTGGCGACAGAGGGTTGGGACTTGCCAATGATGTTCGACCAGATGATCTCCATCGCGTCTCTGCCCAGCGGGGAGCCGGAGATGTTGCTCAGTAACACGAAGCCCAGCTTCTGGTCGGGCATCAGAGCGACGAGCGCGTTGAAGCCGTCAATGTTGCCGCCATGCTCGACCACCTTGTGTTCGTTCCAATCGCGCAGAAACCAGCCGAGGCCGTAGTGGACGTTGCCGCCGACCTTGTTCTGAGGGGCGACCAGTTCCTTGAAACTCTTTTCAGAGACCAGACGCTTGCTTCCGAACACGCCCTCGCCGAGCATCAGGCGCACCCACTGGGCCATGTCGCGCGCGCTCGAATTGATGGAGCCGGCCGGGGCGGCTGGACCGATCTCTCGCATCGGCAGGTTCCGCGTCTCTTTGGTCTCGGTGTTGTAGTCGTAGCCGAGCGAGTAGTCGTGAGCTTTGAGAGTCGCCGCGACCGTTGTGTTTGAGTCCTTCATGCCGAGCGGCTTGAAGATGCGCGTCTCTATGAACTTGTCCCAGGTCGTCCGCTGCGCCCTGGCGACGATCTCGCCGGCCGCCGCGAACATGATGTTCTGGTAAAGAAATTTTTCGCCGAGCTTGGCCGTCGGCTTCGCCATCCCGGCCACACGAATCAACTCCTCGCGGTTGAGCTTGCCTGAAATCATAGAGAGGTCCGTGCGGTCGAGCCCGGAGCGGTGCGAGAGCAGGTCGCGGACGGTGATCTTCGCGTCCGTCTCCGCGTCGCGCATCTTGAAGTAGGGGAGAAATTTCTTCGGCGAGTCGTCGAGCGAGAGCTTTCCCTCGTCGGCGCTCATCGTGACAGCCATCGCCGTGAAGGCCTTGCTGGACGAGCCGATGGCGAAAAGCGTGTCGGGGGTGACGGGCAATTTGCGCCCGACGTCCTTGAGGCCGAGACCTTTCATGTAGATGACCTGGTCGTCTTTGACGATGGCGAGCGCGACGCCCGGAATATGATACTGGTTGCGTTTCTCGTCAATGGCCTTCTCGATTGCGGCCAGATTCGCCTGCAGGTCCGGGGCCGATTGCGCAGCCGCCGCCGTCGTTTGGGCCAGGGCGACGGGTTGGAGGGGGGAAGCCGTACTGGCAACGATGAGAGCCAGCGCAAGAAGAAGATGCGAAAAGCGTTTGAGTGTCATATGATCGAATCTCCCGAAGAATGAGATACCATTTTGGCTTCGATTATACGCAGCGGGCGCGCTCAAAGTTCTGAAATGTGGTCGTTGACTTCGGAGAAGAGACCGGCCACAGATGAACGCGGATGAACGCCGATTCAGACATCCATTTTCCGTGTCCATACGCGTTCATCCGTGGCTAATTCCTTAATGAAACAGATCGAAAAAAAACTGCGGCAGGTGCGCGTCGGCGTGGACACAGGGGGCACGTTCACGGATTTCGTCTTTCAGACGGCCGAAGGCTTACAAGTTTTCAAACTCGCCTCCACGCCCGCCGACCCTTCAAGGGCGATTACTGAAGGACTGCGCCGCGTCGCTGCTCTGACCGGCGTCCGCCTGCGCGACATGGAGGTCATCCACGGCACGACTGTGGGAACGAACGCGCTGCTTGAAAGGCGCGGGGCGCGAACGGCGCTCGTGACGACCGAGGGCTTTGAGGATGTGCTCGCCATCGGGCGCCAGGCGCGCCCGGCGCTCTACGATCTGAATGCGGTGCGCCCCGAACCGCTCGTGCCTGACGGGTTGCGTTTCGGCGTGCGCGAGCGCGTGACGGCTTCGGGCCAGGTGCTCGAAGAGTTGGACGAGCGAGCCCTCCAACGCCTCGTCGAAAAGCTGAAGAGGGCGCGGGTCGAATCAATCTGCATCTCTCTGCTCTTCTCATTCGTGCGACCCTCTCACGAGAGGCGCATCGCCCGCGCGCTCGCCTCCCTCGGCGTCCCTCTTTCCGTCTCGCACAAAATCCTTCCGGAGTATCGCGAGTACGAGCGCACTTCGACCGTCACGATCAACGCTTACCTGCAACCTTTGATGGGCGCGTATCTCAAACGCCTGAAGACGCACGCGCCCCATTTGCGCGTGATGCAATCTTCCGGGGGAAGCATCTCCGCGGACGTGGCGGGCGCGGAACCCGTGCGGACCATCCTCTCTGGTCCCGCCGGCGGGGTGGTCGGGGCGCTCGGGGTCGCGCGCCGGGCGGGCATCTCCAACATCATCACTTTCGACATGGGCGGCACCTCCACGGACGTCGCGCTCTCGGATTCCGAAGGGATGCGTATGACCAGAGAAGCGAGCATCGCGGGCCTGCCCGTCGCGGTGAGCATGATGGACATCCACACGGTCGGGGCTGGCGGCGGGTCCATCGCGCGCGTTGACGAAGGGGGAAGTTTGCGCGTCGGTCCGGCGTCCGCGGGCGCAGACCCGGGTCCGGCCTGCTACGGACGCGGGACTGAGCCTACGGTCACGGACGCCAACCTGGTGCTCAGACGCTTCGGCGGCGTGGGGCTTCTCGGCGGCGAATTCAAACTGGATGAAGGAAGGGCGCGTGATGTTCTGGATAAACTCGCGCGCGAGATGAGCGCCGTAGCGCGCAGGCGCGTGAGCGTGACGGAGGCTGCGCTCGGCGTCGTCAGAATCGTCAACACGAACATGGAGCGAGCGCTGCGCGTCATCTCCGTGGAGCGCGGCTACGATCCGCGCGACTTCACCCTGCTGCCGTTCGGAGGCGCGGGCGGCCTGCACGCCGTCGAGCTGGCACGCGCGCTTCGCATCCCGCGCATCATCGCGCCCGTTTCCGCCGGAGCCCTCTCGGCGCTGGGCGCGCTCGCCTCCGATGTCGTCAAGGATTGGAGCCGCACGGTGATGCTCGAAGCACGGAAAGAGAATCTGGCGAAGATCGAGCGGGCGTTTCGCGAGATGGAGCGCGAGGCGCGTGCCGCCTTACTGCGAGAAGGTTTCCGCCCCGCGCAACAGCGACACGAAAGGTCGCTCGCCGTGCGCTACCGTGGACAATCCTTTGAGCTGGTCATCAAGTGGAAGCGCGGCGGCGACATCTCAAAGGCTTTTCATCAGGCGCACAGGGCGCGCTACGGCTACGCGCAAAGCGCCAACGAGGTCAAGGTCGTCAGCGCGCGTCTGCGTTCAACCGGCGTCGTGGAAAAGTTGCGATTGGAGCGCGCCGCACGCCTCCCGCGCGAGAGGCTGGTTGAGCCGCTGGAGTTTGCGTTAGTGCATTTCTCAGAGGGGCGCGAGCGCGCAGGGCTTTACGAGCGCGAGCGGCTTCCATTCGGCGCGCGCCTTCGCGCCCCCTGCATCGTGACGGAGTATTCCGCAACGACGCTCATCCCGCCTAGCGCACGCGCGCGCGTGGACGAGCACGGAAACCTAATCATCGAACCCTGACTTCTTCCTTGGCGACTTTGCGCCTTGGCGTGAGAATGTTTCTCGCAAAGACGCAAAGTCGCAAAGAAAAACGATGGACAATTTATGAAGAACTCAAAACGCAGCTTCGATCCGACGACACTGGAAATCTACCGCGCGCTTTACACATCGGTCGCCGAGGAGATGGGGATTGCGCTTCGCCGCACGGCCTTTTCGCCGAACATCAAGGAGCGGCGCGACTATTCCTGCGCCGTCTTTGACAGGCGCGGGCGCGTCATCGCGCAAGGGGACCACATGCCCGTTCACCTGGGCTCGATGCCGATGGCCGTCGCCGCCGCGCTCCGCGAAATCGAGCTTGCGCCCGGCGACGTGGTCGCGCTCAACGACCCCTTCGCGGGCGGCACGCATCTGCCGGACGTGACTTTAGTCGCTGGCGTCTTCGACGCCGCGACGGGGCCGGGTGTCAGGGGTTGGGGGTCGGACAAACATCACGCTTCTGCTTTTCGCCGGCCCCCGGCCCCCGGCCCCCGGCCCCCCTTCTACGTTGCCAACAGGGCGCACCACGCGGACATCGGCGGGGCGAGTCCCGGTTCGATGGGCCTGGCGACGGATGTGTATGGCGAGGGGCTGAGGATTCCGCCCGTCAGAATCGTGCGCGCGGGCCGGATGGATGAAGAGATGATGCGTCTGTTGCTGGCGAACGTGCGCGGGATGAATGAGAGGCGCGCGGACTTCGAGGCGCAGATAGGGTCTTTGAAGACCGGAGCGAACCGCCTGCTTGAGATCGTCGAGCGCCGTGGCGCGCGCGAGGCGCAAGCGTATGCGGCGCACTTGATAGCTTACTCGGCGCGTCTGATGCGGCGCACCATCAATCAGATTCCGGACGGCGAGTACGAAGCAACGGACGCGCTCGACGATGACGGTGTGGGCCGCGAAGAGGTCTTGATTCGCGTTCGTGTGACGATTAAGGGCGAGCGGGCACGCGTTGACTTCCGAGGGAGCGCGCCGCAGGTCGCGGGCGCTATCAATGCTGTCGAGGCGATAACGGTTTCCGCCGTCTCGTATGTCTTTCGCTGCCTGGTCGGCGCAGACGTCCCTGCGAGCGCCGGGTTGATGGAGCCGATTGAAGTCGTCGCGCCGAGCGGGACCGTAGTCAACGCGGCGCACCCTGCGTCGGTCGCGGGCGGGAACGTCGAAACGTCGCAGCGTATCGTTGACGTGCTGTTCAGGGCGTTGCACGAGGCCCTGCCCGAGAGGATTCCTGCGGCGAGCCAGGGGACTATGAACAATCTGACCATCGGCGGGATTGATTCGCGAAGCGGTCAGGAGTTCGCCTACTACGAGACGGTCGCGGGCGGCATGGGCGCACGTCCACATCTTGATGGAATGAGCGCGGTCCACACGCACATGACGAACAGTCTCAACACGCCCGCGGAAGCTCTGGAATACGCGTACCCCCTGCGTGTGCGAGCCTACCACATACGCAAAAATTCAGGAGGCCGTGGGCGACAGCGTGGGGGCGACGGCGTCGTCCGCGAGATTGAAACTCTCACCCCGGCGCGCATGTCTCTACTCTCCGACCGCAGGCGACGTGCGCCCTATGGCCTCGAAGGCGGAGAAGACGGACGCACTGGGAGCGGCGCGATTATCCACAAGGGGCGCGCGCGCAAGATTACTTCAAAGGGAAGCTGGCAACTGGAAGCCGGAGACCGCGTGCGAATCGAGACTCCGGGTGGCGGCGGGTACGGGAAAGCTAGAAGGTAGAATTAAAACCGTGACGCGCGGTATATCAGGATAAATTATTCCATTCATCAACAGGAATCTGTCGTCCAATAATACCTTCAACTTCACGCAGCATCATCCGAAGTTGTGGCACGGAATATTCTTTGTTTGATGGAATCGTGAGGCGGTGCTGCTCATAAACCATGAACTGGTGCTTTGCTCCCGAATATAAGCCGGTAAATCCAAGCTGGCGCAGGCGACGAACAAAATCGTTGCGCTTACACGGATTCCACTGGCTCATAGGCAGGTTCCTTATTCAGATCAATGCCGTCAATTACAGGCAAGATATGTCCTAACTTTAATCCTACCAGAAGCCAATCTTCTAAAGTGGAGCGCAACTCATCTTCGCATTCCCTCAAAGTTGCTCCGAAGGCGACAACACCTTTACAGGAAGCGATACGGCCAGAGAAAGTTCCATCCTCCAGCTTGTCATACTCGGCCTGCGCCATCGCCCGCTCTAAATACTCGCTCAAAATATATTGTGGATCCATAACAACCCCTCAATGCCGTACCATAATAAGATTTAACGTATAGAGCAAGCTAGCGCCTGTTGCTGAGACTGAGCGGCAGCGGGCGAGAAGCATACGAACTGCAATGGCGCAGCGAAGAAGGCGGTGCTGGATTGCCTCTCCAGCCTGACCTCCCGAATCTAACGAGCGACTAAAGTATATCGAGAGCGCATAGACTATAAAATATGATACGTCGTCCTGAGGCTTAACTTTAAAGTTATAGCCTCTCCAGGCTACTTCCGATACAAGCAGCGCACTTAAAACTGCGAAGTTTCAGAAAAAGTTCGGAACGCGGGGCTTCAATCGGTTAGAATCTGCGGCCACTGGCTCAACCGTTTTCCGACGGTCCAACGTACTATTAGCATGAGCTTTGAGGCTGGCACACGCATCGGGCGTTACGAGATCGCCGCGCTCATCGGAGCGGGCGGAATGGGAGAAGTCTATCGCGCGCTCGACGTGGAGCTTGGCCGCCCTGTGGCGCTGAAGTTTCTGTTGCGAGAGGTCGCCGCAGACCAGAAGCGTATGACCCGTTTCATACGCGAGGCGAAAGCCGCCTCAGCGCTCAATCATCCGAACATCCTCACCGTTCATGAAATCGGCACAAATAATGGCATGCAGTTCATCAGCACGGAGTTTGTCGAAGGCGAGACTCTGCGCCAGCGTCTGGTCAAAAGGCGCATCAAGGTGGCGGAAGCGCTCGACATCGGCGTGCAGGTGGCATCGGCTCTGGCAGCGGCGCACGCCGCGAAGGTCGTGCATCGTGATATCAAGCCTGAAAACCTCATGCTGCGCTCGGACGGGTTAGTCAAAGTGCTGGACTTCGGGCTGGCGAAATTGGGCGAGCGGGGCGGTCACGAAGGAGAGGGGGTTGATACCAGCGCGGAAACTGAATTCTTTGTGCGGACGGAACCGGGCGTCATCATGGGCACTGTGGCTTACATGTCGCCCGAACAGGCACAGGGACTGGAAGTTGATGAACGCACTGACGTGTGGAGCCTGGGCGCGGTGCTTTACGAAGCGGTCGCGGGCCGCCCGCCGTTCACGGGCAAAACGTTAAGCCACACGATAGTCTCCATCCTGGAGCACGAGCCAGCGCCGCTCGCACAGCTAACAGATGACGTGCCGCCGGAGTTTGAGCGCATCGTGACGAAGGCTCTGGCGAAAGACCCGGACGAGCGCTACCAGACGGCTAAGGACTTGCTGATTGACTTGCGACGGCTGAAGAAGCGCTTAGAGTTTGAGGCTGAAATGGCACGTTCGTCCGCGCCGGAGCTGGGTTCCACGCCGAAGGCCGACGAAGAGAGCGTGCAGGCTGTAGCGACAGGGCTAACAGCAGCCACCCCGACCGACCAAGCACCAATGGCGCGACAGACATCGAACGCTGGGCGCATTGTCGGAAGCATCAAACGCCACAGGGTGGCCTTAGCCATTACGCTATCTGCGATTGTTCTTCTCATTCTCGGCTTCGCTCTCTGGTGGCGCACGCCGAACCCTGGAGACGCCATCGAGTCAATCGCCGTCCTGCCGTTCGACAATCAGAGCGGCAATCCGGATGCTGAGTATCTTTCGGACGGATTGACCGAAAGCCTCATCAACAGTCTCACGCGGCTGCCGAACTTGCGTGTCGTGGCGCGCAGTTCAGTCTTCCGGTACAAGGGGAAGGCTATGGACCCGTTTGCCGTCGGGCGCGAGCTTAATGTTCGCGCCGTCCTGGTGGGCAGAGTCAATCAGCGCGGCGACAGTCTGGTGGTCAGCGTCGAACTGGTGGACGTCCAGGGTAACAAGCAGGTCTGGGGCGAGCAGTACAGTCGAAAGGTCACGGATGCGCTTTCGGTGCAGCAGGAAATTTCACGGGAGATTTCCGAAAGGCTGCGGCTGAAGTTGACCGGCGAAGAACAGAAGCAATTAGCCAGGCGCGAGACGACCAGCCCGGAAGCGTACCAGTCCTACTTGAGAGGTCGCTATTACTGGAACAAGCGGAACATCGCCGCACTCAAAAAAGCGGTGGAACAGTTTGAGCAGGCGATTGATCACGACCCTAGATATGCGCTCGCCTACGCCGGACTCGCAGACTGCTACATCTTGCTGGCGGGAGAGGAGGGCTATCCTTCCCGCGAGACATTGGAGAAAGCAAAAACTTTCTCCCAGCGCGCGCTCCGGTTTGACGAGTCGCTGGCGGAAGCCCACACCTCTCTCGCCTTAATCAGTTCGAGCCTCTGGCAATGGAAGGAGGCCGAAGAGGAGTTCAGACGCGCCATCGAGCTGAATTCAAACTACCCGACAGCGCATCACTGGTACGGCCTTTATCTCAGGGACATGGGGCGGCTTGACGAATCTCTCAGCGAGAGCAGGCGCGCGCATGACCTGGACCCGCTGTCGCCGGTCATCAGCGTCAATCTGGCGAACGCATATTTAGCGAAGGGCGACGTGAATGCTTCCATCGAACAGTGCAAAAAGGCCATCGAGCTCGAACCGAATTTCAGGGGAGGACATGTCTTTCTGGGCATGTCGTATTTGAAGCTGGGGCGTTACAGTGAGGCGTTGACAGCACTCGAAAAGGGAACCGAATTGTCCGGGGGAGAGAGCCGCTTTCTAGCGCGTCTCGGCTATGGCTATGCTGTGGCCGGGCGGCGTGCGGAAGCGGTTGGGATAATCAGAGAGCTGGAAGAAAGGTACACAAAACAAGCGGCCACCGGACAAGACCTCGCTTCCGTTTACGTGGGGCTTGGAGAGAAGGATCAAGCTTTCGGCTGGCTTGAAAAGGATTTCGAGGCACGCGCCGCCGGTCTGGCGCAGTTCAGGTGGCAACCGCAGTTCGACTCCCTGCACACGGACGCGCGCTACAAGGAGCTCCTGCGACGCATGGGATTGTAAGTCGTTATCAACATCCAGGGGCGGCGCGCGTCCTGCTAAACATAGTTTGAGGTGATGATAAGTTGCGACCTACAGTCAAACAACTAGACCATCTCATCATACGCATTGATGATCCGTGGCCTCTCTTCGAGCTTTTGTCGGAGACGCTTCAACTGCCCATCGCGTGGCCGCTGCGCTCCTATCCGTCTTTCATGAGCGGCGGCATCACCCTGGGCAATCTCTACCTGGAGATACTCTCCTGCGAGCCGCCGCACGCGACGTCTTCCCGTTCCGCACAGGACGCGCAGTTCGCTGCGATAGCTTTTGAAACCGGCTCAATCAGCGAGAGCGTCAGGGAACTCAGGAGGCGCGGGATTCCTCACGGACCGGTCGTGCCATACGTTGAAACCGGAGCGGACGGGAAAAAGACGAAACTCTACGCGAACAGTATCCTCGGCAAGCTGCTGGGCCGGAGCTTCTGGATTGACTACATGATCTTCATGGGGCGCTTGCCGGGAGCCTCTGCCATGGCGAATCCGGGAGCGGGCGGCGCGCTCGTGCGCTGGGGAATGAAGAAGGTGATGAACGGTCAGCTGGTCTTTCTGGTCGAGTACGCCTACGGAGAATTCAAAGACCTCCCGCACTGGTCCGAGTTCGCGAGCCATGACGAGAAGCGCGCTGCGGACCGCGCGTCGCTCGAAGCGCGTCGTGGCGGCGCGCTCGGATGCCGTTACGTGCAGGAGGTCGTCGCGGGCGTGACAGATTTAGAGGAGACGAGGGAACGCTGGCGGCAATTTCTGGGATCAGATGCCGAGACCGCGCCCGGCGTCTGGGAGATCTCGGACGGTCCGGCGGTGCGTCTGGTTTCAGCCCCTGAGAGCGGAATTCAAGCCCTCGTCCTGAAGGTCTCTTCGTTGGAGAAGGCGAAGACATTCCTTTCCGAAAAAGGTATGCTTGGCGCTTCGAAAGACGGACAGACGAGGATTGCGCCCGAGAAGAGTTACGGCCTTGACGTGCGCCTCGTCGAGTGAACCGAGAACCGTCTGCTTTCGTAAAATCGCTGAGACAATCAGCGTCCCTATGAGCATCGAGGCCGGAACTCGCATCGGACGTTATGAAATCCAGAGCCTGCTGGGGGCGGGCGGGATGGGTGAGGTCTATCGCGCGCTCGACACGCAGCTGGATCGCACAGTCGCCCTCAAGATTCTGCCCGCAGAGGTGGCCTCGGACCAGGGGCGCATGCGCCGCTTCGTGCAGGAGGCGCGCTCCGCCTCGGCTCTCAATCACCAAAACATCATCACGATTCACGAGATCGGCGAGTCCGCCGGAGCGCATTTCATGGCCATAGAGTTCGTGGAGGGCGAAACCCTGCGCCAGCACCTCAAACGCACTCGCATTAGTATCCTCGAAGCTCTGGACGTGGCCTTTCAGGTAGCCTCCGCCCTGGCGGCGGCGCACGAGGCCGGACTGGTGCACCGGGACGTCAAGCCCGAGAACATCATGGTCCGACGCGACGGTTTCGTCAAAGTTCTGGACTTCGGGCTGGTTAAGCTCGCGGAGCGCCGGACGGAGACAACCGACACGGAGGCCCCGACCCGCGCGTTCGTCAACACGGACGCAGGCGTGGTGATGGGAACGGCGCACTACATGTCGCCGGAGCAAGCGCGTGGGACTGGTTTGGACGAGCGCACGGACATCTGGAGCTTAGGCGTTGTGCTTTATGAAATGGTCGCGGGCGTCGTGCCCTTCGGCGGCGGCACGCCGAGCGACGTCATCGCCTCAATCCTGAAGACGGAGCAGCAGCCGCTCTCCATTCACGCCCCTGGCGTCCCTGCCGAACTGGAGCGCATCGTCGGCAAGGCCCTGGAGAAGGACAGGGAGGATCGCTATCAGGGCATCAAGGACTTGCTGGTCGATCTGAGACACCTCAAGAAGCGGCTCGACTTCGAGGCGGAGCTGGAGCGGTCCGCGCCTCCCGATAGAATCGGCAACAGCATCAAGACTCAAGCCGCGAGCCTGAGTTCCGCCCCCACCCTTTCCTTCCCGCATCCGTCCACGGGCGAAGTCAGCGCGGCGCGCGCCACGTCGAGCGCAAAGTCCCTGGTGAGCAGAATCCGTCGGCATAAGTTGGGAGCGGCGCTCGTCGCCGGAGCCATCATCCTGACGGTCGGCGGGCTCATCCTGCTGTTTTACAAACTCCCTGTCCGGGACCAGAACCGGCAGGAGAACAGACAACAGGTCGCGCCCCTCCAGAACATGAAGATCAACAGGCTGACGACCACGGGCCAGGCCAGCAACGCGGCCATCTCGCCAGACGGCAAGTACGTCGTTCACGTGGCGGTTGACGGCGGTCAGCAGAGCCTTTGGGTCAGGCACATAGGGACGGGCAGTAACGTGCAGATCGTCCCGCCGTCCGAGGGTAATTACAACGGTCTGACGTTCTCGCCCGACGGTGGCTACATCTATTACGTCAAGTCTGATGAAACCTTTGGGGCGGCTTCAGACCTTTACCGCGTCCCTGTGCTCGGCGGCGACTCCAGAAAGCTTATAGAGGGTGTTGCCGGCCCCGTCAGTTTCTCGCCGGATGGCAAGCAGTTAGTCTTCGCGCGCGGCGGCTTTGGCGCGGAGAGCGCGCTGATACTTGCGAACGCCGACGGGAGTGGGGAGCGTAAGCTGGTCGCGCGCAACAGCAACATACAGCCCCATGAAACTTTTTTGATGGCTTCCTGGTCGCCAGACGGGAAAACAATCGCCAGCTCGTCGAACCTGGCCGGGGTGAGCGGGCGTCTCCTGGAGGTCCGCGTGGAGGACGGGGCGGAAAGGCCGATCACTTCCGAGCGCTGGCGCGGCGTCGGACAGATAGCTTGGCTGAGCGACGGGAGCGGCATGGTGCTGACCGCCACGCAGCAGGCTTACGGCCTGCAACAGATCTGGTACGTCTCATACCCGGAGGGCCAGGCCCGCAGAATCACCAACGACCTGAACGACTATCGCAACGTGAGCCTGACGGCCGACTCCAACACGTTGATTACGGTCCAGACCGAGAGGAATACGAACATCTGGGTCGCGCCCGGCGGGGACGCCAATCGCGCCAAACAGATCACCACGGGGACCGGTAAAATTGACGGCCTGTACGGCCTGGTGTGGCTCCCGGACGACAAGATCGTTTACGCGTCAAATGCAGACGGTGAGCAGAACATCTGGGTCGTTGACGCCGAAGACGCGCAAGAGGCCAAGCAGTTGACGACGGGCGCGAGTTCGAACTTCAGGGTCACTGCATCGCCCGACGGGCGCTACATATTCTTCTCTTCCAGTCCCGGCGACTACGCAAACATCTGGAGGATAAACGCGGACGGCAGCGACCTGCGGCAGATAACGAACGGTAAGGCCGAGACGTTGGCGACCGTATCGCCCGACGGCCGCTGGGTAATTTACACTTCTTTCGCTTCGCCCAAACACACGCTCTGGAGGCTGCCTGTCGAAGGGGGTGAGAGCGTCCAGTTAACGAACAAGTTCACGAGGGCGCCTACGGTCTCTCCAGACGGCAAGCTCATAGCCTGCTGGTTCCGCGACGATCTGCCGGACTCGCCCATCAAACTCGCGGTCATTCCTTTCGAGGGCGGGGACCCGGTCAAACTCTTCGACTTCCCGCGCACCGTGGAGCCGGCAGGCCCTTTCAGCCACAACGTCCCGCGCTGGAGCGCAGACGGGCGCGCGCTCCTCTACATGGATACGCGGGACGGCATCTCCAACATCTGGAGCCAGCCCCTGGAGGGCGGCCCCGCCAGACAGGTCACGGACTTCAAATCCGGAAGGATGTTCGCCTTCGACTACTCGCGCGACGGGCGGCTGGCGTTTGCGCGCGGCCAGATCATGAGCGACGTGGTGATGATAAGCAATTTCAGGTGACGGACTATGAGCATCGAAGCCGGAACGCACATCGGACGATACGAAATCAAATCGCTGCTCGGAGTAGGCGGGATGGGAGAAGTCTATCGCGCGCTCGACACGGAATTGCACCGCCCTGTCGCCATGAAGTTTCTACGCGCCGAGGTCGCCGCGGACGAGAAAAGGATGCAGCGCTTCATACAGGAGGCGCGCGCGGCCTCCGCCCTGAACCACCCCAACATCCTGACCGTTTACGAGATCGGACAGGCGGACGGCGCGCGCTACTTCGCCACGGAGTTCGTTGACGGCGTGACACTCAGAGAGCGCATGCGGAGCCAGGAGATGAGACTGCGCGAGGCGCTCGACGTGGCGATTCAGGTCGCCTCGGCGCTCGTGGCGGCGCACGAAGTGGGCATAGTTCACCGCGACATCAAGCCCGAGAACATCATGATCCGCAGGGACGGCTACGTGAAGGTGCTCGACTTCGGCCTGGCAAAACTTGTCGAGCCGCAGGCCGCCTCCTCAGTAGATACGCAGGCCCTGACGAAGGCGCTGGTCAACACGGAGCCGGGCGTGGTGATGGGGACTGTCAGCTACATGTCGCCGGAGCAGGCGCGCGGACTCCCGGTGGATGCGCGCACGGACATCTGGAGCTTGGGCGTAGTGCTCTACGAGATGGTCGCGGGCCGCGTGCCGTTCTTCGGAGAGACGACGAGCGACATTATCGCCGCGCTTTTGAAAACTGACGCCGCCCCGCTCAAACAGGTTTCGCCCGACGTCCCGGATGAATTGCAGCGCATCGTAGGCAAGGCGCTGCGCCACGATAGAGATGAGCGGTATCAAACTACGAAGGACTTACTGCTCGACCTGAGACAATTGCAGAGACAGTCAGAGAGTGAGGCGGAGATTAAACGCAGCGCCGCGCTCGCCCGCCACCCTTCAAACCCTGAGGCCGCGAGCGCGGCGGCGACACCTTCAGCAGCTCAAAGCGCCGCACACTCTTTTCTCGCTCGCCTCAAAAGCCATCCGCGCGTCATGGTCATCGCCCTGGCGGCGGTGCTCGCAGTCCTGGCCGCCGGCTTCGTCTATCTCTTTCGCCAACCGGGCGCGCAGCCGGGCACTCAACCGGAGCGCCCGCCGTCGCAGCGAATACTGTCGCGCCTGACGTTTGATCCGGGTCTGCAAAGCGAGCCGACGTGGTCGCCCGACGGGCGCTTCATCGCTTACAGCTCCGACCGCAGCGGTAATTTCGACATCTGGGTTCAGCCCGTCGGCGAAGGCAATCCCGTGCAGGTCACGAAATCTGAGGGCCATGACTGGCAGCCCGACTGGTCAGCGGACGGCAAGCGGATAGTCTTTCGTTCCGAGCGCGACGGCGGCGGGCTGTTCGTCGCGTCCGCGCCGACCGGCGGCAACGAGCGCAAAATCTCATCCTTCGGTTATCGCCCGCACTGGTCGCCCGACGGATCGCAGGTCCTTTTTTACAGTACGAACCTGCAAAACACGCCGTCGCCGCCGAAACTCTATTTGGTCGGACTGGACGGAGCGCCGCCGCGCGAGGTGTTGAGCGAAGTGCTGAACGGGATGACGGGACGCCTGCGCGCGGCCTGGCATCCGGACGGTCAGCGTATTTCGCTTTGGGCCGAGAAGCGCGGCACGGGAGGCTTAAGTTTCGTGACCGTGCCTTTGGCGGGCGGGCCGCCCGTGCAGTCTGAGATGAACCCGGAGGTCGAGGGAGAGATCAAGGCGGCGGGCGTGGCCCTGTTCGATTTCCGCTGGTCGCCTTCGGGCCGGGCGCTCTATTTTGAAGGCATCTCCAGAGGCGTCCGCAATCTCTGGAAGGTGGGGGTGGACGCGCAGAGCTTGCGCTGGACAGCCGGGCCGGAACGGTTGACCACCGGGGCGGGTTTGGACGGAGACATAGCGCTCTCGCCTGATGGCGGCCGACTGGCTTTCACAACACGAACCGAACAGGTCCGCCTGTGGTCGCTGCCATTCAATGCCGCCACCGGACAGGTCAAAAGTGCCGGGCAGCCGATCACACCCGCCGGGATGAATTCGTACATCTTCGACGTGTCGCGTGACGGCAAGCGGCTCGCTTTCATTACGGAGCGCGCAGACGAGCGTCAGCTCTGGGAAAAATCTTTCGCCGACGGCAGCGCTAAGTTGCTGGTTACGGTTGAAGGGCTTTCACTCACCGCCCCGCGCTGGTCGCAGGACGGGCTGCGCCTGGCCTATGTGCGCAGCCGCCCCGTAAATCAGGGGAGCACGGAGTACGTCCACACGTTTGAACACGCCATAGTCCTGCTGGACGTCGGTAACGGTAATGAGCAGGTGCTCACTTCGCCTCATCAGCTACAGGGTTGGAGCTGGGATTGGACAGCGGACCAGCAATTCATCCTCGGCAGCTCGGCGCGCCAATCGCCGGACCAGTGGGGACTCTACCTTTATCCGATAGCCGCGGCCCCGAACGCGGAGACACAAATGCAACTGGTCTCTTCTCAACCAGGATATAATGCTTTCAACGCGCGTTATTCGCCCGACGAGAAGTGGATCTGTTTTATCGGCATCAGGACCGACAACGCTGGCGACGGCGTCATTTACGTCGTGTCGGCGGCGGGCGGTCAATGGATTCGCATCACCGAAGGCTCAGATTTTAACGACAAGCCACGCTGGTCGCCCGACGGACGGACCATTTATTTCATCTCTAACCGCTTGGGCTTTTTCAACGTGTGGGGGCGGCGTTTCGATCCGTCGTCGGGCCAGCCCACGGGCGACATGTTTCGCGTCACAAACTTTGAAAGCCCTGGCCGGATGATACCTCCCAAAATCGTCCCGATTGCTTTAGCACTGACCGCCGACCGCCTCGTCGTGCCGATTATGGAAGTCTCCGGCAGCATCTGGATTTTGGAGAACGTGAACCGCTAGTTGACACGTCTTGCTGGGGGCACGTGCGCCGGGGCGGGGCGTTAATCTGTGCGGGAATGGACGGAGACATCGCTTTCCAAAAAAGGTATGCTTGACGCTCTCCGGGTGGGCCGGTGTCATCCGGCCCGCGAAAAGATTCACGGCCCGGACGCCGTATGAACCGTAAATCATCTTGCGGCGTAAGAGGAAGGGTGCACGGGCCGACCACGCAACCATGAGTATCGAAGCCGGGACACACATCGGACGATATGAAATCAAATCACTGCTCGGCGCGGGCGGCATGGGCGAGGTCTATCGCGCGACTGATACGGAGCTGCATCGCCCGGTCGCCCTCAAGTTCCTGCGCTCCGAGGTCGCCGCGGACGAGAAGCGCATGCAGCGCTTCATACAGGAGGCGCGCGCAGCCTCCGCCCTGAACCACCCGAACATTCTGACCGTCTATGAAATCGGGCAGACGGACGGCGCGCGCTACTTCGCCACGGAGTTTGTTGACGGCGTGACGCTGCGCGACGCGCTCGCGCGCCGCCGAATGAAGCTCGTGGATGTCCTCGACGTAGCGATTCAGGTCGCCTCGGCCCTCGCCGCCGCGCACGCGGCGGGGATAGTTCATCGCGACATCAAGCCGGAGAACATCATGCTCCGCGCGGACGGCTACGTGAAGGTCCTTGACTTCGGCTTAGCCAAGCTCACGGATCGCGCCGCTACTTCTGTGGATACGGAAGCGGCGACGCAGGCTCTGGTCAACACGGACCCGGGCTCTGTGATGGGCACGGCCAATTACATGTCGCCGGAGCAGGCCAGCGCCAAAGAGGTTGACGCCCGCACGGACATCTGGAGCTTAGGCTGTGTGCTCTACGAGATGGTCACCGGGCACGCGCCGTTCGAGGGGGCGACGACGAGCCACGTCATCGTGGCGATCTTGGAGAAAGAGCCGCTGCCGCTCGCAACTTATGTCGAGGACGTGCCCGAAGCGCTCGAATGGATTGTGACCGAGGCGCTGACGAAGGAGCGCGAGGAGCGGACGCAGACGGCGCGCGAGCTGCTCAAAAAACTGCAACGCCTCAAACAGAAAGTTGACCAGAGCGCAGAGCTTGAGCGCTCCGTCGCGCCCGATCTCTTACGCAGTAGCAGCAGCAGCAGCACCGCCGGCGCGACCACGAGCGGCATGAGCCAGCAGAGTGTCCAGAGGACCGTCACGGCCGGCGAGCGCGCGACCATTCAGTCCGGCGCAGGCCTCGCGAAAGCGACGAACGTTTCGAGCGCGGAATACGTCGTCAACCAGATCAAAAGTCATAAAAAGGTTGTCGCGGCCGCACTCGCCGTCCTCGTCGTCGCAGTCCTCGGGTTCGTTATCTACAAGATCGCGAGCCGCGATAATCCGCCAACACCGGCAACGACAGCCGCCGCGACCCCTGGGCGGATGAAGATTTCGCGTCTCCTCACAGGCGTTCCGAATCTCGGCAGTGTCGCTATCTCGCCGGACGGGAAGTACATCGCATACGGTCTAAATAAACAGGGAGCCGTCAGCCTGCACGTCAAGCAGATCTCCACAGGGAGCGACAGAGAGATTGTCGCACCCGTGGAGGACGGAAGCTTTGGAGGAACAGTCTTCTCGCCGGATGGCGAGCTTGTTTACTACAACTTCTTTCACCGCGAAAGAAGCCCGCAGGGGACGCTCTACCAGGTGCCAGTCATCGGCGGGCGCGAGCCGAGGAAGATTCTGGAGCACCTTAACGGAATCATCAGCTTCGCGCCCGACGGCAAGCGCTTCGCCTTCTACCGCGTCTTCGCCAAGACTGGCGACGTGGCTCTGCTGGTCGGAAGCCTCGACGGGAGCGAACCGCGAGAGTTGGCCCGCCGCCGCGGCAACGACTGGTTCAACGGCGTGCCGGCCTGGTCGCCCGACGGGCGCGTGATCGCCTGCGTGGCCGCGACCGACACGGGCGGCACTCAGTTCACCCTAATCGCCGTGCCTGCCGATGGCGGCGCGGAGAAACCGATCACTTCTTACAAGTGGCACGGCGGGGTTCACCGCCCCTCCTGGCTGAAGGACGGTAGTGGCCTCATCGTGAACGCTAAGGAGATGCAGACCAGCCCGACGCAGATTTGGCACGTCTCGTACCCCGATGGGGCGGTCAGCCGCATCACCAACGACCTGACGGAGTACGGCTCGACGAGCTTCGGCCTGACCGCCGACTCCTCGACCATCGTCACGATAGCCGGGGAGCAGTCCGTCAAGATTTGGCTTGCCGCGCCTAACGAGGAGGAGGGGCGAGCGCGCAAACTGACCGAAGGCAAATACGACGGGTTGAGGGGAGTTGACTGGGCGCCCGACGGTCGCGTGGTTTACGTCGCCCGAAACGGCGACTACGCGGACATCTGGATTACGAACGCAGACGGGGCGGGGCAGAAACAGCTCACGTCGAACGAGGACGCGGAATCCGACGTCAGGGTCTCGCCCGACGGGCGCTCCGTTGTTTTCACTTCCGAGCGTCCGGGCGGCGTCTCACACATCTGGCGGATGGATTTGGACGGCTCCAACCTGAAGCAACTAACGGACGGCAACTTCGCCGACTTCTTCCCGTTCTGGTCCCCAGACGGCCAGTGGATCTTCTTCGGCTCATGGAGGTCCGGCAACGAGAGGCTGTGGAAAGTGCCCGCCGACGGGGGCCAGCCCTCACAGGTCAGTGATCTCCCCTTCACCGGGTGGAGATTCCCGCCCGGGAGCAATCTGATCTTAGGCGGTTACTATGACGAGCAGATGAGCCCCCCGAGGTGGCGCTCGGCACTCCTCTCTGTGGAGAGCGGGCAGCTCGTCAAGGTGTTTGACTACCCGCCCAAGGCAGGTGCTGTAGATATGCTCGACGAGCGGACGCTCGTCTATTCCGAGACGAACAGTGACGTGAGCAACCTCTGGACCCGCCCGCTGGAGGGCGGCGCGCCCAGGCAACTGACCAAATTTATGTCCGAGAAAATTTCCAGCTTCGCCCGGTCACGCGACGGTAAGCAATTCGCTGTCGCGCGCGGCACGACTTCAGCCGACATCATCCTCATCAAAGATTTCAGGTAACAGATCAAGGAATTCAATCACTGACTCATCTGTTCATTGATTAGACCTGTTGCGTGATAAGGCAGTCTAAACATAGACAAAGCTGCCCCTCGATTTATTTGAGTTACAGTTGCAAACCTGTTCTTTGAAAGATTCTCTCGTAAGCTCGTAAGTTCACCAGACCACC